>WNFR01008496.1_pt1 | contig 18853 bp, 19 predicted proteins | sample 5400221 | NCBI WGS metagenome assembly WNFR01 (sample SAMN13153357, study PRJNA577476) | soil metagenome | isolation source: 40 cm soil under Madrone tree | place: USA:California | collected 2016-06-14 | reverse complement strand
ACCGGATTCACCGAGGATATCCGTCAGGCCGGCGCGGCGCACCTGGCGCGAGATGATCTTCGCGGCGAGGCACAGATCATAGAGCAGGTTCGACAGCTCCCCCGTCGCTTCGGGATGGAGCCGTTCCTGCTCCATGATGAAGCGTTCAATCGTGACGACCGACGTCGGTGATTGCGAACGTGCCATGACTCGAGACGGTGAAGGTGATCGTGCCCCGCTGATCGGTACGCAGCACGGTGACGCCATGTCGTCGCAGCCGCGCGAGCGCCTCGGGCGCGGGATGACCGTAACGATTCTTCGCGCCCACGCTGATGACAGCCTCGACCGGCTGCAGCTCGTCGAGCCAGCGATCCGACGTCGCACCGCGTGACCCGTGGTGCCCGACTTTCAGCAGTGTCACACGACCGACGTGCCCCGCGAGATGCGTCTCGGTCGGCACTCCCGCATCACCCGCGAACAGCAGTCGGGTGGTGCCGTAGGTCACGAGGAGCACGACCGATTCCTCGTTGATGTCCGTTTGACTGACCGCCCACGCCGAGTCCGGGCTCAGCACGTCGAGCGTTACTCCGTCGAGCTCCAACCGATCGCCCCGGCGCGCCGGGCGCCACTCTGCCCCATCACTCTCGACGGCGCTGAGGAACCCAAGGTAGCCAGCATCCGGCACTGGCTGCCCGGGCTCGAGCACAAAGGCCGGATCGAACGCGTCCAGCACGGCGGGCAAGCCGCCGAAATGATCGAGATGGGCATGCGTCGCCACGATTGCCGCCAGCTGGGTGGCACCATGACTCCGCAAGAACGGCACCACGACCCGGCGGCCGGCATCTCCCTGCGGTCCCCGAGGCCCGCCGTCGATCAGCAGCCACCGCCCCGCGGGACTGCGCAAGGCAATCGCGTCACCCTGGCCGACGTCAAGGAAACTTACGGTAAGGCAATGACAGTCTGAAAGGCGTGTAAAGGCGTGGAAAAGCGTGGTCCATGAAAGGATCAGGGCGACGAAGGCAATTCGTGCGGTCACGACCCACCGGCGGCGTGGCGAGTTCCAGAGCCACCAGGCTGTGACCAGGACACCGAGCCACAGCGCGGCGGCCCGAGGACCCGCGATCATGATGACATGGCCGGCGGGGAGCGCTGCGGCTGCCTTCGCCACCACGTCGAGCAACGCCAGACACAACCCGGCCCCGGCTGCGAGCCAACTCGATGAGAGCAGCAGGGCGACCATCAGCCCCGGAACCGCGAGGCCCGCGAGCGGGATGGCAGCGAGGTTCGCGACGACGCCGATCGGGGCGACCGTGCCGAACGTGTAGGCGGTGATCGGCGCAGTGAACAGCGTCGCCGCGGCGGCAGGCGCGAGCACGCGCACGGCTTTGGGGAGACGCTCGGTCGCCCGACCCGCCCAGATCACCGCCGCGACCGCGGCCACCGAGAGCCAGGCGCCGACGGATTGCACCGCCCACGGATCGCCGAGCATCACGCAGAGGGCGGCGAGCGCGACGAGTCCGCGCGGCGCGACGATGCGCTGCCGCAGCTTCGCGATGTCGAGCACTACGAGCATTGCCGCCGAGCGGGCCGCGGGCGCGGGAAAACCGAGCAGCCAGACGTACGCCAGCATCACGCCCGTGCCGGCGACGAAGCGCGCCCGCGGGCCGAGCCGCAGCCGCAACAGCACGACGTTTAGCCACGCGGCGAAGAACCCGACGTGCAGTCCCGAGATCGACAGGAGGTGCGCGAGCCCCGAGCGCGTGTAGCGCTCGCGCAGCTCGGCATCGAGCTCGGCACGTCGCGCGATGACGAGCGCGTCGACGAGCGGCGCGCGTGTCCCGAACAACCGCCGGCTGCGCTCGGCGATTCGATCGCGCAGCGCGCCGCGCCCTCGCGGAACGGCGTCGAGCTCGCGCACGCGCCGCGCGACCAGGATGCCGCGGCCGCCGTCGCCGAGAAATCGCCCCGCGACGACCCATGTCGTGCCGCCGTGCGCCGGATACCCTTGCGGCCAGCGGATGGTCAGCGTTCCGCGGCAGGATCCGGCTCGCACCACCGCCTCCGCAACGCCGCCGGTGGCGGAGACAGGGTCGGTGAGCTGGACGAGTGCGGAGCGGGTTACGGGTGTGTTAACCCCGGGCCGCCGGCCCGGGGTCAGCCCACCCTGGGTAGACCATGTGCCCGCGCATGAGGCGCGTTGTTCGCGCAGCGCCGCGCCGCCCCACAGGATGCCGGCCACGAGCATGACGCCGAGCGCGGCACCGATTGGAGCGCGGCGAAAGAGCAGCGCAGCTCCAATGAGCACGGGAGGGACCACTCCCCACGTCCCACTCCCCGAGAGCCCAGCCCAAAGGCCGAGTCCGAATGTGATGGTGAGATACAGGATCGGCGGGCGCACCGCCGACCTACGCTAGAGCTGCGTGGGTTTTGCGCCGCAGCGCGGCGCGAGCGCGACCTTGTGGAAGCCCTCGATGAGCGCGACGTCGAGCTTGGCCTTCTCCCCGTCGCTCCCGAGCGACAGCTCGGTGAGGATCTCGCCCTGACGCGTCGAGACGTAGTGTGGGGACAGACGATTGAGCGCGAAGACGAGGACGTCGCTCCGGCAGGTTTCGCACCCGCAGAATTTTGGAAATGCGTCGCGCAGGCTCTTGTACTCCCGCTGCACGACTTCCAAGGCGACGTTCGTTACTGCCATGCCTCACCCCCTGTCCCCCTCTCCACATGGTGGAGAGGGGGGACGGCGGTGACAGCCGTGAACGTCGAGCCGGTCGTTCCGGTGAACCGCACGCGCCGGTAGGTCCCGATCCATTCCGCCGGCCCGTCGAGCAGCGCGATCTTGTTCGTGCGCGTACGCGCCTGCAACAAAGCGCCGCGCTTCGCCGGCCCCTCGACCAGCACTTCGTGCGTCGTTCCGATGAGACCAACGTTCCTCTGCTTCGCGACGCGACGCACCAGCGCGATGAGCCGGCCGATCCGCTCGGTCTTGATCTCTTCCGCCACGTGATCCTTGATCCGCACGGCGGGCGTGCCTTCCCGGACTGAGTACTTGAACGTGTAGGCGTCGTCGAACCGGACCTGGTCCACCAGCGACAGGGTTTCCTGGAACTCGTCCTCGGTCTCGCCCGGAAATCCCACGATGATGTCGGTCGAGAGAGAAATGGCGGGCACCGCGGCGCGGAGCGACGCCACCACGTCGAGGTAGCGATCGCGATCGTAGCGGCGCAGCATGCGCTTGAGCGTGCGCGAGCTGCCGCTTTGCACCGGGAGATGCACGTGCTCGCACACGGCGGGCGTCTCGGCCATCGCCGCGAGCACCCGCGGCGTGAAGTCGGTGGGATACGGCGACGTGAAGCGCACGCGCCGGATGCCGTCCACGGCGCCGACGGCGCGGAGCAGATCGGCGAAATCGTGCTCGCCGTCGTGATAGCTGTTGACCGTTTGACCAAGGAGCGTGACCTCGGTGGTACCTGCCCCCGTAAGCCGGGCGACCTCACCCACCACGTCGGCCAACTTGCGGCTCCGCTCCGGCCCGCGTGTCATCGGAACGATGCAGAAGGTGCACCGATAATCGCAGCCGCGTTGCGCCGTGACGAACGCCGAGATCGGATTGCCGCGGACGGGCGGAACGTCCTCGTAGTGCTCCCACCCCTTGAAGACGACATCGGCGGCGCGCTCGCCGGCTCTGGCCTGCGCGATCAGCTCGGGCAGGCCGCGGTAGCCGTCGGGCCCGATGACCAAGTCGACCTGCGGGACGCGCTCGAGCAGTTTCGGACCGAGCCGCTGCGCCATGCATCCTACGACGCCCAGCACGTCACCGGGGCGCTTGTAGCGCTGCAGCTCTCCCATGCGTCCCAGGACCCGCTGCTCCGCGTGATCCCGCACAGCGCAGGTGTTCACGAGCAGCACGTCCGCCTCGGCGGGATCCTCGGTCCGCACGTAGCCCTCACGTCCCAGGACCCCGAGCATCAGCTCGGAGTCCGCGACGTTCATCTGGCAGCCGTACGTCTCGATGTATACGCGGCGCATCGCTAGTTGACCGTCACCTCGAAGCGGGGACGTCCGTCCCACAGATCCGTATCAAGATAGACGCTCAGATAATCCTCCGTCATCACCTCGATTTGACCCTTCCGGTGGCCCGTGACGACACCATCAGCCGCCTGCCCTGTGCGGCACCGACGGTGGGCCGCCGCCTTCGCCTCGCCCAGCTCCCGCTGCTCACGCGCCCGTTCGCGAATCACCTCTGGCGGGAGTTGACCGGGGAGGCGGGCAGCCGGCGCGTCAGGACGAACGGAGAACGGAAAGACGTGCAAATATGTAAAGGGCAATGCGTGTAAGAGCGTGAGTGATGCGTGGTGATCAGCATCCGTCTCGCCTGGGAAGCCCGCAATCACGTCCGCGCCCAAACCAAAGACCGGCAACCGCTCCGCGAGCCACTCGATCCGCGCCCGGTACGATTCCGCCGTGTACCAATGCCGGCCCATGCGCTTCAGCACGCGATTGGAACCCGACTGCAGAGGCGCGTGGAGGTGCGCCGCCAGGTTGCGGGGCGCATCGATCAGGAGCCGGGCGAGGGTATCGTCGACTTCGGTGGCTTCGACACTGCCGAGGCGGAACCGCACGGACGGCACGCCCTCTATCAGGGCTTCGACCAATCCGCCGAGCGAACGCACGACGCACGACGCACCACGCACGTCCGTCCCGTACGTCCCGATGTGCACTCCGGTCAGCACGACTTCGGCATGATGCTCGGCCAATTGTCGTGCCTCGTCAATCAGATCTGAGACGCCGCGCGACCGGTTGTTGCCTCGTGCGAGCGTCGTCGCGCAGAAGGTGCAATGCTCGTCGCACCCGTCCTGGATCTTGAGCAAGGCCCGGGTTTTGGTACTACGCAGGGGCGCAGCATGCGCCCCTACATCATCGAACCCCGCCGCCCGCAATACCATCGCCGGATCCGCATTCGCCACCACCGCGCGCACCGACGGCAATGCCGCGATCACACCGTCGTCGAGAGCCGCCGCGCAGCCCATCACGATGGTTTGCGCGTTGCCGCTTTCCGCCACGTGGCGCACCAGGCGACGCAGTTTGACTTCACTCTCATTCGTGACGGTGCAGGAATTGATGACGGCCAGATCGGCGAGTGCGGGATCGTCCACGACCGTCGCACCGTTCGCGTCGAACGCCTGACGCACGCGGTCGGTGTCGTACTGGTTGGCTTTACATCCGAATGTGTGGAAGTAGACGTTCACGGCCGCACGGTCAGCCCCAGCAGAAACGTCCAGACCCGCTCGTTGAGTCCTGTGCCGCTGCGCTGTAGCCGCTCGAGGCCGATGTCGAGGCGGCCGCGGCCGCCGGAGAACTGCCGGCCGAGTCCCGCGGAGTATCCCACCTCGGTCGGTGTCTTTCCGACCCCGAACGGAAGCTGCCCGCCACGGAGGCCAAACCGGAGGGGCGAGGCCGGCGATCCGATCTCCGCGCCGACCGACCAGTTGAATGTGTCGTGCGCGTTGGCGATCGATTGCACGGCGCCCCAGTTGCGCCACGTCAGGCTCCCCGCAACGCTCGCCTGTCCCCCCGCGCGCCATTGCAGGCCGGTGCCGTACATCAACGGCAGATCGTTCTCCGCCACGGTGTGGCCGCCGACGTCCGCGCGCAGCCGGGAGTCGGTCCGGAACCACCCGGCAACCCGGAGGTCGGACGTGACGTCGAACAACAAGCTGGCCGACCCGCCCGTTGCTCCATAAGCGACTTCGTCGCGCGCCGTCGTCGTGCGGTAGTGGGCCGTGTCGGCGAAGCTGCGCGTGGCATTGACGCGCGTCGAGCCGGTGATACGATGCAGGCCCAGCCCGAGCGCCAGACGGCTGTGCAGGCGGGCCGCGACCGCGATCCGCAGATCCGCAATGGCACCATCGCTCGTGATTGCGTCGGTGATCGGCTGCTGCACACCACGCAGATCGATCGTGTCCTGGATGACGACGCCGAACGAGCGGTCGAGATACGTCGAGAAGCCGCCGCCAACGACGATGCGCCGGGTGATGGGTCCGGCGATCACCATCGCCGGAAAGCGCGTCCCACGCAGCGACGACTGCACGCCGCTCGCATCGACTGAGCGCCACGACGCGCCGCTCGTGAAGCTGGCGCTCAGTCGCCGCACGTCAGCGAGGACTGCGTCCGTGAGCGGCGAGAACGCGTCGAACGGCGCGAAGGCACCACCCGTGGTACGCGCCCGCACGCTTTCCAACTTCCCTGGCGTTCCCAGCCCTCGAATACCGAACTGGGAGTCCTGGGCGGCCAGACGGGCTGACGGCCAGACGGTCGCCAGGATGATCAGACCGAGGCGAGCAGCGGCCGTTCGGCCGTCCGACCGTCCGCCCGTCACGGCACACCAAACCTGAAGCGCTTCACGTACGTCACATGAAGACCAGGGCGAAATGCGGGCGCCCGGGAGGAATAGAACCGGACCTCGGTATAGGACGTCGCCTCCGGCACCTGCCCAAGGATAAACGCCGTCGCCATCGTCGTATCGAGCGACCACGCGCGTACGAGATTGGTGAGCTCGATGTTCACGGTGTCCGAGGCTCCGATGTGGATGGCCCTGTTGCCATACAGCGTCGAGTTCGTGCCGAGCGGCGACTTCGCGCCCAGGTCCGCGAGAACGGGTCGCGCCAGGATGCTGAACGAATCGCTGGGCGCCCCCTGCACCGCGCTCACGGGAACAAGAATGAGCGTCGCCCGCACGACGTCGATGCTGTCGTGCAGGAACGCGGGCATCGCGACGCGCAGCAGCGCCCGCACCGCCGGCACGCCACCGACCGCCAGATTGCTGTCGAGCGCCGGGGATGGGGGATCGAACACAAAGCTGTCGAATAGGGGGGTCTGCGTTTGATTCCCGAACACGACGCTGTCGGGCTGCGTACTCACCGTATCGGGAATGGTGTGGTGAAAAAATCGCTGCAGGGCAGGAGGGCGCCCCGCCTCAGTCGTACCGAGGGCGATGCTCGCGAGAGAATCGGCCGCCACTCGGACCCCAAAGCCGAGCTGTCCGCTGTCCGCTTCCACCACGGGAGCTTGCAAGGTGTCCAGGTGAAAGTAGAGGTCCAGGATCCGACCACTATCGCGCACCGCCAGGATGTGGCCCGCGCCATCCCGGTACGTCGTATCGCCGTAGAATCTCCGCTCGAGCGAGTCCGCGGTGACCGTATCGATGAACGCCGGACTGGCGAGCAGTGCGCTGACATTCATACTGTCGACCACGGGCCCGTTGAATGCCGCGTCGAGCGACGCGAACGTGGACGTCGAGTCTGAGGTGATAGGCACGTGATACAGCCTGAGGCGCAGATTCGTCGCCAGGGTGTCGCGGTGCACGATCGACAATCGGAACCGCACGGAGTCCGGGATGATCGGCGTCGTTGTGGTGTCCGCGGTGCTCACCGTCACGCGCGTGGCAGCCTTGGACAACACAAAGAACGCCCGGCTGTCCACGATACCAGGCAGATCCGCGACCGACATCGCCTCGGCACCATAGCCCGGCACGTACCCGCGGAACGACGAATCACGCTCGATGATCGTCCTGAAGATCGTATCGCGGATGGCGATTGAATCGGTCGGGCAGAAGTTCGGACACGAGCCCGGCGCGGTCACGCGCTCCGTGCAGGCCGCCGCCGCGAGTAGAAAGAGGAAAGCGAGTTGCCGCGTCACCGGTCCAGCGTCTCCCTCGTAAAGGCATCGGGCAACAGCGCGGCTAGCGTCCAACGCTTCTCCGTAGCCGGCCCAACCGCCGTCACCTCCAGATCCAGCCCGAACTCCGCCAGCAGCTGCCGGCAGGCGCCACACGGCGCGGCCGGCGGATCCACCTCGGTCGTGACGACGATGCGCTTGAGCTTGCGCGCGCCGCCGACCACCGCCGCGCCGAGCGCCATCCGCTCCGCGCAGATGGTGAGCCCATAGGACGCGCTTTCGACGTTGCAGCCGACATACACGGTGCCGTCGGCCGCTTCGATCGCGGCCCCCACGTGAAAGTTGCTGTACGGCGCCCATGCGTGCTGCATCGCCTCCCGCGCCTGTTTCACCAGGTCCTTCACGCCGAAACGTCCTTGAGAAACGACGTGCCCGCCGCGAGCGCCGGCAAGCCGAAGTACTCGCCCACGGTCTGCCCCATATCGGCGAACGTGCGGCGTGCGCCGAGCGGCACGGGATGTACGTTCGGCCCGAGTACGAGCAACGGCACCACTTCGCGCGAATGATCGGTCGACGGCGTCGTCGGATCGTTACCGTGATCGGCGGTGAGCATCACCAGATCGTCCGGCTGCAGCCGCGCCACCAGCCGCGGGATCCACGCGTCCAGCTCTTTGAGACCCTGGTGAAACCCCGGCACGTCATTGCGGTGCCCCCATGTCTGGTCAAATTCGATCACGTTCACGAATATGAATCCCGTCGCGAGCGTCTCGAGCGCCCCCTCGATGCGCCGGTAGGCGTCGACGTTCGTGGGCGTGTGCTCACTGGTGATGTTCCGGCCCGCGAAGAGATCGTCCACCTTCCCGATGCCGATTCTCGTGACGCCGGCATCGGCCATGACATCGAGCAGCGTCGTACCGGTCGGCGCGATCGAAAAATCCTTCCGATTGGGCGTCCGGCGGTAGTCCCCTCGCACGCCTTCGAATGGACGCGCGATCACCCGGCTGACCGCGTGCTCACCGATGAGTATCTCGCGCGCGACCCTGCACGCCTGATACAACTCGGGCAGCGGCACGGTCTGCTCGTGCGCCGCCACCTGAAAGACCGAATCGGCGGACGTGTAGACGATCCATTTTCCGGTCCGCTGATGCTCCGCGCCGAGCTCGTCGATGATCGCGGTGCCAGACGCGGCTCTGTTACCCAGCCAACCGCGTCCGGTGCGCCGCGCGAACTCGTCCAGCATTGGAACAGGAAACCCCCGCGGGTACGTTCGAAACGGCTTCTCCAGCAACACCCCGCAGATTTCCCAATGCCCCGTGGTACTGTCTTTCCCCGCAGATGCGGGGCGTGCTACCCCGTGTGCCGCCGTTGGGCTGACCCCGAGCGCAAACCCGGGGAGGACGGATCCTTCGCGACACTTTCCCAGTCCCAGCTTCTCGAGATTGGGCAGCTTCAATCCGCCGACGGCGCGCGCGACGTTGCCGAGTGTGTCGGAACCGGCGTCCCCGTACGCGGCCGTATCCGGCGCGGGCCCGCTGCCGAGCCCATCCAGGACGATGATGGCGGCGCGGCCCGTTCCGGATCTCACAATTTCACACGGCTACTCGCCGCAGGCGCGAGCCCAGTCCCGTCAGGAATTCGTGCTGCACATCACCACTCCAGTCCGCGATCTCTTTCAGAGTAATGCGCTGTTTCGCGTCTGCCCCGACGATGGTGGCAACATCGCCGACCTGCACTTCGAGGGTGCCGGTTTCGACGAGCGCCATGTCCATCTGCACGAGCCCGACGATCGGGCAACGTTGACCGCGCAGTAGGACAGCGGCTCCGCCGCTCGCGAGCATCCGCCGCAGCCCGTCGGCATACCCGCAGCGCAGCGTTGCGATCACCGTGTCCCGCTGCGCGGTCCAGCTCGCGTTGTAGCTCGCGGTGTCTCCTTTACGCATCCGCCGCACGCTCAGCACTCTGGCTCTCACGCTCACGACTGGTCGCGGTTGCGGCAGATCATCGGCCGCAGAGCCGCCGTACAAAAAGATCCCCGGCCGCACCAGGTCGAACGCGAACTGCTTGCCTCGCAGTGCCGCGGCGCTGTTCGCGACGTGCAGCAGCCTCGGCCGCCGCGGCAACCGCGCGACCGCGCCGAGGAACCGTTCGAGCTGCAGCTCCGCCGTGCCGTCCCGTCGCTCGGCGGAGTGGAAGTGCGTGTAGCACCCCTCGAGCGACGGCGTGTCCACCCCTGCCCCCAACTCCTCGATCTCGTCCCACCGCACCCCGGCGCGTCCCATTCCCGTATCGATCTCGATATGGAAGGGGCGCTCGCCGCGCGTGGTCCATTCGAGGATGCTGCCGGCGTCGCCGAGCGCCGGGGTCAATTGATGGCGGTCGTAGACGTCGAACAGCTGCGCGCGCGCCGGCATGAAGACGAGGATCGGCCGGGTGATGCCGGCCGCACGCAGCTCGGCACCTTCGTCGATCGTGGCGACGCCGTAGCCCCAGGGATCGAGCTGTTCGAGGGTCGACGAGGGCTTCCACGTCCACTTCCACCCAGGCCTCGCCCTTCGTTGACACGCTCACTGGCGCGGGTATGATACCCCGCCCGGAGGCTAAATGCAAGGCGATTCAGCGCTTGGACGTGCTCTGGGACTCGTGCGCGAGTTGCGCCAGCGGTGTCCCTGGGACCGAGCACAGACCCCGCAGACACTCCGTCCCTATCTGGTCGAGGAAGCGCTCGAGCTCGATCACGCGATCCAGACCGACGATCCCGAGGCGATGCGCGACGAGCTCGGCGACATGCTGCTCCATCTCGCGTTTCAGATCGTGATCGCCGAAGAGCGGTCGCAGTTCAATGCGGAAGTGGTCACGCACACGCTGGAAGAGAAGATGTGGCGGCGGCATCCGAATCTCTTCGGTGAGGGTCGTGCCGGCCGCGGCGATCACGCCGGGTGGGAGCTCGTGAAGCGGCGCGAGCCGCGCGCCGGCGGGAAGCGCGGCACACTCGCGGGCCTGCCGCCGACCTTACCTCCTCTCCTCATGGCGTACCGGCTTCAGGAGCGTGCTGCGGGAATCGGGTTCGATTGGCCGGATACCAAAGGTCCGATGGAGAAAGTGAAGGAGGAGATCGGGGAGCTCGAGCGGGAAACGGGAAACGGGAGACGGGAGAGAATCGAAGAAGAAATCGGTGACTTGTTGTTCGCGGCAGTGAATCTCGCGCGCAAGCACGGCGTCGAGGCCGGTCAGGCGCTCGAGCGCGCGAATCTGAAATTCCAGCAGCGATTCGAGAAGGTCGAGAAGCTCGCCGAGGAGCGCGGCTTGGAGATGGGCCGCGCGTCGCTCGAGGAGCTCGACAAGTTGTGGGACGAGGTGAAGGCTAAAGGCGCTTAGCTGCAGGTATCATTGGCTTTGCGTGGCCGCGCGAATGCCGGCGGCGAGTGCGGTCACATCCCCCTTCAGCAGGCCACGCCACCCGACCGGAGAGCGCGCCAGAGACATGACGTCCATCTTCGTGATGGGAATCCCGTTGATCGTCATGGCCATTCTATAGACCACGTGCACCGTGTCGGCGCCCTCGTTCACGTGGCCAAGGACCTGCACCTTGGCGCTCCGCAGTAATTCGGCGACATCGGCGTCCTGCGTCGTCATTCGCATCAACGACGCGAAGACGGCCGTATCCGAAAGAGCCTGCGCCTGCTGCACCGTGGTGACCCCGAGGAGCTGTTGCCGAATCTGGGCCCCATTGGGCGCCTCAAATACGCCCGAGAGCAGCTGGCGCATCTCCTTGAGCGCATTCTGATGCATGAGCGAAGCCATCCCGTTCCAGTCCGCCGCGCGCATCGCTGCGACGAAACGTTCGGTCACCTGCTCCGGCGTTTCCACGGTCTGCGCCTGCGCCGGGCCTGTCTGAGCCGGGGTGGCCTGCGCCTGGGGAGCGCGGGCGGTGAGTGCTGTGAGCAGTACGACGGCCATGCACGCACGCATACTACCTCCGGCGATGACGGGATTCGCGCCTAATGTTTGCCTTCAAACTGCCGCCTCATGTAGGTCATCGGAAGAGTGATGTCGAAGTGGAAGGTTCTCTTTTCTTGTGTGTCTTGGTGGATTGTTTCCAGAATATCACATGGCCGAGCGCCACACTTACCCAAAGACTGCATACCGCTCTGGTGCGGTAGTCACGCCGGGCGAGTGCCGCACTGAGGCTATCTCGATGGTCATCGGCGTCGGATCCATAGGGCGCGTAGTCCGGGGATGCGGCGTAGGCGAGCCGTAACGCGGTGAAATCGATCGACGTGTCCTTGGCCTGAAGCCGTGCCAGGAGCTTGCGGTACTCGTTGGTTGCCGGCGCGAGTGCGGACGAGGTACGCGCCGACGGTGTGCAGGCGACGATGGCCAGGGCGAGGAGCGGCAGAAAATCGAGAGCGATTCATCGGCCCTCCGATTCAATCGGATAACATCCTACGCCCGGCCTTCGATCCGTTTCGTGATCGCCTCGGCGGCGGCGTCCGCGATATCGAGCATCGCGCCGACCGCGGCGCGAATGGTTTGGATCAACTCGAACAGCACAGGCCGGCTCGGTGCTGGAGTACGACGCTGCGGTAGCCGGACCGGCTCGCGCGGTGGCGGCGGAGGGGCATCGGTCCCCACAGCTGTCGGTGGCCGGCGTGCAGGAGGGACCAGCTCCCCTTTCGCCTGCGTTGGAGGCTCCAACTCCTCGTCAGGAAGTTTCGGTTTACGCGGTTTCTTGTCTTTTCCCATGAGTCAGCCCCGCCTAACTGATGACGCTTGTGAGAGAGTCTTGCACACACGCAAGTCGAGTCGCATCGGCCGTTCCTCTAGCTGCCAATTCGTCGCTCTTCCCGAGCCTTGCTGAGCAAACGCTCGGCGAAATCAAGGCGCTCCTGTGTTTCCGCCAGCTCCTGTTGGAGGTCCTCGACACGACGTTCAACGGCCTCGAGGCGCTCGGCGGCGTCGGCCGGCAGCGATTGAGGACGAGCGGCACGCAGACGAGCGAGCTTGAGGACCGTGAAAGCGGGAATCCCCACGAATATCAGGAGCGCGGCAAGAAAGACAGGTGGTTCCATGAGGCCTCTCGTTAAGGAGGATTCATTCCCTAATCTACGGAGCTCCACGAACGCGCGCCGCTTGCACGACATGCCACAGCGCAACGGAGGCGAGGGCTCGTGTTCTCCCATCCTGATCCACGATCCCCAGCTCACCTTCTGCGTGGCGCAGATAGCCTGCGACGTCCGTTGACGAGCTCCCTGCCTCGACCATTCCCTTGATGGCGGACACATAGGTGCGAAGCGCCGGTCCATCCGCAACCGGATCCTTTTGCAGGTAGATCGCGAGCACCCGATTCAGTTCAGGCTCGACCGGCTGGCCGCGATCAACCCAATTGCCGGCATCTCGTCGGGTCATATGAGGTACACCCCTCCCACGATCAATCCTTATACGGATCGAACTCATCCGCCCCAGCCATGACCACGATCAGCGGCCGCAACGTATGCAGCACCTCCACGGTCGTTCCCTGAGCCTCGAGCACGTCCGGCAAACGACGATACACGTGCGGGCTTTCGTCCGTGCCGCCGCCGCGCAGCAACACGCCCTTCTTCTGCACCCACTCGTGCATCATCTCGCGCGAGATCGCGCCCGGCTTGAGCACCTTGCCCCTGCGCGTGCGCTTCCCCGCGGCTGCCGTGCGGCTCATGACGCGCCCCGCACCGTGCACCGTCGTGAACAGCGCGCGCGCCTGCAGCTCCCGCGTCGCCGCGTCGGCCGGCGTGGCGCCCTGCAGAATCACGGCGTTGTCGCCCATCGAGCCGCCGACAAAGCCCTTTTGCCCCGGAAACGCCGGCGTCGCGCCCTTGCGGATGACATAGAGCTTCTCGCCGCTGTGCTCTTCGATCCAGGCGAAGTTGTGATGGTTGTGCACCAGCTCCACCTCGCGCCCGCCAAGGATCGAGACGACCTTGCGCGCCACCCATTCGCGGCCGGCGTAGGCGTAGCGGCCGGCGAGATTCATGAGCCGCCAGTACGCGTCGCCGATCGGCGCATGCACGTCGAGCAACGCCTCGCGCTCGGGCGCGCGCTCGCCCCACTGCTTGTTCTGCGACAGCGCGAGAAAACCGCGCGCCACGCCGTAGCCGAAGCCCCGTGAGCCGAAGTGCACGCCGACCCAGACATGGTCTTCCTCATCGGCGAACAGGTCGACGTAGTGATTGCCGCTGCCGACCGTGCCGAGCTGCTCGCGCGCCTTGGCCCGCAGGCGATCGCGCTCGTGCCTGTCCGGCACCGCGTCCCAAGCCGGATCCTCGAACAGCGGATCGTCGGTCGGCGCGTCGTCAGCGCGGTTCCTCAAACCCACACCGAACGACAGCGACGCCTGGATCTCGTCGGCCAGCTCGCGCAGCCGTCCCTGGATCTCGAGCAGCTTGAGATCGGTGCGGATCGCGGCGTTGCCGCAGGCGATGTCGAAGCCCACCCCTACGACCGAGACCTTGTCGCGATACGCCGCGACGCCGCCGATCGGCATGACGTAGCCCAGGTGACCGTCCGCCATGAGCGCGGCGCGCTCGGCGCGGCTCGCGACATCGCGCAGCTGGTCCAACGTGTTGGACTCGTGCGAACCAAAGATCTGAGTGTCAGTCATCGTGTTGTGTTCCCACTCTGAAGAGTGGGCCCAACAAGGCACTGCCCTTCAAGGGCAATGATTCAGCGGGCCCAAGCTTCAGCATGGGAACCTAATTGGGCGGGACCTATTCTAGGGCCACAACCGGTACAGTGTCCGCGGGAAAGCGATGGCCTCGCGGATGTGCGGGATGCCGCAGATCCAAGCGACGGTCCGCTCAACCCCGAGTCCAAACCCCGAATGCACGAACGTGCCGTACTTCCGCAGGTCGAGATACCAGGAGTACGCCTCTTCCGGCAGCTTCTCGGCACGGATCCGCGCGAGGAGCTTGTCGTAGTCGTCTTCCCGCTGGCTGCCCCCGATGATCTCGCCGTAGCCCTCGGGCGCCAGGCAGTCGTTGTTGAGCACGGTGCGCGGATCAGCCGGGTTCTCCTTCATATAGAAGGCCTTCACCGCCTTGGGATAGTTGTAAACGAACACCGGCCGGTCGTACTCCTTCGCCAGCGTCGTCTCGTCATCCCCGCCGAGGTCGCGGCCCCACTCCATGTCGGTGCCGAGGCTCTTGAGCTTCGCGACGGCGTCGGTATACGAGATCCGGTGGAACGGCGCCTGCACGCGCTCGAGCGGCGCGAGATCCCGACCCAGCTCGGCGAGATCCTGCTTCCGTTGCTCGAGACAGCGGCCCACGATGTACGAGACAAAATCCTCTTGCAGCCGCATGTTGGCGTCGGAGTCGTTCCACGCGACTTCGGGCTCGACCATCCAGAACTCGGTCAGATGCCGGCGCGTCTTCGACTTCTCGGCGCGGAACGTCGGGCCGAAGCAATACACTTTGCCGAGCGCCGCCGCGGCGGCCTCGACGTACAGCTGGCCCGTCTGCGCGAGATAGGCCTTCCCCAGATCGAAGTAGTCGACGGAGAACAGCGTGCCCGCATGCTCGCCGATCGAGCCCGTGAGTATGGGTGTGTCGACCAGGGTGAAGTGCCGTTGATGGAAGAAATCGCGAATCGCCTGGATGACCTCGTGGCGGACGCGCGCGATCGCGACCTGTTGCTTCGAGCGCAGCCACAGATGGCGGTGCTCGAACAGGTACGCGATCCCGTGCTCCTTGGGCGTAATGGGAAAGTCGGGGCTCGGCCCGATGATCTTCAGGTCTGAGGTCTGCAGCTCGACGCCGCCCGGCGCGCGCGCATCGGCGCGCACGCTGCCCGTCACCTCGAGTGAAGTCTCCTGAGTAAGTTTCCCGAACGCATCCCAGACTTCCTGAGCGACGTCTTTCTTGGAGATCACCGCTTGCAGGTAGCCCGTGCCGTCCCGTACGACCACGAACGCGATCTTCCCGCTCGAGCGGGTTGTCGCGACCCAGCCGCGGACGGAGACGGTCTCCCCGGCGTGTTGCGGAAGCGCTTCGATCCAATGACGTTCGGGCATAGGCGCGGCATACTAGTGGCGGGCCTTTTCAGTGTCAACGCGATAGTTGCGGCTTGCGCGCCGAGCATGAAAACCGGCCCGGCGCGGCAGGAATCGGGCTGGCCCGCCTACCTGGGCAATCAGCGCCACGACGCGGGCGCGCGCGAAACGCTGAACCCCGATCCCCGGCCACTGTGGCATCTGGGCATGGGACGCGGCGTGCGCGGCAGTCCCGCGCTGGGTGAGACGGTCGTCGCCGTCGGTACCGCCGACCGCAACCTCGTGCTCGTCGATCGCGCGAGCGGCGAAGTGCTGTGGCGGTCGCATCTCGACGGCAGCGTCCGCGCCGGCCCGCTCCTCGACGAAGACCGGCTGTACGTCGCCACCGAGTCACAGCCCCAAGGCCGTGTCTATGCGGTCCGGCTGCGCGATGGCCGGCAGCTGTGGCGCACTCAGTCCGGCAGCGTCACAGCTCCACTCGCCTTTGACGGCGAGGCGATCTACGCTGCCACGGAAGACGGGCTGGTGCTGCGCCTCGAGCCGGATCACGGCAAGGTGCAGTGGCGCCGCCCGCTCACCGGCGCGGTGCGGGCCGGACCACTCGTCACGCCAAACGGACTCGTCGTGACCACGACGAGCGACACGCTCTATCTGCTCGACCGCCAAACGGGCGCGGTGCGCTCACAGCTGTCGCTTGCGGGCGCCGTGCTCGGGACTCCCGCGACCGATGGCCGCCGCGTCTATCTGGCCACGACGAACGGCCGGATCGTCGCAGTCGATATCGCATCATGGAGCGTGACGTGGGACCGCGCGGCCGGCGATGCGGTCTACGGCGCGCCAGCGCTCGTCGCCGATACACTGTTCGTGCTCGCGCGCGACGGCAGGCTCTGGATGATTCCGGTCGACGCTCCCGACGCCGCCACGAGCCACACGCTCGACATCGTCGCCACCGCGGGACCGACCCCATTGGCCTCCGGTGTCCTGGTCGGGAGCGTCAGCGGCGAGGTGTTGCTGGTCGATCCCACGAGCGGAGCGATTCGCTGGCGGGCGCAAGTCGCCGGTCCCATCGAGGAACCCCCGCTGGTCCGCGACCGGCAAGTGGTGGTGATCGCGGGCAGGGGCAATATTCACACGTATCGATGATGCGCGCGATGATTGTCGTTGCGATTCTGTGCTGCGGCCTCGTGCCCTCGCTCCGTGGGCAGGCCATCTGTCGTCAGTCATCAGTCGTCTGTACTGAGAACCGACGACTGACGACCGATGACCAACGTGCATCATTCCAACGTGCCGTCGTGCACAACGGGAAATGGCTCACTGCAGCAACCGTCGCAGCCCTGATCGTCTTCGCCCAGCACGAGCACAGCCAGTCGCGTCGCGAGTGGAGCGCGCTGCTCGATATCTGCCGGTCGGCGCAGGACGCCTGCGCACTGGGGCCGGACGGCCGGTACGTGAGGAGCGACGCCGAACAGCTGTATCAGCGCTCGCGTGCCTTCGACCGGCGGGCCAATCGCTGGCTGCTGGGCGCCCAGGCGGGTCTGCTCGCCACGACGGCGCTCTTCATTATTGACCTGCATCCGGGGCAGGGGCCGGAGAATATTCCGTTTCCGCCCCTTCAGGTAGGACTCAGGCTGCGGTTTTGACCTCGGCTGACCCCGGGGCGTCGCCCCGGGGTTAGCCAACCCGAAACAGCTCAAACCCCCGCTCGTACCGCGTCACAATCCGCTCACGATAGGCCGCGTGCTCGCGCCGCTCGAGCGCGGGATCGGTGGCGATCATCGCGGCCGCGGCGGTGCGCGCGGCGTCGAGCAGCGGCAAATCGGTCTCGAGATTCGCATAGCGCAGCGGCACGCCGCCCGACTGCCGAGCGCCGGCGAGCTCGCCCATGCCGCGCTCGTGCAGGTCCAGCTCGGCGATCTTGAAGCCGTCCGTCGTCTCGCAGAACGCCTGCAGCCGCGGCGCCGCCTCCGGAGAGTCGGACAGCAGGATGCAATGGCTGGCCGCCGCCCCCCGCCCCACGCGGCCCCGCAGCTGGTGCAGCTGCGCGAGCCCGAATCGCTCGGCATGTTCGATGAGCATCACCGTGGCATTCGCCACGTCGATGCCCACCTCGATCACGGTCGTGGCGACGAGGATTTGCGCCTCGTTGTCACGAAAGGCGCGCATCGTGGCATCGCGCTCCTCCGCTTTCATTTTCCCGTGCACCAATCCCACGCGAAACTCCGCAAACGTCTTCGCGAGCTTCTCGGCCATCGTCGTGGCGGCCTTGAGGTCGGCCCGCTCCGATTCGTCGATCACCGGATAGATCACGTAGGCCTGACGCCCCGCGGCGCACTCGCTAGCTGCGTCACGTCCAGGTCGCCGTAGAGCGTGAGCGCGAGCGAGCGCGGGATCGGCGTTGCCGTCAGCAAGAGAACGTCGGGGGCGTCGCCTTTCTCCACCAGGGCGGCGCGCTGCTCGACACCGAAGCGGTGCTGCTCATCGATCACCGCGAGACCCAGCTTCTTGAACGTGACCGACTCCTGAATCAGCGCGTGGGTCCCGACGACGATGCGCGGCGCACCACTCGCGATGCGCTCCCGGACGGCCGACTTCTCCGCCGCACTCATGCGGCCCAGCAAGAGCTCTGGGCGGATCGCGAGCGGCTCGAGCAGCCGCGTCAACGTCGTGCCGTGTTGCTCCGCCAGGAGCTCCGTGGGCGCCATGATCGCCGCCTGATAATCGTTCTCGGCGGCGAGCAGCATCGCGAACAGCGCCACGACCGTCTTCCCCGTCCCCACGTCACCCATCAGCAGCCGGTGCATGCGCAGCGGCGCCGTCATGTCGTCCGTGATTTCGCGGACCGCGTGGCGCTGGTCGCCCGTCAGCTCGAACGGGAGATGTTCCTTGAGGCGTGTGGTGAGCTCGCGCTTCAGCGTGAACCGTATACCGGCCCGTGAGCGCTTGGCCAGGTGACGGGCGCGCGCCTGCACCAGCTGCTGATCGAACAATTCGTCGAACGCGAGCCGGCGTCGCCCCAGCTCGGCGTCTTCGACCTTCTTGGGCCTGTGCATCAGTTCGAGCGCGGGACGCAGCTCGATCAGGTTGTGCGCAGCACGGAACGCGGGGGGGTGAGGATCGGTCACGAGCGGCAGAAGCTCGTTCAGGTGCTGCTGCACGAGCGCGCGAATCTGCCGA
>WNFR01005189.1_pt1 | contig 18854 bp, 16 predicted proteins | sample 5400221 | NCBI WGS metagenome assembly WNFR01 (sample SAMN13153357, study PRJNA577476) | soil metagenome | isolation source: 40 cm soil under Madrone tree | place: USA:California | collected 2016-06-14 | reverse complement strand
CCTGGACGGTCGCGATGAACCATCCCGAGGTGGTCGACCGACTCGCGATCCTCAACGCGGCCCATCCGCGGCGGCTCTCGGAGGGACTAAAGAACCCGAACCAGCTCCGGAAGTCCTGGTACTTCTTCTTCTTTGCGCTACCGGGACTGCCCGAGGACGTGGTGCACGCCAGAGACTGGCACTTCTTCCGACACTTCCTGGAGGAAGCGAATCCGCCGTACACGCCGGAAGAAATCGAACGCTACGTCGAGGCGTGGTCGCAGCCGGGCGCAGCGGCCGGGATGATCAACTACTACCGCGCCTCGGTAAGACAGTCGCAGAAGGAAGCCGCGGCGAAGCTTCGCCCGATCTCGGCGCCGACATTGGTCATCTGGGGGGAGCGCGACTCCTACCTCGGCTCCGACCTCGCCGAGCCCGACCGGAACGACGTGCCCAACCTCGACCGCGTCGAGCGCCTGGCCGACGCGTCGCACTGGGTCCATCACGACGAGGCTGAACGCGTCAACGAACTGCTCGTCGACTTCTTCGCCTGAAAGAAGTTGCCCTCGCGGAGCGCGGCATCGTTGATGTCGCGCTCCGCCGCTTGCATCACTTCTCGACGAGTTGCTCGCCGCTGTCGTCTGCAGTGGATGATGACGACACTCGACGCGCGCACCGGGGCGCGAACCGCAGGACTACGCCTGGGTCGGTAACGACGGGAGGAGACTGCCGTCCAGATCCAAGGCAGCATCAGCCTCCTCGCCTTCATGGGCCGCGCGGAGCCAGAGCTCACCATCGACCAAATGCAAAAGATCGGCGGCATGTGCCCTCGCCGAGTCTCGTGCACGCAGCGCAGCGAGGATTTCGCGATGCATCCGGATCGTGCGCTCCGTTGCTCCCCGCTCCCGAATCGCACGCCAGATGTGAGCGCGCTGCGTTCCTCCGCTCAGGCTCTTGATGAGTGAGGCAAGGGTCGCGTTGCCACAGGCATCCACGATGACCTCGTGAAATCGCAGATCGTTCTCGATGAACTCCTCGGTCGAGCTCGCCGCCTCCATCCGCTGAAGGCACTCCTCGAGTCGGTCTAGATCGTCGGCCGTCAACCGGGTTGCGGCCGCCGAGGTTGCTGCTGGCTCCAGCAAGCGTCGGACTTGGTGAAGCTCGAGGATGTTGATTCCCATCACAAGCTCCGATACCAGCGCTGTCCCGGACAGGAGAACGTCGGGCTCGAGGTTTGTGACGTACGTGCCATCGCCTTGACGCGACTCGAGTACCCCGACGAGCGAGAGCCCTCGAATCGCTTCACGCAGCGAGTTGCGGGAGAGTCCTAGCAGTGCAGCGAGGTCCGACTCTCTTGGGAGCCTGGCTCCAGGCGCCAACTGCCCGGACACGATCATCTCCTTGATGCGAACGATCGCTTCGTCGGTCAGCGCCACGCGACTTCCTTGTCGAAGTTGCAATCCATCATGCCGGCAGTAACTCTCTCCAGACTCCGCCGTCCGGGTAAGCGTATGCGAGCCTCGACTCCTCATGCAGCTCGGCGCTATATCCCGGTGTGGTAGGGATGACGTACCGACCGTTGCGGACCTCCGCTGGGGCCACGAAGTGATTGTGGAGGTGATCGGCGAACTCGATCATCCGGTTTTTGAGGGATCCACTGACACAGACGTAGTCGAAAACGGCAAGGTGCTGCACGAGTTCACAGAGGCCAACCCCACCGGCGTGGGGGCAGACCGGAACCCCGAACTTTGAGGCCAGTAGGAGCACAGCAAGAACCTCATTGACGCCCCCCATCCGGCACGCGTCGATTTGTACGACATCGATCGCTCGAGCTTGAAGCAACTGCTTGAACATGACCCGGTTGTGAACGTGCTCCCCGGTCGCAACACGGATCGGGGCTATGGCCTCACGGATCACGGCGTGTCCGAGAATGTCGTCCGGGCTCGTCGGCTCTTCGATCCACCAGGGGTCGTACTTGGCGAGTTCCCGCATTGCCTCAATTGCCTCGTCCACGTCCCAGGCTTGATTCGCGTCCATCATGAGCCGACGATCCGGGCCGAGAACCTCACGCAGGAGACCTGCACGCCGGACATCATCGGTCAGACTGCGGCCCACCTTCATCTTGAGCGACTCGAACCCGTCAGCGAGAGCAGCCGTGGCCAGTCGCTGAATCTTCGCGTCCTCGTAGCCAAGCCACCCCGCCGAGGTCGTGTAGGCCGGGTAACCATTCGCAAGCACGTCGGTTTCGCGGTCGAAGCGGGTGTGCTCGAGCGCTTCTAGCAGTTCGATCGCTTCGGCCGGCGTGATCGCGTCGGTGATGTACGAGAAGTCAATGCAGGTCACGAGCTCAGAGGGCGTCATGTCTACCAACAGCTTCCACACAGGAACTCGCTCCGCCTTGGCCCAGAGATCCCACAGCGCATTGACAACGGCGGCCGTTGCGAGATGAACGACTCCTTTCTGCGGACCAAGCCAACGAAGTTGGCTCGCATTCACGAGTTCGTGCCAGAACGCCCCCATGTCGGTGACGACTTGGCGAAGCGTGAGCCCAACGATCGGATCAGCGATCTGCGAGATCGCCGCGACGCAAAGATCGTTCCCGATGCCGAGCGTAAACGTGAAGCCATGACCAGACAGCTCCTCATCGTCAGTGCGAAAGATGATGTAGGCAGCTGAGTAGTCGGGATCTGGATGCAACGCATCTGAGCCGTCGAGATCGCGCGACGTAGGGAAGCGAATGTCCGCAACCTCGAATGAGGTGATGCGGAGCTCGGGACGTGACGTGAGTGTGTTGGTCATGACGTTTGTGCCAACGAAGGTAGGGCCGCGCCGAATGGCCCGGCCCCTCGCCGAAGGCCTTACAAAACCTCTCCCTTCAGAATGAGCTTCACGTTCGGCCTTGTCACGACCTCCATCGGGACCGCGGCGCAGGCGACCTTCGGCTTGACGCCGGTCCTGATGTTGTTCACTTGTTCGAGGCCGTGACCATATTGACCCGATGAATCGAGGGATCACCCCACCTATCTTCGCGAAATTCGGGACTTTGGCCGCTCATTCGTCGGATATTTACACACCTGGCCCAGAGCCGTCAAGTAACTGAATCGGCCTCCACTGGGCGATCCGGCGGTCGAACGTCCCCGCAGAGATCGGACGACTAATAGTGCTTCTCGCCGCCGCGAACCAACGCCTTGATTGTCGCGAGCGGCTTGTCGCGTGCTCCTTCAACGGGGCGGACCCTGTAGCGACCGACCGCCGCCGGGACGACGAATGTCTCCGCGTAATTCACCGCAAGCGGCTCAAAGGCGCCGTCGGGGCTCTCGACGATGACCGACTCGCCTTCAACGAGGTTGAGGACGTTGAGCGTACCTCGCGTGTCGTGCTCGACTGGCTCAGTGAACCAGTGGCGCCTCGTCTCGATGAACTCAGATGCATGGAGTCCCGTCGATTCCTCGCGCATGCCGGGTCGTGATTCGAGGTCGCGTACCGGATTGATCAGATTGCGCGCGACCCAGTCGGTCGTGCGGTCCCACTGGATGTTGGCCAGGCCATGCTCGAGATGAATCGGCCGAGGCTTGCCGTCTAGCCCGAGGCGGGCCCAATCCCACAACTTGAAGGTGAAGATGTATGGCGTCGCACTGATCTCGAGCACGACGTTGTCCTTGCCGGAGCAGTGGATTGTCCCGGCAGGGATCGAGAAGTGGTCGTGCTTACGGCTCGGCCAAGCGTTCACGTGGCGCTCGACGGCAAAGGGCGGGCCGCCGTTGTGCGCTGCGAGCAAGTCCCGTTCGAAGGCCTTTGGGTCGGGGTGCTCTGTCAGGCCGAGGTAGACGACGGCGCCAGCCTTCGCATCGAGGACGTAGTAGCTCTCATCCTGCGTATATGGCACGCCGAACTTGTGAGCGATGTAGCGGCGGAGCGGATGGACTTGGAGCGAAAGATTCCCGCCCTCCATCGTGTCGAGAAAGTCGAACCGAATCGGGAACTCGGCGCCAAACCTCTCGTGGACGTGGCGGCCGAGCAGCGCCTCCGGATGGCGGTGCACGAGGGGCAGCGCTGGCGAATGCACGCGTCGTGTCCCGAATCCGAACAGGAGGCTGTTCTCCTCAGGCACGCAGTCGAAGCACCAGGCGTAGTTCGGCGCCTCGCTCGGCAGGTCGAACCGCTGCCGCATCCACTGGCCGCCCCAGGGTCCTGGATCGAAGAACGGCACGAGGCGGAACGGACGCTGTGACGTTTCCTCCAGCGCGCGCCGGTAGAGGCCGCCGCTGACGAGGCGCGGCGCGCCTGGGACGTTCGTATCAACGTAGTAGTCGATGCGGTCGAAGATCGCTAGTCGCAACCGGTCGGCTGCGCGCCAGTCGACAAAGAAGGCGCGTTTGTAGAGTTGTCGCGCCGGTGCGCCTGCGTTTTCAGCGCCGAGGTTGCCAATCGTGTGGCTGCGCTGGCGCTGCTGGATCTCCCAGCGGGTTAGATCCGCATAGACAAGGACGTCGGCGTCGGGCGCGACGAGCGACGCGCCCGTGCCGACGACAAGCGTGAGGCCTTCCGTGGCGCGAACGCAGTGACGAAGCGTGTCGAGCCGCTCGGGCGCGAAGAGCTCCTCGAGGCGGCGCGGGCAGATGAATCCGAAGACGGGATCGTCGCCAAGGTACGGCTCGAGCATGCGCTCGAGCTCTTCGGGCGACACCAACGCGTCCTCCGCATCGACGGTGAGCGTGGGCGAGAGCACGGACTGAAACGCGTCGCGCACCTCGCGCACGTAAACGCCGGGATAGCACTCGACGGCGACCACGCAGCGCCGTGACCGCCGCGACTGTGCCGAGACGACGCCCGCGACGTCGGTCCAGCCTTCGGCGCAGTCGCCATCATCGACGGTGACGCGTTGCACGGGAAACCGGTCGTATGCAGTCAGCGGCGCACGCTCATCGCCCCATCCTTCGGTTGAACGCGCTCACGACGCCTCAGCTGCACTCGCAGCGAGTTCGGCGGCACCGAGCAGCGCCGCCGTGTCGCCGAGCGTTGACAGCGCCAATCGCACTCGCCCCTTCGGCTGCGTCCACGCGTGCTCGTCGACGAACTGTTGCACCTGCTCGAGGAACTGCGGAGCGGACGCGGCGAGGCCCCCACCGACGACGAACAGGTCGGGGTCGTAGACGTGGATCAGCGAAACGACGCCGCACGCCAGAACGTGCGTGAAGCGCTCGACTGTCGCAAATGCAGCCGCGTCGCCGTCAGCAGCCGCAGAGAAGATCGCCTCAGGATCCAAGCCCTCGGTAGCGAGGCGCGACCCGGGGTGATCCCGCGCACGCGTGCGCGCGTCGGCGATGAGCCCGTGCGAGCCGATCAATGCCTCGAGACATCCGACGCTGCCGCACGTGCACGGTGGGCCGTCGACGTCAACAGTAATGTGACCGGCGAGGGCGCCGAGCGCGCCGCGCCCGCCGCGAAGCAGCCGCCCCTCGGTGACCACGCCGACTCCGATGCCGGTGCCGAGCGTGAGGCACACGAGGTTCTCTACGCCCCGCCCGGCGCCGTGCGGGCGCTCACCATGGAGCAACTGTTCGCCGAGCGCCACGATCTGCTCGATGAGCGCATCGGCGGAGGAGACGTCGGTTGGGACAACCGCTGTCGGCCCGATCCCATCGGGCCCCACGAGGCCCGCTTTTAGACGCGTCCCCCCGACGTCGAACACAAGCACCACGGTCGTCGGCGAACGGCTTGACAGGCTCTCGCTCACCGCCGCGGCGGGGCCGTCGACTCACGTTCGATCAGCGTCGGCCGGAAAAGGACGCTTTGACCGCTCTCGCCCCCACCGGCAAGCAGTGACGTGAGCATGCCAACCGACAAGCGCGCGATTTCGTCGATCGGTTGTGCGATCGTCGTCAGCCTCGGAACGAGATACTCGCAAGCCTCGATCCCGTCGAACCCGATGATCGAGAGGTCGCTTGGCAACTCGAGGCCTAGGTCCGCGGCCGCTCTCATGACGCCAGACGCCAGGAAATCGGACGACGCCACGAGCGCTGTCGGGCGCTCCGTCTCAGGGAGCTCGACGAGCTGCTTGAAACCTCGGAAGCCATCGATTGCGCCCCACCCACAGTGCACGACGTGTCGCGGATCGAGCGCGAGCCCGTGTCGATCGAGTGTCGACTGGACGCCGTTACGGCGCTGGCGCGAATGCACGAAGGACTCGAGCCCGCCGATCATTCCGATGCGCTCGTGCCCGAGCGCGACGAGATGCTCGGCAGCCAACGACCCCGCCACTCGCTCATCGACACCCACGCTGGGAATGTCGAGGGTGTCGTTCGGCCCGTTGACGACCACCATGCATGCGCCGAGCGCGGCGAGCTGGTCGAAGTGCTCGTGCGAGCCGGTGCTGTCGGGTGCCTCGCCACTGAGCAGGATCATCCCGGTGATGCCGTGGTCGAGTAGATGGTGCATTCCCGCTCGCTCGCGTTCCGCGAGCGACTCGTTCGTCCCGATCGGGTCGGTGGAATGAATGACGGTGCTGTATCCGGCGCGAGCCGCAATGTCCGACGCCACGACCGCGAGCAGCGGGAAGATCGGATTGCGAACGTCCGGGGTCAGGAGCCCGATCATCCCTTCCTTCCGCGGTAGGCCGTCCGGGCGCACGTACATGAGGTCTCGCATGGCGCGCTCGACGCGCTCCTTCGCTTCGGGCCTGACGTTCGCCTTCTCATTGAGGACGGCAGACACGGTGCCCACGCTCACGCCGGCGAGCTCGGCCACGGCTCGGATACCCGGCCGCTTGCGAGGCGCGTTCGCTCTTTCAGGCAAAGACTTCACTCGGCGGGCAGCGATCCCGAACCTGCGGCTTGTCCGTTCGTTGCGACCGGCCAGGTCAGAACAGGCTGGCGGAACGTCTCTCCGTGCTTCCGCAGAGCATCGCGGTCGAGCCGGTCGAGCGCCACGAGGCCATAGCGAAGACGAATGCGTCCGTGTTGAAGGCGGGGGAAGTTCGTATCCCAGTAGTTGTTGATCGGCCAGGCGAGGAGGAGCGGGTCTGCCGTACGCCCGATCGCTTCAACCGGCGCCCCGAAGTGGAAGTCGCCGAACTGGACGAGAGGCGCGTCTGGGCACAGGAGCGCTACCGCGCCGCTCTCGTCTCCCATGGCCGCCATCGTCTCGACGGCAGCCCAGTTCCGGCAGGCACCCGGAAGTTGGTCGTCGTCGAGCCGGATGGTCTCGCCGGCGCTGTCAAAGCACGCGGCCCAGTCGGCGGCGAGGGCCAATGGCAGAGCGAAGTAGATTCCTTGCGGCTCGGAGTCGGGTTCCAGCTCGAGCTCGGCCTCGAAGCGGATGATCGGGTCGTCGGGCAGAATCGAGAGCCGCTGGATGAGCCGGCGGAAGCCCGGCGCTTGCAGCCCTCGCTCGAGCGTGATGCGCGTCGGCGACTCGTGGATCTCGAACTGCAGGAGGCGCGTCGGAGTTTCGCGTACAGGCGCCCACTTCTGCCAGCACGAAAGGTCGACCTTCTCCTTGTCCAAGTCGCGCTGGTAGTAGGCGTACCGGCCGTTGGCGCTCAGACCGTCCGCCCGCTCGCGTACGACCCCGAACAGGTCGATCCCCGGCCTAGGCGCGAGCAGCTCGCGGTCGCGCGCCAGGTCGACGAGGGAGACGATCTGTCCGGAGCTCGGCTCGTAGCTGAGCCGGTAGAGCGAGGACTCGATGACCCCGGTGCGATGGGCATGGTTGGCGATCAGCGCACGGTTAAGCTCGCGCCGCTCGACCGCGTCATTGTCCAGCCGGTGAACGAGGGCCGTCGCGGGGGGAGGGGGAAGCTCGTCCAGGGGGATCAACCGCCAAGAGAGCGGTGGCAAATCGATCCGTCCGAACACGCGCGCACCTTCGGTCGCCGAGCCGTCCCAGCGTGGCCGACCTTCATAGGCCATTCGGCTCGCCCTGTAGGTGCGCTCACTCGCCAGGTCGATCCGACAACCCTGGTACGCGTGCTCTCCCAACTGGTCGGGCTCGACGAACCATGCCTCGGGCAACTCGGGGTAGACGCTGATCGGGTTCGGACTCGGATTGCACAGAAGCACTCGCGCGACGCCCTTGTCGGCGACAGGGTTATCGGCCAGCCGCTCGAGGGCGTCCATCACGGCGAACGACGCGAGCTCGTGGCCCTCGTGCGCGGGCGCCTGCTTGAGCAGCTCGGTCGTCTGGGTCAGCGGATGCTCGTCCGCCGTATCCCAGTATCCAAAAGTGTGCTCGTCATAGAGATCGATCCGCTCGAGCGCTCGTCCGATGACGGCGCTCGCCCGTGCGCCGGCGATACTCGACGCGACGGCGGCGAGGACCTTTGCTCGCTGGTTGAGCGACGTAGCTCCCGGCGCGCTGCCGTAGCCGAAGCTCCAGTAGTCGGTCCAGTCCCCGCGCAGCACCGGCAGCTCGTCGTCTGGAATCGTCAGCGCGCGCTGGCGGAGGTCGTCGAACGTTGCGTAGTGGACGCCTGGACCCAATTCGGCTTCGTTCCAGCGCCGCACGAGGTCGGGCACGAAGGGGTTCGGTGGCGCGTTGTCCCAGAGGATCGGGGAGCACGTCGTCGTCAAGTAGACGAATGAGAGTGGGTAGGCGAGTTCGCGGAGTCTCTCGGCGAGCATTGCCCAGCCCTCCGCCATCCGATCCACTGAGTCGTCCCAAGCCCAAAGCAGTTGATCGAACATCGTGTAGTGGTGTCCGTTGAACACTCGCAGCTTCCTGCCGGAAGGGGCCTCCCACATGAACATCCCCGGGCGCGGCTGTACGGCCTGCCCGAGGTGCGGATTTACCGCCATGACGAACAGATCAACGCCGGCGTCGAGGAGCACGTCCGCGAGCGCCCAGGGGACGCCGTTGACGTCGTGCTGGCACGCGACGCGAATCGGTTCACCCGTGAGCTCTTCGAGCTTGGCCTTGCCATCGAGGAGTCGCCCCAAACCGGCGCGGTCGACGGCGGAGGAGATGTGCCAACGCAAAGCGGACAGCCCGATGCGCTGCTCGCGATGGAGCGTTCTGAACCGCTCGACGCCGCCCGGCGAGGCGTTTGCCAACCAGCGGAGGACGGGCTCGGTTGCCTCGCATGTCCATTTCGGCCGGTGGTCGGCGGGCACGTCGCGGGTCTGCTCGAGCCAGTCGAGTGCTTGCGAGATGAACTCGACCTGCAACTCCCAGAGAACCGGTTGAGAGTGCGTGTAGCCGACGTCGAGGTGGCTGTGGTGGAGGAGCAAGATCTCCTCGATCTCAGGTGTGAAGACCGGGCTCGTCGCAGCTTCGTCGCGCGCGAGTTCAGCGAACTCAAGTCCCATGCTCACCGTCCAGTACCGGTAGCGCGGCCTTGCCGACCCCGGAGGCTCCTGCAGCGGCTCGCCAGTCGAGGGCGAGCCCGCTCTTCAGGTCGAAGAGGTGCACCTTGGTTGCCTTGAAGCCCACCCGCGTTGTCTCGCCTATCCGGACGTCGGCGTCGGCAGGAAGACGTGCAATCAAGCGCGCCCGGTGCGAGCGCGCGTCGCTCGCGAGGTCTTGGAGCGAGACGGCGTCGGAGTCGGCGACAAGCTCGCGTACGTCTTCGGTCGCGACTGGAACGGCGTCGATCTCGAGGTGCGCGACCACCTCGGCACCAAGGTCTTCAACATAGAGCACACGCCCCGGAATCCCATCCGCGACACCCAAGCGAACATCTTCGGGCCGCACGCCCAGAGCCAGCTCGCCGCTCCCAATCGCGGCGAGCCGCCCGCCGACGTTGATCCGGTGCTCGCCCACCCTCAACGACTCGTCCGTCCAAGCCGCCTCGATCAGGTTCATCGCCGGGCTACCAATGAAGCCAGCGACGAAGATGTTGACCGGCTGGTGAAAGAGCTGGTGGGGCGGCGCAACCTGCTGAAGAACACCGCGGCGCATGACGGCGACGCGGTCACCCATCGTCATTGCCTCAATCTGGTCGTGCGTCACGTAGATCGTCGTGACACCGAGTTCGCGCTGAAGGGTTCGAATCTCGGCGCGCATCTGCACGCGCAGCTTCGCGTCGAGGTTGGAGAGCGGCTCGTCCATCAAGAACACGGCGGGGCGGCGCACGATGGCGCGCCCCATCGCGACCCGCTGTCGCTGCCCGCCGGAGAGCGCGCGCGGCTTGCGCTTAAGCATTGATTCGAGCTCGAGCAGCCGCGCCACCTCGTGAACGCGCTGGATGATCTCCTTTCTCGCCATTCGCCGCTGTTGCAGCCCGAATGCCATGTTCTCGAACACGGTCATGTGTGGGTAGAGCGCATAGTTCTGGAAGACCATCGCGATGTCGCGCTTCGCGGAGGGGACGTCGTTGACGACGCGGCTATCGATCGCGATCGTGCCGCTTGTCGCGCCCTCGAGCCCCGCGATCATGCGCAGCGCCGTCGTCTTGCCGCAGCCCGAGGGGCCAACGAGCACCATGAACTCCCCGTCGGCGACGGACAGGTCAAGCTCATCGACGGCACGGACGCCGCCCGGGAACTCCTTCGTAACACCAGCGAGTTGAACGCCAGCCATAGCTAGCAGGCCTCCCGCTCGCCCATGCGCATCATCCCTTGGTCGCCCCTCCCGTCAGGCCGCTGACGAAGTGGCGCTGGAGCAAGAGGAAGAAAGCGAGAATCGGCAGTGAGGCGAGGAACATCACGCCGAACTCCTGGCCATAGTCGACCGAGAATGTCCCGATGGCGAGGTAGATGCCGGTCGTGATCGTCACGCCGCTTGCGGCGCCGAGGATGATCAACGGGGTTAGGAAGTCATTCCAGGTCCACAGCGCCGTCACGATCACCACGCTCGCGGTCGCCGGCCGCATCAGCGGGAAGATGATCCGCCAGAACACCTTGAAGCTCGAGGCGCCGTCGATCGCGCCGGCCTCGTCGAGTTCCCGGCTGATCGAGCGTAGGAAACCACTGAAGACGAAGACCCCGAACGGCATGAAGTAGGCGGCGAAGTTCAGGATCACCCCCCAATAGGTGAACTGCAGGTGCAGCTTGCGCAGGATCACCGTCGTGGGGATCAGGACGACCTGCGGCGGCAGCATCAGCCCGAGCAGGAAGAAGAGCAGCAGCGCCTTCGCGACGGGGGTGTCCCAGCGGGAGATGTAGTAGGCGACCATCGCCGCGATCGGCACCATCAGGAGCACCGTGCACGTGGTGATAATCAAGCTCGTCTTCAGGCCGCTCTGGACGAGCGAGAGGTGTGCCGCGCTGACCACGTTGCTCGTCGTGAAATCGGTCGGCAGGGCCAGTGGATGCGCGCGGATCGAAGCGGCCGGCTTGAAGACGTTGACGAGCGCGAGGTAGAGCGGGCCCGCGAAGACCGCTGTGACGACGAGCGCGGCAAGCAACCGCACCTGCGACCGCCAGACCGGCGAGATCACGTGACTACCTCGCGTCTACGCAACAGGATCACTGCTCCTGAGGAAATGCCAGCGACGATCACGAAGAGGACGACAGCCTGCGCAGAGGCAAGGCCAAAATCGTTCTGCGTGAACCCGACGGTGTAGATGTTCACTGCCAGCGTGTTCGTCGCCCCGCCCGGCCCGCCGTTCGTGATCACCTTGACATGATCGAAGAGCTTGAACGCAGTGATGAAGAGGAGCACGGTATTGATGGTCACGGCAGGGGCGACGAGCGGCCAGGTGATGCGGCGGAAGCGGCGCAGACCTGTGCAGCCGTCGACCTGCGCCGCTTCGATGAGCTCGTCCGGGATCGCTTTGAGGGCGGCCAGGTAGATCACCGCGCAGAAGCCGAGGAGCTGCCACGTCACAACGGCGACAACTGATCCGATCGCGTGGTTCGGTGTGTCGAGCCAGCCCTGCTGCAGCGAGCCGAGACCGATCGCGCGCAACACCGAGTTGATGGCACCGTCGTCAGTAAGCATCGCTTGCCAGATAAAGCTCACGACCACTGCTGCGAGCACCATCGGGACGAAGAAGACTGTGCGCAGCACTGCGTAGATCCGTCCCTCGCCGCGCAGCATGAGCGCGACGCCGAGCCCAAGAGCATTCGGCAAGACGACGATCAGCGCCGACATGATCGCCGTCGTGCGCAGCGACTGTTTGAAGACGTCGTCACTCAGTAGCGAGCGGTAGTTCGTCAGCCCGATGTAACGGGTGTGGGCCGCTAGCAGGTTCTTGTTCGTGAGGCTGTAGCCCACGGCCAGAACGAGCGGGAGGAACACCAGCCCGACGTAGAGCACGACCGCGGGCGTCGCGAAGGTCGGGACGGTCCAAAACCGGAGGTTCGGGTTGCGCTCGCGGCGACGCATCGGCGGAAGCCGCTGGCGAGACCGGCTCTGCTCGGCTGCCACCAGCGTCGTTTCGTTTGTCGTCACGCTCATCGGAAATGAACACCGTTCGTAGACGATGAACGATGATCAGTGAAGCTAAGGCTTCCGAAGCCGGGTGTCAAGCGCCGTCTCGAGCATCCGCCATCAAATCACCCACCGATTGGGCTATTCAACTGGGCTGCAAACAGGTCCCGCAGCCAGTTCAGCTGCTCTGCCTGCTGGAAGCCCTCCCCGCCTTCGTGGTCGTTGTACGGGTAGACGCGGATCGCTTTCGGCCCTGCGTAGGCGTTGAAGGCGGCATACACCGTCGAGGGCGGACAGACCTGGTCCATCAGCGCGACAGAGAAGAGCGCCGGCGCGTTGGCGCGGCGGCCGAGGAGCGCGCAGTCGAAGTACGAGAGCGTTCTGAGCGCTTCGTCTCGTCGGTCCCGGTGCACCCTCAGGTACTGCGTGATCTCCGCGTAGGGACTGCGATCCGTGATCTCGATCGCGCGCTCCCAGTTGCACAGGCCTGGGACGTCGGGCATTACTGCGGCGACGTCGTTCGAGAGTCCGGCTACGGCCAGGGCGATGCCACCGCCCTGGCTGACCCCGGCGACGATGATGTGACGACCGTCGATCGCGTCGTGTTGGCGAACGGCCGCGACGGCTCGGATGGCGTCGACGAAGACGCGCCGGTAGTAGTAGTCGCGCGGCTCGAGAATCCCGCGGGTCATGAAGCCGGGGTGCGCCGGGCCCGAGCCGGTCGGGTCCGGGGTGTCGCCCGTCGACCAACCGCTTCCTTGCCCTCTCGTGTCCATGACGAAATGGGCGTAGCCGGCAGTCGCCCAGAACACGGACTCGTGCGGAAGGCCGCGTCCGCCTCCATAGCCTCGATACTCGACGACCGCCGGGAGCTTGCCCGTCGCCGTCGTCAACGCGGATCGAGGGATGTGCAGCCACCCCCGGATCCGGTCACCGCCGAAGCCGTTGAAGCACACGTCCCACGTTCGTACAGCCAGCAGACCGCTCTCGACCGGCTCCAAACGAACGTCGAGCTCATGCTCGCGCGCGTCGTCGAGCGTGCTCGCCCAGAACCCTTCGAAGTCCTCCGGCTCGCGAAGGCGTGGCGCGTACCTTTCGAGCTCATCGAAAGGGAGATCGAAAGCAGCCACGTGGTCGATGCCTCCTTGGTTGAAAGACCAACGACCGTCCCGCCGGGCCACATGGTGCGGCCCGGCGGGCGATGTTTCCTACAGGAGGCTCAATGGCCTGCGGCTTTTTTCCATTGCTGGTCGAGGAACTTGAGCTGCGAGTTGACCGACTTGCCGAGCAGGATGTTCTGCGCGGCTGTCGCGTAGAAGCCGTCCATCCCCGCAAGAGATCCGCGATCGCCGGCGTTGAAGAACATGACGTCGACGGTCTTGACCGGATTCTTCTTCGTGCTCTTCTGGCTGTACAACGCAGCGGTCTGGTAGAAGACGGATGTCAGCCCTGTGGGCTGCGTGAAGCCCTTCACCGCGATCAGGCCGGCGTCATTCGTCGCGAGCGTCGCGTTCGCTTTCGGATCAAGCGACCAGAACTGCGCAAGCTTCTTTGCGGCGTCCAGGTGCGGCGATTTCGCGCTGACGTAAATCCCACCACCGGTGATGACAGCCTGAACCGCGGCACCGGTGTCCGTCGGGACGCGGAAGACGCCCGTGCCGAAGGTGGAAGCGCCGACAGCGGTCTTCGACGCGGCCCAGCTGCCCATCGGGTACATCGCGGCCTTCCCGTCGAGGAAAGCCTGCTGCATGCCGGGGTAGTCCAGGCTCAGCGCGTTCTTGTTGAAGTAACCCGCCTTCGCGAGCGCCGCCCACTTGTTGAAGGCGTGCTGGACGATCGGATCCGTGAAGTGCACCTTGTTCTGCTTGCGCTTCAGAATCCAGTTGGGGTCATTCCCGAGCACATCCGCCGAGAAGACGCCGCCCATGAAGATCCACGACGTCCACGTGTCCTTGCTGCCGCCCAGGAGCAATGGGGTAATGCCAGCCTTCTTGAGCTTCGCGCACACCGCCACGAACTGCGCCCATGTCTTCGGCGGCGTGGCGTGCACTTTGGCGAAGTCCGCCTTGTTGTAGTAGACGAGCGGGATCAGCTGCGAGTTCTGCGGGATCGTGTACTGGTTCCCGTTCAGCATCTCGGACTTCGGAAACAGGATGTGGAAGCTCGCCTGTTCTGCCGGCGTCCAGGCATAGAGGAGTCCCTGACTGGCGAAGTCCTGGACGGTAATCGACTGTAGGACGTCCGGGAACTGGCCCGACGCGAGAAGCTGTTTCGCGTAGCCGTCCCGGTCGAGCGTCGGCGAGACGATGCGCTTGACGTTGATGCCAGGGTTCGCGGCCTCGAAGCGGGTCACGATGTCGTCCCAGTAGGCCGCCGGAAGGTTCGACGTCTCGAACGTCAACCAGGTGATCGTGACGTTGTCGCGATGGGTCGTCGTCGCCGCCGTCGCGCTGAGCACGAGAATCGCGGCGAGAAGACAGGCAAAGACGACCGCGGCTGAAAAGCCGCGACGCCTTGAGATATTGCGCTTCACTGCGGGCTCCTTTGTTGGTGCCGACGTGTAGGGCGGAGGAAGAGGTCGCTCACGAGACTCGTTCTGGCTGCGAGGCTCAACGCCGTTTCCTGATCCGCCATCAGGTGGTCATTCCTCGAGGCAGTGAGCATATTGACCCGATGAATCGACGATCAACCCACCTATCTTCGGTGAATTCGGGGCTTTGGCCGCTCATTCGTCGGATATTTACACACTTGGCCCAGGGCCGTCAAGTAACCGAATCGGCCTTCAAATGGGCGATTCGCGGCAGACGTCTCTGCAGAGGTCGGATGACTACCTAGGCGCGGGAGACCGTGGCGCAAGCGTCCTGGCGAACGAGGGACTCGATCATGGGGGACTGGCCCAGGCCCGGTCCAGCTCGGTCCACGCGTCTTCGGGAATGGCGCTCAGGAAGAGCTCGACGTCCCCGTCCACCTCGGCACTGGAGCGCATGCCGGTCACGACAGCGGCGACGGTCTCGTTCCGAAGCGGGAACTGCAGGGCAGCTGCCGGAAGCGTCGTCCCATACCGCTCGCAGACCGCGGCGAGCTTGCGAGCGGCCGCAACCTTCGGTCTTGTCGCGCTCACGTAATCGAAGGTCATTCCGTCCCGAGGCGACGCGGTCGCAAGCAGGCCCGAATTGAATGGCGCAGCGGCCAGGACCGAAACGCTTCGCTCTTCGCATGCCTCGAGCAGTGGCAAGGCGCTGCGATCCAGGAGTGTCCAACGGCCTGCAACCATGACGACGTCGAGGTCAGCCTCGAGAACGAAACGGCGCAGCGCCTCCCACTGGTTCATGCCGACCCCGATCGCGCCGACAACGTTCTGCTCGCGGAGCTCGATGAGCGCCGGGAGCGCCTCGCGAAGCGATTGCTCGACAAACTCATCAGGGTCGTGAACGAACACGACGTCCACTCGATCAAGCTGGAGTCGCGTCAGACTGGCTTCGAGGCTTCTCTGAATGCCGTCGCGCGAGTAGTCGTTGACGCGCTGGAGATCATCGGGAACGTCGAAGCCGTAGGCGAGATCACTCCCCTTTGGGTGCGCGTTGGGCGTGAGGAGACGCCCAACCTTGGTCGAGATGACGAAGTCTTCGCGAGGACGAACCCGGAGCGCAGCTCCGAGTCGGGATTCAGACAAGCCAAGTCCGTAGTGCGGTGCGGTGTCGAAGTAGCGAATTCCGGCGTCCCAGGCCGCGTCGATCGCATTCCTCGCCACCGTCCCCGGTGTCGCCGAATAGAGGCCGCCGACAACCGCGCCACCAAACCCCAACTCGGTGACGAAGACGTTCGACCTTCCTAAACGGCGGCTACGCAACACTGGTACGAAGTTGATCGAGTCCATACCAATCGATCGCGTTGTCGCCGAAGACGCCCGCCTGCTCGCTCTCGCTGAGATTCTCGATCAGCAACTCGCTGACCTCCACCACCTGGCCGTAGCTGGCTTGAAGCGTGCACACGGGCCAGTCGGAACCGAACATCACCCGATCCGGCCCGAACGTCGACAGCACGTGCTCGGCGTACGGACGTAGGTCTTCGACGGTCCAGTTGGCCAACGCGTTCGTCACCAGCCCAGAGAGCTTCACGGCGACGTTCGGGAGCGCAGCGAGCGCGGAGATGTCTCTTGACCAGCGAGCGAACTCACTCGTTGCAATTGAAGGGTTGCCGGCGTGATCGAGAACGAACCTCAGCTCGGGCACCGCGGCTGCCGCGGTTGCGGCGGCGGCGAGTTGCTCCCTGGTCACGATCAGGTCGAAGGCGAGCCGCGCCGCGCCGACCGCGCGCAGGCCCTGTAAGACATCACCGCGCGTGAGCCAGTGCGGATCCGGTTCCTCTTGCACCTGATGCCTGATGCCGACGAGAAAAGCAGCTCCAGGAAGATCGCGCAGGCCCGCGAGTCGCTCATCGACATCGTTAGCTGTGAGATCCACCCAACCGACGACGCCGGAAACCTCGTCGTGCGCAGCAGCGAGCTCAAGCATCTCGGGAGTCTCGTCGGCGACAGTGACTGTTTGAACGAGAATCGTCCCATCGATTCGCGCGTCAACGAGCAGCGGCTGCAACTCGGCCAGGGTGAACGAGCGGCGCAAAGGCGGGAGGTTCATGGTCCACGGCTGGTCGCGTACGTTCAGGTCCCAGACGTGATGGTGCGCATCGATCCGCATGGCTAGCCAACACGAGCGATGGTCAGTCGCTGTGAAACACCTCAGTCATCTGCGCCCACCGTTCTCCGGAGACGGCCGCTTCACCGGCTGCAGGTAGATCACGGAGCCGCAACGAACAGCCATCAGTCCCGCGCCCGCAATCGAAGCTCCTGCATGCCGCCGTCGACGGGGAGCGACACACCGGTTGTCGACCCTGCGGCGCGCGAGAGGAGGGCTGACCGCGTTGACGCGAATGCCGTCCGGCAAGAGGTCCGCCGCCAGCGCGCGTGTCAGCGCCAGCACAGCTCCCTTGCTTGCCGAGTAAAGCGCCCCGTGTGGCAGGCCGGCGGTCGCCGCAATCGAGCTGACGTTGACGATGGAGCCGTGGTTCGATGCCCTGAGACTCGGCAGGCCTGCTTTCGTGACGTGCGCCAACCCGAACACGTTGACTGCGAATACGCGCTGCCAGTCGCCGTCGTCGTGATCCTCCGCTCGGCCCTGGGCGCCGATCCCGGCGCTGTTCACAAGTAGGTCGAGACCTCCGAGCACGCGCACGGCATCCTGAACCGCGGCGGCAACAGCTGCTTCGTCCGCTACGTCCGCCACGACTGAGTACCAGTCCTCGGTGGCCGCCGGATCGCGGTCGAGACTGACGACGTGCGCGCCTTCTGCCGACAGCAGCCGGAGAACGGCGAGACCGATTCCCGACGCGCCGCCGGTGACGAGCGCCCTCAAGCCGGTGAACCGGCCGACTGTCAGGAGCTCCGGATCGTGCGCTGCGGCGAACATCACTCGTCGAAAGAGAGATACAGCCGTTCGAGCCGCTCGAGGTGCCGGCGCATCGCGTGCTCGGCGCGATCCGAATCGCCGGCGTCGATCGCGCGAACGATCGCGCGATGATCGATCAGCGACCGCTCGACGACGCCAGGTTCCTTGACCGTGCGCTCACGGCTCCGTTGCGAGAGAACGGCGAGGCTTGCAACGAGCCCGAGGAGCAAATCGTTGCGCGCTGCTTCCACGATCAGCCTGTGCAGCCGCGTATCGAGCTCGAGCATGCGACGCGACGTTGGCTTGCCCTTCTCGGTCTGAACGAGGCATGCGCGCATCGCGGCGATCTGATCCTCGTCCGCATTCTGCGCCGCGAGCGATGCCGCGAGCGGCTCGAGTGCGAGGCGAACTTCGAACAGGCTCTTGGCCGCCGGTCGCGTGAGGTCCAGCGCGAACAGCACCGGCCGAAGCAAGACCTCCGCGTCGAGCTCGGCGACGTACACCCCCGAACCTCGCCTCACCTCGACGATGTTCAGCGTCGCGAGCGACTGGATCGCCTCGCGCATCGTGGGGCGGCTGACGCTCAGGTCTTCGGCGAGGTCCCGCTCGGACGGGAGCCGGTCCCCGGGTTGGTACAGCCCGTCGCGAATCCGTGTGCAGACCGCTTCGATGACTCCCGCGGTCGCGCCGGCACGGGGAGCTGTCCCAGCGGCATTCCGCGCCGGCGAAGAATCGATCCTCACGGGGCGTTCAGCCAACCGGATTCGAGAGCAGTCCGACGCCTTCAACTTCGATCTCGACTTGGTCGCCGGGCTGTAGGGCGATCCGCGGCTCACGAAAGTACCCGACGCCGTCGGGAGTGCCGGTGAGGATCACGTCTCCGGGCAGCAGCGAGCACACGTGCGAGGTGTAGGCCACGAGTGTCGGAACGTCGAAGATCAGGTCGTCCGTGTTTCCATCTTGGAGCAGCTCGCCGTTTAGCCGCTGCGTCACGCGCAGCCCGCGACCGTCGCCGAGCGCGTCGACCGGCACGAGCTCCGGCAGCAACGGTCAGAACGTGTCGAATCCCTTGCCCCGGAACCATTGGCCGTCGGCGAACTGGAAATCGCGGGCGCTGAC
>WNFR01007836.1_pt1 | contig 18858 bp, 11 predicted proteins | sample 5400221 | NCBI WGS metagenome assembly WNFR01 (sample SAMN13153357, study PRJNA577476) | soil metagenome | isolation source: 40 cm soil under Madrone tree | place: USA:California | collected 2016-06-14 | reverse complement strand
CTATCTCTTTTCCGATCGGTCTGACGCTAAGGTTAGACCGGCAATTGCTGTCAGCGTTCCACACAAGTCCCAGGATATTTTCGTGGTGCCCCTTACAAGTAAGACCGATGCCCTTCTCGCAGGAGAATTCGTGATGAACGATTGGAAGGGCGCGGGTCTCAACGTAATGTCAGCGGTTAAGCGGGGCCTCTTTACGATTCATGACAACCTAATCATCAAAACGGTAGGTAGTATCTCTACTCAAGACGCAAGCGAAGTAGAGCGCTCGTTGAGAGCATGGCTCGGGCTATGAAAAACGACGAAACCTTCTACCCCGGGCCGAGTCGCATCCATCTCGCGGCTTTTCCGCCCAAGGAACGCTGGGATGATTGGACTGAGCTGGATTCGCAGGCCTGGCCGAGGCGAAAAGAGCGGCGTTATTCGCTCGTGCCGACGACTTGTTTTAACTGCGAGTCGGCGTGCGGACTACTGGCTTACATCGACAAAGACACGCATCAGATTCAGAAGTTCGAAGGCAATCCGGAGAATCCGGGTAGCCGTGGGCGCAACTGCGCCAAAGGTCCGGCGACGCTGAATCAGGTTACTGATCCCGATCGCATTCTTTATCCGTTGAAGCGCGCGGGCAAGCGCGGCGAAGGAAAATGGGAGCGCGTCGGTTGGGATGAAGTGCTCGACACCGTTGCCGCGCGGATACGAACAGCGATCGTCGAAGATCGTCGTGACGAGATCATGTATCACGTCGGGCGGCCCGGCGAGGATGGCTTTACTGAACGCATTCTGGCAGCGTGGGGTGTCGATGGACACAACTCGCATACCAACATTTGTTCGTCGGGCGCGCGCGAAGGTTATCAGTTGTGGATGGGACTCGATCGTCCCAGTCCCGATCATGCGAACGCGAAAGTCATTCTGCTGATCAGCGCCCATCTCGAATCCGGCCATTACTTCAATCCCCACGCCCAGCGCGTGATTGATGGTAAGACCGCCGGCGCTAAACTGATCGTCTTTGACACACGGCTTTCGAACACGGCGACGCACGCCGATCATTACGTCTCTCCTTATCCCGGATCCGAAGCGGCAATCCTGTTAGCTATCGCAAACTACCTGATTCAAAACAATCTTTATAACCGGGAATTCGTGCGGCGCTGGTGGAACTGGGAAGAGTATCTGAAGGCCGACAAACTTCAGTTTGTCGAACGGCCGAGGAACGATGATTCCGGCGACAAACTAAAATTTGTCGGACATCAATTCGAAGAGTTCGAGCATAAGCTGAAAGAACTCTACGCCGAATACACGTTTGAGTTTGCCGCAAACGAATCCGGGGTCGACGCCAAAGTGCTGGAAGAGATCGCCAAGTTGGTCGCCACCGCCGGCACGCGCTTCTCCAGTCATAACTGGCGCAGCGCGACTTCGGGAATCAGTCATGGATGGTCAGTCGCTCGCGCACTGTTCATGCTCAATTCCCTGCTCGGCGCCGTGGCCACGGAGGGTGGAGTGTTCCCCAACGCCTGGAACAAGTTTGTGCCCCAGCCGATCTACTCGCCGCCACATCCGAAGATGTGGAATGAAAAGACCTGGCCCCGCGAGTTCCCCCTCGCAATGCACGAGATGTCGTTTTTGCTCCCGCACTTTCTCAAGGAAGGACGCGGCCGGCTGGATACTTACTTCACGCGCGTTTATAACCCGGTGTGGACAAACCCTGATGGCTTCTCGTGGATTGAAGCCTTGACCGACGAGAAGCTGATCGGATGTCATGTCGCGCTGACGCCCGTGTGGAACGAGACGACGTATTTTGCGGACTATATTCTGCCGATGGGTCTGGGACCTGAGCGTCATGATTTGCATTCGTACGAAACGCACGATTCGCAGTGGCTCGGCTTTCGCCAGCCGGTGATGCGCGCCGCGCGCCAACGCAATGGCGAAGACATCACCGATACACGGGAAGTAAATCCCGGCGAGGTTTGGGAAGAAAATGAATTCTGGATGGAGCTGACCTGGCGCATCGATCGCGATGGCTCGCTTGGCATTCGACAGTTTGTTGAATCCAAAAAGAACCCGGGGACCAGACTCAGTGTTGATGAATATTACGGCTGGATCTTTGCGAACTCAGTGCCGGGCTTGCCGGAGCAAGCGGCCGCAGAGAATTTGACACCACTCGAGTTCATGCGTCGCTATGGATCGTTTGAGATCAGCAGAAAGATTGGCGCGGTCTATGAAGAGACCGTGCCTGGCGCAGAGCTTGAAGACCTCCGCGAAGATCATCTGGGTCGCGTGTTCACCCGCGCGGCGAAACCTGCATCGCCAAATGTCGTTCCCGTTCCGAGTCCCGATGGAGATGAGGAAGGCCGGCGTTTCGTGGGCGTGAAAGTCGATGGCGAAATCCGGCGTGGCTTCCCTACCCCGAGCGGCCGGCTCGAGTTCTTTTCCCGAACGCTGGCTGAATGGGGATGGCCGGAATACGCGATCCCAGGCTACATCAAGAGTCATGTTCATCCCGACAACCTGCAACCTGATCAGACGATTTTGATCTCGACGTTTCGCCTCCCGATTCAGATTCACACACGGAGTGCCAACGCGAAGTGGTTGAATGAAATTGCGCACACGAATCCGCTGTGGCTGCATCCTTCCCACGCACAGACCCTGGGGGTGCGCACGGGTGATCTCGTCAGGGTGGAAACTGAGATTGGTTACTTTGTAGTGAAAGCCTGGGTGACCGAAGGGATTAAGCCCGGCATCGTCGCGTGCAGCCATCACATGGGCCGTTGGAAGACACATGAAAGCGGGCAGAAACAGTTAACGGCAACTGTCAGGCTCAATCATGAGGGCACACAATGGGGATTAGAACGTGAACGCGGGACTGGCCCATACGAATCAACCGATGCGGACTCTTTGCGCATCTGGTGGAGCGACGTCGGTGTGCATCAGAATCTGACCTTCCCGGTCCATCCTGATCCGATTTCGGGAATGCACTGCTGGCATCAGGCCGTGCGAGTCCGCAAGGCTGAAGGCACCGACGCCTATGGCGACATTCACGTGGATACTGAGAAATCCCGCGAGGTTTATCAAAAATGGCTTCGGATGACGCGGCCCGCGGATCAGCATTCACCGGACGGCACGCGTCGGCCTTACTGGATGCTGAGACCATTGAAGCCGGCGCGACAGTTTTATGAATTGGCTGTAAACAAATAGGGCGAATGGGTCCATACGACCTGTTTGACGTGATAAAGCAAGGCAACCTTTGCCCTTCCATGTTCTCCTAAGCTGCACCGAGTCCGCAGGTTCCGGAACCTTTTTCATCGATTCGGCGTCATAGGATCATTTTCCGGATACTTCGAAGTCGGGCACATCAAGTAAATAGTCCGACTTCTCCTGAAGAAGGAAGGAATTTTGATATGCGCGAGTCCCTCTACACGACTCTTTCGCTGTTACTTATCAATCTTATCTTCGGAGTTCAACCCGTAGAAGCTCAAGCCGGCGCCACCTCTCTGCAGGTTGGCATTCCCATAGAGCGGACTCTGGCCGCAGGACAATCACACACTTACAACATTAGTCTCGAGCAGGATCAATTTATGCGCCTGGTAGTCGATCAACGCGGAATTGATGTGGTCATTCACGTGTTCTCGCCGGCGGGCCGACAGCTCGGCGAGTTTGATAGCCCTAACGGAACGAACGGTCCGGAAGACGTAACTCTGCTCGCCGAGACGTCAGGCGGGTACCGGATTGAAGTGGCGCCATTAAGCGGATATGAGAATCCGTCAGGACGTTACGAGATTAAGATTGTCGAATTGCGAAAGGCGACCGAGCAGGAGTTGCAGGCAGGAAAAAACCAGGAAGTGCTCAAGGCCAAAGGTTTGGCCCTGCTAATCGAAACCGCACAGAATTTGCCACAGTTGCGTCGCCCGCAGACTCGCGCTGGATTCCAGATACAAGCCGCCCAGCTTATATGGAACTCTGATGACAAGCGCGCCTCGAAACTAATTGAGCAGGCAATCGAGAGCGTCAGGGAATTCATTGCCAACATCGATAGTACCGAACAGGAATACTACGAGAGCTTTGACATCGCGATGCAGCTCAGGCAGCAATTAATTGAGGTCCTGGGCCCGCACGATCCTGAGATGGCGTTGAACTTTCTTCGCTCAACCCGCACGCTCGCCAACCCTGAGGGTGGGCTACGCAGAGCCCAGGGAGATCGAGAGCTGCAACTCGAACTTTCATTGGCCGGCCAGATCACGGCGACGGATCCAAAGCGGGCTTTTCAAATGGCGGAGGAAAGTCTGAAGAAGGGTGCATCACCGAGTTTGATCGACACTCTGAATCGATTGCGTTCAAAGGACTCGGAGCTGGCGGCCAAACTCGCGCACGACATCGCCGCGAAGCTGGCGAATGAGCGGTTGCTGAGAAATCCCGACGCAGCGTATCTGGCGAGTGGTTTCCTTCGCATCGTCCGGTCGCCTGGAAGAACGCAGATGGGTGGCGGCGACGGCGCGGCGAATGCCAGTCTGATTTCCGAGGACGAATTTCGGGATCTGTTTGAAAAAGTACTTTCGGAAGCGCTTTCTTATTCCCCGCCGGCGTTGAATGCATACACGCCCGAAAGGGATGCCGCGCAAAATCTCTTCAGTATTCTTAAGCAGATGAGTACGGATTTGCAGCGCTATGCTCCCGACCGGGCGGCGGCCTTCGAAAAGAAATGGAGCGAACTAAGCAGTCTGGGCGATCCGCAAGGCGAGCTCAGGCAACGGTTCCAGACCGCAATCAATACTGGCCCGCCCGATGCCGCCCTCGAATCCGTAGATCAGGCGCCGCGAGAACTAAAAGATCAACTCTACCAGCAATTGGCCAACAGGATTGCCGGCGAAGGAGACGTTCCCCGGGCTCGGCAAATCATAACCGAACGCCTCACGAATCCGATGCAACGCCAGCAGGCGCTGAGGATGTTGGACCAGATGGCAATCTACGGCGCTGCTGCCAAAGGTAAGGTTGAAGAAGCCCTGCGAACCCTGAGTACTTTCCGCCCAGCCAGTGAACGAGCACAGTTGCTCAGTCAGATAGTGAATATGATCGGTCCGGGTCTCAAGAGCTCGGCGGTAGTACTGTATCTTCAGCAGGCCCGAAACATGCTCGGTCCATCCGTTCAGGCAGAAGATCAACAGCAGATGTACGCGCTATTGGCAATTGCCCGCGCTTTTTCGAGATATGACTCGGTTCGGGCCTTTGAAATTGTCGACCCCCTGATAGATCAATTTAACGACATCGGCGCGGCGGCAGCAACTCTCAACGGCTTTGGTCAGACGTATTACCAGGATGGCGAGGTGATAACGCACAATGGCAATGCGTTAGCCGAGACCGCTAAACAGTTGGCCACGACTCTGGGGAGTTTGTCGTTGGTTAGTTTTGAGCGAGCCAGGACCGCGGCGGATCGGATTCATCCCGTTGACGTTCGCATCAGCGTTTTTCTGGCTATTGCTCAGCAAACCATCCCATCAGCCAAACCCTCAGGCACTCAATAAACACCGCGGGCTATTGGTCACAAAGCATTTCCATTCGGTCACATCTTGCCGTACCTGAGTTTTTGCGAGAGAATCCCTCTCCAGAATCAGCGACATCTTCCGAGCATCAGATTTGGAAAAGTATTTCAGACGATTTTTATCCGGTTGTCTCGCTCCTGGTTCGCGAGCGTGAAGGTAATTGCCCCGGAAAGTGGACGTGCGGGGTCCCCGGCGGGGCAGCCCCGCTGGGATGCTCGACTCGTCCGCGTTGATCGCGAACCTGGTCCTTTTTTTGCAGTTACGTAAGCAGGCTGGGTCGGGCCGAAGAAGCGAGCGAGATCCGCTCGCTTTGGACGAGATGTCCGCGCACTCAGCCTTAGGAGCTTTATGTACTTCAAGCAGTTCTATCTCAACTGTCTCGCTCATGCTTCCTATCTGATTGGCTCACACGGAGAAGCTGCGGTAATAGATCCGCAACGCGACGTCGACCAGTACCTGGACGAAGCTGCCGCGCAGAATCTGAAGATCAAATACGTGATCGAAACGCACCTGCACGCGGATTTTGTCAGCGGTCATCGCGAGCTGGCGGCTCGATCCGGAGCGGAAATCATTTTTGGCGCACAAGCTAAGGCGACGGTTTCGCATCAGGCCGTCACGAATGGCGACGAGCTAATCATCGGCAAAGTGAAACTGCGCATCCTGGAGACTCCGGGGCACACGCCTGAAGGCATCTGCGTGCTGGTGTCTGATACTGAAGTCTCAGATCAACCGCAAAGAGTTTTAACCGGCGATACTTTGTTCATCGGCGATGTCGGCCGTCCCGATCTTGCCGGTGCAAAAGGCTACACGCCGCAGACGATGGCCGGAATGATGTACGACAGTCTGCACGAAAAACTGCTGCAACTGGACGATGCGGTCGAGGTCTTCCCAGCGCATGGCGCCGGCTCGATGTGCGGGAAAAATCTTTCGGCAGAAACGTCTTCGACCATCGGGCAACAGCGCAAGTTCAACTATGCGCTGCAACCTATGACCAAAGACGAGTTCGTCAAGTTGCTGACGACTGACCTGCCGGAAGCGCCGGCTTACTTTTCAAAGGACGCGGAGATTAATCGCAGTGGGGCTGAATCCCTGACAGGATTGCCGACGGTCGCGGCGCTGCCGGTGGCCGAAGTTTCCAAACTTGCGGGCCAGGGTTCGGTAATTCTCGACGTGCGCGACGCGGCAGACTTCGGCGCCGGTCACATCCCCGGCGCGCTTAACATAGGCCTCGGCGGACAGTTTGCGTCCTGGGCCGGTTCGCTGATTCCCATGGGTGCGCCGATCGTGAACGTGGCCAACTCAGAAGAAAAAATTGAAGAAGCTCAGCTTCGTCTGGCACGTGTCGGCCTGGAAAACATTCAGGGCTATCTGGCAGGCGGAATTGAAGCGTGGAAGAAAGCGGGGCGCGCACTCGAGCATGTGCCGCAAATCAGTGTGGCCGATCTGAAAGCTCTGATCGAAACGCGATCCGAGCTTCAGATTGTCGATGTGCGCCGTCCCGCTGAGTACCAGAGTGGACACGCCCCAAGTGCGGCCAGTGCGCCGCTGGCGAAACTCCGCGACACGCTGCCGGCCTTGAAGCTGAAACCGAATGCGCAAACAGCAGTCATCTGCGCCGGTGGTTATCGCTCCAGCGCCGGGACCAGCATCCTGCAGCAGGCCGGCTTTACGAACCTATTCAACGTGACTGGCGGAACAAAAGCGTGGATTGAGGCGGGTTATGAAGTCGAAATGCCCGCGTAAGGGTGCAGCTTGATACGCAGAGGAACGCATCAGACTTCACAAAACACTCTCTCTGGCTGATCCCAATCGGAATTTTCGCCGATGGATTTAACCAAGCTCAAGTTATTTATTACAGTTTCTGCCCTGGCCATTTCATTGGTATATGTCCCAGTGCAAAACCGAGGCGCCTCCGCACAATCCGAGCCACCGGTGGTGAAGGTCAATGTCATCATCACGGATCGAGCGGGCCATTTAGTTGATGTCGTAAAAAAAGAAGACCTACAGCTATTTGATGATGGTAATCCAGAAACGATTTCTTACTTTTCACACGAAGCTCCGGTGACTTATGGACTCGTAATTGACGGATCTGGTTCATTAATAACTCAATTTCTCGATATCCTGGACACAGCTAAGCGGGTCGTCGCCACCAACCAAACTAACGACGAAACCTTTATTATTAAGTTTGTAGCCAGTGACAACGTGCGCACGATTCAGGAACTCACAGCAGATAAGGATGTGCTGACACGCGCTTTGAGTAGTCTAAAGGTTGAGATGGGCCAAACCGCGCTGATTGATGGGCTCTACCTCGCTGGTCAGTACGCGATTGAGCACCGGAACGCCGACGGCAATCATCGTATGGCTCTTGTACTCATCTCGGATGGTGAAGATCGAGCCAGCTATTACACTGAATCCGACCTCTTCAAGCTGCTAAGGAAGACCGATCTTCCGGTATTCGTCATCGGTCTTATGGGTAAGCTTGATAACCAGGGAGGTTTTGTCAGAAAGAGTCCGCGTCAAACAGCAGTTGACTTCCTGACGAAGCTGGCAAAGGAGACCGGAGGGCGCGCTTTTCTTCTGAAATCGCCGAAAGAGCTATCAGACGCCATCGACCAGCTGACCCAAAGTGTTCACAGCCAATACGTCATAGGATATCGACCAACCAATAGCCCGGGAAAAGTCAGTCGCAAAGTGGAAGTTAGGTTGGTCGCGTCTCCTGAACACGAGAAGTGGATTGTGATTAACCGGCCCGTCATTGGACTCAAGAACTGACTGTCATGAATCACACATCAACCAAACTTGATCGTCGTAACTTCCTGTCACTTACCGGCAAAGGCGTGGGTCTGGCTGCACTATCATCCTCAACCGTGGCATCCCTCCTTGGTAACATTCACGCGGCGACCAAGACTGTCGCGCACCTCACGCCCGAACAGGCCGCAATGGATGAAGATTTCTGGTTTGAAATTCAGCAGGCCTTCACGGTCACGCGCGGCCTGATCAATTTGAACAACGGCGGGGTTTCGCCCAGTCCGCGCATCGTCACTGAAGCACTGGTGCGTTACATCTGGCAGCAGGAAGATGCGACGGCTTATACAATGTGGCAGATTCTCGAGCCGCAATCCGAAACGATTCGCACGGGGCTGGCCGAACTCTTTGGCTGTGATCGGGAAGAGATCGCGATCACTCGCAATGCATCTGAGTCTTTGGAAACACTTTTGCTCGGCATGGATCTAAGGTCAGGCGACGAGATCCTGACCACCACTCAGGACTATGGGCGCATGCTCACGACGATCCGCCAGCGAGAGCAACGTGAAGGCATCAAGCTCAACCTGATCAAGATTCCGATTCCACCCAAAAACATCCAGGAAATCACCGGAGCGTTTGAGCGCGCCATGACTCCGCGCACGCGCCTGATCCAAATCGCGCACCAGATCAACATCACCGGGCAGATCACGCCGGTCAAAGCCGTCTGCCAAATGGCCCGGGTGCGCGGCGTAGAAACGATCGTCGATGGCGCGCATTCATTCGCGCAATTCTATTTCAAACAAACGGACCTGGACTGCGACTACTTCGGCACCTCACTTCACAAATGGCTCTATGCACCGAAGGGCACAGGATTGCTTTATATCAAGCGTGACAAGATCGCAAAGGTGTGGCCGTTGTTCGCGGCCGAAGAAAAGCAAAAAACAGACATTCGCAAGTTCGAAGAGATCGGCACCCATTCAGCCGCGCCAAAGCTGGCCATCGGCGAAGCCATACTGTTTCACAACGGCATCGGGGGTAAGCGCAAAGAGGCGCGCCTCCGTTACCTTTCGCGCTACTGGATGGACAAACTAAAAGACATGCCTCGGGTTCGCTTTAATACTTCGTTAGACCCGCAGCAGATGTGTGCCATCGCCAACGTGCAAATCGAAGGCCTCGATTCCGCCAAGATCGGCAGCTATCTGTTTGGCCAGCACCGCATCTTCACCACGCCGATTATTCATGAAGAGTTTCAGGGCCTGCGCATTACGCCCAACCTGTACACCACTTTGAAAGAGTTGGACCGGTTCTGCGAGGTAATGACAATGATTGCTCGCAAGGGCTTGCCGGCCGCCTAGCAGGTGTTAGAAAAAGACAATTGAGCCCCTTTAAGAGAGGTAAAAGTGAATCACGAAATCACCCGAAATAACGCGAAGCAGGAGCTTCCTTAGGGTTACCTAGTGTAATTTCGTGGATCGTCGTTCGGTTTTTCGGCAGCCTGGCAGGAAATTTTCAAAACCAGTGGCTGGAAGATCGATTCATGACTCAAGGCCTCAGCTGGAACCTGTGCGCCCGGAAAAGAGTCCTTGACTAGCTTTCACGGCGACCTCCATAATCGAATCCCGTGGCCCAGACTTCGGTCTGTGGAGTTCGGTCCTAAGTCTGGTCCACTTCTGCTCCCCAACAAATCGGGCAGCAATAATGATCGGAGGACACCAAGTCCGGTGAGTGAAGAATTAGAAAATAGCTTGCAGCAGGCCATCGAGAGCTATCTCGGCAAGCGTCTGGCCGCAATTGATGAACAGCTTAATCGTCTGCAGAGTGATTTCGACGAGGCGTTAAAACGCGTGCGCGAAAGCTCGGCCGGCGAATCACTGGATGCCTCGCCGCTATCGGCCGCGATCTTCGCCCATTTGCAGACAGCGCGGGCGCAAAAGTTGAGCGGTTCAACGCCGGACCCTGCCCTGGCTTCAGGTGAGATATCCACGATCAAGCGCGCGGTCGAAGAGATCGAACGCCAGCAAACCCATGCCGATATTCTTGGCGCTCTGTTAACGGCTGCCATGCAGTTCGCTGAACGAGGCGCGCTCTTTGTGATTAGGAACGAACAGGCAATAGGCTGGCGCGAGTGTGAGGCCAGCGATCCTGCCAACGTCGAGATGATTGGCGGCGTCTCTCTGCCGCTAAGCGCAGACACATTGCTGGGCCGTGCGGCCCATTCCCATTCAGCATGGAGCGGCGCACCAGGAGAGAATGCGGAAGACCGTCTCCTGATCGATCAGTTGGGCGGCGATCCGCAGACGGTTGCGGCGGTGCCTCTGGTTGTGCGCGGAAAAGTTGTCGCAGTCCTCTACGCCGATTCCACCTCGCGCGATACCAACGCAGTTAATGTCGACGCGCTTGAACTACTGACGCGAGTTGCGGCGATGGCAGTCAATCTGGCAGCAGCGTCGCGCCCCGGCCTACACGCCAGAAATCGAACCGCAGGCGCCCGGCGTCGTGGCCGCACCATCCGTCGAAGAAGTTTCTGTCACAGTTGAGCCAGAGAATGAACCCGTGGAAGCCCCGGAGGCCGCAGTTGAGGAAGTTCCAATTGCCACCCAGCCTGAGGTTGTTCCCGAAGAAGTGGCCGAGCCGCCGGCAGAGATATCCGCCGTAGCGGAAGCTGAGAACGTCTCGGCAACTCAGCCCGAGCCGTCGCCCGCGCCCACTGCGCCGAGCTTTCCTTCACAATATGCGGCGCCACTGGGGAGCGCTCGGCGTTATGGGGTAAGCGAGCCAGACTTGCCAATCGAGGTCGGTGAGGACGAGCGCCGCTTGCACAACGACGCCCGCCGGTTTGCTCGCCTGTTGGTTTCCGAAATCAAACTTTACAACGAACCCAAGGTTAAGGAAGGCCGCAACCGCGGCGACATCTATGATCGCTTGCGAGAGGACATCGATCGGTCGCGACAAATGTACGATAAACGCGTGGCTCCCCCAGTCGCCGCTCGTCATGACTATTTTCATCAGGAGCTGGTGAACACTCTCGCGGAGGGCGATCCGGAAAAACTCGGAGACACTTATCCCGGGGCCGTTCTGGTCGCCAATTAAAGAAGCTGCGAATTCAGGTTTGCAAAAGCAGGACGGTCACCGCGCTGGTGGCCGTTTCTTTTTTCAGGGCTGACCGGAAGCCTATTTGGGCACCACCAACTCGCGCCTAGAGTTGCCACCCAACTGAGTTTGGTAATAAAGTCAGCGACTAATCGAAAACAACTTTCTCAAGAAGACGCTCAATGAAAATCTCTTTGTCTGAAACTTCGCTCCGGGGAATTGCTCGGACCCTGCGCGCGTCCAACGACGCGTTCACAAAAATCTATCCTGGCGAAACGGGTCGGCGACAACCCGTGCACACTGTCTATGGCGGTGCGCACCTGTTTCGCGCGGACACGGCCCAGCGGTTGGGCCAGGTGGCCGAGCGATCGTTTGCTGAAAATGCGTCAGACTTCGTGGTCTTCGCCCGAGCTATCGGTTTACCACATGCGAACGAATTGCCCGATGTGCTGGGTTATGCGACGGGTCTCAGACAACGTCTCAGGGATGAGCGTGATGCCGTGCGCGAAGAAAACAAGGCTGCGTGGCTGGCGCACACAATCCACGCGCGAATCAAGGAAAAACTGCGACGGGAGCCGGTTGAGGATTTCAGGATCGACTTTGAGGACGGCTACGGCAATCGTCCCGATGAGGAAGAAGACGGACATGCCGAATCAGCCGCAATTGAAGTTGCGCGAGGGCGTAAGGCCGGAACCTTGCCTCCGTTTATCGGCATTCGCATTAAGCCTTTTAACGAAGAGTTGCGCGCCCGGAGCATGCGCACGCTCGACATCTTTGTCTCGACAGTCGTCGGCGAGAACGGCGGCAGGCTGCCGGACAACTTCGTAGTGACACTTCCGAAGATTACGACTCCCGAACAGGTGGCCGCGCTGGCCGATCTATTCGATCTGCTGGAGCAACAAACAGGCCTTGCAGCCGGGGCCTTGAAAATGGAGATGATGATCGAGACTACCCAATCAATCATCAATAGCGAAGGACGGATCAATCTTTCGTTGCTGTTGCCGGCTGCTCGTGGCCGGTGCACGGCGGCACACTTCGGCACTTACGACTACACTGCCAGTTGCAGCATTACTGCCGCTCACCAGCACATGATGCATCCGGCGTGCGACTTCGCGAAGCATATGATGCAGGTTTCGTTCGCCGGCACCGGCGTCTGGTTGTCGGATGGCGCGACTAACATCATGCCCGTCGGGCCGCATCGGGCCGCCGAGGGAAGGCCCTTGACGCCGGATCAGATTGAAGAGAACCGGACGGTCATTCATCGAGCCTGGAAGCTGCATTATGATCACGTCCAGCATTCACTCACCGGCGGGTTTTATCAAGGATGGGATCTGCATCCGGCGCAACTGCCGACACGGTATGCTGCGGTCTACGCCTTCTTCCTCGAGAGTCTGGACGCGGCTTCCGAACGTTTGCGCAACTTCGTCGAGAAGGCCGCCAAGGCGACGCTCATCGGTGATGTCTTTGACGACGCGGCGACCGGGCAGGGTCTGTTGAACTTTTTCCTGCGCGCAATAAACTGTGGCGCGATCACCAAAGAGGAGGCGTTGCGTCTTTCGGGATTGACGCTGGAAGAATTGCAGTCGGGATCGTTCGTCAAGATACTGAAGGGGCGGACGTAACTGAAAATCGTTTCGTTAAGGTCCATTTTGAATCCTCGACTCTTCTCATTAGCACCGTGGCTTTAGCCCGGTGAATTAGCGGTGGGTCGGGAGCAGGGAAACCGTTTAGAACGGTTTCGCATGAGGTTGGATACAAAGCGTCACCGGGCTAAAGCCACGGTGCTAATGAGACTGTTACGAGCAACGCCACTACAACGTGCCAGAAAGAGACTCAACGATGAAAGTTCCTAAGAGATGTGTTTGCTTTGCGCTAACTCTGACTGCGATTACTCTGAATACGATGCTGGTTTACGGACAGAAGGCCCGACCCGCTAATGATTCACTCGCCGCGAAGATTCGTCGCTTTGCGCCAACAATACTGACCGCGAACACTTCGCACCTCGCGCCGAACGATCGTAAGGCCCTTTTGAAAATTATTGCCGCGGCAAAACTCTACGATGCGCTCTACCTTCGTCAGATTTGGAGCGGCAACGAAGCTTTGTTGAAGAAGTTACAAGCCGATAAGAGCCCGCTCGGTCGGCTGCGTCTTCATTATTTCATGATCAATAAAGGCCCCTGGTCACAGCTCGATGGCAACGAACCGTTCATCGCAGGCGTTCCACCAAGGCCTCCCCAGGCTAACTTTTACCCGGACGACATGACCAAAGACGAGTTCAACGCCTGGTTAAATACTCTGTCATCCGCAGACAAGGAGCAGGCTACGGGCTATTTTTACGTCATCCGTCGTGATGCGAATGGCAAGTTGAAACCGGTACCCAACAGTGAAGAGTATCGCGCGTTTCTCGAACCGGCGGCAAAGCTCCTGCGCGAAGCCGCAGCGCTGACAACCAACAAGACTCTGAAAGATTTTCTGAACAAACGAGCGGCCGCGTTTGCCTCGAACGATTACTATGACAGCGACGTGGCGTGGATGGACCTGGACGCTCCCATCGATGTCACGATCGGACCGTACGAGACTTACGAAGATGAATTGTTTGGATATAAAGCCGCGTTCGAAGCTTACGTTACGCTGCGAGATGAAGCGGAATCGGCCAAGCTGAAGAAGTTCAGCCAGTACCTGCAGGAAATCGAAAATAATCTGCCAATCGATCCAGCCTATCGAAATCCCAGGCTCGGAACCGCGTCGCCAATTCGCGTGGTCAACGAAGTGTTCAGCTCAGGTGAAGGAAATAGCGGCGTACAAACCGCGGCGTTTAATTTGCCGAACGACGAGCGCGTGGTGAAGGAAAAAGGCTCAAAGCGAATCATGTTAAAGAACGTGCAGGACGCAAAGTTTAATAAAACTCTAATTCCGATTTCGCGAGTTGTAGTTGATCCGGCGCAGCAAAAAGATCTTGCGTTCGACGCTTTTTTCACCCACATCCTGATGCACGAGTTGATGCACGGACTCGGACCGCACAACATCACTGTCGATGGCCAGGCGACCACCGTGCGCTTGCAACTGAAGGATCAATACTCAGCGATTGAAGAAGCCAAGGCCGACATGACCGGCCTCTGGGCACTGCAGTATCTGATCGACAAAGGCGTGATCGACAAGAGTATGCAGCGCACGCTATACACAACAAATCTGGCCAGCATGTTTCGTTCGGTACGTTTTGGCATTACCGAGGCGCACGGGCGTGGCGTGGCCATGCAGTTTAATTATCTAACCGACGAAGGCGCCATTAGATTCAACGATAAAACCGGCACCTTTAGCGTCGACGAGACGAAAGTCAGAGACGCCGTTCGCAAGCTGACGCATGAGCTCATGACTATCGAAGCCGAAGGGTCTTACGTAAACGCGAAGGCGCTTTTGGACAAGTACGCGGTGATTCGGCCTCAGATGAAGAGCGCGTTCGATAAACTAAACAACGTGCCGGTAGATATCGAACCGATTTTTCCGCTGGCGAAGTAGTCTTGGAGTGCGGTAACTTGTTACCGCTTTCCAAAGCCGCGACTTGTCGCGGCTACGTGCAATCCACATGAGCCGCCATTGCGGCGACAAGTCGCCGCTTTCCAAAGCGCTGACAAGTCAGCGCACTCCAAATTCAGAACAGACTCCCCTGCAGGGACTCATCATCAGGTTCAACTGACTCGACCAGACGCGGATAGCTCTCAATCAACTTTGCCGGTCCCGGCAAACGCTTCTCTTCCAGCAGCGCCAGAACCTCGAAAGCATTTACCAGACTCTGTCCGCGGGCGTGGTTGTTCGTGATTACGTACGTTTGTTTCGCTTTGTCAGCGACCTGTTTGATCCGTTCGACCCATGGCTCTAACTCATCGCGCGAGTACAGGTAGTCATAGCGCTCGACCACATTTGCTTCTTCGCGGAACCAGTTCTGATAGTTCCGCCCGTGCAAACGGATGTAGCCGATCGGTGAAGTCACTTCGGCGGATGGCTTGATGGAATTGGCGAACAATGGCTGATCGATGTCGCACAAACCGACCCCGAGATCTTCCAGCGTCTGCAGGATCCTCGGATGGTTCCATGATTCGTGCCGCAACTCAACTACCAAAGGGTAATCCTGAAACCGTTCGCACAGTTGGTTTAGGTACGCGCGCTCTTCGCGATCATTCTTGAACGACCAGGGAAACTGGATCAGCACGGCGCCCAACTTCCCTGCCCCCATTAATGGGTCCAGCCCCTCGCGAAAAGCCTTTTCGTCTTTGTCCGTAGCTTTGCCGCGCTCATGGGTAAAGGTTCGGTAGAGTTTTGCCGTGAAGCTAAAGTTCGGATTGTGTTCGATGCGTCGCAGCCATGACCGCGCGGTGTCCGCTGATGGAGGATGATAGAAGCTGCTGTTGATTTCAGCGGTGTCGAAATACCTGGCCACCATTGCGAGCGTATCGAACTTCGTGCCGGCGCCCTCGGGATAGACGCGGCCGCGCCAATCGGCATAAAACCACCCGGCAGGACCGACAGAGATGTCTCGGAGGGCGCGCACGTGTGGGATTTTGTCCGACAAGCCTGGATTTGTCGAACATCGTGCCGGGGGGTAGCACCTGAATCTGCCTTGCGCCTTTAGATTTTCCTTAGCGCCTTTGCCAAATTCGTTATGCGCAACTGTGGTTCACGCAAAGGCACAAAGACGAGACGAACGGCGCGAACAAAGGCACCGTTGAAACCGCGGAAGATCGGTTAGGCGATAGCAGATGTTGATTCGAGCAGAAAGTCATGCAGCCGCATCGAGACCACGTCGAGGGAAAGACCAGAAGCCGCCAGTTTCCCATTCTGATCAGAACACTTTACCGCCGCGGTTAACTCAGAGGTGTCCAAACGCCAACTGGCGCCCGGGTTCCTCTCCAACTCGTTGAGCACCGCTACAAGCGAGCTGAAATCGCGCCGTTCGATCCGCGGCCGCACGACAGTCTCGGCCCAGGAATAGTAAGGGTAGTCGAGGCGGTAAGACCAGCCGCCTGCAAAAGGAGTCGCGATTAAGAAGACTTCGCCGCGCGCGTGATGTGAAATAGCCGTGAACGGCGCACAGTGACGGGTTGGCCTAAAACCCGCGGAGCTGAAAATCTCAGGCGCGAGAGTGACCAGTGAAATCCTCGCTTCGCTGTCTTCGTCAACTCGCGAACGGCCTTTAGCAAAGCTATCCAGCGCTAAGGCGATCCGGTTCCAGGGGTCACACCATAATGATGCGTAATCATTCGTGCGGGTCAGGACTTGTTCGACATGCGGCAAAACCAGTTCGTAAGCCCGCGTATCATCACTAACCGGCACGCCGGCAAGTTGCCGCGCCAACGGCGAGCCCGCATCTTCGTCAATCGGCGATTCCGAACCCTGTATGACAATGCTGGCGCGCACGCCGGCTTGCGTGCTGAGTTCTGAAAAATCACCGGCCTCGGCAGCAGCAATCAACTTCTCACGCAACTCCAGCGCGCGCTCACCCGTCAGAACGGTCCAAACTGACAGCACCCCGTCGGTGTCGAAGTGATTGTTCGTGACCAGATCGATACCCTGCGTTAGCTCATCACAGTCGGGCGCGGCCACCAGATTCAAAGCGATCTCGGTCGACGTGTCGGCCTTCACCGACGCCGGCGTTTGATTTCCCTTCCAGTGGGAAAAATGAATCGCGTTATCTACGGTGCCGTCTACAGACAGCTTCGCAACGTCAGCCAGACCTTCCTGGTAGTACTCGAATCGCATTTGCGCCATCTATCCTATTTAAAGTCGCTGATCAGAATGACATCATCTGCGTCCGAGATTCTATCTGAGTTAGCGAACTTGAGGCCAGGGCTTTCGGCGCCTGGGTGGAGTCAGTACCACCTGCGTGAGCGGGTGGGTCAGACATACTCAGGAAAAAGGATCGAGGTCGTCATCTTCGATGTTGAGTCAAGGATCCCCCCGCTCACTGTCACCTCTGAACTGGGGTGTCACGAGCCAGCGCCAAAGTTGAAAGCACCGGAGTGGACAGACCAAAGCTTCCGGGGTTCTCACCAATAATTGCTGCCGCGAAGAAAGCCGGAACATAGTCAGCGTTTTCTTTCCGGAACTGGTCATCCAACTGATCGCGATGGGCGTAAAGCGTCCAGAAATTTCTTTGATAGTTATCGGTTTCCCTCAGTTGTCGCAAAGTGTCCACAACCCACTGCGGCCCGCGATTGTAACTGAGCAGGACCAGGGTCATGGTGTTGGAATCCTCGCCCAGCTCAGCCATGCGATCGGCGATGTAGTGCGCGGCAGCTGGCGTCATCTTTTCCACATCGCACATGTCAGCCGGGGCCACGCCATACTGTTTTGCGGTGGACGGCAAAAACTGAAACAGGCCCTTCGCGCCCCAACTGTTTTCAAAACAGGGCTTGTATTCTGATTCGATCATGGGCAGATAGATGCCTACGATAATTGGAATCTTCCGCGCCGCGAACCTTCGCGCGATCACAGGTACAAAAGGAACTGCCCGCGCATAGACAACATTCAAGCTCTCGTCACCTGGTTTGCTTGACGTGCTACCATTGCGCGCGACATAGCGATCCACGTGCGCTTTTATAGCCTGCAAAGCCTCATCGTTGAGCTTCACGGAACGGTCCCCCAACATTGCGGAAATGCGCTGTTCCTGCTCGTCCACAAACTTGAGTTGATCGGTCTGGTTCATCTGCGAATAAAGTTTGCTTGCCGTGGCGGTGGGCGTCAGTGGTAGTGCTCGCGATCCAGAGCGCTGGTAAACAACTACTCCAACTATTCCGACTGCAATTACCAAAAGGAGCAGCATCAAGCCAAAACGGCGATGACCACGTGTTTCACTAATCGCCGGCAAAGATGGAAAGGATTGTTTGCGATCGAGAGTCGTCGCGATTTCGTTGTTATCCGGTTCACTGTGGCTGCGCACATGATCCAGCGCTACCTGCGCGGCGGGATTGATAACGATATCGACTTGCTGCTTAATACCGGTTAACTCCGCGCGGAGTTCCGCAGCAGTCTGATATCGTACAGCTCTCTCTTTAGCCAGGGCCTTGTCGACAACGTTTTGTAGCCGTTGCATTGCCGGCGTCGAATTTCCGTCTGCTTGAAATAACGGCGCGGGCTCATGCTCGAGAATCGCCACCATCGTGTCCATGCGCGTTGCGCCCCCGAAAGGCGCGCTATGGGTGAGCATTTCATAAAGCACCACGCCCAGGCTCCAGATGTCTGTGCGCTCGTCAACCTCCAGACCACGTGCCTGTTCGGGCGACATATAGCCGACCGTTCCCAGTACTGCACCGATCTCTGTCTGTGATCTGGTGTTCACCGCCAGCTCGGCCTGAGTCTGCTCTAAGAGCTTTACGATGCCAAAGTCCAGCACCTTCACGATCCCGTCGCCGCGGCGCATGATATTTTCGGGTTTGATGTCACGATGCACGATGCCGGCGGCGTGCGCAGCGGAAAGCGCCGAAGCGACCTGGCCCACAAGGTC
>WNFR01013222.1_pt1 | contig 18861 bp, 18 predicted proteins | sample 5400221 | NCBI WGS metagenome assembly WNFR01 (sample SAMN13153357, study PRJNA577476) | soil metagenome | isolation source: 40 cm soil under Madrone tree | place: USA:California | collected 2016-06-14 | reverse complement strand
GTCATCTTGTTGAACTCGTCGGCCAAAACCTCGATCTCGTCTCCGGTTTTCAGATCGAGACGATAATCCAGATCGCCGGTGCCGATGCGCTCCACACCTTCACGCAGGATTCGGACGGGACGGACGACTCGTCGCGCTAAGAACCAGCTGGCGATAAGCGCCATGCCGAGACCGATCAAGAACAAGGTAGAGGTTCGCATCATCGACGCGTAGAGAGTTTCGTAGGCTTCTTCGACGGGACGCTCAATAATAACCGCCCAGTCTAAACCTGGAATCAGCGCGAACGAAGCAAGAACGTTTTTACCTTGTAGGTTTTCCGCTATGATGGCATTCGGTGCGGCCTTCCCAGGACTAGTCTGAAAGGCTGCTTTGACTTGATCGAGAAGGGCTACATTGCGCCGCTGTAGAACGAGACTGATATCGGGGTGGGCGATGAGTTCGCCGGTCCGGGTAACGGCATAAGCATAACCTGCCTTTCCTACGGTGATGGCCGAGACCACGTCGCCGATGTATTTTAGATTCACTTCGGCCTGCAACACGCCGATAACATCCCCGGCGAAGCGTTCTATCGGTACGGCAATGGTCATGTAAGGTTCCGAGCCGCGGACAAAGTGAACCGGACCAAAATAGGATTTACCTTGCTTTGCCTGCAGAAAGGGCGGCGCAGTGGAAAGATCTCGTTTGGCTTCGGGAAGCACCGTGCGCAAACGTGAGGCCTGGACGCGGATCGCGCCATTCTCATCGAGCGCCAGCGCTTCAGTGACTGCCGGAGCGATCAAAAGAAGCTTTTCCAGCTCGAAGCGAAATTCCGCCGTCAGTCCTTTGGGCGCGATCTCGCGGCTCTTTGTTGCTCCTTTCAAGGTATTGTGGATCTCTTGGACGAACCGCTCGATTTTAATTGCCGCTCCCGTAGCAACTTCCTTCTGAACAGCAGCCAACTGCTCGCGACTCTCCAGATAGCGGAAATAGATTTCGACAAGACCGCTCGTGATCAAGCCACCGCCTATCAAAAAAACCGAAATAAAGAAATAATCACGAACTAGCCGCCCACGCCGCTGTCCGACGAAGGGGCGAATCAAAGGAAAGTTTTGGATTTTGGATTTTAGACTTGGGAACATTATCTGATCACTTTATTCGCTCGCGCTAGCACGTTGGGTGGAATTGTCAGCCCCAGCTCCTTTGCGGTCTTGAGATTGATTGCCAACTCTACATCATCGAATGTTTCGATCCGAAGCTCGCGGGGTGGTGTACCATTTAGAACGCGGTAGACGAGCTTGGCGGAAAGTCTACCGATCTCCTGATAGTTCTGGCCGTAGCTAGCGAGGCCGCCTTTGGCCACCAGACTTTCGTCCTGAAACATTGTCGGCAACTTCTTGGCCTTGGCCGTGTCGATGATGAATTGTACCTGGCCGACCACCATCGCGTCGGCGATGTAGAAAAAGGCGTCCGCCTCGGCGGCTTTGAGTGCCTGCAGCCCTTTGCGTAATTCTTCTACGGAAGTGACGTGACGTTCAATAAACTTGAGTCCCAGCCTCTTCGCCTCTTTGGTAACATTTCTTTGAGGATCTCAAGACGCTTCGCCGTAAGGTCCTTGACTAAGTAGTGGACCCCTGTGAGCCTTCCTCCGGGTTTCGCAAAGTCGTTTACCAATCCTAGGGCGACCGGATCCGTGCCGATGGTGAAAACGATGGGGACGTTCTGCGTTGCTTCCTTGGTTGCAACAATGACGGAGCTCGCGATCGCGTATATTAAGTTGACTCTCGCCTATTCAAAAGTCCTGACCGCATCCGCCGCAGCCTTTGCATCGCCCTTGGTATCTTGGATAATCAAAGTGAATTGCTTGCCTTCTTCGAACCCCAGTTCCTTTAGCCCTTTCCGAAGCCCGTCAACGGTCTCAGACAAAGCACCGCCGGGGAAAAGAACACCGATGCGATAGATCTTTTGCTGCTGCGCTTGCGCCGGCAAACTAAGGAGCGAGAGCAGAGCAGCAAGGGCCGAGCTAACGACTTTCTTAATCAACGCTCCCTCATTCAAAATCATTTCCGGTTATGTAGCGCTGCTGCTTTAAGCCCATCACTCCATTGGTCCTGCCGTCTATTTAATCACCTTCACTGCCCGGTTGAGAACCTCAGGAGGAATCGTTACGCCGATTTGGTTCGCGGTCTTGAGATTGATCGATAAATCGAATTTTGTCGGTTGCACCAATGTCAAGTCGCCAGGCTTAGCGCCTTTGAAAATTTGGTCCACGTATTCAGCCGCGCGCCGGGATAGATCGGGTAAGTTCACCCCATAACTCATCAGCCCTCCCGCTTCGACAAAGTCGGCTCGATCGTATATCGCCGGGAGCCGGTTCTTAATCGCCGATTGCGCGATTTGCGAGACGTGATTGTTGAACAGGACGTCGGTCATCACGAAGAGAGCATTGGGGCCTCCTTTGGCGGCGGCTCTCACGGCGCTGTCGATTTCGTTCGCAGTTCGGGCTGACACGGACTGAAACGTCAGGCCCAAAGCCCGAGCGCCAAGCTCGGCATCTTGGAGGCTCTTGCCGTGGCCCGGATTTTTGGGATTTGTTAGAGCGGCCACCTGGGCCGTCTTGGGCAGAGCTTCCTTGATGAGTTTCAGCCGCGCGCCAAAGAAATCGGCGGACATTCTCGCTACGCCGGTGACATTGCCTCCCGGATACATAAAGCTTTTGATGAGCCCAGCTTCCACAAGATCCCCCGCGCCGGCCACGACGATGGGAATCGTACTGGTAGCTTTCTTGGCCGCAACGGCTACGCTGGTGCCACCGACAACGATGACATCGACCTTTTGCTCGACCAACTCCCGAGCGAGTTTGTCTAGTTGGTCTGTCTTCCCTTCAGCGTAGCGGTACTCCATGACGACGTTCTTTCCTTCTTCGTAGCCCAGGTCCCGCAGGCCTTGTCGCAGGGCTTCGTCGCGCGACGCGTTTAACGCCGGAGAGCTCGAGACCAGCACGCCGATCTTCCAAACTTTCCTCGCCTGCTCCGCGCCCGCCGCAAGGGCGACGGACGCCAGCAACAGCACAACAACTCCCACAACCCTAACGATGTTTTTCATCCACGATGTTTTGGACATTTATTGGTCTCCCCAATGCATAGTCTAAAAATTGAAATCAAGGGTTTCCGTTTCAGCCCCTGGCTGATCCGCCTTGGGCGGAGCCTGATGCCTCGGGCCTATTGTCTCATTTAATTACTCGGTCTGCGCGGTAAAGAACAGACTGCGGTTACTCATAGCGTTCCTCTCCGTTTTTTTGCCGCTGACTGCCTTCTGACCACTGCTTACCGTCATCTGATGACCTTGTCTGCTCTCGCCAGTACGTTCGGCAAGCGCTGCTCAAATGACATATTTGTTCCTTCGACGTATCCAAGCTCGCGCAGTCCCTGCCGGAATGCCTCGGTGCGGCCGAGACAGCGGAAAGGAGGCACCAGTTAGGTATCCTATGCGCGGGACTTGTTTTGCTGCGCTTCGGCCGGCTGAACAAAAATAATGAATAGAGCAATTATAAAGAGGACCAGAGTCCTATTGGTCATAGCCATTTATAACATACTGCTGTCTATTGATGGCTGTCCAGGGTCAACTGTTTTTCGCTTTTAGATTGCCGATTTTGGATTTCCTGCTCATCCGATGGTTCCCAGCGCAAGCGTTATGCCATTATTGAAACGGAACACCAGCTCGAAGTACTGTCTTGATCTTGTAGGAAGATTCTGAGTTTGGAAAGTGCTTTGGCCGCTTGAGCAGAAGGGCCGCGTAGCAATCTTGCTACACCTACCGTATCAAATTTGATGCAGCTCATTAAAAGCGCCTTGAAGCGTCTCGTGCTTAAGCCTATATTGCCCTGACAAATTAACGAGAACCTCCGACGTGAACCAAAACTGGCTGGCTACAGGTTTTTTTTTCGTGCTGTTGCTCGTGCTCCTATACGGTGCCTTCCAGATCCTCAGCCCATTTCTTATTGCAATTACCTGCGCGGCGATTCTAGCCGTGCTGTTTTATCCCCTTTACGCGTGGCTGTTGAAAGCGCTGCGGGGACGCGCATCCGCAGCGGCGCTGATCGTTATTGTGTTGATGGTTCTCGTAGTGGTCCTGCCCGGTCTCAAGATCATTGGATTTCTTTCCGAGGAGGCCGTCGAGTTGGTGCAGTCTGTGCGCGAGATCGTGACTGGAGACGGCATCAAGGTTTGGCAAGAAAAGCCTTGGGTGAAGGGGCTTCTCGGTTGGTGGAAAATGGTGTCCTTCAGACTCGACATGTTCAAGATCAATTGGAAGGACCCACTGGTTCAAGGCGCCCAGGTCACCTCGGTATTCCTGGTGACTCACGTAAGTGACATTGCCCAAAACGTTCTTCTCTTCGCGGTCAATTTCATCATTACTCTGTTTACGCTCTTTTTCTTTTTGCGCGACGGAAGGAATTTCTGCGACCGGCTTCGCCTTCTGCTGCCGATGGATCCGGAACATCAGGAACGCTTGTTCAATAAGGTCGTCGATGCAATCGTCGCAGTCGTCCATGGTTCCTTGGTCGTCTCGACGCTCCAGGGTTTTCTCGCCGGCCTGGCCTATTGGTTTTTAGGTGTGCCTTTTGCCGCCATCTGGGGTGCCGCTACGGCTTTTGCCGGGCTCTTGCCCATCGGCGGCACGACGTTGGTGACCATTCCGGTCTCTCTATACTTGTTCTTGCAGGGCGACACTTGGAGAGGTGTGATTATGCTGATCTGGAGTCTGGCAGTGGTGGGAATGGTAGACAATTTCGTCAAGCCACTCTTTATCGGCAACCGGTTGCGGCTCCCGGCTCTCATTCTCTTCTTCAGCATTCTGGGCGGGATATCGGTCTTCGGCGCACTCGGACTGATCCTCGGGCCTGTGTTGTTCGCGCTCTTGGCCGCTCTCTTAGATCTCTATTTGGAGGAGTATGCCGCCGACAAATGAAATGGGATTACTTTGTGGCGACTTTGTCCGGACGGTTTGGCAATGCAAATGGAATCGGCCTATAGTTGACCAATATTTTTATCTAGAGGAGAGAAAATGGCGGAAGATATTCAGGTCAAGCGCGCAATCGTTCTGGAAGCCGACGCTCAGACCCTGCAGAAGACGCGGAAGGAAGGACATGCTCGCGGTTTCACCGTCTACTGCGACGAAGCGGAGCGGATCGGCGGCGACAATTCAGCTCCGCCGCCGTTAGCGTACTTCGGTTCTTCGTTAGCTTTCTGACTGCTCACGCAGATTTCCCGGTACGGGGAATTGCTCAAAACGCATATCGAGAAAGCGAAGATCTTTGTCACTGCGCGATTTAAGAGCGCGGGCTCGGTTTTGCGTGAGACAATGCAAGCGGAGGGACTGGGCGTTGAGACGCGTTGCGAACTGACTTCTAACGAGTCGGCGGACAAGGTCGCTAGGGTGGCGCGCAACGCGGAGAACGGCTGCTATGTAATGCAGACGAGTATCAAGCCGACTCCGGTGGGGTGCCCGTTTACTCTCAACGGAGAGGTTTTCGATCCGGAGGCATTTTCGAGCGGGAAATAAATTTAATCTTGGAAAGGAGATAGCGCTATGGCTAAGCAAATGGAATTCTTCGATATCCAATATAAGGAAGGATCGTTGGATCCTAAGACGGCGGAGTTCATCAAATTCGCGGTAAACCTGGCGATTGGGCACGAGCACGGTGCCAAGCTCCACCTGGACCGGGCGCGCAAGTGCGGCGCGAGCGAAGATGAAGTGTGGGAAGCTGTGGTCTATGCCGTACGACCCGTTGCCGCTAAGGTCCGCAACTTTGCCAAGAGCCTCATTGCAAAGTAATTATCCGACAACCTGACGGTTTGAGCAATTTGAACGGCCTGACTGTTTGAACAGCCCGCATCCGCAAGCAAAATTCAAATCGTTTAATCCGGTCAATCGGTCAACGTAAGGGAGCAGCACTCAATGAATCAATGGACTATTGAAGTTGGTGACGAGGATTTCGAAACAGCGGTTTTGCAACGTTCGCAGGAACTACCAGTGCTGGTGGATTTCTGGGCGCCTTGGTGCGGTCCCTGTCGCGTCTTGGGTCCGGTTCTTGAGAAGCTGGCGGAAGAGTACGCCGGTGAGTTTCTTCTCGCCAAGATTAACGTAGATGAAAGTCCGTCCGTCGCAGCTGCGTTTGGTATCCAAGGCATCCCGGCGGTGAAACTCTTCAGAGACGGTGACATCGCGTCGGAGTTTACCGGTGCTCTGCCGGAACCCATGGTGCGCGAGTTTCTTTCCCGCTTTTTGCCTTCAGCCGCGGACAAGCAGGCTCTTGAGGCAGCAGAACTTGAAAAGGAAGGAAAAGTTGCCGAAGGGAAGGCACTGTATCAAGCGATCCTAAAGTCCGAACCGAACCACGCAAAAGCGTTACTTGGCCTCGGCCGACTGTTGATGAACGAAGGCGACAATGAAGGGGCCTTGAGTCACTTGGAAAAAGTACCCCTCGTGGCCGAGGAACGAAAGGAAGCAGACCGTCTCATCGCGCGGTTAAAACTTCAAGGCGGGGCGGCACAAGATGAATCCGAGTTGCGCGCTAAACTCAAGTCCGAACCGAACAATATCGAGGCAAGATTTACTCTGGCTCAAGCGTTGGCCGGCAGCGAAAAATACGAAGAGGCACTGGCTGAGTTGCTGAACATCGTCAAGGCGGACCGCAACTTCCGTGACGATGGGGCGCGCAAGGCGATGGTCCAAATCTTTGAAGTCTTGGGATCCGACCATCCGCTAGCCGAGAAATATCGCTCCGAGCTGGCGAAAGTTCTGTTTAGCTGAGGTGATTTTGGGAAGTTCGCCATTGCTCGCGGCAAAGGGAGGAAAATTACTATGGTCACCCTGGCACAGTCGAATTGCATCATCGAGGCTATTTTCGCTCGCGGTCGTGAATTGGGTTGCCGTCCGCTGAGCATCGTGGTGGTTGAGCCCGGCGCGAAGGTGAAGGCATTTCAGAAAGAAGATGGGTCGGCCATGATGCGTTTCGAGATGGCTTACGGCAAAGCCTATGCAGCTCTCGCTTTGGGACGGTCCTCATCACTGGTCCGTGTCCGGACGGAGGAGCGGCCGCTGTTCATGCAGTACTTAATGCGTGCTTCGGACGATCAAATTTTTCCCGAAGGCGGCGGCATGCTGATCCGCGACAAGGACGGTGAAGTCATCGGCGCTGTCGGCGTCACGGGAGATACACAAGAGCGCGATGAGGAGCTTGCCGCTCACGGCATTCATGGAGCGGGCCTCAAGACCGACGAGGACTGCAAGAATCTTGGTTCAAAGGTGCGACTGGAGAATTAAAAAAAGAGGTCTTGAGCCGACCAGCGCGCTCGTTTGGCTTCTGCCTTGGCGTGCTTTGCGCCTATGCGCGAGATTGCTCTTATCCGATCCCTAGTTTTTTCGCGCCAAGACGCCAAGAGCGCAAAGTCATGCTATCCATTCGGAGACCGGCGCTTTCGCCTCATGCAGCGGCTGGCAGACAATATCCACCAGGCTCGGGCCAGCGTGTGCCAACGCTTCTTTTAGTACTTTGCCAAGTTCTTTAGGCTCGGTGACGTGCCAGCTTTTCACACCGAACGCGGCAGCCACCGCGGCGTGGTCGGTGGTGTCGAAGTCCACCGCGAAGTAGCGCTCGGCGTAGCCTGACTTTTGCCCCGCCTTGATCCAGCCGTAGGTACCGTTAGAAATGACGATGAAAGTTATCGGCAGCCGATAACGCACAGCTGTTTCGAGCTCCCCACAGGTAAAGCCAAAACTGCCGTCGCCCATCACTGCTATGCACTTCACCTGCGGCCGCGCCAAATGAGCTCCGACGGCTGCCGACAGCGAATAACCGAGAGCGCCGTGGGCCCGGTTAGAGAAGAAGCGGCGCCCGGTACCGCGCACCTGATAGTAAGCGGAAAAATACGGACACGGGGTGCCGGCATCCGTTACGATGATGGCATCAGGGTCCAGTGCCTGGGCTACTTCCGCCACTACACGCTCCGGTTTGATCGGCTTGTGGTCAGACATGGCGAGGTCCCGGAATCTAGCGAACTTCTGCTCCTTGGCATTTTGCACTGCGGTTGCCTCCAGCGGGCGCTGCACCGTCGCCAGAGAATCGTTCAACGCCGCCAGCGCGAGCTTCGCATCGCCCACCAGGGGGGCGTCGACAGGATAGTTGGCGCCGAGCACGGCTGGGTCCACGTCCAAATGGATCACTTTGGTCTGGCCGGGTACCGGATGGCGCCAGCGCTCGGTAGTGACCGAACCTGCGCGGCAGCCGACGAAGACAACCAGATCCGCCTGATCGACAATAGCTCGTGTTTCCGGCGTGCCGCCGTTGGAGCCCACGACTCCCACTGCCAGTGGATGCGACTCGTTTATAGATCCCTTACCGCTGATGGTTGTGGCGACGGGAGCCGACAGCCGTTCCGCAAGCTTGAGGAGATCCAACTCGGCGCCGGCGATGACGACTCCGCCGCCGCAGATAAAAACCGGGTGCGCCGCGTCGGTCAACAATTGTGCCGCGCGCTCGACGAAATAGTGATCCGGCGCACTCCGTCGCGTTGGATAGCGGCCGAGGCTAGAATCGCCCCAAACGTCAGCACGATCTATTGAGCCGTTTTGCACATCAAAGGGCAGTGCGACGTGGGCGGCGCCCGGCCGGCCGGTAGTCATTTGATTGAACGCCGTCCGCAAGACCCTCGGGATGTCCTGGGCGCGGTCGAGCACCGCGTTCCATTTCGTCACCGGCCGCATGAGCGCACCCTGATCGAGAGCGGTAAGCGTGTAGCGCCCGCGCGCGGCGACGGAAATGTCAGAATTAATGCAGAGCACTGCCACCGACGATTCGTTCGCTTCGGTTAGACCCGGAAGGATGTAGGTCGCGCCGCCGCCGCTGGGCCCTTCGCACACGCCGACCTTGCCCGAGACACGCGCATAGCCGTCCGCCATGTACGCTGCGGAGCGCTCGTCGCGAGTTAGCACATGGCGCATGCCGTGTGGCAGCCTCGCCAGCGCATCGTAAAACGGCAAACTGGTGTCGCCGCACAAGCCGAAGATGACCTCGACGCCGTGGGCCTTCAGCATCTCCACTACCGCTTCGGCGCCGGTAAGTGTGCCGGCCTGGTGCTCGATCGGTTTGTTCATGGTGCTTTTATAAAATTCGGCGAGGAGCGCTGCTGTTTAAGCCTCAATTGGGATTGAGCCGATTCACGCTATCAGGGCAGAGTAATCAAGAAGGTAATCTGCTGTCAACGATGGAACGAACCGGGTGAAAAGAACCAGGCTGTTATTCCTGTCGCCCTCTATCCGCTAACTTGAAACAGCCATCCTTTCGCGCCATCGTATTATGAAGAACATCATCACGGTTAGTCATGGTTCCCGGCAACGATTCCACAGAGCAAAACATTCAGGAGCTGGCCCGGTCACTTTACCACCAGGCTGCAGAGCACAAGCCATCGATCTTCGAGCCCCAGGATTGGTTGGGCAAGATGATCGAGTGGTCGCTGGAGGATGAGTCCCTTCGGGTCGCGCTGTTTCGCTTCGTCGATGTGCTGCCCAGTTTAGATTCGATCGTTGATGAAGAGCCGGGTGCGCTTCGTTCGGCGCTTGAAAGTCTCCGAACGGAGCCCGCCGCGTTCACGCTCGACGTGGTCGGCGAGGCGACGGTAAGTGAAAAGGAGGCGCTGGCGACGCAGCGCCGCTACCTCGATTTGTTGCAGAGCTTGAGCACGATCTCTGCGAGTTGGCCCTTGATCCCGCAGATCGATCAAGGCCCGGCCGGCCCGCTTCCAAGAATCAGTCTGTCGGTGAAAGCCTCCGCTCTATGTGCCCGTTTTGATCCACTCGACCCGGACAGCGAAAAAATCGTTCGGGAACTTCTCAGGCCGCTGTTTCGCGAGGCTGCCCGACTCCATGCCGCGCTGACTCTGGACATGGAACAGTATTCATTCAAAGACTTGACCTTGGCGATTTTCCGCGGCCTCCTCGAAGAATCTGAATTTCAAAGCCAGCCGCACGCCGCCATCGCCATTCAAGCTTATCTTCGCGATGCGGAACATAACGTAAAAGAGTTAATCCAATGGGCCCGAGCGAGAAGGCGCCGCATCGGCGTGCGCCTCGTGAAGGGAGCTTATTGGGACAGCGAGATTACGTGGGCCAAACAGAAGGGCTGGCCGGTACCCGTTTTCTTGGAAAAGACGGAGACCGACGCTAACTACGAGCGGCTGACGCGCCTACTCTTGGAGAGCTACGACGTTGTCGATGCCGCCTTCGGCAGCCACAACATCCGTAGTCTGGCGCACGCGGTCGTAGCGGCCAAAGAGATCGGCGTGCCCGACTACGGCTATGAGATTCAGATGCTTTACGGTATGGGTGAGCCGATCAGGCAGGCGATCATTCAAAACGGCCAGCGCGTGCGCGTCTACTTGCCGGTGGGGAGACTCCTTCCGGGCATGGCCTACCTGATTCGGCGGCTCATGGAGAACACATCGAATACTTCATTCTTACGCCAGACCTATGCCGAGGAAGAACAGATCGATAAACTGATTGTGCCGCCGGCGGCGCCGAACAAGGCTATCACGCAAGCTCGCAAAGGCGCCCGTAAAAAGGTTTTGGAGCCGTTCCAAAATGAACCACTCTTGGATTTTTCGCGCGAGGCAAACCGCGCTCGTTTTGCCAAGTCGCTGGTAGACGTTAGACAAAACTTCAGTCGCGATTACCGACTGTGGATCGGGGGGGAGGAGGTAGAAACAAAAAAATGGCTTGACTCCGTCAATCCGGCCGCTCCCGAGGAAATCGTCGGTCGTGTTCCTGTCGCGGGCCGAGGAGAGGCAGAGCGCGCGGTGGTCCATGCCGTGGAGTTCTTTCCTGAATGGAGCAGGACGCCCGCCAGCGAGCGCGCGGCGTTTATGTTTCGGGCCGCTGACATCATGCGACGAAGGCGCATTGAGCTGGCGGCGTGGGAAGTCTTTGAAGTCGGCAAAGGGTGGCGCGAAGCGGATGCCGACGTGGCTGAGGCAATTGACTATCTCGAGTACTATGGCCGGGAGATGCTGCGGCTGAGCGAGCCTCGGGTAACCCAAAAGCTTCCGGGAGAAAGTAACGTTTACTTTTACGAGCCCAGAGGCGTCGCCGCGGTGGTTGCGCCGTGGAATTTTCCGCTGGCAATCCTCACCGGAATGACGGCGGCGGCTTTAGTGACCGGCAACTGCGCGGTGATAAAACCAGCGGAGCAGTCGCCGGTGACGGGCGCCTTACTGATGGAGATCCTTCGCGAAGCAGAACTGCCACTGGCCGCCTGCCAACTGCTGCAGGGCGGCGGCGCATTGGGGGCTTACCTGGTACGCCATGCTTCGGTGCAAATAATCGCCTTTACCGGATCTCGTGAGGTCGGCTTGGAAATTCTGCGCACGGCCTACGATCATCAACCGGGCCAAGAGCATGTAAAGCGGGTGGTATGCGAGATGGGCGGCAAAAACGCCATCATTGTCGACGAAGATGCCGATTTGGACGAAGCGGTAGTTCATATCCTGGAGTCAGCCTTTGGCTACCAAGGTCAAAAATGCTCGGCTGCCTCGCGGATCATTCTTGTCGACGAAATCCACGATCCTCTATTGGAACGGTTGGTCGAAGCGGTTCGGAGCCTCGAGATTGGGCCGCCTGAGGATCCGAGAAACTTTATCGGTCCGGTCATCGATGCAGCCGCGCGGGCAAAGATCATCGGCTATATCGATTTAGGTAAGCACGAAGGTAAATGTCTACTTGGGCGGGAAGCGCCAACGACAGGTTTTTTTGTTGGCCCGGCGATTTTCAGCGGCATCGAGCCTGACCATTGCCTGGCTAACGAAGAGATCTTCGGACCTGTTCTCTCGGTCATCAAAGCCAAGGACTTCAATCATGCGTTGGAGATTGCGAATCGCTCAGCCTATGGGTTGACCGGTGGGCTTTTTTCCCGTTCACCGGCACATATCGACAAAGCGCGACGAGAGTTTCGCGTGGGCAATCTTTACATTAATCGCGGGATCACCGGCGCCATTGTCGAACGACAGCCTTTCGGCGGTCTGAAGCTCTCCGGTATCGGCTCCAAAGCCGGAGGTGCGGACTATCTGCTACAATTTCTGGAACCACGAACGATTTCTGAAAATACACTGCGTCATGGGTTTGTCGCTCCAGAAGAACTAAAAAATTAGGAGAAGAAGTGTCGGCCCAAACAGGCGTGACCGGTGAGCCATCGGCCACCCAAACCCTCCGATATACCCAGGGCGAATATATGGCTCCCGCTTGGTTGCCGGGCGGCCAGCTGCAAACCATTTATGCGTACTGCCTAAGGCAGACGCCGGCTTTCACATACCGGCGTGAACGTTGGGAGACGCCGGATGGCGATTTCATTGACCTCGATTGGCTAGACGCGTTTACTCACGAGTCCAGGTTATTGGTGCTGTTTCACGGCCTCGAGGGATGTTCACGCAGTCATTACGCTGTCAGTTTGATGAATCAACTACGCGGCGAAGGATGGTGTGGAGTCGTGCCGCATTTTCGTGGCTGCGGCGGTGAGATCAACCGATTGCATCGATCCTATCATGCGGCGGATTCCGCCGAGGTCGACTGGATCTTGCGCCGGCTCCGGGCGAAGCATCGAGGTCCACTCTATGCGGTGGGTATTTCGCTCGGTGGAAATATGCTTTTGAAGTGGCTTGGCGAACAGGGAGAACGGGCAGTGGATCTGGTCGAGAGGGCGGCGGCTGTGTCTGCTCCTGTGGAGCTCCAGATAGCAGCCAAACAGCTCGATTGCGGTTGGAAGAAGAGAATCTATGCAGCCCATTTTCTCCGTACCATGAAGCCAAAAGTTCTGACAAAAATAGCGACTCATGGCTTGGACGTAGACCCGCATGCAATACGAACCACTGTGACGTTCCGTGAAATCGATAATCTCTATACCGCGCCGGTCCATGGGTTTAGAGACGCCGACGACTACTGGATTCGCTCCAGCAGTAAGCCCTTGCTTCGCCACATCACAGTCCCGACCCTTCTAATCAACGCCCGCAACGATCCATTTTTTCCGAGTGACGTGCTGCCGACGCACGGTGAAGTTTCCGCGGCCGTGGCTCTCGATTATCCCGAGTCCGGCGGCCACGTCGGCTTTGTGTCGGGGAGATTTCCCGGGCACTTTCGCTGGCTCCCGCGCCGAATCCTCAGCTTCTTGGCAGGTGACAATAAGAAAGTTGAGCTCACTAAGGGACTTTGAATCGAATCATCCGTGTGTTGAGGCATAAACATTCGACGGCCACGCAGTGATCAACTTACGGTGTGAAAACCTCGTTTACCGAAGAAAACGTCGCGTCAGGTTTGGGCCCGCCGGAGATAAGGTAAATGGATTGACCAAAAACGGCCGCGCCCAGTCCATGACGAGCGGTGAGCATGGGAGCCCAGGATTGCCATCGATTTGAGACCGGGTCGTAGGACTCGGTCTGGTTGTGGGTTCCGGAATTAGACTCGCCACCAAAAACGAAAACTTTGCCGTTTAGCGATGCGGCCACAATCCCGCTTCTCAGGGTCGGCATCGGTGCGCGGGCCCGCCAGCGATCTGTTGCCGGATCATATTCTTCGTTTTCCGTTATGTTTTTGTCATGCCTGCCATTGATACGTCCGCCGATGGCGTAGAGTTTGCCGTTCAGCACGCCGATCGCATGGTGGTCCCTAGGTGTCGGCAGTGGAGCAAGTTTCACCCAACGATCTTGGGCAGGATCGTAGGCTTCATTCGCATTAGTGTTTTTGCCATTCGACCCGACGCCACCGACGGCATAAATCTTGCCCTGGATAACGCCGACGGCCACCGCTCCTCGCGCTGTAGGCATGGCCGCCCGCGTGCGCCATTGATCAACGGACGGGTCATACTCATAAACTGTGTTCACCGGTCCCTGGCCGGAAATATAGCCGCCGATGACGTAGATTTTTCCGCTTACCGCAGCGGCACCGACGTGATGCAATGGCCGAGGAAGCGATGCGCGGCGCCGCCAGTTATCTTTGACCGGATCATATTCTTCTACGAGATCGCTATTTTTTTCATAACCGCCCATCACGTAGATTTTTCCTCCAAGCTCCGCGGCGGCCACTTCAGTTCTCGCCGACGGCATCGCAGCCCGGCTTTCCCACTTGCCACGCGGCGGCTCGACGGCGCTTGCAAGGGAATGAAAGGAAAGGGCGAGGAAGAACCCGGCTCCAAATAAATACTTGGCGAACATCGTGTGTATCCTTCCTCTAACGGAATCCACAATAAGGTAAAACCGGCCGAATTTGTGAAATGAAGTTGAGCAATGGAAGCTACTGCTCTCAAATTGCAACGGACCGAAGAGTTAAGAGGGATACGGGTTCTCGATAGCGTTGTTTTCCATGAGCGATTGAAGATCCACCATGGTGAAGGCGCAGTACTTGGGTTCGTAGCCGAGTTTCGTGGCTGTCAGGCCCTGTTCCAAAATACGCTGAAGGATCATGCGATTCAGGGGACCGTGACCCATGCGTCCATCGTGCTGAACTAAATCCGCCTCAGCATGGGCGGTGAAGTAAACGGCCTGTTGCTTGCTCAACCCGTAGCGAGACGTCAGAGCTTCCTCCCATTGCTTTGACCAATGACCGAGGGTTTCTTCATAGACGTGCATCCCCCAAAGCTCAATGATGGATCCGTCTTGAAAGATCCGCCTACAATAATCGCTGATTGCTCGGCCCGCGGCGGAAGCAGGTTGTTCCAGCACCTCATGCCGAGAAAGCCCCAGAGCCTGCGCGGTCTCTAACAATATTAACGTATGACCGGGAGGTTTGGGGGCTATTAGCTCCTCGGCGATCTTTTCCGTGAACGCGGGCAGGAGATCGTAGTTGCTGATAAAAAAAGGTAGATGAACATAATACGAGACGGCATTTAGAGCCACCACCTCGACGGAAAAAAGCCCCCAATCCTTAAAGAAGCGGCGCACGCAAGGCAGTGGCAGGCGCCCTTCTCTCAGCTGGGTCATGAACGGCCCTTTATTGATCCGCTGTTCCCAGTGGATATAGAGCTCGCGATACAGACTGTCGACGTAGGCTTTCGCTTCGGTATGATTCATGAAATTCAGTTGTAGGCGAAAAAACCGGCTCGAAATGACTCTAACGAGCCTTTACATAAAAGGAATTTCCTGTATTGTTAAAACCCAAAAGGTTCCCTAAGTCAATGACTGTGTTTTCATGAACGAGAGGTGAGCGATGGAAGCACTGAGCCCAGAAAACTTTCTGAAGCAGTTGTCGGATCATCGCGAGGGCTTTTGGCAAAAGATGACCGCGGAACGTAAGAGTTATGGCGCGGAAAAACCGCTCACACCGCAGATTATCCTACGACGGTTACAGTTTGGAGTCGTGATGGAGCGTAAGGCGGGCGAAGTTAGTGCCCCGTGGGTGGCCCATTTGCCGGAGTTGGAATTGCAACATTGTCTATCGGAGTACGTGGCCAATGAACTGAAGCACGCTTCTATTCTGCGCAAGAGAATCTCAGAACTCAATGGCGACCCCGATGTCTTGTGGAGGAATCCTCTCGCGGAACTCAAGGAACTTTGGGATTTTCATGGCTCCTTGGGCTCTTTTTGTGAGTTGTTTGCGAGCGTACAGTATGGTCATGAGGAGTTCTTTCCCCGAACTTCAAAGTCGTTCATTGAACGGGTCGAGCCCATCGATCCGCAGACTGCAGCCATTTATAGGGATACGCTGTTAGCGGATGAGGCGGGTCACGAATGGCTTGCGCCTGAAATTCTGCGGCGCTATGCCACAGATTCAAACCTACAAGAGCGATGTCTAAAGGCTTTGCAAACGGGATGCGAGCTTTTTGGGCGGGCCATTCAGAGCTTTAATCAAACCATGCCCAGTTGAGAAGTGTCGAACTGAATGACGCTAGCAGTGCTAATTAGTCGGAAACGGTGGATTTGCTTGATTTAATCAGTGCTTAGGTTCTATTCTCTTGCCATAACTGACTTCACCTTTATCCACCCGGAGTGAAAAGCCACAGTCTGGATTTGTGCAGGCCCAGGCTTTGAAAGTAACCGATGCGCCATCCTGTCCGTAGTCTGATAAAGGGATAAGAATACCATTGTTGCATTTTTGGCATTTCGGCAGGTCCATCTCCACTCCTCCTTTCAACGTGCCAAGGCAGACAACCACGCGCCCGATACGACGAAATTTTATAGTATCGGTTACAGCGAATCAAGTTCGCGTCTTGGGCAAACTATTAAGGAACGCCAAATGGTCAAACGAAAAAAAGAGGGACAGCAGATTTGTCTGCCATCCCTCTTTCAAAGTGTCACGAACAATGGTTACTTCGTGTCGGTCTTTTCAGCCGGAGCTTTGGACGGGGCCTTAACCATAGTTATGCTGCTGGCGTTCATCTTGCCATCTTTCTCGGTGTAGGAAACCTTAACCATGTCACCTACTTTGACCTTGCCCAGAGCGCCTTTCGCTTTGGAAGTAGCGGTCAGGTCGAGATCTTTATCTTTGGTCTTGACACTCAGAGTGCCCGCCTTGGCATCCACCGCCGTAACTGCACCCGTGGTGCTCATGGCCTTCGGCTTCTCAGCCTTCGTCTGTGGCTTCGTTGCCGTATCGGCTGCAAAGCTGACACCGCTAAAAGCTAGAGCAGTTAGAGCGATAACTAAAACCTTGAGTATGCTTTTCACAATATCACCTCCTTTCGTTCGTTAGACGTAATATTTTCATAATGCTTCAAACTGAGCGTGAAAGCCACAAAAAAATGAACGGCCGAAGGGTTCAGTCTTTCAAACTATTGGAGGTGTTGGTGAGAAGTGACTTCTACGGCAATTAGAAGGCGTAAAACCGGCGGGCGTTGTCCGCCAAAAGCTTCCTTCGAACGGAATCCGGAATGTCGGCACGCTTCTGCAGAAAACTTGCCGTTCCTTCTGTTCGGTCCGCGTGCGGGTAATCGGACGAGTAGATGAACAGATCCTCCCCGACTTCTTCCACCACACGACGGAGGAAAGGTTCATTTCCCTCGCAGCCGAAAAAAATCCTGCCAGATTTCAGATAATCGCTCGGCGGGTGGCTAAGGAGATCCCGGGCGTTATACCGTGGATTCTCAAAATGATCGTCCATACGTTCTATATGAGCTGGAACCCAACTGATTCCTCCTTCGAGGAAAGCAAATTTAAGGTTCTTATAGCGGTCCAATAAACCGGAACACAACACGCTGGTCAGGCCGGCCATGATCGGCAATATTCCTGCCAGCACCCGATTTGGAAAATGGTGCTCGAACAGTGTGTCGACAACCGGAAATTGTAGACTGAAGTGAACCGCAATGGGCAGATTCAAACGATCTGCTTCAGCAAAGAAGGGATCGTGGTCGGGATGATCCAGCCGTTTAGCACCGGCTGTCCCATTGATCATCACGGCAGACATACCCAGTTCGATGATGCGTGACAGCTCTTTGGCCGCGCCGTCGGGATCCTGCAGAGAAACGACGCCAACACCTTTGAGACGATCCGGCGCTTTTTTTCTTTGTCCAAATCGTCAAGCCGGTCTTTAATATCGGTCAGAGTCTGGCTGCCAACAGACGCTCGGCGGGCTGATTGTAGCGCTTTTCCCGGAGGTGCAGCCGTACCAGGAGCGCCAGCGCCTTTTATCGAAGGTCTTCTGTATGGAGTCTGACCGTCAACAACCCAGAAATTATGTCCTTGGTCATCCTGGAGCAGTCTCGGGCGATAATTTATGAGCGACGGCTCCATATGCTTGTCAAACATTTCTTCCGTTTCAAAAAAGTGGCCGTCGCCATCGATAATCATAGGTTGTCCTTTGCCTTTTTATCTACGCATTTCAGTTGCCAGTCCGGTAAGCTAGTCGATGCCAATTACGTTGAACGCTGAGAGACACTATCAGGATTCAAACCAGCGGACCACGGGTAGGCCTTCTGGCTATGGCTAATCTTTGACCGCACCATGAGTTCGGCGTAACTAACTCCCACGGCTTTGGTGTTGACGATGGGTACGCCGATTTGCGGCTCGAGTTCCTCCGGGGTGACCACATAAGGATAAATTTTTCCCCCCAATGGGATAATGGCCTGTGCACCCTCCTGAACAAGTTCCCGACCGATGGCAATGGTACGCTCGAGAACGATGTCATGATATCCGGATAGGTCACCGGCGTCATAGAGACCAACGGTCTTGATGCCGCAGACGAACGGCGTCATTCCATAAGTTTGCACCAGCCTCATGGTATGAGGCATGTGAGTTTCGAGGGGCACAATGAGACCAAATCGGTCGCAGATACTGGCAGCGAAGTGGAGGGAGGCGCGCAGCAGCCCGATCACCGGAATACGCACCGCCAGCCGGCTGGCTTCTACGCCCGGATCGAATGTATTGCTTTGCATGACGGCGTCGAATCCCAGACGTTCCGCCTCGACCGCTTTCTTAACTAAAGCTGGAGTCTCTAAAATGTGATGCAACCCCGACAGTGCCTTCCTTTCTTCCAGCAGACTCAGCACTTCGCCGCCGCCGAGATCCTCCGGATAGGCGAGTTCAAAAGTGGTTCCCGGCGAGGCATAGCTCTTAAGCAATTCCCGTATGTGGGCTTCGAGCTCCGGAGAATGATGTTTAAAAGAATGATTCAAAAACATAATACGCATCGTTTGCTCCTTTCATTTTTTCAATATCTCAGCTCAATTCCTAGTCGGTAGTGTTCAGCCCCGGGAATTGGCAAGCGCGGCAACAAACCCACTTTGTTCGAGCTCGCGGATAAAGCGATCGTCGACGAAGCGGGCCGGATCGGTATTCTTCGCGACGGGGAGTTGTCGGCCCATAAGCTCCAAGACCGTTTTCAGGGCCGAGGGTACGGGGCGTGGAACGGAGG
>WNFR01007812.1_pt1 | contig 18863 bp, 14 predicted proteins | sample 5400221 | NCBI WGS metagenome assembly WNFR01 (sample SAMN13153357, study PRJNA577476) | soil metagenome | isolation source: 40 cm soil under Madrone tree | place: USA:California | collected 2016-06-14 | reverse complement strand
GCGGTCGGACAGACGATGACTTCGGCGCCGAGCGCTTTCAGGAGATCGACCTTTTCCTTGGATTGTTTATCAGTAGTCGTGAAGACGCACTTGTAACCGCGAACCGCTGCCACCAGCGCCAATCCCATGCCCGTGTTGCCCGAAGTGCCTTCAATGATAGTGCCGCCGGGCTTGAGCAAGCCTTTTTTTTCGGCTTCATCGATCATGCTGATGCCGATGCGGTCCTTGACCGAGCCGCCCGGATTGGTGAATTCCGCTTTCACGTAAATCTGCGGCTTGAGGCCCTGATTGATGCGATTCAGACGCACCAGGGGCGTGTGGCCAACCGCTTCGAGGATGTTATTGCACTTCATCAGTCGTCTCGATTTCTCCGCCGAATGAGTTTCAGTTTAGCATCTTCCCGAGAAGTTCCCCTACTGACCGGCACCAGCCATTTTGTTACGCCCCAAGAAAAAGAGAGTAGATTATTCTTTCTGTGATTTCGAAGAACGAGGAGACCATGCATGCCAAGACAGAACATATCGAGCGCGACGCCGTGGGAGGCGATTGTTGGGTACTCGCGCGCGGTGAGGATCGGCAACGTGATTACAGTGTCGGGGACAACAGCGACTGGCGCGGACGGAAAGATCGTTGGCGTTGGCGATTTGCGCGCGCAAACGGTGCAAACCATCAAGAACATCGAGGCGGCACTCGCGAAGGCCGGAGCGACTTTGAAAGACGTCGTGCGGACGCGCATCTTTGTGACCAACATCGCGGAGTGGGAGAAGGTGGGACGGGCACATGGAGAATTTTTCGGGGAGATTCGGCCGGCGACGAGCATGGTGGAAGTCAGCAAGTTGATTGCCTCGGAGATGCTGGTGGAGATCGAAGCTGATGCCATCGTCAGTGACTCATGACTCTTAACTCGTAAGCCGCAGGACATCGGGCAACAGCCACGTCCGGTAAACCCATGGAAGAGGGGCAGAATCTGAGATGAGCTCAGCACTCTACGATTCGTTTATCGCGGATTATTACGACGAGTCGCCCGTCGTGAAGGGGCGGACTCAGGATGTGGTGTTTTATCGCGAGGCGGCGCGCGAATTTGGCGATCCGGTCCTGGAGCTGGGGTGCGGCACGGGGCGCATCACCATGGCGCTGGCGGAGGCGGGAAAGCGGATCACCGGGCTTGATTTGTCCGAGCGTATGCTGGAGCGGGCTGTGAAGAAGCGCGCGGCGCTGCGCGTGGAGGCGCGCGAGCGCGTTCATCTCGTCCAAGGAAACATGGCGGGATTCGATCTCGGCGAGAAATTCCGGTTGATCATCATTCCCTTCCGGCCATTTCAACATCTGCTGGAAGTGCATGAGCAGATGAACTGCCTGGAATGCGCGCGCAAGCATCTCGCGCCGGGGGGACGGCTAATTCTGGATGTGTTCCAGACGGATGCCCAACGCATACATGATCCCGTGCACATGAGGGAGACACTGGTGACGGAGTACAACACCGCCGACGGCCGGCAGGTGAAGATCAGCGAGCGCGTGGCGGCGTTTCATCGCGCGCAGCAGATCAATGACGTGGAGATGGTTTTTTCCGTCAAGCATACCGGCGGACGTGAGGAGCGACTGGTGTTCGCCTGGCCGCTCCGGTACTTCTTCCGTTATGAGGTCGAGCATCTTCTGGCTCGATGCGGGTTCCGGGTCTCCACCGAATACGGCGATTTCGACAAGACCCCCATCCGCGACGATTCCGCTGAGATGGTTTTCATTGCCGAACCCGGCTGGTAGCGTTGAAAAAATCTAACTACCACTTGGCGCGGATGCGGTATTTCAGGACAGAGGTGCCGTCCTTGGCGACGGGGACGATGAATTGGGCGGCAAAGGCTGCGGTCTTGGTGTATTTGTAGGTAGAAGAGAGCATGTCCCAATCGCCACCGATGGGTTCATTCACCTGCACTGTGACGGGACCGTCTTTGTGGTTGCGCAGGGTAACTTCAAATTCCATTTCCCAAGTGTGCGTGTCGATGCGCTTATAGTCGGTCTGCTTGTGTTCGGCGACGACGTCGAAGGCGTTGCCAATGTGGATGTTCACGAATTCATCTTTGGGAGTGTGATCGATGCGGTCTTCGCCGGCAAAGAGAATGCCGCCCTTTGAATCTTTCTGATAAACGCGGACGTTGCCGGCAGGGAGAGGAATGCCGAGGCCGGCTTTTTCTTCATTTTTGAATTTGTAGTAGACCATCACGGGATCTTTCAGCGGAGAGCCGGGAGCCTGTTGGTTGCGATAGTAGTAGCTCTGCCCATTCACAACGAAAACCTTTTCCACGGGAACGCCACTGCCTTCTAGCAGGCTGATTTGTTTTGTCTCTTTGTCCTCGACGGAGGTTTTGCGGCCGAGGGAATAGAGATGGTATTCGCTGAAAGCTTCCTGCTGGAACTGCGGGGCGGCCGCTTTCGCCGACAAGGCGCGGGTTTCGTCCATGGCGCGAATGCGGCTCTCAGTAGGGACGCGGTTTAGTTCGCCGGCGACAAGTTGGAGGCGGGCATTGCGGAAAGCCGTGCCGCTGTTGTTGACGACGGTAACCCAGCCATCCAAGTCGGCGTTCTTGTCATTGCGGGCGACGGTGAGAACGTAATCGGCGTTCCAGGACAAATTGCTGGCGAGGTAGGAAGCTTCAATCTGCTGTTTTTTCGCGCCGGAGTTTTCGAGGGACATCAGAAGAGTAGGACGCTCGTAGAGATTGGCGGGCACTTCCGGAAAGCGATAGCTTTCGGCATAGACTCCGGTGACGATGTCGTTGCCAATTTTCCAAACGGGGCCGTTGTTGTCGGAGAGCAAAGTCGCTTTGATCTCTTCGCGCTTGGTGGTGCCGCTCTCCTGGTACGAGCGCACCAAGGTGACTTCCCTGCCGACGTATTTGTGGAGGAGCTTGGCGGGCTCAAGGAGGTCGTATTCGTAATTCTGTTCGATGACGCCGAGCTTTTCGGGATCGTTCAGGGAGCGAAAATGGACAGTGGCGGGGTTGACGGTCGCGGCGATATCCATGAATTTGAGTCGGAAGGCGCCCGCGGGAAGCGTGAGATTGCGGACATCACGAATGAGAGCAATATTGGAGTTGTAGACGGTCACGTTCAGATCGGTCTGATCGTTCAGGCTGGTGGATTGATCGCCGGCGGATGCGCGCGCGCCTTCCTTTTCCTGTGACGCGTAAACTTTATTGCCACAGACGGCAGGATAGAGAATTGCCGCCGCGGCACTAAGAATCGCAACGGCGCAAATCATCCACACCGCACGATGAGTTGACAGGGTCCTGGGGATTTTCATCACATTCACCTCAATCTGGATTTGCCTTCTTCATTAGAACGGTGCAGGTGGAATTTCTTGCACGGAACGATCGGCGCGGAGGCTTTGCCTCATGGATTCGGGACGGGCTTCCAGGTCAGCCCACCATCGCTGGTTTCAAAACTTTTCGTGCTGCGAGCATTCCAAATAGTGGCGTGAAGCGCATCGGAGGCGCGGACTCCGCCGAGATCTTCGGCGAGGGGCGAGGGAACGAGCTTCCAATGGGCGCCGCCATCGGTGGTCAGGAGAATGGCTCCGAAGCGGCCGACAATCCAGCACACTTGATCGGAGGGAGCGGCACCGGTCAACAAGTCGGCGAGGATGCCGCTAGTCTGGCGGGACCAAGAGGAGCCGTTATCCCTGGAGAATTCGATGAGGCCGGAGCGGCCCACGCGCCAAATAAGGCGTGAGCCCGGCGGGGAGATCGGGCGCGGATTGGAAATCGCGCCGGATAGTTCGAAAGAATCGGCCCCGGTATAGCTGGATGCAATTTCGCCGGCCACTCCCGGATTTGCGGGGGGAGGAGCAGGGGCCGGCGGTGGCGCAGCGGTAGGTTTTGCCTTCTTCAGAGCTTCCGCCTGATTCAGGGGGCTGGGCCCAGTCGCTTTTTGCGGAGCATTGTTGTTTTGATTCTGCGCCAGGGCGTTCTGCGACTGAGCAATCTCCGGTTCAACAACTACTACCTGCGATTGCGATTGCACTTGTACTTCTTGTCGCGAGGTCAGAGGAAGATTCTTGGTGTCGAAATCGCGATGATTCGCGGCAGCCAGTGCCGTTGACGTTTCGCGCTTGTCGTCCTTTCGCGCATTATCGTCTAGAGATTTCCCCGCCGCCGCCCCAGAGCCCATCCGACTCTGCTTGTCGGTCTCCGACACACTGCGGCCACTAGAGTCCGCATATTGGGAGGCCGGTTGTTTCTGACGCGTGAGAGCGCCGGCCGCTTTCGGGGGCGCCGAAGATTGTGGCAAGCCCGTTGAAACGGAGGGAAGAGGAGCCACCGGCTCGCGGTTTTGTGCCACTTTGTTTTCGTTCTCCGACGATGCGGGACGAGGTAAAAGCTGATTTTCGTGAAGGGCGATCCACACGAGCAGACCGGCAGCAATGGCACCTGCAGGAGCGAGCCACTGCCAGCGCGCGCCTTGCAAAAGACGGGCGCGCCGGGACTTCACGGGGAGCGTTTTTTCTACCGGTGGGTGAGCTTGGCTGGAAACTGAGATCATGGGCGCAGATGCCGTCTGAGCGAAGATTTGATCTTCTTCGGCGGCTTGCAGCGGAATCTCGTCGGTGGTTTCCAAGTGGGCGAGGACGATCTGGCAGTTGGCGCAGGCGACGAGATGTTCCTTCAAAGAATTCAATTGTTCGGGAAGCAAAGAGCGCTCGTGATAGGCGGCCAGGGTTTCCGGATCAGGGCAAGCGCCGCCCTGCGAAGCAAGTTCGCCGGGCATTTCCGTAGCTTGGCGAGCAGGCGCCGTTGAGCGCAGATGGCGAGCAAGCGCTTTGTCAAAACTGCGATCGCGTTCGTCAGGCGCCATAGGCTTCTCCATCCTTAGAACGAAATTCTGCCGGTTTCTTGCACCTTGCGGTCATGGAGTCCGCTTTCCTGCAGCTGGGCCCGGTGATTCTGGGCGGGGCAGCAATTTTTCCAAATCGATGGGGCTATCTCCCGCGCTGTATTCGAAACAGAGAGCGATCTCCGCATCGCTAAGCCCGGGTTGAACGGCGAAACCGTTCGCGGCGGCAATCTCGTGGCGAAGAAGGCCTTCCACGGCCTGCCGCAAATCGCGGCGGAGGCGGTCCAGATGGCGCGAGACGCTGGATTCGTGCTCGCCGAGGAGACCCCCGATTTCGGCCAGCGTTTTTTCCTCGGCGTAATAAAGGCGAAGCCGGTCCTTTTCCTGTGGGTCAAGGTGATTGAGAGCGGTCTGCAAAGCGCGGGTAAAGAAGGCCACGTAGCGTTCCCGATGCGGGTCGAGAGGGTGAACCGGCGGGTGATGTTGTGTGCGCAGTCCTCCATCGCCGGTTCCATCTTCAGCAAGCTCTTCGAAGCGCCGGCCCGCACGGATGGAGTCAATATGACGCTGGGCAAGAACAGCGCGAAGCCAGGTCTTTAACGAACTGCGTCCATGGAAGTAACGGAACAGCGAACGCTCTGCTCCTTTGCCACCGGCCAAACCGTACAACTCAGAAAAAAGGGAATCCGCAAGGTCGCAGGCTTCCGCTGAAGCCGCAGGGCGACGAAGGATCGCGGCCGCTGCCGCGCGCAAGTAAGCGCGGTAGGAGGCGAAAAAATGTTCCCACGGCGCTTCGGCCCCCTCTGCGCAAGCGACAGCCAAGGCGAGATCCTCGAGATGCAGCGCGCACAGATAATTTTGGAGCTTTTGTGGAGTCACCGTTCCGGGTCTAAAGGCTTTCCTGACACTGCGCTCAAGCGCGGCGGCAAATCGCTCTCGAGGGATTTCCCAGCGGCCCGCCAGCGACCGGGCATATAGCCATTCCAAGAGAGCGGTCTTTTCATCGAACAGACAGGAGAGATCCACTGATGGGCTTTCGGGGCCGGGTCTTGGCGCGTCTTCAGTCATTTACCTACCAAGCTTGACAGGTAAAGCCTCGATAGACCCGCACCTACACCGGGGCTACCTTACATCCTAGAGCATAAGCCCGGAGGGCGGAAAGTGGTTTGCAAAACTCGAACAACCCCGCCCAGAATTGCAGTATCCTATGATGTGTTGCGTCCCCAGACTCGCAACTGAAACTGCCTCGCCGGGTTGGAGTAGGGTGCGCAATGATGCGCTCGCGGGAGCATTAGCGACTTCGCGACGCTAGTACGAAAGTCCTATTCGGGCTCCCTCAGCCTCGTCAGTACTCTAGTACTGCAAGAGCGCACTTCCTACTCTGCAAGCGGACTTGGGAGTTTGAATCCCAAGACAACTCCAGTTTGCGACCGGAAATTCACGAGGCGGCACGCGGATGACAACCATGATTGCAGATCCACCACATAAAACGACGATGGGCGTCGGTTTTGAGGCAAACCGCAGCCGTTCCGCAAATTCCCAAGCCTGGAAGAATGCTATCGGCACCAAGTCCATTCCGGCACGTCTGGCCCTGCTGCCCGAGCCCAAACGCCGCTGGGACCGCATTGGGCTGAGCGCCGGTGTGCAACTGGCGATCTTCGGTTTCTTGCTGATCATTCCCCTGCTCTTCCCGAACCAGATGAAAACGGCGTTGAACTTCCGGGTCGTGGAGTTGATGCAACCAGTTACGGAGATTCCGGTCGCGCCGCCACCTCCGCCACCGCCAAAGATAAAGGCCAAAGTTACGCCGCCGGAAGCAAAACCGGTGGTACCTGAACCGCTAAAACTGAACCCCAGGCAGACACACGTTTTTCTCGCAGCAAAAGTGGAGCCGCCCAAGGCGAGGACCTTGGATGCGAAGCCCGTGGAACTTAATCCTGTTTTCGAGCCGGTGAAAATCGATACGCCAGCGAACCAACCAAAGCGGCCAAAAGATGACGTGAAAGTCGGAGTGATGTCTTCCGGCAGCGCCGCTCCCGCGACAGTCGTAGCTCCGGTGAACAAAGTACAAACGGGCGGTTTCGGGGATCCCAACGGAGTCCCTGGTAAGGGTGACCCGAACAAAGCCACGAATGTTAATCGTCTTGGTTCGCCCGCGTTACCGGGTGGACCGGGATACGGCAACGGCACCGGCGGCGCCAAAGGAATTCGAGGCACGGTAGCGAGCACCGGCTTTGGCAACGGCACGGCGAATCCGCCACCAGCGCCCAAGCGCGGCGCACTGCAGTCCACGGGCTTCGCGGATCAGACGGTGGCTGCACCAGAAGCGCCCAAAAAGAAAGCGTCGACCGGCGAAGGCGCCACGACGCCTGTTGACATATTAGAAAAACCACGTCCGGAGTACACCGCGGAAGGGCGTAGTCTAAGAATAGAAGGCGACGTGGTCCTTGAGATGGTATTCCTAGCAAACGGCAGCATTCAGGTAAACCGGGTGGTAAGCGGTCTGGGCCATGGTCTCGATGAAGCGGCAACTCGTGCGGCGCAGCAAATCAAGTTCAAGCCCGCAAAACGGGAAGGTCAGGCTGTGGATTTCCCGGCGCGCGTGCGAATTGAATTCCGTTTGGCTTACTGAGGGGAGAGAGAAAATGCGTAAGGTAGCGACAACTATTTTCGTTCTGGTTTTGAGCGGGCTGGGCACCCTTACCGCGACGGCGGGCCCCAAGCCTGCCGATCAGGCGAGGACCATGAGCGACGTGATCGACCGGGTGATCACGAACGAGAACCGGGCCAGCCAGCAAATCAGGCAGTATTCGCCGCTGGTGGAGACGTACATCCAGAACCTGAAGCCCGACAAGGATCTTGGGTACGTTCCCGCTGGAGACAAGTATTTCCTAGGCCGCGCAGACTTCTCGAAAGGCGTCTCGCTGGTTTCCTTAACGGATACCAACGGCAAGGGGAAGAAGCTCTTCGGATCGATCGGGAACTTCTTTTCGTTCGCGTTGCAGTTTGTGCCTGACGGCTTCCTGCAGATGATCTTCATCGACACGAACGGATTCGACAAACAGCATTACAAGTTCGATTACGTGCGCCGCGAATTCCTAGGCGAAGTGCGCTGCCTGGTGTTTGACGTCACACCACAGGAAAAGAGCGGGAAAGGGCGCTTCCTGGGCCGTATCTGGGACAACATAGTCCGGTTCAATGGCGCCTACAGCGGAAGCGGCCACACCAGCTGGTGGTTCCACTTCGACAGCTGGCGCACCAACGTGCAGCCGGGCGTGTGGGTGCCTTCCTTCGTGTATAGCGAAGAAAAGGACGTCCATTACAATTTGTCGAAGAAGCTGGACTTCAAAGCGCAGACGCGGCTATGGGGATACAACCTCGGCCATGCTAGCCAGGAACAGGAATTGAGCAAGATCCTGGTTGAGACACCGGTGCAGGACGAAACCAAGACGGCCAATGACCTTACACCCGTGCAGGCGCAACGTTCGTGGGACCGCCAAGCGGAAGATAACGTGATTGACCGGCTGGAGCGCATCGGGCTGATCGCGCCGAAGGGAGAAGTCGACAAAGTGCTCGAGACGGTAGTCAACAATCTCGAGGTCACCAACAACATCGACGTCGAACCTGATGTGCGCTGCCGAGTGATGACGACCACGACACTGGAATCTTACACGGTTGGCCACACGGTAGTGTTGAGCCGCGGGTTGATCGACGTGCTTCCGGATGAAGCTAGCCTGGCGACTATCATTGCGCACGAGCTTAGCCACGCCATTCTTGGCCACCGCCTCGATTCCAGCCTGGCCTTCTTCGATCAATTGCTGATTGAAGACAAGGAGACTTTCCGCCATTTCGGATTTGCGCGGACACCCGACGAAGAGAAGGCTGCGAACGCAAAAGCCATCCAGATATTGAATAATTCGCCGTATAAGAACCAGCTCGGGAACGCGGGCTTATTCCTTACCGCGCTCACCACTCGCGAGAAGGAAATCCCCAACCTAATTAGCCCGCACCTCGGCGACCGCGTGCCGGTCATCGGTGAACTCAGATCCTCAATGCCGGCTGATGCCGAAGGGAAGAAAAACCCGCAAATGATCACAGCGCTTCCGATCGGTGGACGCGTGAAACTGGACCCGTGGAACGATAGATTGGAACTCATCAAGAGCAAACCGATAGGCGCGGTTGCGGAACGCGAGAAGATGCCGTTCGAAGTCACGCCGTTCATGCCATACCTGATGCGTTATGGCGCTGAGAACACGAAACCCATAGCCGCAAGCGCGGCCCAGCCAGCCACGCCTGGAACCAGCGAATCCGCACCGGGCAAACCGTAATTAGCAATTTAACTTTCACAAATATTGCGGCCCGGGGGAGTTTTCTCCGGGCCGTTTTTCTTTGTTGGCGTTTCTTGGGTGATGCGCCTCACCGCGACGAGGAAAGTTCTTTCATCAGCTTGTAATTGAAGTCCACACCCTCATAGAAGTCTTGCACGCCGACGCGCTCGTCTTTTCCATGCTCACGATTGTCGTTCTTGTCGAAAAACATGCAGGAGATGCCATAGGTGGGGATGCCGGCGATGCGTACGTATTTTCCGTCAGTGGCGCCAGTGGACATGGTGGCGACGAGGGGAACTCCCGGCCAGACGATGCTCAAGACTCTTTCCATGGCCTGGGTAACTTCAGGGAGCAACGGCGAGGGAGGCACGGGCACGACAGGCACTACCTTTCCGTCCGGAGCGAGTTGCGGAACAATGCTGACCTTGACTTTTGGATCGTTGACCACGCGCTCAAGAGTCTTGTGGATCTCTTCCGGATCTTCGCCAGGAAAAATGCGGCAATTGACGTTGGCGCGCGCGGTTTGCGGAAGGGCGTTTGGCGCATGACCGCCGGAAAGCATGGTGGCAACGCATGTGGTGTGGAGAAGTGAATTGTAATAGGGGGAGGTCGAAAGGCGTTGGACTGCGGTGGGATCGGGAGGTTGTTTGGCCACGGCTTTCATGTCCGCAGCAAGCTGTCCGCTTTCCATCGCCGCGGTGCGTCCGAAATAGCTTCGCGTGATTTCGTTGATCTTTACGGGGAAGGAAAATGACTGCAGCCGGGCGAGCGCGCCGGCCAAATGATAGATGGCATTGTCGGGGCTGGGGACCGAACTGTGGCCGCCGGCGTTCAGAGATTCGAATTGAAAATCGACATAGACTTTTTCGCTGGCTTGAATGCCCGCGAGCAGACGCTTGTCCTTATCTTTCTCAAATTCGCCGCCGTCCAGGTTGATGCAGTATTCCGCATCGATCCAGTCGCGGTGTTCTCTAAGCAGCCAGTCGACGCCGTTGAAGGAGCCGCCCTCCTCGTCGGCAGTCAGCGCGAGAATGAGGTCGCGGTCAGGCAAATATCCTTCTTTTTTCAGGCGGATGAAATTGGTGACCAGGATGGCATCGCCTTCCTTCATATCTTCCGTGCCACGGCCGTAGAAGTAGCCGTCTTTCTCGATGAATTCGAAGGGATCCGTGGTCCAGTCCGACCGGAGCGCTTCGACGACGTCCAAGTGCCCGATAAACAGGATGGGCTTGCGTTTTCCGGTTCCGCGAAAACGCGCGACGAGATTCTTTTTCCGTTCGTTCGGCCCGGCTACTCTTATGTCGGCCTCGACGAAGCCCCCGTCGCGCAAACGCCTGGCCATCGCTTCGGCAGCAGTGGTGACGTTGCCAACGGAGTTCGTGGTGTTGATCTCAATGAGCTGCTTGAAAATTTCGTGCGAGAGTTGCTTGGTTTGATCCTGACTTTGAGTACGCCCCGCGGGCGCACAAATTGCGACTAAGCAAAATGACAAAATCCAACGAATTCCTCTTGGCATTTACTCTCCTGAGAATATAAATCAGCCTTAGGAGCGTAACGGCTCAGTGGCAGCGCCGTCAAACCACTTGAGGCGATGGCGGTCCGTTGTTGCCGCGATTTGCGCGCCACACACGCCTTGCATAAACTGGCAGGGTTCTTGATGCGGAGGAAGAGATGAAGCCAACCATGAGACGAGCCTCGCAGATTGTGTTAGGCGCGGCGATATTTGTTGTGGGAATAGCAGTGGGCACGCTGCATGCACGCAGCGCGGCAGTACAGAACCGCTTCGGGCAGCCAAAAACGGTGCTGCACGTGGTGGTGTACAAGTTTAGAGACAATGTCTCGAATTACGACCGGGAAAAGGCCATCAACGGGATCAAAGATATGGCTGGAAAAATTCCCGGCATCAAAAACGTGTGGTTGAAGACCGGGCGCAACCAAATTAAGGATTTCAGCGGCGTCTACGCCATCGAATTCACAAGCGCGGAGGCCGCTGCTGACTATGCCGAAAGCCCGGTGCATGAAGCGTGGTCAAAAATGTGGCAGGAGCAACGCGAGAACAGTCTTTCCTTCCAAGTTTCCAATCCGTGAAAGCTAGTTTTCACGCTTGATTCCGTACCTGCGGCGAATCATGCGATCTGCAGCGCTATCCGTGAGGGCCCACTTGGCCAATTTTGCAAATGTCGCGAGCGGGGTTACGCCGTAACGCGCTTTGGGCCGCGGCGCTTCAATAGCTCTTAACATGATGCGCGCGCAATCCTCGGGCGTGGTCTTGGAGCGCGCGCGAGTGCTCGTCGCGTTTCCCAAATAGGACGCATAGATTTTGGCGTAAGGTCCGGTCTTGAATTTTTCCTGGTAGGTTTGTGCCAGGTCCATGGCAGTACTCTGAATGTTGGTCACAATGTAGCCTGGCTGGATGAGAATCGTGTGGATGCCCAAAGGATAGAGTTCGTAACGCAAAGCGTTGCTGAGCGCTTCGATGGCGTGTTTGGAGGCGCTGTAGGCGCCTTGCGTCGGCGGGGTCACGAAGCCGGAGACCGAGCTCATCATCAAGATGCGCCCCTTACGGCGTTCGCGCATTTGCGGAAGAACCGCTTGGGTCACGCGAAGCACGCCGAAGAAATTCGTCTCGAATTGGTGCCGCCAGTCTTGCAGGCGCAGATCCTCGACGGCGCCGACATAGACAAGACCCGCGTTGTTGATCAGCACGTCGATCGCGCCTGACTCTTGGTAGACGTAAGAAACAGCCCTTTGCACCGAACTCTCATCACACACGTCCATTTCCAGCGTTTCAAGCGGGAGTGTCTTCTCTCTTGCCAAGGCATCGAGCTGCGAGCGCTTCTCCGTCGAGCGTCCTGCCGCAAAAACGCGGTAGCCTCGCCCGGCGAGCAAGAGCGCGGCGGCCTTTCCCAATCCATCCGTGGCACCGGTAATCAAAACTGTTTGCGTTCCTGGCTGCGCGTTCATTCCGCCCCCTTTGGCGCAGGTTATGGTATCGCGAATTGGAACGGGCTGGGCGTGTCGGCGTCTCGTTTTCGGCACAGCGAACAGAGGCGTGCCTCACTGATTCGATCAGGATTGCTAGACTAATTGCATTTCCTGCGTTCTAATCGCAACGCTTAGGTGAGCGTGCATGCCGGCTGACGAAAACCTTTCCATTCCTTCGCCTGACAAAAAATGGCGGCTGGGATTCTGGAGCCTGATCGCCACACAGTTCCAAGGCGCTTTCAACGACAATGGCCTGAAATTCTTTGTCATCTTCCTGATCTTGGGGACCAATCCAACCGCTTCGGAAAAAGATTGGCTGGTTTTTGTCATTGGGAATTTGTTCGCTCTCCCGTTCCTCTTGTTTTCGATGGCCGGTGGATTCCTGGCTGATCGCTTTAGCAAACGCAGCGTGACGATCGCCACAAAGATCTTCGAAGTTTGCGCGATGCTTTTTGCCATGTACGCCTTCACGCGCGGCAACACGCGCATGGCCTATGTGGTAATTTTCCTGGCAAGCACGCAAGCCGCCTTCTTCGGCCCCTCGAAATACGGGTTGCTTCCCGAACTCCTGCCGGACAAGTTGCTGTCCTGGGGCAACGGCATTCTCGAGCTCACCACGTTCCTCGCCATTATTGCGGGTGCCGTGATTGGCCCGTCGCTGGCTCAGCATTTTCATGGGCGAGAAGCGATTGCAGGCTTGATCTTCGGAGCTTGCTCTTTGTTTGGCTTGGCGGCGAGCTTCGGTATTTCGCGCGTGCCACCCGCCGATCCTTCCAAAAAATTCAGCTTCAACATCTTCGGCGACCTAAACAAACAAATTCAGCTCGTCCGGCCGGACCGCGTGTTGCATCTGGCCATTGCCGGCAATACCTATTTCTGGTTTCTCGGGGCGCTGCTACAGTTCGTTATCGTTTTTTACGGTCGTGAAGTCCTGCATCTCGATGAAACGCGCGGAGGCTATTTACAGGCGGCGCTGGCTATTGGCATCGGAGTGGGAAGCTACGCCGCGGGGTTACTTTCGTCTGGAAAGATCGAATACGGCCTCATCCCGCTCGGGGCCATCGGAATGTCGGCATTTGCCTTGGCCATCTCGATTCACGGATTGAGTTTTCTTCAAGTTCTTCTCCTCCTGGGTGCCCTCGGTTTTGCAGGCGGTTTTTTCGTTGTTCCGGTCAACGCCCTAATCCAACATTGCCCTGAGGAGAGCCACAAAGGCAGCGTCATCGCGTTCGCCAACTTTCTTTCGTTTGTAGGGGTAATCGCCGCGTCGGCGATCTACTCCGGCGCGACTCACTATCTGCACACGGGGTTGGCGTCTTTCTTCATTTGGACAGCAGTGATGTCGCTAGTGGCCACGCTTTACACGATCTATCTGTTGCCGGATTCTTTGCTGCGGTTGATGCTGTGGATTGCCACGCACACGCTGTACCGCCTGGACGTGGAAGGGCGGGAGAATGTACCCGCGCGTGGCGGGGCGTTGCTGACCCCCAATCACGTCTCCATGGCCGACGCCGTACTACTCATCGCGTCCATCGACCGGCCGATTCGCTTCATCATGTTCAAGGGCTCCTACGACCACCCGCTCGTAAGACCGTTTGCAAAGATCATGGGCGTGATTCCCATCGCATCGGACCAAGGACCGCGCGAAATGATCCATTCCTTGCGCCAGGCCACGGATGCCCTGAAGAATGGTGAAATCGTTTGCATTTTCCCGGAAGGTCAGATGACGCGGATCGGCCAGATGCTGCCGTTCCGCCGCGGCATGGAACGCATCATCAAGGGCGTCGATGTTCCGATCGTGCCGGTGAATCTGGACGGAGTATGGGGATCAATCTTCAGTTTTGCAGGCGGGCGATTTCTTTGGAAATTCCCGCGGCGAATTCCGTATCCCGTGCGGGTGACATTCGGAAAGCCGCTGGCTTCGACGGCCACGGCGCAGGATGTGCGCCGCGCGGTGCAGGATCTTGGCGCAGAAGCCTTTGCGCGCCGCAAGAAGCACATGCACACGCTGCCCAAGTCATTTATTTACTCGGCGCGGAGGCATCCCTTGCGCTTCGCCATGGCCGACGGGCAGAGACCGAAATTGAGCTGGTTTTCGGCGTTGGTGGGAGCTGTGGTCCTCGCGCGGCGCTTGAGAAAACAATGGCAAGGACAGGAAATGGTGGGGGTCCTGCTGCCGCCATCAGTTCCCGGAGCGCTCGTGAATTACGCCGCGATGTTGCTGGGCAAGGTGCCGGTAAACCTGAACTACGCGGTTTCAAATGAAACGCTCGCTTCGTGCGCGCAGCAGTGCAACTTGAAAACGGTCGTCACGGCGCGAGTCTTTCTCGAAAAAGTCAAAGTCCAGCCTCCGGGAGAAGTCATTTTCATAGAGGATGTCGCCAAAGCCGCCGGCTTTGTTGAGCGTGCCGCCGCTGCGCTGGTGGCAAGTCTTTTGCCGGCCAAAGCTGTCGAGAAATTTGCAGGTTGTGATCGCTATGCGTCGCTGGATGACATCGCCACGATTATTTTTTCCAGCGGCTCGACCGGCGACCCCAAGGGCGTCATCCTCACGCACTACAACATCGCTTCGAACGTGGAGCAGCTCAACCAGGTTTTCATGCTGCACGCGGATGATCGCATCATGGGCATTCTTCCATTTTTTCACTCGTTTGGTTTTACGGGGACGCTTTGCTTGCCCGCCGCCACCGGCATCGGCGTCGTGTTTCATCCTAACCCGCTGGATTCGCGCGTCATCGGTGCGCTGGTCAACAAGTATGCGGTAACCCTGCTGCTCGCGACGCCAACCTTCTTGAATGCCTACACGCGGCGTTGCACGCCGGAAGAATTCGGCAGTTTGCGGTTTGTCATGGCCGGCGCGGAGAAATTGCCGGATCGCATTTCACAAGCTTTCGAGGATCATTTTGGTATCCGGCCGCACGAAGGTTACGGCTGCACGGAATGCTCGCCGGCCGTTACGGTAAATACCATTGATTTTCGCGCTGCGTCGTTCCGCCAGGTGGGGGCGAAGCGCGGCAGCATCGGCCATCCCTTGCCTGGAATCACGGTGAAAATCGTGGATCCCGATACTTTCCGACCTGTGGGAGTGGACGAGCCAGGGCTGCTGCTTGTGCGCGGCCCGAACATCATGCTCGGCTACCTCAACAAACCGGAAAAAACCGCTGAGGTTCTCCGCCATGGCTGGTACAACACGGGAGATGTCGCGAGAATGGATGAAGATGGGTTTATTCGCATCACCGACCGCTTGAGCCGCTTCAGCAAGATTGGCGGCGAGATGGTGCCACACATCAAAGTCGAAGACGTGTTGCAGGAACTGGCGGGCGCCACGGAACAGACTTTTGTTGTCACCGCCGTGCCTGATGAGAAGAAGGGCGAGCGCCTGGTGGTGCTGCATACTCTGGATGAGCCTCGGCTGGAAGAATGCCTCGAAAAGTTGGGAGAGAGCGACCTGCCCGCGCTCTGGCGACCCCGGAGGGACCAGTTCGTGCGCGTCGAGAATCTACCTTATCTCGGCACCGGAAAGCTCGATTTGCGCAAAGCGCGCGGACTAGCGCTGGAGATGACACAACGGGCGCTCCACGAATAGCTAAGCGAGGCCCGGCGACGAAGAAAGCGTTATGACAGAAGCCGAAAACTCCGGCCGTCGCCAGCGCTTGCTGCGCCGACTTGTTGTGACCGGGATTGTCCTGGCGCTCTGGTTCTGGACGCAGTCATTGATCGGCTCACGAATTGCTCCTGCATCCGGGCTTGGTGACGCGCTCCACAACCTGACCGCTGGACTCAATGCCTACTTCGCTCGGAACATGAGGGCCGCCAACGCGCTCCTTATCGTAAGCTCGGCACTGATTGACGCCCTGGGCTTGTTCCTCCTGGGACGCTGGCTTTTCGGCGGAAGCGTTCGGCCATTCCTCGGATTGTTCCTGCTCATGGCTCTGCGCCAGTTGATGCAAGCCATCTGCGCACTGCCACCTCCACGCAACATGATCTGGCATTACCCAGGATTCCCCTCGCTATTGGTGACCTACCACGTAGCCAACGACTTTTTCTTCTCGGGGCATACGGCTATCGCCGTTTTTGGAGCCATTGAGCTATCCCGCTTGCGACGGAATGGGCTCACGGTTCTGGCTGTCCTCATTGTCATCTTCGAAGTGGCAACGGTGCTGATCTTGCGAGCGCATTACACCATGGATGTGTTCACGGGAATTGTTGCGGCGCTATGGGTGGCGAACTTCAGCGAGCGCGTCGCTCCCCGGATCGATCAACTAATTGTTGGTGGCAAATAGGACTCCGTATTCTCAATGACCAATCGTCAAAGACATGTCTCCATGCTTCTTCCATAATTCGCAATGCAGCCATTTTCGCTAAGGCGCCTTTCAGCAATGATTCCAGTCCCCTGAATGTCGTTCGCGGCACGGTAGCAGAGGCTTCAACATGACGAATTGAATGTGCTCTATAGCATTCTTATTGTGCCGGTTGCGCGGCGGTGCTACGGTTCCTCCAATGGCTTAGGAGGTCATTCGATGTCAACTCTCCTGCGGAGGGGTCTCGAGCCGGTGATCCTCGCTGCTTTCCTGCTCTTTTCCACTCCGAATTCGCAAGCCCAAGACAAAAAAGTTTCATCCGGAACTCTTAAGATTGGCTTCCTGATGGATTCATTGAAGGTTGAACGCTGGCAGACGGATCTGGACAAATTTCAGAAACGCGCCGCTGAATTAGGCGCGGAAGTCCTCGTGGAAACAGCCGAGGGCAACGATGAGGTGCAGTTGCAGCAGGCCCAGAAACTGCTGGCTTCGGGCGTCAAGGTTGTGGTTCTCGTGCCTCACGATGCGGGCAAAGCGGTGCGCATCGTCAGCGCCGCGAAAGCCAGGAAAGTGCCGCTGCTCTGTTACGAGCGCCTGGTCCGCGATGCGGATGTCAGTTTCTTTATTGGGGTCGACGCCTCGGCAGTGGGCACGATGCAGGCAATTTCCCTCTCTCAGCTGGCCCCAAGAGGAAACTACGTCTTGATCGGGGGTTCTCCGACGGATAACAACGCGAAAATTCTTCACGACGCGCAAATGAAAGCTCTGAAGCCGCTCGTGGATCGTGGCGACATCAGAATTGTCTCGGACACCTGGACCAAGGACTGGGATCCGGCGGAAGCCTACGCGCACATGTCCGCGGCCATTGAATCCACGAAGGGGGACATTGCCGCCGTAGTTGCTTCGAACGACGGTACTGCTGGAGGCGCGATCCAGGCGCTTGAGGAACACAAGCTGGCAGGAAAGGTTCTCGTTTCGGGCCAAGACGCCGATCTAGCGGCCATCATCCGAATTCTGGATGGCACTCAGACCATGACCATTTACAAGCCGCTTGGTTCACAAGCAACTCTGGCCGCGGAAGCAGCAGTGGCATGGGCAAAAGGAGAGACCATCAAGACAACCGCTGCCGTATCGATCGGGGACAAAACCATTCCTGCAACCCTCTTGGTTCCTGTAATCGTGACTAAGGATAACGTCAAACAGACGGTCATCAAGGATGGCTTTCAGAATCTGGAAACAATTCAGAAGAGCTTGCCGAAAGAGAAGTGGCCCAAGTAGATTTGCGTCGAAGCGGAAGCGCAGAAGGCTATTTCAGGCCCCAGAAGGAAGCGTCCGGCTTCACCAGTTCGAAACCTGCATCCCACGCTTCATGGCTGCGCCAGACAACCTCGGCGTCCGCCTTGCGCCCGGTTTCTGGATGGATCAGCCGCACGCGCTTGTGCAGAGGGACATCCGCTCCCACCACAGCCAGACACCCGGTGTGGCTCACGTCGACGGTCACCGCGTTGGCGCGTTCCTTGGCTCCGCCTTGCTCCCACTCCACCTGGAGCTTCACTCGGGAAATAATGCGCTTGTGACTTCGAAGCCTTTCCCACCGTTCTTGTAGTGCGTTCACTGCGGGGTTGGTGGCGATAGTTGTAGTCATCGGGAACCTCACTGTGGGTAATTTACCGGGCCCGGAGGGTAGAATCTTTACCTTAGTCCCGGAAATTGCGGAGGTCAATAGTACTTTTTCGACTGCACCCTCCTGGTCACTCGGGCTAAGAAGTACAGCCTCGAAGTACACAAACGAAAAGGCCGGTCTGAGAGATCAGACCGGCCTTTGCAATTTAATCCCGGCGGTGACCTACGTTCCCACACAGTTGCCCGTGCAGTATCATCGGCCCGGCGAGGCTTAACTTCCGTGTTCGGGATGGGAACGGGTGTGACCCTCGCGGTATGACCACCGGAAACTCGAGACTCGCGAACGGATTCCTGAGCTCATCCCGAGCAAAGGATCGCGAGTGCGACAACAGAAATCCGCGGCCGCAAGTGCGGCCGACAGCATTAGGCTGGCATTTACAAGTTCGACTGCAGGTCGAACAACACTGTGCAGAAAAGGCGTTGTGCATTTCTGCACTTTCTCACGGGAACCCTCACCGGGTTCCCTCAAAGACGGATTGAGAAAGTTTTATGATTAAGCCGAACGGGCGATTAGTACTGGTCAGCTTCACGCATTGCTGCGCTTCTACCTCCAGCCTATCAAAGTCGTAGTCTTCGACTGCCCTTCTTAGGCATTAAGCCTTGGGAGAACTTATCTTAGGGCGAGCTTCATGCTTAGATGCATTCAGCATTTATCTCTTCCAGACTTCGCTACCGAGCGATGCCCCTGGCGGGACAGCTCGTACACAAGAGGTCTGTTCATCCCGGTCCTCTCGTACTA
>WNFR01002561.1_pt1 | contig 18867 bp, 22 predicted proteins | sample 5400221 | NCBI WGS metagenome assembly WNFR01 (sample SAMN13153357, study PRJNA577476) | soil metagenome | isolation source: 40 cm soil under Madrone tree | place: USA:California | collected 2016-06-14 | reverse complement strand
GTCGATAGCCACCTAGCAGTCCCAGACCACCCTGGGGTGTGGGCCGTCGGCGATTGCGCCTTTGTCGTCGACGGGGGGAGTGGGGAGCCGTGCCCACCAACGGCCCAACACGCCATCCGGCAGGCGCGGCGCCTTGCGGAAAACCTCGTGGCCACCTTGCGAGGCGTAACGAAGACAAGGTTCGCGTTCACAGCGCTCGGCAAGATGGCGTCGCTCGGGCACCGTTCTGCAGTGGGCGAGATCTTCGGGGTGCGGGTCTCAGGGTTTCTCGCGTGGTGGCTCTGGCGGACGATGTACCTTATGAAGCTCCCCGGGCTCGACCGAAAGATCCGAGTTGCCACGGATTGGACCCTCGATCTGATCCTGCCACCCGACATCGTCCAGCTCACAACTGAGAAGCCTCTCGCGATCCGGCGGGAGCACTTCGAGCCGAATGAGACCATCTTCCGCGAGGGCGACTTGGGTGACTCACTGTATATCATCCTTGACGGCGAGGTCGAGATCACACGAGATGTTCGCGGTCAAAGCGATGTGTCGCTCGCCCGGCTCGGGCGTGGCGAATGCTTCGGAGAGATGGGACTGGTCAGGCAGATGCCACGGTCGGCGACGGTTCGCACGGTGACCCGAGTCAACGTCTTGGCGATGGACCGCTATACGTTCCAAGCCCTGTTTGCGTACCTGCCGCCGCTCCGGCTTTTTTTCGAACAGCTGATCCAGCTGCGCTCCAACTAGGACCGATCGACCCTGGAGAGCATTGCAGGGTTGAATTCAGGTTCAATCGGGATATCGATAGTTCTCGTTCGCAAGTAGAGCACTTGGACGAGTTTTAGAGCGAGCCATTTTCGAGCGGAGTCACATTTCCACCGTCTCGCGTCGTGCGGTTCTTTTGTAAGTCTCACTCGGCGCTGGCATGAATGGAATGTTGCTGACTGGAGACGCCACCCCCCAGCTCTCTTCCCGAGACCCAAAGTAAAAATCGAGGTAGGCCCGGGGCTCTGTGCCGGAGAAAGCATACTACTTCCGGTCACATCATCGACCTCTCTGGATGGTGTAATTTACGATCCCCCCCGAAAAGATGAATCCATCCTCAGCTTCTTCAGCTGCAGCATCGCAGAACCTTCCCTATAGAGATTAAAGCCCCACGGCTGCGTTTTGGCAGAGGAGCTTATGCCTCTCCCCGGGAATATTTTTCGAACAAAAGAGTCTTACAGTTAAACGAACGGGAACCCACCAATGAAAATCTCGCATATCTTAATGCCGGCTGCGTTGTTCAACGTGGACCCTTCTTTTATCGCGTCTTCGGCTGAACAATCGATCGATGAATCTTCTGCGCGGTGCTCAGATTCTGGATTATAAGAGAGATAAGGTATTGCAATGATGAGAGAGAGCAGATGGTTAGTGTTACTCCTTTTCTTGGTTCTAATTGATTCTGTCGACGCTTCGTCCCAGGAGCACGGCAGTGATCTTGTTAAGACAGGTCAGTATATCTTTTCGCTAGCCGGCGGCTGCGCTTGCCACACAGTACCCAGAGAAGTCTTCAACGCGGGGGCTCGCGCTTTTCCGATTCCGTTCGGAAAAATTTACAGCACGAATATCACCCAAGACAAAGAAACCGGGCTCGGCACTTGGACTGATCAACAGATCCGCGACGCCATCGTTAAGGGAATTCGACGCGACGGCAGCAGAATTATCCCCGTGATGCCGTATCAAGCCTACTCCGGCATGGCGGAAGAAGATCTGCAAGCGCTGATTGCATATCTCAAAACCCTCAAGCCTGTGAAAAAGCCAACGCCGGAGCTGCAAAGCCAGGCACCGTTCACGCGCAGTTTAGGTATCCCCATTTATTTAAGAGTTTTTGGCCGTTTTTCGAAGTCGCCTGCCCAGGCGCCCAACAGCGGGATCGAGCGTGGGCGATATTTAGTCGAGCATGTTTCCCTATGTGGTGATTGCCATACGCCAAGAAATTTCATCGGTGTGCCAAATCGGTTGCTCTACCTCGCCGGCGCGGGAGCCAAAAGCAGTCCCCTCGGCGAAGATATTCCGAATATCACGCCTGATAAAGAGACCGGTATTGGCGACTGGAAACGGGAAGATATCGCTGAGTTACTTCTGACCGGTACCAAGCCTGATTTCGATAATGTGCAAGGGCTAATGGCCGAAGTCATTCAAGGAGCGCCGCACGGTTTCAAAGACATGAAACGAGAAGACGCTCTCGCCATCGCGGATTACTTGAAATCCATTCGCCCGATCAAGAATAAGATTAAATAATTTAGTTCATGTTTTAGCTAGACCGAAAGCAAATCGAGCAAATCGCACAATTTCAGCATTCCGGATCAACACATGGACAAGGATGTTTCTCCCAAGAGAAAAGTTTTAGTGGAAGTCACATTCCTACCGTCTGGCGTCGTGCGGTTCTTTTGTAAGTTTCACTCGGCACTGCGCACGAATGGAATGTTGCTGACCGGAGACGTCAAGCCGCTGGCCGCCTACCCACGGAACCCGAGGTTGCGCGCGACGTGTGTTAGCTTGAATGCCACCGAGGTTAATCCATGTAATCGCGAGCTCGACGATGCTGCAGTTGGAGGAGCTGTGCTTGAACTTCCTCTTTGCCGAGCGGATCGTGACTGCACGGGCCGTAGAATTCGACGATGTCACCCTCGTACGCTTCCTTAAGCACCGGATGAGACGAACCCAATGTCTCTTCGCGAATCGCCGCGAATTTCATGTGACAGTAATCGCCTGACGCTAAAGCATCTTTGGATATAACCCCTGAGACGCCAGCCGCAGACGCACTAGTGATCCCCATGTTTCCGGCGAGCAACAGAATCGCTAACGCTGCTTTTAGGGTCTTCATTATTTTTTTCCTCCTTTCTGGCCGATGAACGGCCTTTGCCCCACTAGACTGAAATCCAGTCCAGAAATTCCGCGCGGCAAAATCTTTTTTTCTTTTTGTCGCAATAGGAATTTTCTCGTTAGTAAACCGGTTATCTACGTGAACAACTGGGTGGACGGTGATAACGAAGCATCGGTGGCTCCAAGAATTCACACCGGCCGTCTCCGACGGAATGGCGGCATATTTCTACAATCAATTGCCAGAACCGGCTGGATTGACTCGCTGCAGGCGCGCGCATAGACTTCGAGGCGATATTCTTTTCAGATCTAATCTCTCTTTCGGGAATTAAATCGTTGGAGGAGCGGTCTTAACGTTGGGAGGCAAAGAGAAACTGGAGCGTTTCGAACAGGCCGTATTGCCGCATCTTAATGCGGCGTATAATCTGGCCCGCTGGCTGACGCGCAACGAGCATGATGCCCAGGATATGGTGCAGGAGGCATCTCTGCGCGCGTTTAAATTTTTTGATGGCTTTCACGGCGTGGACGCGCGCGCGTGGCTGCTCACCACGGTGCGCAATACCTGCTACACCTGGCTCGCGCAAAACCGCCGCAGTCAGCTCACAACTCCCTTCGACGAGGAGATTCATGGCGTCGAAGAAGATGCTTTGAATCCCTCGGCATTGGCACTTAAGAGCGGCGACATGGAGATGCTCAAAGCATCATTGGAGGAGCTGCCCGAGGAGTTTCGCGAAGTCATCGTTTTACGTGATCTGGAAGAATTGTCTTACAAACAGATTGCCGAAGTGATCAACGCTCCTCTGGGTACGGTCATGTCGCGTCTGGCGCGTGCCCGCGGCAGGCTCAAACAGATACTGTGCTCGCAGCTCAAGGAGAAACCCTAGTATGGATTGCACGAACGCACACACCTTACTCGATGCCTACGGGGACGGAGAGCTTGATCCGCTGCGTAACTTGGAGATCGAAGAACATCTGCACGGCTGCTCTCGTTGTTCACAGAGTTATAGTGACCGGCAAATTATTCGCAGCGGCCTTAAGACACCTTCACTCTATTTCAAAGCGCCCGCCGATCTGCAAAAACGCATCCAGCGCTCCGTGCGTCAAGCTGCCAAAGCCGAGGCGCCGGCTGGTTGGTTTTCCGGATCATGGTTTAAAATCGCCGCGCCCCTGGCCACAGCGGCGCTCGTCATCTTGATGCTCGTTCCCTATTTCGCTGGCCCGTCGTCGGACCAACTCTTGACGCAGGAAGTCGTTACCAGCCACATCCGTTCGTTGATGGTCAATCACTTGGCCGACGTTCCCTCAACGGACGAACATACGGTCAAGCCTTGGTTCAACGGCAAGCTGGACTTTTCCCCGCCGGTCAGTGACTTGGCAAAGCAGGGGTTTCCTTTGGTTGGAGGCCGCCTCGACTACTTAAACAATCGACCGGTTGCCGCTTTGGTCTACCAACGCGACAAGCACGTCATCAATGTTTTTGTCTGGCCTTCAGACAATAGCGCACCGACCGGCGGTCCCATCAAAACGCAACAGGGTTACCATGTGATTCGCTGGATGAGTTCCGGAACCAATTTTTGGGTCGTGTCCGATCTCGAACAAAACCAGCTCGCGAAATTTATCGAATTGCTAAAATCATCGGCTGCGACGTCGCCTAGCTGATTGTACGAATCACTCGATTGAATGAATTCAGAAACGGATTTCTCTCGTGACTGATTGCGAGCGCTCTCGGACCGGGAAAACGCGCTCGATAAATCCCTCACTCCACAGCCCGGATTGCCCGCCATTGCCGACATCGAGAATTAAAGTTGCGCGGACTGTGTAGGGGCGGTTGAGCGCAAAATCTGGAAAGCGCTTTCGAATCTCGTCCTGCCTAAGAAAAACTCGTAGGTTGCTATTGCCGTCCACATAATAGCCGGAGGAATGTAGCAGTATAAGGACTTTGCCGGGATCCGCCGGGACAATTTCAAGGTTAAGAACGTAGTCATGCGCATAATCACCGGCAAAGGACGGAATGATATCGAAATCGCGACCGTTGCCGTTTCTTTCGACGCGAAAGTCACGCAGCGTGACGGCTCCTTTGATGTAAAGCCGCTTGATCTCTTCCAGCGTCTTTCGATCCGCGGCCACGCCTTGTGCGACAAGTTCCCGGCAACGGGCTCTCGAGTAGCCCCAACTAGATGACAATAGCGAGACCCGTTGTCTCACTTCAGCGCACAGAGCTTCGTCGCGAAACTGAACCGCGGTTCTTTGAAAACACTCGGACCGAACATAGTACGAGCGATAACCATCGGGATTGAAAAATAGGCCGCTCTGGTACTCAGCGGGATCGATCGCTTGGCATTGCTTTACCGCCGACGATCTTAATTCGTCGTAACTGGCAGGGAATACGGACGTGACATTGAACAACAATCCGACGATAGCCGCTGAGCCAACGCTCGATAATAAGAACCTGCGCGCAAACGGCATTTTCATTGATTTTATCAGTAAAGCAGTGCGGCGCTCGGAGCTAGCGCACTGCGCTGATCACCAAGAACTGCCGCTGCTCATGGCGTTCAAGCGGCCGCCATCGACTGGCAGAATCGTATTGGTAATATAACTCGCCTTGTCCGAAGCCAAAAATACCGCGGCCTCGGCGACGTCTTCCGGTCGGCCGATGCGCCGAAGTGGAATGCAGTCGTACTCCGGCTGGCGGTTGCCCATGTCTTTTTGCCCCAACGGGGTGCCGACGAGTCCCGAAATGATGCCGTTCACGCGAATCTCCGGCGCGAGATCGGCAGCGGCCTGCTTGGTCAAAGAATTGATCGCGCCTTTGGAAACGGAATAGGCTGCGCCTCCGGGGCTCGATCGCTCGCCGGAGCCGGCCGAGATGTTGATGATGCTGCCGCCGCCTTGCGCCATCATCATTTTACCGGCGTGCTGAATACAAAGAAAATAACCGGTCAAATTGATCGCCAGGATCCGATTCCATTCTTGGAGAGAGGTGTCGAGCACACCCCCTTTGGTAGAATGGGCGACGCTGTTGACTAGAATATCGATCCGGCCGTGTTCCTTTTTTATATGGTCGAACAAAGCAGCTATCTTTTCGGGCTTTGCCATGTCAGCGGCGAAGTAATCACCCTTGATTTCTCCGGCAATCTTCTTAGCATCCTCTTCGTGGCGCGAGTGAACGAGCACCTTGGCGCCTTCCCGCGCGAACGCCCGGGCAATGGCCAAGCCGATGTTGTTTGTGGAGCCCGTCACCAATGCGACTTTGTCTTGAAGCAACATCTTCGTCCCCCAAATATTTTTGTAGCCTCTACTATCGCAATCGATCGCCCCAAGCAATTCTCAGGAGCGCGTTAGCGGAATTCTAGCGCGTGCGTCTAAATGGTATTACTGATTTTGAAGATCGCTCAATTAGGAGGCAAAGCAAATGAAAACCCGAAACCCGCGCTCGTATGCCGAATGGATTATGTTCGCTAGCCTTTTGCTCGCAATTCCTGCCTGCACGGGTCAAACCGTAAAAATGATTCAGCCACAGACCGGCGCCACTGCCGAGTGCAGCGGTTCAAGCGTCGGCATCGGACCTCTTTTTAGTGAAAGCTTTGTCGACAGTTGCAGCCGCGCCTACGAAAACCGCGGTTACGTCGCCGTGCAACGCTTGACTCCGGAGGAGCGTGCTAGTCTAGAGCGACGCGGGCTGCTACCGAAAGATTAGCGGGTCAAAGATTGGACAAATTAGCCGCCGAGCGAAATCATCTCTATCTTTCGGTGGCTTTTGGGATCGTAGGTGGCGGAGTTTAACGCGGTCAGACGGTCGTCGGAGTAACGATCCGTCCTTTCCCGCCAGATCGAACTCAGGAATGTTCGGACCTCGTCATCCGTCGCGCCGCCGCGCATCAAACCTTTGACGTCATGACCCAGCTGTGAGAACAGGCAGGTAACAATCTTGCCGTCCGCCGTAAGACGCAATCTCGTGCAGCTACCGCAAAAAGGTTCCGTCACCGATGCGATCACGCCGATATCGCCGCGGCCGTCGACAAATTCGTAATCGACCGACGGTGCGCTACCCTGATCACGACCGATTTCTCTGAGCGGATAGCGAGCGTGGATGTTTTCGATGATTTCTTTTTTCGGCACCAGCTTTGCCGAGGTCCAATTGTTGGAGTTGCCGACATCCATGTACTCGATAAAACGCATGGCAAAGCCGTGTTCGCGGGAAAATTCGACGAGCGGAATGATGTCGTCGTCGTTGACCCCGCGTTCGACTACGGCGTTTAATTTGATCGGCGCCAAGCCAGCGCGCTTGGCGGCAAAAATCCCTTCGAGCACTTTGTTAAGATCGCCGCGCTTGGTCATGCGTTTAAATTTTTCGGCATCCAAGGTATCGATGCTGATGTTGACGCGGCGCAGTCCGGATTGTTTAAGTGCTTGAATCCGCTCGCTCAGCAGAGCGCCATTGGTGGTGAGGCAGAGATCTTTTAGCCCCTTGAGCGCGGAAAGTTTTTCGACCAACAGCGGCAAATCCTGGCGCACCAGTGGCTCACCGCCGGTAAGTCGGATCTTTTCCACACCGAATTCGATCGCCAACTTAGCAAGCCGGGTAATCTCCTCAAAAGTCAAGATTTCTTTTTTATCGATCCATTCGTACTCGTCGAGCGGCATACAATAACTGCAGCGAAAATTGCACCGGTCCGTTACCGAGATGCGCAGATCTTTGACCGGGCGTTTATAAGCGTCGACTAACATCCAATTCACTATGCAATAAAGGGTCGGGTGGCGCAAGCGAGCGCATTTGTCTTGTCAAATCGCAACTTTGCTGGGCTTGGCTGATCTGGTATCCTAATCCCCGAGATGAGTTTACGTCAGCAACAAGTGGCCGTGTTCAGCGCTACGGTCGTTGTCATTTTCGGTATTCTCGGTATCGGTATCTGGTGGATCGCCCAGCGGCTGACCACCGAAGCCACGCTCCAAACCGCGCTCCTGATGGCGCGCCAAGTCGAAATTGCCCTCGCCGATAGTTTGCGCGAGCGGTCGATCGTCGTGCAGCCACAGCAAGGGCAGAAATCGCAAACTTCCTTCTGGAGCTTTCTGGGCAATCTCTTGCCAGGCGGCGCTGGAGGGAGATCGTCTTCCGGCCCTCGTCGCTACACTCCGTCGCGTCAGGCCGAAGTTAAAGGGTTAATGCAAGCGTTCGTCGATCGGAGCGCCAGCATCGAGGCGATGTGGGTCGTCAACGCCGAAGGACATTTGCTTTATACGTCGGCCGAAGTTGAACAGGACCGGCCGGCGATCGACGCTGCTTTATTAGAAAAACTCGGACGCAACGAGACGGTGATCAACGCCAAGCGGCAAGGTAAAATCGACTATTACGACGTTTGGGTGCCTTTACAGATGCCGGCAGGAGTGAGCAGCCCAGGGGGTTTGAGGCTATGGATCAATCCGGCTGACTGGACCGGTCTGTTATCGGGACTCTGGCGCCAGTTTATTTTACTTTTTATTCTCGGCGGCGGCGTCGCTCTCGTCAGTGCCTTTCTCACCACCGCGCTCTATACCCGCCGTTTTCGTCTGATCAGCGAGACATTGCGTCAAGCCGAGGCGGGAACCTATGCCGCCCGTCCGCGATACGCCAGCCACGACGAAGTCGGCGCCAGCTTGGACCTGATCGACCGTTTGGTGATGAAGCAGCGCAAGAATGTCGGCGTTCCGGCGCCGGTGCAGCGTTTGGCGATCGCCGCGCGCACCCTCGCCCACGAAGTGAAAACGCCGCTCAACGCTTTGGCGATTCATTTGGAAGTACTGCGGACAAAAGCAGCCGGTGACGATGGCGGCGGCGATCAATCCCAGCGCTCCATCGCTGCGCTCGACTCCAGCATCCGCCAGGTCGACCGTTTAGTGCGTGATTTCACCGATTACTCGGCGCCGGTGACGATGGAGCGCAAGCCGATCGATGTCGCCGAAGTTTTAGCGACGAGCTTGGAAGCCGTCGGTTCAGCGTGCACGGCTAAGAAAATCAACCTATCAGCCGACGTGGCGGTTGGACCGTGGCCGATTCTGGGAGATGCCACGCGATTGCGCCAGACTTTTGATAATCTGCTGCGTAATGCGATGGAAGCTCAACCCGGCGGCGGTGAAATTCACGTGGGCGCTAATAAAACCGCCAATGAAATAGTCGTCGATATCAGCGATAGCGGTCCAGGCGTGCCGCCGGAACGGCGTTCAGAGATCTTCGAGTTCGGCAAGACAAGCAAAGTCGGCGGCAGCGGCATCGGTTTGCCGCTCAGTCAGCTGATCGTCGAATCCCACGGCGGGTCTTTGATCTATCAAGATCGAAACGGTAATGGCAGCGGCGCAACTTTTCGCGTGACCTTGCCGATGGAGGCAATGCATTAAATGGCTCGACCGCGGCCAACTGTGCTCGTCGTCGACGACGACGACGCCACTCGCAACGGTCTCACCGTCCTGGTGGAAAGCTGGGGCTACAACCCCCTGGAGGCGTCCGACGGCAAGGCGGCTTTGAAAATTTGCGACGACGACCTGCCCCAAGCGATCGTCACGGACTTGATGATGCCGGGGATGAACGGTTTGGAGTTTGTCACTGCGCTCGGCGAGCGCGCGCAAAAAATCGCCATCGTTTTTGTCACCGGCCAGGCGACCATCGATACCGCCGTGCAGGCGATCAAGCTCGGCGCCTACGATTACCTGCCCAAGCCCCTCGAACCCCAGCGCCTACGTGAAGTGCTTGAAAAAGGCCTCAAGCAAGTCTCGCTCGCGCGCGAAGCGGGCGCCTTGCGCCAGCGGCTGGAGTCGCCGCTGGGCTCCTACGGCGCTCTGATCGGTAAATCGGCCCCCATGCGCCGGCTTTATCAGCAGATCGGCCAAATCGCGCCGACCGATGCTGCCGTGCTGGTGAGCGGCGAGAGTGGTACTGGAAAAGAGCTGGTCGCACAAACTCTTCACGACCTTTCGCCGCGGCGCGAAGGTAATTTTCTCGCTCTCAACTGCGCCGCGATTTCCCCGACGTTGATGGAAAGTGAGCTCTTCGGCCACGAAAAAGGCGCGTTCACGAGCGCCGTCGACCGTCATCTGGGGTGCTTCGAACAAGCGGACGGCGGCACGCTTCTCCTCGATGAGATTACCGAAATGGCGTTGGAAATTCAGCCGAAGTTTTTGCGTGTGCTCGAAGAAGGCCAGATCCGCCGTATCGGCGGCAACAAGAATATACCCGTATCCGTTCGCGTCGTTGCCGCCACCAACCGGCAGCCTGCGGCTGCCGTCAAGGAAGGCCAACTGCGCCAAGATTTGTTCTATCGCTTGAATGTCTTTCATCTTGAGCTGCCGCCGCTGCGCGAGCGCGGCGAAGACATTGCGCTTCTCGCCGGCTTTTTCCTCGAAACCTTCGCAGCGAAGTATCAACGCACTGTCTTGCCGTGGAACGCTGATTTCGCACCGGCACTGCAAGCGCATAGCTGGCCCGGCAACGTCCGCGAGCTGCGCAACGCCATGGAGCGCCTCACTGTGCTGACTTCGGGGCCGAATCTGACCGCGAAAGACTTTCAGCAGTATTGCCTGACAGCCTTGGTTGAAGAGCCCTCCGACCTCGCGCCCATGTCTCTCGCTGAAGCCGAGCGCCAAGCCATCGAACGCGCCCTGAGCGCTACCGGGGGCAATAAAACTCAGGCGGCCCAGCTCCTGGGCATCACGCCAAAGACGTTAAACGCAAAGCTCACCTTGTATTCGAAAGAGTAAATTTTCCCCAATCGTTTACTTTTTACGTCCGCTGTTGTTCCGTTCGACTCGTAAGCAGTTCAATTCTTTAACCTTGGAGACTGGCATGAGCGTTGCGTTTGAATCTGTGTGAAATACCACGTGAGTCGAAAAACCGTGGACGGATTTCCAAAAAAATCATCGCTCAAAATTCGGACCAAGCTAATTATTGCGTTGGCATTGATGCTTTCATTCGCCGTCGCTCCAGAAGCGAATGCGATCCGCAAGGGCCGGATGGGACAGTACGATTATCCCACGCGCACCGAGCAGCAGCTTGACCGACTCCGCTACGTGATGTTGCCTATACTGCGGGTTACCAATCATCGAATAGCACCGGATGACGTTCGTGTGTCGATCGTTGAAGATCCGGCGATCAATGCGGCCAGCGCAGGTGACGGTCGATACTATGTGACCACTGGGTTATTGAACCAAGCCACGGATGATCAATTACGCGGCGTGTTGGCCCATGAAATCGCTCACGAGGACCTTGGTCATCCGGCCCAAGCACAGGTTGTCGGCGCAGGGGTGGAGATCGGCGCCGCGCTATTGGAGCAATTATTTCCGGGCAGCAGCGCAGTGACCCCGATTGCCGGAACTTTGATTACCAACAGTTATACTCGTCCATTGGAGATCCAGGCTGACCGCCATGCTGTGACACTGCTGCAGCGCGCTGGTTATTCCAAAGAGACAATGCTGGATACCCTTGTCTGGCTCGCGCGCCGAAATGGCAACACCGGCGGTGGACTTTTGTCGACTCACCCGGCGACTTCTGAGCGCATCCAAGCATTGCGATCCGTGAGATAGTCCTGCCTCTTTGCCCGGGCGAATTCTCAAACCGGCTCCACGACTCTGCGTAATGGTCCCTTCAACTCACGATACTAATTTCTCGTCCAAGCAAGCTCGGTAATTTCTCCTCGTCGAGCGACATTTTTACGCGATTAACGATTCGTCAATTTATTCGTAAGTGATGAAACTATTACGGTTTTCAGCCTGGCATTGTGGTTGCGTTGTTAACACTGCGAAAGGTTGAAAGAGCCATGCAGAAAAGCACACGAAAAGGTATTGAGGGTCCTTCGATGAAGACACCTAACCACATTGCGATACTGGCTATTCTAACGGAGATGGCCCGCAACGTTAGCGAAAATATCTCCAAGGTTGAGCTCAAGCCGCTGCCACACACTTTGACCGCAATTCGAGTGGCAGACGCGGCAGCACCCGGAGCGAAAGATTGAAGCGCCGGAGCAGGAGTCGTTATGAGACCTGCGAACTATTCGATTGTAGTGATCACTTTGAATGCCGTGTGCGCGATGACAATCTCCACGGCTCTTGCAGCTGGCCCGGGCGAAAACAGCACCGGCCACCGTGGCGGAAAAGCTGCTGAGCATAGGAGCACCAAGGGCTCGTTCAATTCCAACGCACAGTGGTCCGCCGACCCCGAAAAGGGTTGGGTACGCTCTGATGAACGCCACCAACTGGCCGAAAAAGACGGCACAACAGGCGGGGCCAGTCGCAGCGGAAAACAAAAGGGTAAAGGCAAACCAAACAAGTTCTAGATTCGGAGAAGAGAGAGGAGGACGATTATGTTTCCTAAAACCACGATAGCTCGGAGTACAGGCATTACCTTTCTGGCCGGAGCACTGCTATTAACGGGTTGCGCTGGCGGACCACTCAGCACGCGCGAGAAAGGCGCCGGCGTCGGTGCCTTGGGCGGAGCGGCGGCTGGCGGCATCGTCGGCGCAGCAGTAGGGCATCCGGGGGCAGGCGCAGCGATCGGCGGTGCTCTAGGCTTAGGCGCAGGCGCGTTGGTCGGCGATCAGTTGCAAGGCCATGAAATCACCAACTACCAACAACAGCAGCAGATCAATCGTAATCAATACGAGACCGAACGTAACCGTCAGGAGATTCAGCGGCTACAGCGCCAACGCGGTGAATACTAATTTGCCCTCGCGCTGTTGGGAGGATCGAAGATGAAATCGATGATCACTGAAAAAATTGCCTGGGCTGGCGCGGGCGCAGTGTTATTGATTTTGAGCGCCTTCCTGCTCGGCGGTGTGTACACGATCACGCCGCCAAGCGGCCCGGTCGACACCGCTTACAAAATGAATCGCTTTACCGGCAGAGTGTGGTTGATTAAAACCTACTCCAAGCCGATGGCTCAAGGGCAGGTGCGCGTTTTAACCGCGCGCGAGGCGGAAGTAGAAAAGACTCGCGATCTAAAAGACGAAGATCTCGATTCCTTCGCGATGAACCAACCTGCAGCTCCGGTGCCCGCCACACGACGCCGATAATCTCATCCATCACTCTGCGGAGCCGCCTTCTGCCCACAGAACGCGGCTCCGCAGCATTCCCATTGACAGCTTTATAGTCCTCTGATTAAGCTTCGGCTCGTTGACTCACCGAGTCGACGAACATCGCTTAGGAGGACTTGCCATGGACACGATCGATGCCGACGGTCACATCGTCGAAAAAGCCGCCGACCTGCGCAAATATCTGCCACCGCCTTATTCGAAGCGAACCGGCGCGCTGCTGCCTTCAGACGGCATGGATACAAACATGGGCGGCGTTCTGGGCGGGATGGAAGATAATGATATTCCGACCCGGCTCAAAGACATGGACACCGAGGGAATCGATGTTTCGGTGTTGTTTCCCACCAGCAGTTTCTCGGTCAACAGCGTAATCGAGCGCGATTACGCCGTCGCCTATGCGCGAGCTTACAACGACTTTATCGCCGACGTGTGTAAACAAAGCCCGCGGCTCAAGGGTATCGGCTTAGTGCCGCTGCAAGACCCGGCGGCGGCGGTCGAGGAGGCAAGCCGGGCCGTGACCAAACTCGGCCTCGTCGCCATCGCGGTGGCCACGCAAGGCATGAAGGAGCACTTGGGCGCGCCAACGTTTTGGCCTTTATACGAAGAATTGCAGCGACTCAATGTGCCGCTCTGCGTTCATAACCGGCGCGAAGGCCCAGCGGGCGACAGCCGCTTCGACAGCTTTATTTTCATGCACACCATCGGCCGGCCAGTGGAAACTTTCATTCAATTCGCCGGCTTGATCTACGGCGGCGTGCTCGAACGGTTTCCCAAGCTGCGCGTCGCTTTTCTCGAATGCGGTGTCGGCTGGGTGCCATATTGGATGGAGCGCATGGATGAAGAATGGGAAAAAAGGGGCAAAGTTGAAGCGCCGCTTTGTAAGAAGAAACCGAGCGAATACGTCAAATCCGGCAATTTGTTTTTCGCTCTGGAACCAGAGGAAGAAACCGTTCCGTACGTGATCGAGCGCATCGGCGCTGATAAAATCCTCTTCGCCTCGGACTATCCGCACTGGGACGGCATGTTCCCCAATGTCGTATCCACCATCCGCGGGAGAAAGGATATTTCAGACGACGCCAAGGCGAGGATTTTGGGCGAAAATGCCAAACGCTTTTACGGCTGGCAGTGAGATGCGCTCTCGTCTGGTCGCCTGTCTTCTGCTCATCCTGAGCACGGTCAGCTGGGCGGTGAATTCTTTCGCCGCTGAATCGTCAGGACTTAAAAAAGTTCGCATGGCGTTTACATCGCTGTCCTCGGTCATGTGTCCGCCCTGGATCGCGCGCGAAGCCGGCATCTTCAACAAGCATGGCCTGGACGTGGAAGTGATCGCCACGCCCACCGGTGTCGAAGGCATGAACGCTTTGATCGCCGGCGAAGTGCAGTTCTTGCAGATCTCCGGCGGCACCACTGCAAGCGCTGCGCTCGGCGGCGCCGATGTAATGATCGTCGCCACCACGCTGGATGCTCTTGTGCAGCAGTTGATCGCCCGCCCGGAAATCGAAAAAGCGGAGCAACTCAAGGGTAAAAACGTCGGCATCACCCGGTTCGGCACGTCCATCGACGTCGGCGCGCGCCTCGCGCTGCGCCACTTTGGACTCGTGCCCGAAAAAGACGTCGCCATCGTTCAAGTCGGCGGCATGGAATCCATGGTCGCGGCTCTGCAGGGCAATCGCATTCAAGCGGGGATCCTTTCCTATCCCGCGATTACCCAAGCGTTGAAACTCGGCCATCATGCATTGCTCGATGTCGCCGCGCTGGGAATTCCTTATGCGTTCACCGGCATCACCACGCGCGGTCGCTTAATTCGCGACGATGCCGATCTGGTGCGCCGCTACGTGACGGCGCAAACCGAAGCGATCGCGCGCGCCAAACGAGACAAGAATTTTACCCTCAAAGTGATGGGCAAGTATTTACGGACAGCAAATCCGGCGGCACTGGCCGAATCGTACGACGTCGACGTACAGAAATACATGCTCAAAGTCCCACTCACGACCGTCGAAGCGATGCAGTCGGTTTTGGACGATCTTGCCAATAGAATTCCCAAGGCAAAAGACAGCGAGCCGAGAAAATTTTTTGATGATTCCTTCGTGCGGCAATTGCAATCGAGCGGCTTCATCGACTCTTTGTATCGCTGAAAGGACTCCGATCTCTGCCAAATCTTTTGCGCCAACTTCCAGGTTGAATCCCTGATACGAAGCTTGTAACAATCGCAACAGCTCATTTAAACGGAGGATGCCAAAGTGCGCGTCATCGATGCCGACGGTCATGTCGAAGAAAACCCGATCACATTCAGCGATAAGTATTTCGCTCCTGCCTTCCGCGCTCAACGGCCTCAAGTGGTCCCCGGCACGGAGGACGGTCTTGCCTATTGGATGATCGACGAACAGCTTTTTCCGCGCCGCGTCGGCCGCGGCTGCAACAATCTTGGCACGCCGACCAGCTACCAGGGTAAACCAGTGCGTCACGCGCAGCGCAAGCCCGATACTCTCGGCAGCATGGAGCTCACGAGCCTAAAAGAGCGATTGCAGATCATGGACGAAGAAAACATCTGGCTTCAGGTTCTGTATCCGACGCTCTTTCTCGCCTATCCGCTGAGCTGCAATCCGGATTACGTGACCGCCATGTGCGACGCCTACAATCGTTGGCTCGGCGATGTCCTATCGGGTCAGGAGCGGCTCAAATGGGTGGGCGTGGTCAATCTCGATGATGGCCCGGCGGCGGTGCGTCAAGTGAAAGAAGCGAAGAAATCGGGCGCGGTGGGCATGATGATTTTAGGCACCGCCGGAGATCGTTTGCTCGACGATCCGAGCCTCTTGCCGTTTTACGAAGCGGTGGCCGAAGCGGATTTACCCCTCGCGGTTCACGTCGGCTGGGCTTGCCCATCGATTAATAATTTGTACACGCACGTTTACCCTTCTGGCGTCATCGCGTTTTCCATGCCGGTGCTTATGGGTTTGGTGTCGATGATGAGCGGCGGCATATTCGACCGCTTTCCGAGCCTGCGCGTGGTCTACCTAGAAGCAGGCTGTTTATGGGTGCATTTCATTCTCGAAAGACTGCATCATCGTTTTCAACACTCGGGAAAAAATCTCGTCAATGTCGTCTCGCGCACCGCGCCGATCCAGAAAATCGAGCCGATGGAATACGTCAAGAAGGGCAATCTCTATTTCAGCGCGGAAATCGAAGACGTGCTCTTGCCCCAAGTTCTCGAGCTGGTCGGCGACGGACAAATCTTGTTCGGCTCCGATATGCCGCACGGCGACCGGGAGCGTTTCGCGGAAAAGACATTGCGGGAAAGAAAAGACATCAGCGAGGCGGCGAAAACGAAAATTTTGGAATCGAACCCAGCCAAATTTTATCGCTTGCCTGGGTTCTAGCCGGAAATGGTGTCGCGTGGGCGCTCAGCGAATTTCGAACAGCAATACTTTATGATCGTGAATAAAGTCGCCCTTTACCGTCTCCACTTTGTCCGGCACCCAGCCGGGAATTTCATAATCATGCGAGACAACGCGGGTCCCGGGTTTTAGCTGGCGATCGAGAATCGGCCGGAGCTTGGCGTTAAAATCCGGCAGCATGTACAGCGTCACTACGGTCGCAGCCGAGACATCGACCGTGAAGGCATCCTGGGCGCGAAATTCCACAAGATCCTGGACATTTTCCCGAAACGCATTGTCGCGTGCCTTTGTTACTAGGCCCTGATCGATTTCGATACCGACGCCCTTTACACCGTACTTCTTCGCGGCCCGGATAACGATCGCGCCGTCGCCGCTGCCAATATCATAAAGAAGATCGCTCGGTTTCACCCGTGCCAGGTCGAGCATGCGATCGATGACCTCCGGTGTCGAGCGGACAAACGGCACTTCGCCGTCCGTCCAGACCGCCACGGATGAGCCGCACCCGTTTGCGATCATCAGAACGACACCGAAAAACACCTTCGCGCTCAAATTTTTTGTCCGCATGTTGCCGTTATAGAGTATCGACCGAACCAGCGTCAATGAAATAGGCGCAATCATCGCCTTGACTTCGTCGGCGGTTTGTTATGAACATCCGAGATACAAACCAACAAAAGGAGCATCGGTATGGCAAGCTGGGACGATATTCTCACTTCACGCGATAAAGAGGTCTTTGCGCTCTCAGGGTTTGGCAAGAAAGCCGGTTTTGGTCAGCGCCCGGCGCTGCTGATCATCGATGTCAATTACAATTTTACCGGCGACAAGCCCGAGCCGATTCTCGAGTCGGTCAAACGCTTCCGCACGAGTTGCGGCAAAGAAGGATGGGACGGGGTTTATCACATCCGCGAGTTGCTCACCGAAGCGCGTAAAAAACATCTGCCGACATTTTATACTACCGCCGAGGAGAATCGCGCCAACAGTACGGTTTTGGTTGGCGGTTGGGCGGCCAAGAGTAACCGAACCACGGAAGACATGACCGCGCAATGGGAGAAAGCCAATCAAATCGTCGAAGAGATCGCGCCCCGGCCGGGTGACATTGTCGTGCGCAAACAAAAGCCCAGCGCTTTTTTCGGCACGCCGCTGATGAGCATGTTGAACGAAGTGCACGCCGACAGCGTGCTCGTCGCCGGCACCACGACCAGCGGCTGCGTGCGCGCCAGCGTCATTGATGCGTTCTCTTACAACATGAAAGTTTCGGTCGTGGAAGAATGCGTTTTTGACCGCGGCCAGGCGTCGCACAAGATCAATTTGTTCGACATGGCGATGAAATATGCCGACGTGATCTCGCTCAAAGAAACCATCGACTACATTCGCGGTTTGCCTGATAACTTGTACGCGCCGGCGCTGTAACAATTGCCGGCTTCAGGTCGCACGCACGCCATGTTGATCCGGAGCTTTTTTATGGCCTGCGTAAAATCGTGATCACCGCTCATGCCGATGTGATCGGTAGCTTGCTTCGGCCACCAACGCTGCGCGCAGCGCAAAAGCACTTCGCGGCCGGAACGATCACTGCGACACAATTCAAAGAAATAGAAGACTGCGCCGTCGACGAGGCAATCGCGTTACAAGAGGGGGTCGGCCTGGAGATCGTCACCGACGGCGAAATGCGCCGCCAATCGTTTCAGAGCCAAATGCCCGCCGCCGTCAGCGGCTTTGGCGCGTTCGATCTCGACGCCTTTCTTTGGGGACAGTGGCACGACGAGCACGGCGTGCAGAAAAAACGCCGGCCCCGCCGCCTCGGTGCGGTCGGCAAGCTCAAGCGTCTTCGTTCTCTCTCGGCGGCTGAATTTTCTTACCTGCAGAACAAAACGAATCGAATTCCCAAGATAACGCTTCCGAGTCCCGGCCTGTGGGCGAACTTCTGGTCACCGAAGTATTCCCGAGATGCCTATCCGACGCTCGATGATTTCCTGAATGACATTGTCGCGATTCTGCGCGACGAAGTTACCGAGCTTGTCCGCCTCGGCGCGACCTATATTCAGATCGACGCGCCCCATTACGGTCTAATGCTCGAGCCTAAGACGCGCGCATTCTATGAAAAGCTCGGTTGGAGTTTCGACAAGTGGTTATCCCTTGGCATCGAGCTCGACAATGCGGTGATGAGGGGTTTTCACGACGTTACGTTCGGTTTTCACGTTTGACGCGGTAACCAAGGCAGTCGGTGGCTGTCCAAAGGTGGTTACGAAGGGATCAGCCGCGGTTTGTTTCGTCGCGTCAATGCCCAGCGATTGCTATTAGAGTACGACGACGACCGATCCGGTTCCTTCGAACCCTTGCAGGATGTTCCGGATGACAAATTCGTCGTCTTAGGCCTGGTGACGACGAAGAAACCGGATCTCGAAGCCGACGAATTATTGTTACGACGAATTGTCGAAGCGAGTCGGTATATTTCTAAAGACCGACTCAGTCTGAGTCCTCAATGCGGTTTTGCTTCGTCTGTCATTGGCAACCGCATTGCTCCGCATGAGCAAAGGCGAAAACTCGAGCTAGTGGTAAACACCGCCCATAGGGTC
>WNFR01002560.1_pt1 | contig 18868 bp, 19 predicted proteins | sample 5400221 | NCBI WGS metagenome assembly WNFR01 (sample SAMN13153357, study PRJNA577476) | soil metagenome | isolation source: 40 cm soil under Madrone tree | place: USA:California | collected 2016-06-14 | reverse complement strand
GAGGAACAAGGATTGGTCCAGGTGAGCGATACGGCTGAAATCGACAAGCTGATCGATGAGGTAATTGCTGGCAACCCGCAACAACTTGCGAGCTATCGTTCGGGCAAAGAAGCCTTGTTTGGATTTTTTGTTGGCCAGGTCATCAAGGCCTCAAAAGGAAAGGCCAATCCAAAAGTTGTGAACGAAAGGCTGCTAACAAAACTACAAGAGTAGGCGTTGCCATTGTTGCTTCTCTGGTTTGACGGAGTGTAGAACTCGAAAACCCGGGTGCCGGCGCATAGGATTTAGTCGTTGGAGTTGCAAGGTAAAACAGCAATCGTTACCGGCGGGACGAAGGGAATTGGTCGCGGCATAGCCGAAGCGCTCGTGCGTGCTGGCGTAAATGTTTGTCTAAGCGCCCGCCATGAAGCAGAGATAGAGCGCGCCGTTGCTAATTTGAATAGCATTGGCGAGGGTCGCGCGGCCGGCTTCGTTTGCGACGTGCGGAATTATGACGAGGTAAGGTCGCTTCTCGAGAACGCGAACAACACCTTCGGCGGAATTGATATTCTCGTAAACAGCGCGGGCATTGGAATATTCAACTCAGTCGAGAACATGAGCGTTGAGGACTTTCGCGCTACGCTGGAAACTAATTTGTTCGGTGTCTTCTACTGTTGCCACGAAGCGATTCCATTGATGAAGAAGCGCGGTGGCGGTTACATCATCAACATTTCCTCACTTGCCGGCACTAATGCCCACCCGCAGATGGCTGCTTACAACGCCTCTAAATTCGGCCTTAATGGTTTTAGCGAAGCGCTGATGCAGGAAGTGCGGCACGACGGCATCAAGGTCAGCTATATCATGCCCGGATCTGTGAATACTGATTTCGGCGGCGACGAAACAAGCGACGCAAAGAGTTGGCAACTCCAACCCGCCGACATTGCTCGCGTTGTTCTGGATCTGCTGCACCACGACGATCGGAGTCTGCCCAGTCGCGTTGAGATTAGGCCCAGTAAACCACCGAAGAGGTAGAACTAATCAGAAGATAGTCGAAGCCAAAGATTAAATGCGAGCGGTGATTCAACGCGTAACGTGCGCTAAGGTTAAGATAGAAGAACAGATTGTCGGCGAGATCGAGAAAGGTCTCGTCGTTTTGTTGGGCGTAACACACGACGACACAACGAACGATGCGCAGTATCTGGCCGAAAAGATTGTTGCGCTCAGAATCTTTGACGATGCGGACGGACGCATGAATGTCTCTGTGAACGACGTGGCTGGAGCCTTGCTTGTCGTCTCTCAGTTTACGCTTTACGGCGATGTGCGCCGTGGCTTGCGACCTTCCTGGAGCGACGCTGCTCAACCCGAAATTGCCGAGCCGCTTTACGAATATTTTGTGGCTTCTGCCCGCAAGCTTATCAGCAAAGTCGAAACTGGAAGCTTCCGCAAAATGATGCAAGTTGAATTGGTAAATGATGGACCAGTAACCATTCTGCTGGACAGCCGCAAGTTGTTTTGAGTGCCGCCGAAGTCAGTACCACAGTCTCTACTGAGATGATGTCGACAACGAAGCAAATGGATCACTCGGCAGTCATCCCGCCTTCGAGTCATACAATAGTTGTTTTCGCACTGGCCGCACTGCTCGGCTTGGCTGGCTGTGCAGGCAAGAAGACTGCTGTGAAAGACTTCGACGCCGCTGGAACGAATGACGCAACAGCAGCCAACGTCAAGAAGGGTATTAAACCAGTTCCTGACGCTGAAGTTGCGGTAATCGAGACTGCAGATTATGGCAACATCGTGATCGAACTCTATCCAAACGTCGCGCCAAAAATGGTGGAACGTTTTAAGAAGCTGATAACTGAAGGCTTTTACAATGGCACGACCTTCCATCGAGTAAACGCTGGTTCAGGCTTGATCCAGGGCGGCGATCCATTGTCAAAGGATAACGATCCGAGAAACGATGGAAGTGGAGACTCGCCGTATCCCAACGTGCCCGCTGAATTCAGCGACATACACTTCGAACGCGGCACTGTGGGTGCGGCCAGGAGAGGAGCAACCCCGGCCGATGGCGACCACGCGGCGCTCACCGATGAGCAGGCGCGTGACACCGCAAATTGCCAGTTTTTTATAACACTCAATCAGCAGCCCGAGTTTGATGAAGACTATACGGTGTTTGGTGAGGTGATTCAGGGAATTAATAACGCCGACGTGATCATGCGGGCGCCGGTGGCAGAGGAAAGCGAGCGCCCGGAGGAGAAGATAGTAATTAAGAGTATCAGTTTACAGCCACGCGTTCGTTACGTACCCCAAACCAATCCTTAACTTTAAAGTCCTTCAACACTCGATTGCTTAAATTGTGTCGTCGTCAGCCTTAGACCGCTCGTCGAGTTCAAATCTTTCCCGGTCGCGCTTTTCAATCTTGTCGATAAACTCCAACTCTTCATTGTCTTCGAAACTTACACCCATCGCCTGGGCGTTTTCCTCAACAAGTGACTGATCCGGGGTTGGATTGTCTCCTGCCGCGGTTTCCGAGCCACTTTCGTTCACGTCTTCCCAGTTCGCATCCAAATCCCCTCCAGCATCACGGGGCGATGCGGCCGTGTTGTTGCGCAGTCGATGCGCCAACAGTTCCGGGTCTTTTGGAGCGCGCAAAATCTCTTCTTCCATGAATTCCTCAATCTCGGGATCAGGTATGAAGTCAGGATTATTACTCAAATATTCAAACTCTTCTGACGGCTTCTTTGTCATGTCAATTCTCCTCAACCCTTGTTTTCAATGTGCTGAAAACCACCGACTGCTGAAAACCACCGACTGCTGAAAACCACCGACTCCTGAAGTCCAATATGCCTTTAGCTTGTCGCTGACTATCCGAAAAGACTTCACTGTTGGAAAAACGACAAGCTAAAGCATATCGTACATCAGGATCAGACAGCGTATAGGTTTGCGGGGGAACGGCGCTGGAACTATAACAAAAGCAGCGAAAACCAAGCAACGGCGTAAGATGTCATGGTGATGAAATTGGCTTGCTTGACGATTGCTCGGCCTGACTTTACACTGCAATTTGAGCCATAATTTTCATACTTTCATTTCGATGAGAGAAACCTCGGCGTCTTTCTTCGGCGAAAGGGTTTGAGCACTCCTATGCCAGATAGTCCTTTCAATTCCTTGCAAACATTCGAATCAGGAACCGGTTCCGTGGGAAGCTTTTTCTCGCTACCCCAGCTCGAAAAAGAAGGCGTCGGCCCCATCTCCCGATTGCCTGTCAGCATTCGGGTAGTATTGGAATCGGTATTGCGCAACTGTGATAGCCGGAAGATTACTGAAGCAGATGTGCGAGCGCTTGCCAACTGGCGTCCTAATGCAAACAGAACCGAGGAGATTCCGTTCATTGTTGCGCGCGTGCTGTTGCAGGATTTCACCGGTGTGCCGTTGCTTGTCGATCTGGCCGCGATGCGCTCGTCGGTGGCGCGTCTGGGAAAGAATAGCGGAGTTATCGAACCTCTGGTGTCCGTCGATTTGGTGATCGATCATTCTGTGCAAGTAGACTTCTCCAGTACAAAAGATGCGTTTGAAAAGAATATGGAGATGGAATTCAAACGCAACAATTCGCGTTACCAATTCTTGAAGTGGGGCACACAGGCGTTTGACGGTTTCTGTGTGATCCCTCCCGGCATTGGCATTTGTCATCAGGTGAATCTGGAATACCTTGCCAAGAGCGTTTGGGAAAAGGATGGAGTCTATTTTCCCGATACGCTGGTGGGTACCGATTCGCATACGACGATGATCAACGGGTTGGGGATTATTGGTTGGGGAGTCGGCGGTATTGAGGCCGAGGCTGCGATGCTGGGCCAACCGGTCTACTTCCTGACGCCTGACGTAGTCGGTGTGAACCTGACAGGAAGTTTGCGCGACGGCGTGACAGCTACTGATCTTGTCTTGCGTGTCACTGAAATGCTGCGGCGCGCAAAAGTTGTTGGGAAATTTGTCGAGTTTCATGGCGCCGGTGCTACGAGTCTTTCCGTCACTGACCGGGCCACGATCGCCAACATGGCTCCGGAATACGGCGCCACGATGGGCTTTTTCCCGGTTGATGAGGAGACGTGCGCATATCTGAAAGCTACCGGCAGAACAGATAGTCAGGTTGAAGCCGTGCGTAGTTATTACAAAGCCCAAGGCATGTTCGGTATACCGCAAGCAGGTCAGTGCGATTACAGTATTGTGCTGGATCTGGATCTCCAATCAATACAGCCAAGCGTGGCTGGTCCAAAGCGACCGCAGGATCGGATTGATCTTCCAAAACTGAAGGACCAGTTTACAAATCTAATGCTTAAGCCGATAAGTGAGGGCGGCTATGGCAAAAGCGAGGATGACCTCACTATTAAGTATCACGTAAAAATGGGTGCCGATACACAGCGGGCCGTCGCCGGTGGTGGAGCGCAAACGATGGACGTAGTTCCGGTCGTAGGCAACGATCTGACCCACATGAATACAAGCGTCTGGACGGAAACCGAAATGGTTAACAACCGTCCAACACCCGATCGCGTGGCTGAGATTCCCTCAGATGAATTTGTCGCTGGAGAAGAGCTCCTTGGCCACGGCGATGTCTTGATTGCAGCGATTACGTCCTGCACAAACACGTCGAACCCCAGCGTGATGTTGGCCGCGGGATTGCTTGCAAAGAAAGCCGTCGAGCGTGGTCTCAACGTTCGTGCCACCGTTAAGAACTCGCTGGCGCCGGGATCACGAGTGGTTACGGACTATCTTGAACGGACCGGGCTACAACCTTATTTAAATGAGCTCGGTTTCAACCTCGTCGGTTATGGTTGCACAACCTGTATTGGTAATTCCGGACCACTGGATCCGGCTATCGAACAGGTGTTGAATGATCGCGACGTGATAGCGGCTTCCGTTCTTTCAGGAAATAGAAATTTTGAAGCACGGGTGCACCAAAGTATTAAGGCAAACTTTTTGATGAGTCCGCCGTTGGTGGTGGCTTTTGCTCTGGCGGGGCGAGTTGACGTGGACCTCTCCGCTGAGTCACTTGGCACAGGCAAGGACGGGAAAGAAGTTTACTTGAGAGACATCTGGCCCAGTCTGCAAGAGATCAATGAGCTGATGCGGACGGCGTTTGACCCGGAAACCTACCGGCGGTTGTACAGTAACTTCGCGGAACAGAATCCGCTGTGGAATGAAATACCAACTTCAACGGGCAATGTTTACCAATGGGATTCGGAGTCAACTTACATTCGAGAACCCCCATACTTTGACGGATTCAGTAGCGCTTTGGGACCCATATCCGACATCAGAGGTGCGCGACCCCTGGCGATCTTTGGCGATTCCGTGACCACGGATCACATCAGTCCCGCAGGGGCAATCAAAGCATCTTCACCCGCCGGCTTGTATCTGCAAGAGCGAGGGGTCTATATCACAGACTTCAATAGCTATGGTTCGCGCCGAGGGAATCACGAGGTGATGGTGCGCGGAACATTTGCCAATGTGCGCATCAAGAATCTGATGGTTCCCGGAGTTGAAGGTGGTGTGACGATTCATTACCCTGAAGGAGAGCGTTTGAGCATCTACGATGCGGCGATGAAATACCAGCGGGACGGAGTACCGCTGGTAGTAATTGCGGGTCAGGAATATGGCACGGGAAGCTCTCGCGATTGGGCAGCCAAAGGAACGCGACTGCTCGGTGTCAGGGCAGTCATTGCCCAGAGCTTTGAACGAATCCATCGCAGCAATCTCGTGGGCATGGGCGTATTGCCTTGCCAGTTCAAAGACGAAGTAAATGGGGCGTCGCTGGGACTCGACGGCACGGAGACCTTCGATCTGTTAGGGGTAGAAGGTGGCATAAAACCCCGACAGGATGTAACTCTGATTATTCATCGTGCGAGCGGTGAAGCAGAACAAGTGCCGGTAATACTAAGAATCGATACGCCCATCGAGATAGACTATTACCACCACGGTGGGATTCTGCCGTACGTGTTGCGGCAACTGCTCTCCGGCACGACGGATTTTTAGAACAAGCCTAAGTTTGTCGTTCACATCCGAAGTACGATTCGCCGACTAAACGACAAGCTAAAGCATATCGGACATCAGGAGCAATATGTCATCTGCACATCCCGCTGAAAACAACACGCCGCGGAAATATCAACTCTTCATAGGTGGCCAATGGGTTGACGCTGAATCCGGCAAAACCTTTACCACACCCAATCCGGCTACAGGCGAAACTCTCGCAGAAGTTGCCGAAGCCGATAAGGCTGATATCGACAAAGCTGTAAAGGCCGCGCGCGGCGCTTTTGAAGGGAAGTGGTCAAAGCTCAGTGCCCGCGAACGAGGCCGCTTGCTTTACAAACTTTCACAGTTGCTTGAGGAACATTCCAGTGAACTCGCCGCCGTGGAGACTGCAGACAACGGCAAGCCGATAAAGGAATCGCTCTATGTGGATTTGCCTCAAGTGGTCGAAAACTTTGAATACTTTGCCGGTTGGGCCACTAAAATTGAAGGTGAAACGATTCCTGTTCCAGGTCGCATGTTCAACTACACCTTGCGTGAGCCGGTAGGTGTTTGTGGACAAATCATCCCCTGGAATTTCCCTTTGTTGATGGCTGCCTGGAAACTCGCGCCGGCACTCGCTGCCGGCAATACAGTCGTGCTGAAGCCTGCCGAGCAAACGCCCGTGGGTGCTATGGAGCTTGGGAAGTTGATTCAGGAAGCCGGCTTCCCTGAGGGAGTAGTAAACATAGTGCCCGGTTATGGCGAAAGTGCCGGTGCTGCTCTCGCGTCGCATCCGGGCATTGATAAAATTGCCTTCACCGGTTCAACCGAAGTTGGCAAATTGATCGCAAGGGCTGCCGCTGAAAATCTAACCAAGGTGTCGCTCGAGCTGGGTGGTAAGGCGCCGAACATTGTCTTCGCGGATTCTAATTTGGACCAGGCGGTTGCCGGGGCGATGATGGGAATCTTTTATAACCAGGGCCAGGTGTGCTGTGCCGGCTCGCGCCTTTTTGTCGAAGAGACAGTGAAGGACGAATTCCTTGCGCGGCTAAAAGAGAGAGCGGAAAGAATCTCGGTCGGTGATCCCACAAGCAAGGATACCCAGATGGGTCCTCAGGTTTCCGAAGAACAACTTGATCGAATCAAAGGTTATGTTGACGTTGCGCGCGGCGAAGGTGCAACGGTCGTCACCGGTGGTGACTCACCGCAGCTCGAACCCGCTTTTCAAAAGGGTTACTTTTTCCGTCCTACGATCTTCTCGGAAGTAAACAATAAGATGCGCGTGGCCCAGGAAGAAATCTTCGGTCCAGTGGTCTCGGTGATCAGCTTCAAAGATGAAGACGACCTGCTCAAGCAGGCTAACGACACGATCTACGGGCTGTCTGCCGGTATCTGGACGCGCGACATCACACGCGCTCACCGGTTCGCTCGTGAGATCAAAGCCGGAGTTGTCTGGATTAACACCTTCAATATGTTCAATGCTGCCTCGCCATTCGGTGGTTTCAAACAATCAGGCTACGGTCGCGAGATGGGCCGGCACGCGCTTGATCTTTATACTCAGATCAAGAGTGTATGGGTCGATCTATCGGACAAACCTATTGGTTGGTTTGGAAAATAACTCTTGCTTCGGCCAACGCGTTTCCCCGTGCTATCATCCATCTACCTCTCCCGAGATGAATTTCAGACATTAAAGGAGACGCTATGCTGTCAATTAGAAAGGCCACTTTCTTCTTCGCTGTTCTCGCTGGAACTCTTTTCCTGACTGCTTGTCCGAGTCAAACAAACATTGGAAAAATCAATTCCGACCCAGGACGTTATAGCAATAAAGAGGTGGGCATTGTTGGCAGAGTCACTGACAGTTACGGCGTGCTGGGAAATGGCGCCTACGAGATCGACGATGGGACGGGCAAGGTCTGGGTTGTAACCAGACGCGGCGTTCCCTCACGTGGCTCACGCGTAGGAGCAAAAGGCTATGTACATACCGGCTTTAGCTTTGCCGGTCGCAGCTTCGGCACCGTGCTGGAAGAGACGGACCGCAGCTCAAGATCAAGATGAATTAGTAGGGGCCTTATTCTGCCCATGCATTGAACGGTTCTTCTCCCCCAATGGTAAACAACGTCAGTGCTCGCCGTGAAGTTGTAGTTGCTCTCGAGCAGGCGTTTGCCGGCTTGCTTGCAGGTCTGAGTATTTTTGTTCGATCGCTTCCCACAGAATTGCTTTACCGAAATCCAAATCCGGAAATCTTGACAGTGGCAACGGTGGGAGAAAACGTTCTCAGGTGTGCGGCTATCCTCGAGCAAGTGTTTGGGGGCCTTACGGCGAACCTTTGGGACGATCCGTTTGAGTGGACTCTGCCGGAAACACTTTCAACATGTGATCGTATAGTCGAATATATCGGCGAAGTCGATGCTGCCCGCCAGCGGGCGTTCGTCTGCTTTGTCGACGACACGGATCTCCTGAAGTATGTGTCAGTTCCCTCTGGAGAACCGCGCTCGCTTTTTAGTTTGTTAATTGAGACCCTTGTAAGGGCCAGCAGTTATCAGGGCCGGGCCATCGCCACAGTCAAAATACTTGGCGATGTGGGTTAAGTTGGGTTTATTATCTAGCTTGTTGTAAGTAGTACAAGTTTGGCGAGGAAACCTTCTGCATGTTTTGTCCCCAATGTGGCCAACAGCAACTCTCGGGCGCGGTTAGATTCTGCTCACGCTGCGGATTTCCGTTGGATGGTGTGATTCATCTGCTCGGGAACGGCGGAATGCTCCCGATCTACCGGGCTCCAGAAGAAGCAAAACAAATGTCTCCGCGCAAACGAGGTGTGCGGCAGGGAGGGGTTTTGATGCTCTCAGGCGCTGTGCTGGTACCGATTCTTGGTGTGCTCAGCAGCTTTGCTCAAACTTCGACCTTCCTGGAGATCCTCGTCGCGTTCGCGGCGATCATTTGCTTTGTTGGCGGGCCGTTAAGGATGTTCTATGCAGCGGTTTTTGAAGAAGGCGCACCAAATCCCTTTGCTCCTGGAGGGAGGCCATACTCGGCTGCGCCAATGCCTGCAGCTCAGTTTGGATCACAGCTTCATAATCCCGCCTTGCCTCCGCCTTCCGTTCAGTCTCCAGTGGGATGGAGGCCGCGCCCGAATACGGCAGAACTCGTTGCCCCACCTAGCGTCACCGAGAATACGACCCGACTTTTGGACAAAGAAGAGCGCAAGGAACATTAGGCAACAACCGCCTCCCGATTCGCCGGTGCCCTCAGAAACTGCTACGCAAGCAAGTCTTCTTACAACAGAATATTCTTTGAAACTATTCCCGACTGTAATCTTGTTTGTGCTGAATCGTCGACCACAATGCCGTCAACAACCAAAGACTTGAGCACGCCTCAAACGGAAACACTCGACGCGTTTCTCAGCGCCAGAATCCGGCGTGACGGGCCAATCACTTTTCGCGACTGGATGGAGGCCGCGCTCTACCATCCAACTGAGGGTTACTACTGCAGGCGTGATCACCAGCGATGGGGCAGGGAAGGTGATTACCGGACAAGTCCGGAGCGGAGTGATCTATTTGCCGCTACTTTTGCGCGTTATTTCGCAATACTGTACGAGAAACTTAACAGCCCTTCTGATTGGACCATCGTCGAAATGGGCGGAGGTGACGGAAGGTTTTCTCGCGGCGTTATGCAAACCCTTCAGAATTCTTTCCCGCACGTTTTTGCGGCTACGCAGTATGTGATTGATGAGACGAGCAACGATTCGCGTGCCCGCGCTCGGAAACAAGTTGCGTCATTTGGCAATCAGGTTCAATTTGAAACTCTAAGCCGTCTTGATCGAATTAGTTCGGGAATAGTCTTCTCAAATGAGTTACTCGATGCCTTTCCAGTTCATCGCGTGACAAAGAAGAAAGGTCGACTGCTCGAGTTCTATGTAACACTCACGCAGGATAAACGGTTTTCCTGGACCCTTGGCCCCTTGTCGACGACTCGGCTTTCCAACTATTTCGAAGAATACGGATTGGAGCTCGCCGAGGATCAAACTGTCGAAATTAGTCTGGCCATTGACGACTGGCTTGCTCAGACAGCTCGGAAAATTGCAGCAGGGTATCTCATCACAGTTGATTACGGAGCGGAACTACAGGAACTCTGCGATGTCCCTGAGCACCATCAGGGAACATTGAGAGCTTATCGTCAGCATCGACTGAGTGACGATGTTTTGGATCGACCAGGAGAGCAAGACATTACTACGACCATTGATTGGACGTACGTAAAGCGAGCAGGCGATCGACGTGGTTTCCAAGTGATAGAGCTCACTTCGCAGGACAAGTTTCTAATGAGAGAGGGGTTGTTAGATCAACTGGCACATCTATCCGACATCGCAACTGGTGATGCTGAAAGACTGCGGCTGAGCACTTCTGCTCGCGAAATGATATTACCTGGAGGCATGTCCTCCAGCTTCCAGGTCTTGGTGCAAAAGCGCATCGCGATTTAGGTGTTTTCTCGGAATCCTAAAACTATGAAGACGGAATTTGAGCTGGTCGACGTTTGTCACACCATCGAGGATGGAATGATCACTTACAAAGGTCTTCCTCCACCCGTGATCACGGACTTCCTTTCCCGCGAGGATTCAAGGACTCACTATGCTCCAGGTACTGAATTTCACATCGGCAAGATCGAGATGGTCGCAAATACGGGAACCTATCTGGACAGTCCTTTTCATCGATATCCCGATGGAACCGATCTTTCGGGCCTCGATCTGTATTCGCTGGCAAATCTGGAAAGCATTGTCATACGGAGAATCAACGCGGCTGAACGTGGTATTACCGAGAAGGCGCTCGAGGATGTTGACTTCAAAGGCAAGGCCATTCTCTTCCATACGGGTTGGGATATGCGCTGGCGCACCGAGGGGTATTCAAATGGAAATCACCCTTTTCTGACTAAAGCTGCGGCAGAACAGCTGGCGCAAGGTGGTGCGACTTTGGTGGGGATAGATTCGTACAACATCGACGACACTCGTGACAACTGTCGTCCGGCGCATTCGATTCTTCTGGCGCACGACATACCAATCGTCGAACATCTTTGCGGACTCGGAGACCTTCCAGATACGGGCTTCAAATTCTTTGCAGTGCCAGTGAAAGTTAAGGGCTTTGGCACCTTTCCAATAAGAGCTTTTGGGATTGTGCCAAAAGTGCCAAATTAGAAGAGCTCAAATTTTATGGTCAGGTATTTTTTGGGATTCTGGCGGAAGTCGTAGATCATCTTCACGCCTTCGGAGGACAATTGATTTACGTTTGAATAGAGCGTGTCGTCAGTTAGGAGCTTTCCTACTGTGCCCTCACCGCGTTGCGCGGCGGCAACGAGACTGTCAATCCGTTCCGCTGTTGTGTTCACCTTCGCGATGGCAATCCGAGCATCGTTGTATATTTGTTCGTCCTTCAGAAGTTTGCCAAAAGTTCCGCGGCCAGCATTAATATCTGCCACCATCGAATTGATTTGCTCGACCGAACGATCCAGCTTATCTGCCGTTCGATTAATTCGATTGTAGAACTCGTCGTCCGTAAGGAGTTTGCCAGCGGTACCGCGTCCGGCACGAAGGTCATCGGCAATGGCTTTCATTTGTAACGTGATCTGATTCACGTTGTTATAAAGCGCGGGATCATTGAGGAATTTGCCCGCCGAGCCATTACCGGATCTTACCTGCCTCATCACGTCTTCGGTCTCACGAATGGTGGAATTGAGATTGTTGTAGAGAGCTTCGTCGCTGAAGAGTCTCCCAACGGTACCTTTTCCTTCCTTCACGTCGCGCACCATTCCGCTAATCTCGTCTGAGAGCTTACTGAGTCGCTGAGCCAAATCAGTACCTGAGGTGGCGAAGTCGTTCACGGTGTTGGAAGACGACGAAGGAAGAATTGAGTAGTCTTTCACTGGTTGACCGACCGCCGTACCGGGAGTGATGTTGATGAGCATCTCGTTCCCGAGGAGACTCGGTGATCCCTGCTGGGCCGTGGAATCTGAACGAATACGTTCAGTTGCCGGGCGGCCGTCAATGGTGGAATCAAGTGTCATGAGTGCTTCGACGCGAGGGGCATTTGGGACATCTGATGGCGGCAGCAGGGTAATCTGATCTACCTTGCCTACTCGTACACCGGCGAGGCGGACTTCAGATCCTTCTCGCAAGCCATTCGCATCGACAAAACGCGCCTTCAGATGCAGTTTTCTACTGAACGGATTGATATCGCCAGACGCGTTCAGCACCAGGAAAATCAGAACCGAGATGGACACCAGCACGAGTAATCCGACGCGCAATTCGCTCAGAGATACAGTTTTCTTTGATCGAGGCATGGTGTTCTAGTAAGGATGAAGTCGGAGGGATGAAGGATGAAGAAGAAGAAAGCTCGTGGAGCCCCTCATTCATTTCCTATACTTCATCCCTCAGCATCCATCCCTTCATCCTTTCTTAGTGTCCTCGCAGAAACTTCTGGATATACGGATCTTCGGCTTTGCGCAAACGTTCATCAGTGCCGCTAAAGATAATGTCGCCCTGGCGCATCATCATGACCTTGCTATTGATCAAACACAGTCGCTCGCCTTCACGCTCAAAAATCACCTTGCCCTCATCGTCAACCACAGCATACTCAGAACAGATGTAATCTAGATTGTTCATCTCGTGAGTCACGAATATAGAAGACACATCTTCCAGATCCCGCAGTTTCATCGCCAGTTCGCAAATGGTCCGTGCGGTTGGCGGATCAAGGCCAGCCGTTGGTTCGTCAAATAACACAATCTTTGGGTCACCGATCAGTGCGCGTGCTATACCAACGCGCCTGCGCATGCCGCCCGACAGTTCTGCAGGCATCTTGTCAATCGCATCTTCAAGATTAACGAAACGCAGCATGCGCCGTACTTCGGGTTCAACCTCTTCCTCGGGCACAGCCTGCTCATGCAAACGATAAGCGACGTTGTCGTAAACCGATAGCGAGTCAAACAGCGCGCCCTCTTGAAACACCATGCCAATCTTTTTGCGCACGCCCATCATCTGGCCCTCGTCATAGTTTGTTACGTCCTCCCCATCGACAAGCACCTGACCGCTATCCGGCTTTAGCAAGCCCAGTACTAGCTTAATAATCGTCGATTTACCACCACCAGAACCTCCCAGGATAATCTTCGTCTCACCCTTCATTACTTTGAAGCTCAGATTGTTCAGGACCGCGCGGTCGTCAAACGAAAGAACTACATTTCGGAACTCGATGGCAGGGATGGCGCGGTCCTGATCGTCCACTTCATGGAAAGTAGACTCGGCAGCGTTGTCGCTGACAGCATTGTCCCCTTGGCTGGAACTTGTATGGATAGCAGTTGAAGACATCGGAGAACCTGCGTTTTCAAGTAGTGCCTAGGATAACCTGAAGCGCCTTAGCGAGGAAATAGTCGGCAATAATGACAATAATTGAAGCCGTAACTACTGCTCGAGTGGTGGAACGGCCGACGCCGACAGTTCCCCCCTCAGTGCTCAGACCCTGCCGGCACGCAACTGTACCTATAATTAAAGAGAATACAAGCGGCTTAACCAAACCGCCAACCAGATCGTCGGTAGTAATGCCGTCTCGGACTGACATGATGAACACGCTTGATGAGATCGAATAGAGAGCAGTGGCCGTCACCCAGCCCCCAAAAATTCCCAGTACGTCAGCCAGAACCGTCAGCAATGGCAGACTGATCAAAAGAGCGATTAGCCGAGGTGCCACAAGTTTCCTGATGGGATCGGTTCCCAGCGCACGCATTGCGTCGATTTGCTGCGATACCACCATCGAACCCAGTTCGGCAGAAATCGCAGATCCGACGCGGCCCGTAACCATCAATGCGCACAACACGGGGCCCAGTTCTCGCACAAGGGAGATAGCCACCAGATAACCAGTCTGAGACTGGGCTCCATATGTTTTGAGAGTTGGAAATGTTTGTACAGTCAGCACGCCGCCGGTGAAAAAACCCGTTAGGATAATAATCGTCAGGGAGCCAACACCGATGGCGTCCATCTGGGCGATAGTTTCCGGAATGTACCGAGGCCGCTTGAAGATGCCACGCGCGGCCCGCGCGGCCATCAGCGTCGTCTCTTGCAGCTCCAGCAGAGCGCGCGTAGCAAAGTTCATGGGAGAGCGTTATGAGAGCTAGTCTTCAATTGCCCAGCGAGCATTAAGCAGTTCGACGGCTGAACAGAGAACGCAAAATTTTGATTCCGAGCTATAGGGTGAAACCCTGAGAAGCAATAAGACCTCTTACTTTCAGAAAAGAGCGGCCTATCATGCGCAAATTGTACTCGGGGCGTCAAGCGTGAAGTATTGGTAACGCTTTGCTGTCTTGGCGGTATGGTTAGGTCCAGGAGAATAATGGCCGGTCAGATCGAGTCTGACCGGCCCAGCCCTTAGTTCGGATTGAGGCCCTAGGGGCGAGGATTTCGTTGTGCGTTGCGCCGGCGTTCAGGGAGCGGTGCAAGACCGTTTTGTTGGCCTGGCAACGGCCCAGACTTGTTGGCTTCGGGGCGATTCGACCTTTGGTTCTCCAAGCGCTGCTCGCGTCTGGCTTGCACCGCCTGTTGTAGCAGCGCCCGCCATGTGTTCACTTGTTCCGGGGTCAACACCCGGCGAATCCTGAGTTCAGTTAAGACTCTCATCCGTGTGGCGGCGGCTTGTGCAGCAGCCGCATCGCGTAGCCGTAGCTCTACGATAGCCTCATCCGGATTATCGGCATCGAGTGCTTGTTGCAGGGCAAGGTTGGATTCGCGAAGTTGCTGATTGATAGCGGCGCGTTCATTCTTGGTTTGTTGGCGAATAATGCGAATCTTTTGGCGCTGCTCCGGTGTTAGATTAAGCAGCGTAATGGGATCCTGAGTCTTAAGTGCCGCCGCGGGATCAGTCTGGGGATCCTGGAGAAGAATACAGCGCCCCAGGCTGGCGGGGGAGACGCTAAGAATCAGAGCAACCGCAAATAAAGGCAAGATACTTTTGACGTCAATTCTCATAGTTACCTCGATAGAACTTATTCACGACGTTGGTTTTCCTTTGCTAATAACGAAAGCTATTGGTTAATTTGATCTCCAAGAAGATCGAGGCCTTCTTCATCGCCCGGCGCGATCAACCTGAGGTCGGCCGCCAGTTGTTCGCGTTCAGACTTGGACAAGGGACGACGACTACCAGCCACTGGCCGTCCACCTATTCGGTTGATTGGGCTCTTCTGAAGCTTGGGTCCGGCGGCTACCGCTGAGTTTTGTTCTGGCTCCGCTCGATGCGAATCAGGCGAAACGGCTTTTTGTTCTTCCAGAGCTTGCTTAACAATCCTTTCGACGTCTTGCGGAGTGTATGCCGCATCTTTTTTTCCGCCCGCGGTTACCGCCGGCCGCTGTTCCATTCGCAGTCTGCCCATAGCCAATACCGCAAGCAGGCAGAACAAAACCGTAGCAAAAGCCAGCACCCCTTTCGTCCATAAAGGCGCAAGCTCGAAAAACTCTCTGAACGCAGCCACTGCCGATCTCTTTCTCGCTGTCTCAATCGAGGTCCGTCCGAAAGCAAAACCTGCCAATGCTTCCCGTTTCCATGATCCGATCGAGGTCCTGAGTTGGCCAAAGGATGCAAGCTCAGCTTTGCAGCTACTGCAATGCTGCAAGTGTTCTTCGAATTTCCGCGCCTCGCGTTCGTCCGCTTCACCGTACAGAAAGGAGATCAAATCATCTGCGCATTCACAAACCGGAGCAATATTTTCTGTCTTCATCTGGATTTCCTACTTTCAAACCGCTTCGTTACCGAATTTCCGAAGCCTCATTTGCAACTGCTGCAGAGCTGTGTACAGCCTACTTTTCACCGTACTCAACGGCAGATCAAGTGCGTCGGCTATCTCCCGAAAAGTAAGCTCTTCAAATTCCTTCATCACTACCACCTGACGAAGTTCGAGCGGCAAACTGTTAACGGCGAGTCGCACGGCCCGGGTTGTTTGTTTGCTCTCAACCGAGAGGGCAGGAGAATAGTTAAGCGGCGCAGAGAATTTGGCTGCGTCCTTTTCCTGTTCGTCATCCAGCGCCGCTTCATTTCTGACTTTTGCTCGCCGCTGCCGAGTGATGCATTGATTGACAGCGATGCGATGCAACCATGACGAAACCTTTGCCTCGCCTCGAAAACCCCTCAAATTGCGAAACGCAGCAAGGAAGGTTTCCTGAGTGGCATCACGAGCATCCTCCTCGCGGCCCAGCATGCCGTAAGTAAGCGCGAAGATTCGCCGCTCCCAGCGCTGCACAATTTCACCGAAAGCCTCGGCGTCCCCGGTCAAAGCGCGTTCCACGATGTGCTCGTCGTTGGTTGCAGTTTCCATGCTGGCAAAAAAGGGCTCGCCGGCTACTTCACGAGCGTAGAGCGCTGTTTCCAGTTGCTGCGCTCATGGGTTTAGACGCTCTGGGTAACCGCGAAGTCGAGAAAAGCCTGTCGGCAAAGGCGGTTAGTTACTGTCAGCGGGGAGGGGACATACTCAAGAAATGCCTAGTGAATCCCTATGTCCGATATGCTTTAGCTTGTCGCGACCTTCGAAAAGGATCTCTTCCGCTGCTCGACGACAAGCTGAAGCATATCGGACATTCTCACGGCGATTGTTAAAGGAAATGTTCAACTACGACAAAACCCGTTGACACAGAAGCATTTGCTCGACAATAATATAAACCGTCGGCCCGCCGAGGGTTTGGCAATCAACCTACCGTCAACCCGACCCCGCGATCTTATCGCCATACACTAAGGAATGCTGGAAAAACTCGGACGAATTCGTCTCCTCTACATTGTCCTGGGAGTATTGCTCCTGGTCGGCCTCCTCCCGCTGGCGTTTGCCGGTGTCCTTCTCTCTGGGCGCAGTGGCGACGAGTTACGATCGGTGGAGGGCCGTTATCAGGCTCAGTTGGTGCAGGACAAAGCGCGCCAAATCGAGCTTTATGGCCAGCGCTATCGTGACGTTGTCACGGGTCTGGTGCGTGCTTTTGAGATAGCCGGCGGTATCAAGGAACTGGACGATGAAGCTTATGACAAGCGGCTACAGAAAACTTTACAGGAAGATCCGAATCTTATAGCGCTTGCGCTATGGCCCGTGGACGGTAAGCTCCACAGGGCTTTCCAGCCAGACGTTATCAAGTTGGACGAGGTTGATCAGCGGGTGAGTGAAGTGCTCGCACATATGAACGGGCGTGGACTGGTTGTCAGTCGACCACAGATCATACGCTCCGGGCAGGAAATGGCCCTCACCATAGCGGCTCCGGTTCTCGGTGGCGCGGATAGCCACGATGTGGTAGCGGCCGTAGTAGCCATCGTCTCTTTCCAAGAGGTTTTCCACGCAGTACAGCAGCCCACTTCCAAGAGCGAACGGGAACTCCTGGATGCCGGTCTTCCCGTGGTCTTCGTTGTAGATCAAAACGGTAGGGCCGTTGCCCATCCTGAAGCCAGCGTCGCGTTTTCGGGAAAGCCAATGACGGATTTGAAGGTCGTGCAGGACTGGCAGGAATCCGGGGCGCAGGTGCAATCCGCATTAGCGCCATTCTCCGCGACCCGCGATGGCCGCAAGGTTGAAATGCTGGGTTCTTACGCAACAGCCGAGCTGGATAAGAACTCGCGTCTGGGTGTGATTGCCATTCAAGATGAAGCCGCTGCCCTGGTATCCGTTTCCGACATGCGATGGCAGACACTCTTGATCAGTTTGGTAGTGGGGGGATTGACAATCCTCATCGGCATTTTCTTCGCAAAGAGACTTACGCATCCGGTGCGTCAGCTGGCAGACGGCGCCCAGCGCATTGCTGCTGGCGACTTCTCGCAACGTATCGAAGTGACAAGCCGTACCGAACTGGGTGCCCTTGGAAATTCGTTTAATCTAATGACTGATCAGATTGAGCGATTCATAAAGGACCTGCAGCAATCAGCTGAGGCGAACAGGGAGCTATTTATCGGTACGGTCAAGGGTTTGGCCGCTGCTATCGACGGAAAGGATCCCTATACTCGAGGTCATTCTGAGCGCGTTTCCCGATTCTCGATAGCGATTGCTCAACGACTCGGTTTGCCGGACGATGAAGTTGAGAAGATAAGGATAAGCGCTTTGTTACACGACGTCGGAAAGATTGGTATTGATGACAGCATTTTGAAGAAACCTTCGGCACTAACGGACGAAGAATACGAGATCATGAAGAAGCATCCGCAGAAGGGCTACAAGATAATGTCGCAGATTCCGGCAATGAAGGAGTTCTTGCCCGGAATGTACATGCATCACGAAATGGTAAATGGCAAAGGCTATCCGCAAGGATTGAAGGGAGACGAGATTCCCATCATGGGCAGAATCGTCGCTGTGGCCGACACTTTCGATGCAATGACTACTGATCGGCCCTATCAGAAGGCCATGGAGTTCGACGTCGCCCTGGAGCGGATTGAGAGCTTTGTGGGCACTCGTTACGATCCAGCCGTTGTGGCTGCGTTGATTGAAGCTTGTAAAGAGGGGCAGATAAAGCCAGGTTCGGTTAAACTAAAGAGGCCAACCCCTGTACCTCCGCAACCTGAGTTGCTCAATTCCATCAAAGGAGGCGAGGCTGTCCCTGTAGGTTAACGCAAAACTCAAAGCTTCGCTCATCAGGGCTTATTCTTCAGCCGCGGTCCTTTTTGTGAGGACGCGGCTGTTGTGCTTATAATCGTTTCATCTACAACAACAGTCGGAGCAAACACTACTACTACAAGAATCACCTATGGGACTATTTTGGAGACGCAAAACCGGGGGGGATCAGTTTGTAACATTGGGCTTGAACGAGCCCGAGCGCAAGAGCACTGCCGATGAAGCTGCTAAATCTACTCAAGTGCCGGAAGCAGAACGCGGATCAGAGAAAGTCGAGCGCGAAACGGTTCCGCACTCGGCAACC
>WNFR01021475.1_pt1 | contig 18869 bp, 31 predicted proteins | sample 5400221 | NCBI WGS metagenome assembly WNFR01 (sample SAMN13153357, study PRJNA577476) | soil metagenome | isolation source: 40 cm soil under Madrone tree | place: USA:California | collected 2016-06-14 | reverse complement strand
AGTTGATTAGGTGATGGATCGTGCAGAGGAGAGGGCGGGACCTGAAGACGTCGGTGATCAAGCTCTGATGCGCGGGTTGGATACCGCATTGCCGTTTGTTCGTCCGGGGCTGTCCCTGTCTGAGATCGGGCGTCGATCATGTGATCGGCCACGTAGTAAGCTCGGGAGTTCCCCTTGCCGTGGTCCCGCCCTCGCTTCTGCACGATTGATGTTCGATGATGCTCCGCTGTTATTAGGCTGTTGCTACGTGTGAGGGCGGAGGGGTTGTGGGCCGGTCGAGCCCTCCATAGCTCGAGCGGTCCATGACCCCGGTCTACTGGTTCGCCGTTGCATGAGATTCCACGACCTCGCGATTGATCGCCCAGATGAAGGCCGACAGCTCGCGGGCGATCGCCGTGGCGACGACGGTCGGCCGCTTGCCCTTCCGGGTGAGCGACCGAAAACGCCCGCACAACCTCATTTGCGCTTTCCAGGCAATCTCGCGCACCGCCCTCGGTGCAGCCGCCACCTTCATCTGCTTCTCGCGGCTAACACGTGGAGGATGTCGATAGCTCCAAGCGGCTTCGACCAGAATACGCCGCGCCCGACCATTGCCAGCCTTGGTGAACGGTAAAATGAACACGACTGATCCGGTGGAGTTGATTGTAGCCGCCGCCCTAACGAAGGCTGGCATCGCCTTTACTCATGAGAGCGACAACAAAAGGCAGTCGCTCGATTTTCGGTCCGATTTGAGGATCTTGGGGCATCGGATCATCCTGCTGTGCGGGTGGCTCGCCGATCCATTCGGCGACACCGTGGGCGACGAGATCGCGCGCATGCTCAAGCGTGACGATGCGCGGGCTGTTGCGCGCCGCTGTTTCATCGCCGATCGTCAGCACCGTGCGGCGGCGATGTGAGTTGTGATGCTCGCCGATGAGCCTGATGGCGGTCATGGCCCGCGCTTCAGGGCTGCGGCAGCGAGGCAGAGCTCAAACACGGCGCCTGTTAGGCTTTGTGCTTTTCTGAGAACCTGCCAGTTTCACATCGAGCGCACTCGCTTTTTGTCGCGTCGCGGTCGGCGAGCGTTTAAGTTTACGCGCAACGACACTGGTCTTCGTCTTCTCGCGCACGAGAGTCTTCAGCATCTGGATGTCGTCTTTGGTCCAGGGTCGCGGCTTCGTCGTCTTCTTTGCCATTGGGATTTCCTATGTGAGTCAAAAAAGCCGTGCTGGGCTCATAGCCCCATAGTTCCCCGCTTTGCCGGCCGGCGCGGCTTGGCGGCAGCTGGTGATTCGCCTGCAAGGCCGCGCTCGACCAGGCGGCGGATAGCCTCGGAGCGCGAGCCGTTACATTCGCGAGCTGCCCAGACGTCAATCTTGTCAATCAACTCTTCCGGCAGACGGGCGCCGACGAAGGGGCCAACCGGCGGGCGTCCCGCTCCCGGTCTCCGTCTCCGTCTTATTGTGTTTATCGAAATTGACTTTGGCATAATTCCGTTTATCATAATAAGCGAGCCAGGCAAGTGCTTGCAACACTCACCCGGCTCTGACCACAGAAACCTTCGAGAGAGGTTCCCATGGCTGACCCGTTCCTATCACATCCCGAATTGCGTTCTCCAGCACCGGCACCGGGCAGCGCGGCTAAGGTGCCTGTCATGAGCGAATCAGAAACGAACGTCACCCAGCTTCGTCCTGCCAAGGCAAAAGACATAACAGGCGCCGCACGTGCCCGGCGATTCCGGACCAAGAAACGCAAGGCCAGCGTTACGCGCACCGTTACGCCTGTCGTGCCGGCAACCGTTACGGTCGGCGCTCCAACTGGCGAAATTCTCCAGTTCGAAAAACCCAACGACATCAAAGGCAGCGTAACGATTCGCCGCAATCGCGGCGTCACGATCTGCACCACGATCACTGCCCTATCGCTGGCCACGGTATCGGCCGGCTTCAGCATCACCGGCATGACCTCAATCTTCGTTGGCACCTACTGGCCTGTCGTCGGCATGGGAGTCGCGCTGGAGGCCGGCAAGCTGAGCGCGGTCGCCTCGCTCGGACACCTTCAGGGTGGGCGATTAAAGGCCGCCCTCGTCGCCCTGGTCGCCGTCCTGATGGGGCTGAACGCCATTGGCGCCTACGGCTTCCTGGCCAAGGCGCACATCGAGCACGCCGTGGCCGGCGACGTCACAGCCGCCGGGCGAACCGCCGATATCGAAGGCCGGATCTCGGTGCAGACCGGCGTCGTGGCGGACCTCGACCGCCGCCTCTCCCAGATCGACGGTGCCGTGGAAAAGGCCACAGCCAAGGGCCGAACGGGCTCCGCCATGGCGCTCGCCGATCAGCAGCGCAAGAGCCGGACCGAACTCGTTGCCCAGCGCACCAGCGAGGCCAGGGCGCTTGCCGGCCTACAGGTCGAGAAGGCCGCGGCCGATGGCGAGCGCCGGAAGGCCGAGGCCGACCTCGGGCCCGTCCGGTATCTGGCGGCACTCATCGGCGCCACCGACGAGGACGTCATGCGCTGGTTCATCCTGGCGATCGCGCTGTTGCTCGATCCCGCCGCAGTGCTCCTGCTCCTCGCAGCAACAAGGAGGTCGACGCCTTAAAAGAGATTCCGGCGGAAGCCGGGATAGAGCGGGCCAAGGGAGAGCTCTGAACCTCTCCCAAGGCCCTACCACAACGAACAGAAAGATCCTGTTCATCATGGCTAATCCAGAAACTATCTCACCGCACGTCCAAAAACTATCGGTCCCCGAGGCGCAGGCCCTCGCGGACCGACTTTTCTCCCGGTCACAATCGACCTTGTTCGTAGCCTCCCCCGAGGTGCGGCGTGACCTCTGCATGGCCTCCAGGGCGATCCGGTCGATGCTGCACGAGGTCGACCGCTTGGCCTCCAAGTGCGAGGACACGGCGCACCTCCTGCGCGCCTTCCAAGTCGATGTCGGGGGCTGCTGATGGTCGCCCGGACACGAATCGAACCCGACGTCTTGGTGGTTGAATTCACCCGCGATGGCGAAGAGCCGGTTCGAGAGTTGGTCGTCGGCAACGGCGAGCGCGTTCTGCTGTACGCGGTTGTCATGCTCGTCCGCCGCCGGGAGTTGCGCCTTCACGATCGGCTAACGATCCGGGAGCCGGAAGAGGGTGTGGATATCCCGGCGTGATCCCGGCCTTCTGCCCGTTCGTGCGATGGACGGGCAGCGGGGCGGAATCAGGAGAGCTCCGATGCCGCCTGACCATGCTGGGCAGCGAAGACGTCGGTTCGGTCGGAACGCCTCGCCTCCCGGCCGGACCGCCACACGTAAAACCCCAGCCTCCGTTGTAACCCGGGACGGAATGAGAGTTCCGGGGCCGCGTGCTGGAGTGTCGCCAGCGTGCACAGGTCAAGCGCGATCGCCGACGGCGTGTTCCCACCACCCCCGAAATGTGCTTCCTGGCGAGCCGCCTAGAAGCCGGCGCCGTGACGGCAGCGGAGCTGAAGCTTGCCGCCAAGCTGGTGATGGCGCTTGTTGACCAGCTGCCGCCGCGCGTCGACGCATGGAAGCACGGCCGGCGCTACTCTAGCCTCCGATAAGCGTTATTCTGGAAGGTGCTGACGAATGACGAGACTTACTGATGACGAATTTGAAGCCGAATTGAGCAAAATCAATGATCTAGTCGGCCAATGCCTCCCTATCCTCATCACTGAGATAGCTAGACTCTACGCGGTTGAGCGCGGCATCAGGGACCGGGAAGACTTCAATAAATTGCTTGCTGAGTTAGATGACCTTGATGCCCGCACCAATGGCATCCCGCCTCTCCCGGAGACCTTCTCGCAGGAAGCAAAAGAAGCGCTCGCAAAACTGTGGGGCGAATATACGCGCCTTGGTACCGTCGACCGGCAAACGAGAGGGCCGGAAATTCGGAAGACATTGGCGCTTATCGAAGAGATTCTTGCTAGAACTCCTCCCGATGCGGAGCTGTGGTAACGCGCCCATAACTGCTAGTCTGGCCAGTAAACGTCGGCGCCTCAGATCCTCCAACAGGTGACGGCCTTGCACCCCGACTGGACCTCGATGGTACTCGTGATCGGACGGGACGGCTGACCGCGAGCTGATGGGCATCCCTCACGGTTGCCCATTGGCGTGTGATCCAGCATGGGACACTGAGGACCTCACGGTTGCCCATTGGCGTGTGATCCAGCATGGGACACTGAGGAGATGATCACGAAGCAATTTATGCTCGATGGAATGTTGATTGCCGTGGCCGCCCCTGACGACTATGCAGGCCCACTGGAGTTTTACAGCGCCACCACTCTCCCAGACGTCCTAAAACTACTCTCTGAAGCCACCAGTTTGCGATCTGAGGAGGCTTTACGCCAAGCAGCTAATGACAACACCATTGTTACTCTTTCCACAGATCGGCGCTGGATCGCCATGGTGCACGGAAGCCCCGAGGGTGAATACTGGGTCGAAATAATTGAAAGATCTGGCGATGAGGGGTTAGACCAATGAATCGCCTTCTCATCCTCGCCACCGTGATGGCCGGGCTAATCCCGGCCATCATGAGGCCGGCCAGCGCTGCCGCGGGACACGCATGGACATAAGCGACACACGTCAAAGCGCGTGCCGCATGAGCCGCACCGCCGCCGGGCTGACCTGGAGGAAAACGACGTTGCGTAAATCACCCACTCCGCCTCGCACCTTCACGGTCGCCGACGCACACGCGTTAGCAGATCGCCTGGAGCGGAATCAGCGTTCACAGAGCGACCAAGCGATGGCCGTGAAGCTGATCAGGGCGTTGCTTGCCGGCCGGGCCGCCGGTGACATCATCGAGATGCAGGGTGAGTGATCCCAAGCTCGGCGCCAGAGGAGCGCGGCGGCAGAGCGCACGCTCCTGGCCCGCAATAGCATCCACAGATCGCGGCGCCCGCGTCACTACGTAGCGCAGTTCTGAATCGCGTTATCCGAAAACCATGTGCACAATCCGACAATCACCGATTGGGGCTTTCCTCAGGCGTCGGATGACCGGGAGACCAATCGCGCTCTCGCCTGCAAGGATGTGGGAGCGCGCCATGAAGGCACTAATCCTCTATGTTTTGTTCGTCGTGACCGGGGCTGCTGTTGCCGTTGCTGTCGGTTACACCGTCGAGAAGGAAGTATCATCCACCGCCAGCCTGATCGTTTTCCTGGCCTTGTTTTTTGCGAACTTCGTGGCGTGATGGATTGCTGTGATTTTTGTGATGGACGGATCGCTCAAGAACGCACAGGGCCGGCAAGACCAGTTGGACATTGAGAAATCAGGTCGAGTTGCGCTTCGGGCAGCGCGCTGATCGCGCTGGCATGACAGCGCTGGCCAGCGGAGCGCCTGGCCGAGATAGCTGACCGGGCCGCCGGCGACGCCATTGCGCTGGACGATTGATCCCAGGCTCGACGCCATCGCCAGCGGTGGCGCCTGGCGTGCGATTGGGCGCGGAACCGGAGAGCAGCACCGTGAGAACGTACGTTGCGGAGATCAACGGCAAGGCGCTCATCGCGTTCCGCGCGAAAGGCGATAACGAGGCTTACGACATCGTCAACGAAAAGAACGGCGACCTACAGCGTGGCCTAAATGGTTTTAACGGAGTGGTACACCCGCACGGCGGCCCTCTTTGGGATGGGGAAACGGAAATCAAGGTGAGGCCGGCGACCGACGATGAGCATGAGACCTGGCGCGACGCGCTAGACGCTGAAACCGGAGAGGGCAAACAAATCGACCCCTCAATGGGAGGCGACTGGGACGCTCTCAACGTCTACCTAATCGCTACATCTGCGGTCGAAGTCGAGGACGAGAAAACTGATTGACCGCAAGCTTGATGAGCATCCCGCCTAGCAAGCCCGCCCGGCGGCCTCGCCCCGGAGGGCTACTACCTTACCGGCCCTTTCGAAATAGCGCGTAGGTGAAAGGCTAGCGCCGTCGCCGCGGCCTGATGAGCGCTCTGGAGTCCGCGCCCGGCGCTCCGCTTCTGCTTGCATTCCGATCGGCGTAGACAGCGCTAACGAGCCTAAGCCTCGTTTTCCGCCGGGTGCAAACCTTGAATTTTACCAACGATCGGAGCCAACGCCCAGCCTTCGTTCTGCGAGTACGATGGATACACAATATCGAGCATCGGCCGGGGCTGACCGCGACACCATCGTTCCGCTAACCCTGCAGCATTCTTGCGACGACCCTTCGCAAAAATATCTCGGTAACGAAACGGGGAGATCCCAAGGAAGGGTAAGAAAGCAACCTTTGAGGGCTGAGCGTCGGATTCGATCTCTATCTCATCGCCGTGAAGCAGTCTCGCCTGGCTCTTAGGATATGGTTCCAGATACACAACCTTGCCGATACCGGCTGCCAGAATGTGCTTTGTGCAGTTGTGGCAAGGAAAGGCAGTGCAATAGAGCACGCCATCCTTCACGCTACGCCCGAGACGAGCCGCATCGCAGAGCGCGGACATTTCTGCATGAACCACACGGCCATACTCTGTTAAATCCATAAGACGGGCGTCCGCCAGAACGCCGGAGTCACCTGTCTTGTTGGTAAGCGCTGCAGCAATCGCACCATCGTTGCCGAGTGCAATCGCCTTCGGCGAAAGAAAGTCGCCCTTGCGCAACCGTTCGAGCAGGTCGCGAAGAATTACCTGACGTGAGAGATCAGCAGAACGTAGCGCTGCCGATCTTGCGGCGTACATTCCGTATTCGTCTTTGGTCGGACTGATGTCGTTTCGACCGAAAAAGGCTTGGACGAATCGCTCCAGTGTGGTCTGCATCTTTTTCAAGTCTAGGCCGTCGGTAAAGACATCCGCGAGATGGAAAGTATCTCGCAGGCGCTGTCCGTACTTGTGCTCCTCGCTCGCATCACGTTCCATTAGCGAGCATGCTTCAAACTGAAGTTGAGCTTCGGACGTGTCTGTTGACACCTGCGTTCTCAGCTTGTGGGTAAGCCGATGACACCGGTCGACTTCTGACGCATATGCCGATACCAAAACGAACTGGCGACCATAGACCTTCCTAAGAAGGTCGACCTCTTCAGGCCGCTTGAGTTGGCTTACAATATAGGCAAACTTTGCTGCGGGCTTTTTATGATCTCCGGTCTTGCCACGCCTTCGGCTTCGGACAGCTTCAATGGCGACGCTCGCCAGAAGGTCGGGTTTATCAAACCTTTCCCGCAGGGCATTGGCATAGTCGATCTTCTCATGAAACGCGTTCGTCGACTCAATCCCAGTGTTTGCCGGAACTCGCTTCATCTCCATACTGATCTTGATGAGCTGGGACGTGTATCCGACCTGCATTAAGCAGTTGGCCAGCGTCAGCGAGATCAGATCCATGTCGACGCTGATCGGGCCTGCAGTGGCGAACACGAGTTCGGGGAACTCAATCGGGTCAGTCTCGGTTGTTGTCGTCATAAGCGAACGTTAATGACTTTAGTGAACAGTGCGGTAAACTGGACAACTAAGTGGGACGGAGGAGGGACACATGGCACGGCAAGATATCGCGACCGAATCGACATCCTTCAGCCAGATAGACGATTTGACGAAAGAAATCTCGGAGCTGGCAGGCATGGTTAATGCTCGTCTCATCATCGACGATGACAAGGTCCGAGGACTCAAATCATTAAACGGTGCCGCCGTCCAGTCCACCGGTCATAAAGTGGTGAATGGATAGCGACCAGCGGCTGTCATCCTTGGCAACGACGGGCTACCGCCACTGACCGGCGATCAGCTTCCGCGGGCCGGGCACTTTGAGTCTTGGCCGCGGCACCGCTTCAACCTTCATTTATTACCGAGCGCCTCCCGCCTCGCCTCGGTGATCCGCGCCCTGGCGACCGCGATCAGCTTGCCGCCGGCCCGAACCTTCTCGGCCTTTGAGTCGCCCTTTTTCGGTATTTCTGTATTGGGCGGCACGCTGAGGAAATAACGATGATTGATACCGACATCATTGTCGCGACCGTCACGCCATCTTCACCCTTCGACCGCTTGCCTTCCAGCTTTGGTGATCCTGATCCGACCGACCTCGATCGCCTTGCCGCCAACCTTGACTATCTCGCGCTCAGCAGCTGCAAGCCCGGCGCGGACAAGCCCAGCCAACAGCCGCCGGCTGAAGCCATGGCCGAGCACAAGCAGCTCCTCGTTGGCGCCATGGCGGCTGCTGGCGAGGAGCCTCAGCGCCCCGACGTTGCTCGGCGCTCACGCGCGGCTTAGGCGGGGAGGCCGCAATCGCATCGGTCAAATCGCCCCAAGCGCCTCACGCCCCGCCTCCGTGATCCGCACCTTCACAACTTCGATCATCTTGCCGCCAGCTCGAATCTTCTCAAGCGTCATGATCAATAGGCTGCGGTTGACCAGCCCGGTGATCATGGCGCCGCCGAAGCCGTGTGCGACCAAGAATGGTTGCGTCTCGCCGTTGCGTCCTCCGGTCGCGAGCATCGCCAGCGCGCGCCGTTGCTCTGGGCTGAGCATCATAGGTCGGACAGCAGCGCCCGCAGCGACGTTGAATCCTCCCCCGGCCCGCGCAAGCTGGCGACGGCTGACGATACTGCGACCATCGGCAGGCGACGATGAATCTGTGCGCCGCCACAGTTGGGACAATGCAAGCCGCCCCGCCAATTGCTGCTGAAGCGTTGCGTTGTAAAGTTCAGCCTCGGAAATGTAACGGCGGCCCATTCGCCTAAAGACCTCGGCGCCGTCCGCGTGCTCTTCAAGTGCAGCCTTGTCGAAGCACTCGATCGCGACATTGAGGTATAGCCGCGAAATCTCCAAATCGTTGTGCTCTTGAGCCATGTGGCGACCTGTGAATAGCGTTCGCCCCCGGCCCACATTGCCGGGGGACGGTGCACCTATCGCGCGCAAATAGCGAATCTTAAATCAGACTGCCGGAAATCGTGGGATTATAAGCACTGGCGCCAGCGGAACTCCTCGCCTGCGGCCTTCATTTCCCCCGCTTCACCTCTTCATAACGCTTTTTGAACGCTACCTGCGCTTCTTCCAGCGTATCGGCCATTCCCTGATTGGGCGGGCGGGATTGGCCTCCCCGGACCTGCCTCCGGGATCTGCTGCAAGAACCACCTCCACTTCGGTTTCCCGATGATCATCTCGCGATAGATGCGACCAACCCGGAAATTTCGCTCTCATGTCTTCTTGCCCCCCATCCATTGCAGGTCCATGCCGGGCGTAATCAGCTCGAGCCCCTGCTTGTGACTATGACCGACGGGGAATTGCTTCATGCCTGGGGGCTGGGCTCGAAGTGCCGTGCTGCCTCGCATGCCGTTCGTGCATGGCGCGGTGCGCTGCTCTACCTTCAGGTCCGGGAATTGTCGGGCGAGGCTTCGGTCTGTGCCGTGCTTCTCCCGAAGCCGTTGAATCTCTTTCTGACGTTTCTTCCAGTGCACCCCTGCTGTCCTTGGTGGTTGGGTGACTCCGAAACTTGAGGTAAGCGCGAGGGCGCCTAAAGGCAAGCTGGCGTCTCCTGGGCTAGGCTCAAGGCTCACCCGCACATGCTTCGCCATGCCTGCGGCTATGCGCTCGCCAACAAGAGGCACTATACCCGGGCGATCCAGGGATGGTTGGGGCATCGCTCGATTACGAGCACGGCGGTCTATACGGCCCTGGCGCCGAACTGTTCAAAGATTTCTGGCGGGAGTGAGGACGCGTGATCCCCTCAACGTGCTCGACAATATCATCTTGACGAATGAAAAGCCGGGCAGTGCCGACCGCCCGGCGTCATCGATACTCAGCTCAAAACATCAGCCCCGCGATCCAAGATGAAAGTCCGGTAGTCCCGGGTTGTCGTAGGAGCACGGAGGCGGTCCGTTCGGAGCGAACATGGGGTCGGCGTAGGACCTTCGCGGAATACACACTCGAGCGTGTCCGTAATACCTGTAGAATCCTCCTACATGTCGGGCATCGGCATCGGATGCAGCCACAAACGAACCAAGCGCAACAGCGGCGCCCGCTGCAAGGACCAGGGTTTTACTCATATCTCGCTCCTTTTGTTTCTACCTTTAGTGGAAATAAACACCTGAGCGCGAGAGGTTTATTTGTTGTCGGTCGGCTTCTCAATATGCACGACAAAGGAAGTCTGGCAGCGTATCCTCCTTGCAACACTCTTACGTATTCGTTCTGACCCGCGGAATCCTTGTAGGGCTCGGTCCGCCTCAATAGACGCGGCCAGGGTGCGCGTGATGAAGGCGCAGGGTCTTGGGGCAACTGCCATCGCCGAGGCGCTCGGCATCGGCCGGGCGTCGGTGTATCGGGTGTTGGAGGCCGACGGTATGGCCAATTAGAACTGTAATTCCCGACGACAAAGCTTCTCGCGGCCGGGCTATGCCCGGCCGATGCACATATTCCTTCGAAACTCTTCGATCAGCGACGTGTTGTCGTCAACACGGAGGAATGATCACATGCTCGCGAGCATCCTCGGAAAACGCCTGCGCTGGACCCTTCCCAGTTGTTGGATTTTCGAACCTGCCATTGTAGGACCTACACTGTTGATTACGTGCTTAAGACCGGCCCCCACGCCGGACGGCATGCAATCCAGCACTTTTGGTATCATCAGGTAGCTCCGGGAGTCGAAACCACGGCTTGGTATGAGGAGAGCGGTGCGATCGTCCATTTTACATGGTACCTAGAGAGACAAACGATACATCGCTTTGCGGCTCTCCCTGCCTGGCTGGCTGAAGATATGACCATTTATATAGGTGACAACCAGAATCCGGAGTTCCTAGAAAAGATAAGAAAGCAAATCTCAACGCGCTCGGACTGGCCCAGACGCATCATAGATGATCAAGGATTCTTCGAGGAAATCTGATCGAGTCCTGCGTTCCAGCCTCCAGCACCGGCCCGCTCTCCGCTGTCCCCTCGCCGCCGGCAACTTGGCGTACGCTTCAACCGTCCGGGAGAGCGGCGCGCATAACATTGAGACAGAGTGACGCCATCTCAAGGGCTCCAGTCGGCCTATAAGTTGCGACTACGTCTCAGGGGCTATTCGGGCGCCCTTTTCGCTGGGAAATGAAAATCAAACGTCTTCCGGCCGGGTTCGTCGTCCCCGCCCAACCGATTAGAGCTTCAAAACCGCCAAAAGCCATTGGCCCTGGCAAGCCAATGCCAGGGCCAATGATGACCAATGACCCGCCGGAGGGGCGTGGGGAAGGCAGGTATTGATCGATGGGGAGAGAACACGAGTCTGAGGTATCCGTCTGTCCGTTGCACCACGCTGCGGCGAGATCGTCGGGGGAAAATTTCAGTAGCGTCAAGCATCGGCAACCTGTCACTACATCTGGAATGTCACGTTCCGAGCAGACGGGCCTAATGGGAAGGCTTAGGCAAGCACTCAGGAGTGCCTGGCGGAAATTACGCGAAACGCAAGTTCTTCAAACGGTAAGCGGCATTGCGAAGCTCGACCAGACAAGACCCAAGAAAGATGAGCAAACCCATGGCCACCTGCACCGAGCGGCATCATCCTGATCACACACATCAACATGGTCCCAACTGTGGGCACACGGCTGTGCACCATCAGGACCATGTCGATTATCTGCACGACGGTCATTTGCATCACATGCATGGAGATCATGTCGACGAACATGCCATCGAGGTGAGCGATACCAACCCTTTGCGCTGCACGCCCGAAACCCGGTGCTCTCATACGCATGGTCCGGGCTGCGGACACGAACAGGTGCCGCACGGTGATCACGTCGACTACCTTGTGGACGGCCGGCTGCATCACCCACATGATGGCCATTGCGATGACCACGGGCCGGTAGCGTTGGGCTGACATCCCCTTGGGCGGAAGACTCGATCAGCGTCGCGCCGAAGCCGCCGCCGTCAGCGCAATGGCAAGCGGATCGCAGCACAGCACCATCGCCAGTATCAGCCACCGAATCGCTTGCTCCGTCGTGCCGCCAAGCAACCGAGCCACGTACATGATCGGCGCCGCCTCGACCTCGACCGCGTGAGCCTTGGCGGCGGCCGCAGCCTGCTCCGTCTTCAGGCCGGTCAGCACGCCTGCCTCGCGCTGCCGCTGGGCGACCAGCTCTGCACGGGCCTTGCGCTGCGAGTTGATCGCATCGAGTGCACCGTTGGTCCGGCCGCGTTTCGTCATCTCGGCGATTGCGCCGTCTATCTGGGCAAGCCGAGTGTCGACATCGGCGAGCGCATGCGACTGCGCATCGATCCGCGCCGCCAGCGTCGCCGCCTCGGTCTCGACCGCTCCCGCCGTGCTGATCCGGTCGCCGAAGTGGGCCGCGACGAGAAGCAATTGTGTAGGTCGGGTAGGACATTCCGTTGACGTGTTCCCACAACGGGCCGTCAGGTTCAAAGGTGCCTTTCATTTGTGAGCCGTCCTCAACTTGTCATAGAACGTCACATCGAGCACTTCTTCCTTATTGCGAAGCTTGTTGTCACGCGTGGCGCAACGGTCGTCGCAATAGCAATACTCACCGATCTTGAGCCAGCCTTTTGCCGGGAGCGTGTTGCCACAGCCCTGATAGCTACACCGAACGCCATAGAGGTATTTCATGGCGTTCCTCCTATGTGCCTGCTCCGACCGCATAACACCGGATGAAGACCTGGCCATTGCCAGAATCTTTTCCCCACCAGACCGTCGGCTTTCCGTGCTTGTTCGGTGTCGTGATGACGAGTTCATCTGGTACCATCATCCAGTCAGGATGCTCGGTGAACCGGGTCCAGTAATGGCATTCATTCTGGTCGCAGCGGATATCCTCCTCGGCATATTCACCATCAGCGATAGAGCAACACCTACCGCCTTTCATGGGGCCACCGGGGACGAGCTGGTTATTGAACCATCGTCGTTCCTCGGGCGTGTACATTTGCGCGTATTCTTCTTTCCAACGTGCGTGTGCTTTTGTCGTGAGTCCGCTAGCCATCACTATCACAATAGGAATGATGATAGCCGCACCTGTAAGGATGAGGCCTTCGACAAGGCGCTCGCGGGTCATTGGTAGTTGTTCCATTGCAGGCCTCCAAAGAGCGGGATGCTCTCGCTCAATTGTGCGACATGGAGGGTGATTCGCTGCGCTCAGGGATGTGGACAGCTGGGATATTCTGGTAACAATGTCACGAATCGGCTATGTATTGCGTTAAGTACGCGCCGAATGGTGACGATATAGATTTTTATTTTGCGGTTTGATGGACCACCAGAAGATTGCGGATTGCCCCGCCGCTCCGCATCCTCACACATGCGTTTGAGGAAGTAGAGATCGGAAAGCGATTTGATGTGCAACAGCTTCGCCGAGCCATCGCTGCCCCTGCAGGAAATGCGGCCACTCAGGGCATCAACATCGGCAACGGCTCGCAGTCAGGAAACGCAGGACAGGGTGACGTTCACGTTCAGCGGTGGCTGCACGCGAGGCATGCCCGGGACCAGGCGTCTACTAAAGAGAACGCAAGAAATTCAAGATATCCTGCTCCTGGCCTGCGCCGCGGATCGCCTTTCGGGCGATAATCGGTGCCACCGTTCTTGTAGTTGCCGATCAGCTCTTTCTGACCTTGGCGTATAGGGCAGTAAGAACGGCGTGGTTGTCGGTGGCGGGTGTCCCAACCTTAGGATCGTGGGGATCGCCCTGGCCGTCCCACGATGATCCCCAACGGGAAGCATCGTTTCTGGTCCCGCCTCTCCCTTTGTCGCAGCAGCTCAGAGCGACGGTTTAATCCGCGGATTACTCGCCTCAAATCGCACAATAAGCTGCAGCGGCGGCAGCGGCGCAATTTTTTGCCCATTCACCGGCCGCAGAAACGGACTATGTGACCGTTTCGGAAGTTACCGAAACGATGAAAGATGGAAGAGTTTATCGTTCGCCGCGCACCGATTACTACGGCAGGCCTCGGATTAGCCCAGCACCTTCGCAAGACCTTCTTCGAGCGTCGCAAAATCTCTTGGAGCAAAGGTTATCGCGAACACGAATAGTGCGCTCGATAGGTCGCCTGCCGTTGATGGCCAAAGAAAAGGCCCCGCCAAAAGCAGGGCCAGTTTTAGGGTGGAAGCCTCACCTCGCGGATTATTGTCCGAGCGGGTATCTCGACAGCGAGACATTGGCGCATGAATGCCTTGTGATGAGCCTCCGGATTGCTGGAGTTACCCTGGCCGGGCGCTGCGCCCCTTTCCGTGGATAGAGCTTCGCAAGTATCGTAGCTCGGCGTCGCCCGATTCTGACTCGCCGTCAGTTGATTCTGTCTTACCGACGCGAAGGTCGGGGTTGGGTGATGATGCCTCGATGCTGCGAATGTCGGGGTCGTGGCCGTGAAGGCCGCCATAGCCACAATGGCGAGAAATGCTGAACGCATGGGGGTTTCTCCTGTACGCCCTCAGCTTGATGCAAGTAACGACAGCTTGCCCGTTCGGTTCAGGTAATTTGGCGTTTCTCTCATCATTTCTGGTTGATTACATTACAGTTGGGCAATGTTGCCCCGCGCAAAATTCTGGCCGGGGGTAGCGCTAACTGCTCAATTCCTCAACAACCGAGAAAAACGCATTGACCGGCTCCCCCCTATTGGAAACCTCCGCATGGTTGCCAACATAGTAGCGTACGGCCTTATCGGCCGGGTGGGTCTTAGTCATGGATTGAAGCAACGGAGATGGTAATGGAGCAGCTTCGTAAGCTCATCAACGATCCAAACCATTGGCGCTCACGTTCCAGGGAGATGTATTCGACCGCGGAAAAGACAGCAGACCGAAGAGCCAAGGCTACCCTGACAGGAGCGGCTGAAGCCTACGACAGGCTCGCGACCGAGACCGAATCAAAAGCGACTTCTGAAAAACGTCGAATGAGCCGTCAAACCAGGGGCGGTTAATGCCTTTGGATTCGAGCTTAGGATGCGTGCGCCACCATTGAAAATAGCACGAAGAGAGTGGCACAAAGGTTGCTTTTGGAAATACCGCCCCTCCTTGGGCGTTCCTCCGAGACTTGGGGCCGCCTCAGGCTGGCGGCCTCTTTGTTCTCCCACCCAAAGCCTTTGTTCTCCCCTCTCAAAGCCTTTCGCGCGGCCATGGGGGATCGCCGCCGACCTTTTGGAAAGATGACGAGCGAAAGCCCCAGCATGAGCAGCGCGATGGACGGACAGATCATCGTCCCCATCGGTTTTGGCTTCGCCGCCGTCGCCGTGGCTCTCTTTGCCAACTTCGTTGAAGCGCGAGGTATTTGAAAGCAAGCGGGTGCTCGCGGCATTGTGCTTTGATTGCCAGAACCGCGGCGCGTAGCGTCAACCAGTTAGGAGACTTCCTGTCCGGCCTTCGGGCTGGCCTTTCTTTTGTGCCGCTGTCATCCGGAAGGCACGTCACTGCGTTAGAAATGGCGCGAGAACGCCTTCGAAACTTTATTTTCGCTTCCAGAACGATCCACGCGAACACGACGACAACAGCAGCCAATATGGCAATTACGACGTAGTGCATGGCCAGCCTCCAATGACCAGTGCCAATAAAAATAGCCCTATGACCTGGCGAGCCGCAACCATCTCCGCAGACGACAAGCTGGGCCATCTACCGCACCGCCGCCTTGCCACCGACTTAGTCAATTTCCCTGTCAGGGAAAAATGCCGTAGCGTGCAACCCTGGAGGGCTGCACGGGAGGATCGCATGGCGGAGCGACCACGTGTTGTGTCCGCAAACCCGGTGAAGTGGGACATCTATTTGGCGCGCCCCGCGCCGGCCAAGTTGCTTGGCGCCGTTGAAGCGGTCAGCGAACGCGCCGCGATCATGAAGGCTGCCAAGGAATTCAAGCAAGACCCGGCGAAGCTGATCGCGGTGCGAAAGCGTTAGGCGAGAGGGCCTCTAGCCCGGATCATGCACCACGCGGCGCGTTTTTGCGCCTTAGCTGCGGATGCGCGCGCCACCGCTCCGACTGACTGATCGGCGGCGGTCCCACTCACTGTGCAACGCGTTTTGGGTTGATCTGCCTCGTTCGGCGGCGCGTCGGGGCACGATGCCCCGCGGCTCATGGGCCTGATGGCATGAGGCGGAGCGCGACGGTGCGGAACAGCGCGCCCTCCGGGCAACTCGTCGGCAGCTGGATGCGGATGCGCGCGAGGTGCTCGATCACGCGCGCGCCGATCTTGATCAGGCGCTCGCGGAGGGTCGCGAACTCAGCGATCGCGAGCGGGTCTGTCTGCGGAATGGCGGCGCGCACGCCGTGCATCAGCCAGAATGCAGCAGTGTGGAGTGCGAGCCGCACCTGATTGGCCGTCGCACTGTGACACGACATGCGGTCCGACGCCAGTTGCGCCTTGTGCAGCTTGATGAGGTTCTCCATCTGCCCGCGCTGGCAGTAGACGTCCTCGTAAAGGTATTGCGTCGAGCCCTTGAGCGAGGTGACGACGTAGCGGATGTCCACCTCCTGGCGCATTCCGGTCGAAGTGGTCTCGCCGGCGTCCGGCTGCAACGAACACTCCAGCCGCGCCACCACTTTGCGCGGACGTTTCCAACTGCCCGCCTGGTAGGTGAAGCTCGCATAGGTGCGCAGCTTCGGCTGTCTGCTTTTGGCGTGATGAAAGCGTAGATTGTCGGCGGTTTTGGCCACCATCGCATCGAGCACCGCATTGCCGGCGAGGCCGAAAATATAATCATCGCCGTCGTTTTCTATCCATTCCATGGCTTCGACGCGGCCGTAATGACCATCGCCGCGCCACACGATACGGGTGTGAGGCCAATGCTGCTTCAGGCGCTTCGTCACGTGCTTGACGACAGTCCTCACTTCCGTGCCCTTCGGAGTGCGCGCCGGGCGCAGAATGGCGGCGACCGGCGTGCCGCTCGCCACGTGATAGATGTGCATCGACGCGAAGCCACGTTCGTCGTGATGCGCGTTCCAGAACGCCAGCTGCTGGCCGCCATGCGCGGCACAGAACGTGTCGTCGATGTCGATGATCTCAAGCCGGCCCGGCTTCACCGTCGTACCGAACTGATCGAGCAGAGCCACACCGAGCCGCGCCGCCTCGGTCTTGCTCGGCGCATTCTCCAGGCGGGAGATGGTCGATTGCGACGCCAGCGGCGCCCCAGTCTCGGGACAGCGGCCGACCGCGACCTTCATCAAGGGATCGTGCCGCAGCCGGTCGAGATCGATCGCATCCTTGTGCCCGCACGCGATCGCCGACGTGCGCGCCATCACCATCTCGAACATCTCGTGCCGGACGCGATCCGGATCGCGGCGATCCGGCATCGCCGCCGCAAGCCGCCGGCACACACCAAGCTTGCGCTCCGCCTCGCGCAGCAGCAACAAACCGGCATCGGGTATCGTCGGTCATGGCGGCTGTGGCGGAGGCGCTGGTGCACGAGGCAGTTCGATTGGACACCGATTTGCTACGTGAATCGCGGCTTTCACGCCACTGCCGTCACTCAAAACTCACCGCTGATGCATGATCCGGGCTAGGTAAACTGCCGTGCTCGCTGTCAATTGCGGGAGCTGCCGTGCGCCGATGGTGATTTTTCTTTTTGCAAGGCTCGCAAACTCTCTAGTCGATCGCAATCTCATAATTTCTCTCCCTTTGATTTTCAGAATAACTCGGGAGACTTCCCCGAGGTCATGTGATGACAATATGCGTCGTCGTTTCGGTACGTGCTGTTGGGCGGATTGACGAGCTGGGGTCCGCAAACGAATTAGTGCCGAACAACCGTCAAAAGGTTCCATTTGCCGCCATTTTCCCTATTGCTTGTGCACGGCCACGGCTTCATCCGCCGGATGTTGTCGGGCCTGGTCCGCTGTTGCAGCGAGCGCGCAGCTAAAGCACTTGAATTGCGGCCCCTGTCAGCGAAATTGCGGATAGATTGCCGAAATTCGAGAAGAAATTTCGAAAATGTGAGCGCGCTCCCAGAACGCGACACTGTTTGGTCGCGGACCGCTTCCAAAATCCATGGCGTGAAAACATGCGGCTTGGTCCCGTTCACCACAGCATTGCCTCTTGTTTAAGAAGGAGAGCCCTTTGGGCTGCCCTCTTCCGCAAGTAGCGGTCGCCAATCGCTCAACTGCATTCGCCAATCGTTGCGCACTGACCTTTCCCAATCGGCAGACAGACCCTTCGGAACGACCACAAACGGCAAGTCGCGCGCGCGCTCGCATGACAAATAACGGCACGGTCGTCCGACGATGACGCAAAGGGGCTGGCGATGCTGCCGATCTGCCGCGTTGGGATTGAGGCGCAGCTAGGCACGGGGTCGGCGGGCCGTCCGAAATGAATAGGGCAAATTTGGGCGCGCCAGTTCTGGAACCACGCCATCGTCTGTCGCTCGCGAAGGCAGGAACCCACGTTCGGAGGAGATGATGCAACATCCGTCCCCTCGCCCAGCGGCCCCGGGCGAAGATGTCCGGTCTTGGCCCAAGGCAGACCCCTCGCGACCTGCGAGCAGCGAGTCCGCTAACTGAGGTACACCGGCCGCGTGCGAGGCAGGCCGTCGACGTGGTCGGCGCTCCCGCTTATGACCCAACGCGGACATCGGGGAACGGAAAATCTCCGGCACAAGAACGGGCGATAATCCGAGGGACGGCTCGTTCAGGACCACCGAGGCCATCAAGCCACCGTGATCCATTGCCAATTGCAGTCTCTTGTCGGTTCATTGCGAGGGTCGCTTGGACGCGGCATGGTGCTCGTCGCGTAGAAAATCTACCAAGGCCTTGAGCGCTGGCCGCATCTGACGGCGGCTCGGATAATAAAGAAAAAAACCTGTCACCGGAGTTGGCGCCCATTGCTCGAGAACGGTCGTAAGTTTGCCCTCGCTGAGGTCCGATGCGATGAAAAGGAGCGGCGTCTGTATAAGTGCAAGGCCTTCAACGGCGACCCGGCGAGCCAGCGACACTGAATTAACTACCAATCGTCCCTCGACGTGAACTTCCAAATCGCGGCGTTTGACCCGAAAGCGCCATGGCAAGTAGGTGCCGCTCGCAAATCGGGTACGAAGGCAATCGTGC
>WNFR01004964.1_pt1 | contig 18872 bp, 20 predicted proteins | sample 5400221 | NCBI WGS metagenome assembly WNFR01 (sample SAMN13153357, study PRJNA577476) | soil metagenome | isolation source: 40 cm soil under Madrone tree | place: USA:California | collected 2016-06-14 | reverse complement strand
CTCCGCGCATACGCCAACAGCTGGTGGACACTTGGGCTGGGGATCGCGATCGTCCTCGCAGGAGTCGCGCTTCGCGCCTGGGCGATCGTGAGCCTGGGGCGGTATTTCCGTCGCGTGGTGACGATCGAGCCGGGCCAGCGGATCGTGCGGCGCGGCCCCTATCGCGTGCTGCGCCACCCTTCCTATGCCGGCATCTTGCTCATCTTCGCCGGCTTCGGGCTCGCCTTCGGGAGCTGGGTCGGCGCCGCCGTCGCGCTCGTCATAATCTTCGCCGGGATGGTGCCACGCATCCGGGTCGAGGAACGCGCGTTGTCGCAAGCGTTCGGCGCGGACTACACCGACTACGCCAACTCGACCGCGCGCGTGCTCCCACACATCTGGTAGCTGTTCAGGTCATGGTTCCCGAGTCGAAGCTGGAGCAGACCGAGCACGGACTCGTTCCGCAGGGCAAGGGATGGTTCGTCCTCAACATGCGCGACGCCGAGTGGCGGCACGTCGACGGCCGCGGCGCGGTCTGCGTCGCTCTCGACGACTTCGAGGGCCAGCGGAAGTACGAGCAGCTCGGCGTGAACACCTTCGTGCTCGGACCGGGCGAACCGATGGCGATGTATCACTGGGAGGACGATCAGGAAGCCTTCGTCGTCGTCGCCGGCGAAGCGGTTCTGGTGATCGAAGGCGAGGAGCGCCGGCTGCGCGCGTGGGACTTCGTGCACTGCCCACCGGATACGAAACACGTGATCATCGGAGCAGGAAGCGGCCCGTGCGTCGTGATCGCAATCGGCGGACGCGAACGGGACCGCTTCGGCTACACCGTCGACGAAGTCGCAAAGCGCCACGGTGTGAGCGTCGAAGAGGACACGATGGATGGGGGCGTCGCGTACGCCCGACTCCCGCGGCGCGCACCGACCGCGTACCGCGACGGCTGGCTGCCCGACGTCTAGCCGTTCGTGACCCTGGCCTCGCCGCCGAGCCCACCCGCGGTGGTCCGTCAGCTCCGCGCCGACGAGCGCGCGCTGCGTACCGAGACGGGCGTGCAGTTCGTTGCGGTGGCGCGCGACCGGCAGCTCGTGATCCGCACAATCGCCCGCAACGCGACGGAGGCGAGGGCGGTGGCGAAGCTCGCGCCCGTGGAGCGGGACGACCTCGCCGCGCGCCGCGACCTCAACGCGCTTTCGGCCGTGAGCCCGCCGCAGGTCGGCGGCGTGACCGTCGGCCGTGCGCAGCACGCGAACACGCTCCTCTCCTTCTACGGGGAAGCGGAACGACGGTTCGGCGTCCGCTGGGAGTTGCTTGCTGCGATCAATTTCGTCGAGAGCGACTTCGGGCGCGCGCGGACCACCGCAAAGGCGGATGCACAGGGGCCGATGCAGTTCGAGCCCGCGACCTGGAGAGAGTACGGAATGGGCGGCGACGTCTACGACGAGCACGACGCGATCCTCGCGGCCGCCAACCTGCTCGCTGCCAACGGAGGGCGAACGAACGAGCGCGCCGCTCTCATGCACTACAACCGCTCGCCGCGCTACTGGGACGCGGTGTTGCACCTCGCGCATCGCATGGCGATCGTGCCGACGGCGTTCCGCGAGTACTACGCGTGGAAGCTCCACCTGCGACGGAACTAGGTTGCGATCTCCCAGATGTGACCGCCGGGATCCCGGAAGCTCGCCGTGCGGATTCCCCAGGGCCGGTCGATCGGCCCGTTCAGCAGCTCCACCCCGCGCTTGGCGAGCTCGGCGCACATCGCATCCACGTCTTCGACCTGGATCGTGAACTGAGCGCGGGCACCGGCGTCGATCGGCGCGACTGCAGCAGGCTCGATCAGGCTCGGCGCCTCCGTGGCCTTCAGCAGGTTGATGATCGTGTTCCCGAAGTCGAAGACCGCCGAGTTGTCGTCCTCGAAGGCGACCGGCAGGCCGAAGACCTCGCCGTAGAACCGCTTGGCGGCGTCCAGGTCCTCGACGAACAGCGTGACGGCAAAGATGCCCTTTGGCCACGAATCCATTCCCGTACCTCGTTTCGTTGTCGGAAGTGACCGCGTCGACATCCGCGCCTCGTTCCGCGAGATCGTGCGCGAGCGGCGAGCCGAGCGCGAAGCCCGCCGCAAAGTCCGCGGCCGACGGGCCGAGCCCCTGAAGGCGGACGTCCTCCAGCTGCACGTCCGTCCAACCTCCCTCGAGCATGTCTGCACGGATGCGCTCCGTGTCGTGATAGCCGTACGGCGTTTCCATGAAGCGTGGCGGGTCGGCAGGGAACAGCTGCGCGAGCAACGCGTGGATGACGGCGGCCGCTGGGTTGGCTTCCAGCGATTGCCAGACGTTTGCGAGCAGCACGCCGCCCGGACCGAGCACGCGACGTGCTTCGCGGAAGCCCTGCGCCTTGTCCGGGAGGAACATGAAGCCGAACTGGCATACGACGACGTCGAACGAGCCCGCATCGAAGGGGAGCGCCTGCGCGTCGGCCTCCTGCCAGACGATGCCGGACGCCGGGACCGCTTCCCGGGCGTACGCGGTCATCGGCTCGTTCAAATCGGTCGCCACCAAGGTTGCGGTGTCCGGGAGCGCCTGACGCAGCCGCCGGGTGACGATCCCCGTGCCACACGCGATCTCCAGCACTCGCAGTCCGTCGCTCGCCGGCAGCCGGCCGACGAGATCCGCAGCGAACGGCTCGAAGAGCACCGGCCCGAGCTGCCGGTCGTAGAACGCCGGAACCGAGCCTGCGAACTTCGTTGCGTAACCACTCACACGCGCGATCGTACGTCCGACCACGGTGTGTCGCCGCGACCTACGCGCCGAGCAGCAGCGCGAGCAGCGCCTTCTGCACGTGCAGGCGGTTCTCCGCCTCGTCCCAGATCGCGGACTCCGGCCCGTACAGAACCTCCGCCGTGATCTCCTCACCGGGATGCGCCGGCAGGCAGTGCATCACGAACGCGTCGGGCGCGGCAAGCTTCAGCAGGGCACGGTCGAGGCGGTACGGCTCGAGATCGTTCAGGCGCTTTACGCGCTCGTGTTCCTGGCCCATGCTGATCCACGTGTCGGTGACGACGACGTCGGCGCCCTTCACGGCCTCGCGCGGGTCGCGGACGGTCGGCACACCTTCCGCGTCGTAGCCTTCCGGGCCTGCCGCAACGACCTCGTAGCCGAGCAGCTTGCCGAGCTCCGCGAGCGACACGAGCACGTTCGAGCCGTCGCCGACCCACGCGACACGCACACCGTCGAGCGAACCGAGGCGGTCGCGGATCGTCAACGCGTCGGCGAGCGCCTGGCACGGATGCTCCTGCGCCGTCAGCGCGTTGATCACCGGGATCGTCGCCCACTCCGCCCACGCCTCGAGCTCCGCATGCTCATGCGTGCGCACCGCGATCGCGTCGAGGTAGCGGGATAGAGCGCGCGCCGTGTCGGGCAGCGACTCGCCGCGCGACAGCTGCAGCTCGTCCGGCGTCAGCGCGACCGCGGAGCCGCCGAGATGCGTCATAGCGACCGTGAACGACACGCGCGTGCGCGTCGAGTGCTTCGCGAAGTAGAGCCCGAGCGTCGAGCCGGGGAGCAGCGGCTCTTTCGGATTCGCCTTCAGCGCCGTCGCGAGGTCGAGGATGCTCTCGGCCTCGGCCGCTTGCAGATCGGAGATGCGCAGGAGATCGCGTCCTGCAAGCGAGACCGTCACCGGCGTCGTCATGACCAGCGCTCCTTTGCTGCGGCCACAGCGGCGGCGACGTCGCCGAGGCGGTTGCCCTGGGGCGGCGGCTCGAACGAGCCGTCGCGAACGGATGCGGCGACCTGCTCGTGCGCGTCGCGGAAGGCAACGCCTTCGCGTACGAGCGCCTCCGCGGCGTCGGTCGCGAGCAGGAGCGGATCCGACGCGGCGGCGGCGAGCCGGTCGCGGTCGAACGCGATACCCTCGACGAGCACCGAGAGCGCACCGAGCGCACCCGCGACGTCGCGTCGCGCGGCGAACACCGGCGCCTTGTCCTCCTGAAGATCCTTGTTGTACGAGAGCGGCAGGCCCTTGACGGTCGCGAGTAGCCCCGCCAGCCGCCCGATCGCCGTCCCGGCCTTGCCGCGCGCGAGCTCGGCGACGTCGGGATTGAGCTTCTGCGGCATCATCGACGAGCCCGTCGACGCCTCTTCCGGCAGGCGCGCGAACGCGAACTCCGACGTCGTCCAGAGCACGAGCTCCTCGCCGATGCGCGAGAGATGCGTGAAGAGCACCGCGACGGCGTAGAGGTAGTCGAGCGCGAAGTCGCGGTCGGCGACCGCGTCGAGCGAGTTGCGCATCGCGTTCGGCGGCGCCGGCAGCGGCAGGGTCGATCCGGCGAGCGCGCCGGCGCCGAGCGGCGACGGGCCGGCCTGCTGCGCGGCAAACGCGAAACGCGCGCGGTCGCGTTCGAGCATCTCCGTCCACGCGAGCAGGTGGTGGCCGAGCGTGACGGGCTGCGCACGCTGCAGGTGCGTGTATCCGGGCATGGCCGTCGCCGTTTCGTCCGCGGCGCGCGCGAGGATCGTCTGGGCGAACGCAGCAAGCGCCTCGCCCGCGTCGGCGCACGCGTCGGCGACGTAGAGACGGAACGCGGCGGCGACCTGGTCGTTGCGAGAGCGGCCGGCGTGGATCTTCCGGCCGACCTCGCCGAGCTCGACCTCGATGAACGTGTGCACGTCCTCGGCCTGCGGGTCGACCGTCTCGAGCCGCGAGAGCGTCTCGCGCACCTCGGCGAGCTCCTCACTCGTCAGGAACCCGGCCTCGTGCAGCCGCTGCGCGTGGATCAGCGTCGCCGCGCAGTCGTACGGCAGCAGCTCGGCGTCCTCCGCCTTGAGGAAGTCCCACACCTCCGGCGCGAGCCGACCGCCGACTCTTCCCGCCCAGAGCGTCATTCGCCGCTCCCGAGCTCGAGCGCCGGCGCGTCGAGCTGCATGTGCCGGTACTGCGCGAGCATCGCGCGCGAGTCGGCGATGTCGTTGATCTGCACTGCGAGCTGCCCGATGCGGTCGCCGGCGGTGAACGCGGTCGCGCTCCGTTCCATGCTCAGCCGCTCGGGGTCGTAGGTGACGGCCTCGCCGCGCGTGTCGAGGATGGTGTAATCGTCGCCGCGCCGCAGCTCGATCGTGACCTCGCCGGTGACGACGCTCGCGACCCAGCGCTGCAGCGAGTCGCGCAGCATCAGCGCCTGTGTGTCGAACCAGCGGCCCTCGTAGAGCAGCCGGCCGAGGCGTCTTCCGTCGACGGCGTAGCGTTCGAGCGTCGATTCGTTGTGGATCGCGCTCAGCAGCCGCTCGTAGGCGATGTGCAGCAGCGCCATCCCAGGCGCCTCGTAGATGCCGCGGCTCTTCGCCTCGATGATCCGGTTCTCGATCTGGTCGGACATGCCGAGCCCGTGCCGGCCGCCGATCGCGTTCAGCTCCTGGATCACCGCGACGGGGTCGCCGACCGGCAAGCCGTGCTCGAAGCGGATCGTCACGATCTCGGGCTCGATCTCGACGTCCGCGTCCCAGTGCGCGACGCCCATGATCGGCGCGACGATCTTCATGCTCGTCTCGAGCAGCTCGAGGTCCTTCGCCTCGTGCGTCGCGCCGAGCAGGTTCGCGTCGGTGGAGTACGCCTTCTCCGTCGACGTGCCGTGCGCGAGACCGCGTGCTGCGAGCCATTCGCTCATCTCCGTGCGGCCGCCGAGCTCCGAGACGAACGCGTCGTCGAGCCACGGCTTGTAGATGCGCAGGTTCGCGTTCGCGAGCAGCCCGTAGCGGTAGAAGCGCTCGATGTCGTTGCCCTTGTACGTCGAGCCGTCGCCCCAGATGTCGACGCCGTGGTGCGCCATCGCCTGCACGAGCAGCGTGCCGGTCACCGCGCGTCCGAGCGGCGTCGTGTTGAAGTAGCGCTTGCCGGCGGTCTGGATGTGGAACGCGCCGCACTGCAGCGCGGCGAGACCTTCGCGCGCGAGCGGCTCGCAGCAGTCGACGAGCACCGCGTCCTCGGCGCCGTACTGCAGCGCGCGGGCCGGGACGGCGGAGATGTCGGGCTCGTCGTACTGGCCGAGGTCGGCGGTGAACGCGTACGGAATCGCGCCGCGCTCGCGCATCCACGCGAGTGCGCAGCACGTGTCGAGCCCGCCGGAGAAGGCGATGCCGACGCGTTCGCCGACCGGCAGTGAGCCGAGGATGATCCGCTCCAACGACGTCACGCTCACGCCGCCCTCCACGCACGCATGACGTCGAGCTCGGCCGCGAGCTCCGCGCCGGTCACCGGCTCGCGCGAGATGATCAGCACGGTGTTCTCGCCGCCGATCGTGCCGACGATGTGCGGGTGGCGCGCAACGTCAACCGCCTGCGCGAGCGCGCTCGCATAGCCGTAGGGCGTCGTGACGACGACGAGGTTCCCGCTCGCCTCGACGGTGAGCGCCCAGCGCACGATTGCTTCCACGAGATCCTCGCTGTAGCCGCCGTCCTCGGGGAACGCGTAGACCAGCCGGCCGCTCTCGTGGCGCACCTTCTGCAGCCCGAGCTCGTGGATGTCGCGCGAGATCGTCGTCTGGACGACGTCGTGGCCCGCGTCGCGCAGCGCGTCGGCGAGCTCGGTCTGCGTCGAGATCGGCCGCTCGCGAATGAGCCGCTGGATCGCGGCGTGGCGCTCGGCGCGGTTCATCGCGCCGCCGCCTCCGTGAGGATCTCGAGCGCGCGCTCGACGTCCTCGGGCTGCGCGACGAGCGGCGGCGCGAGGCGCAGCACGTTCGCGCCCGACGTGAGGCAGACGAGACCGGCGTCGAGCGCGGCGTCGAGCAGCGGCTGCGCCGGGCCGGAGAGCTCGGCGCCGACGAGATGCCCGGCTCCGCGTGTGTCGACGACGCCCGGCAGGGTCGCGAGGCCGGCCAGCAGGCGCTCGCCGTTCGCGCGCACGCTCATGAGCAGCTCGTCGTCGATCGTGTCGCAGACCGCGATGCCCGCGGCGCACGAGACGGGGTTGCCGCCGAAGGTCGAGCCGTGGTCGCCGGGCACGAACGCGCCGAGAGCGTCGTCGGCGACGAGCAGGCAGCCGATCGGCAGGCCGTTCGCGAGCGCCTTCGCGAGCGTGACGAGCTGCGGGCGGATGCCGAGCTGCTCGAACGCGAAGAACGTGCCCGTGCGGCCGACGCCGGTCTGCACCTCGTCGAAGGCGAGCAGCGCGCCGAGCCGGTCGGCGAGCGCGGCGGCCGCGGCGACGAACCCGGGCTCGAGCGGAATCACGCCGCCCTCGCCGAGAATCGGCTCGAGCAGGACGAGCCCGACGTCGTCCGACGCTGCCGCCAGCAGCGATTCGACATCGTTCGGCTGCGCGAACCGGGCGCCGGGCACGAGCGGCTCGAACGCGGCGCGCTTCGCCGGCTGGCCCGTGACCGAGAGCGCGCCCATCGTGCGCCCGTGGAAGCTCTGCTCGAGCGCGATCACGCCCGGCTTGCCGGTCGCCTTGCGCGCGTACTTCAGCGCGGCCTCGTTCGCCTCGGTGCCCGAGTTGCAGAAGAACACCTGCGCGCCGCCGAAGCGATCCGAGAGCCGTTGCGCGAGCGCGCGCGCGGGCTCGGTGCCGAAGAGGTTCGACGCGTGCCAGAGCTTGTCGAGCTGCGCGTGCGCGGCGGCGAGCGGCGCGGGATGCCGGTGGCCCAGTCCGACGACCGCGATGCCTCCGGCGAAGTCGAGGTAGCGGCGTCCCGCGTCGTCGGTCAGCCAGACGCCGTCGCCTTCGACGAACGTCACTTTCGTCGCCGGATAGGTCGGCAGGAGCGCGGTATCGAGCACGGTGCTCACGCGACCACCGCCGTCGCGCCGATCTCCGCGACGAGTCCGTTTTGCGCTGCGCTCGCCGCAGCGAGCAGCTTGGGCACGATGCCTCCCGCGAACGTCCCGTCGTTGACGAGCGACTCCGCGCGCCCCGCGCTGATGGAGTCGACGAGCTCGCCGTCGTGGAACACACCCGGGACGTCGGTGAGAAACTGGATGCGCGCGGCGCCGATGCCGACCGCGAGCGCCGACGCGGCTTCGTCGGCGTTGACGTTCAGCGGTCCGTGGGCGAGCGGCGTCAGCACCGGCACGAGCCCGTTCGCCAGAGCGGCGACGACGGCCGCCGGAGCCGACGGCACCGGCCGGCCGACGAGACCGAGCTCGGGGATCTGCTCGGCCGCGAGGCCAACCTCGTCGCCGTCGAGCCCGACCGCGTCCGCGCCGATCGCGGCGCAGACCGCGGCGTTGACCGCGGCAAGCCGCTCGCGCACGACCTCGATCCCTTCAGCGGTCGTGACTCGGCGGCCGCCGACGAACGTCACGTCGAGGCCGCGCTTCGTCATCTCCTCGGAGATCTGCGGGCCTGCGCCGTGTACGACGCAGACGGCGTAGCCCGTCGCGCGCAGGGCGGCCACGGCCTCCGCGACTCCACCGGTCGATGCACCGCCGACCTTGAGCACCGCGACGTTCACGTCCGGTAGTCCGCGTTGATCCGCACGTAGTCGTACGAGAGATCGGTGGTGAGATACGTCGCGGCGCCCGCGCCGAGCGCGAGGTCGAGCTCGATCGCGCAGTGCCCGTTCGCGAGCACGGGCTCGTCGCCCGTCGGGGTTCCGTTCAGCAGCACCTGCACGTCGTCGATCGAGATCGAGAGCTTGTCGGGGTCGAGCTGCGCATAGGCGCCGTTGAACTTCGCGGAGCCCGCGGCCGCAGCGATTCGTCCCCAGTTCGCGTCGTGCCCGTGCAGCGCCGTCTTGACGAGCGGCGACGTCGCGATGCGCTCGGCGATTGCGCGCGCCTCCGCCTCGTCCGTCGCGCCGCGCACCGTGATCTCCGCGAGCACGGTCATGCCCTCGCCGTCGGCGACGATCAGCTTCGCGAGCTCGCCGCAGACCTTGCGGACGCAGAGCGCAAACTCGGCGTCGCTTGCCGGCGTGCGCTCGATCCCGCTCGCCCCGTTCGCGAGCAGCACGACCGCGTCGTTCGTCGAGCACTCGCCGTCGACGGAGATCGCGTTGAAGCTCGTGTCGACCGCCGGCAGCAGGAACTCGATCGCCTCGCCGGGCTCGAGTGGATAGTCCGTCGTCAGGACGGCGAGCATCGTGGCGAGATTGGGATGGATCATCCCCGAGCCCTTCGACATGCCGCCCACCGTGAAGCCGCTGCCGTGCACCAGCGCTTCCTTCGGCCGCGTGTCGGTGGTCATGATCGCCTCGGCCGACGTCGCGCCGCCCCAGCGCGACATGTGCAGCGCCGCGTCCCTCACGCCGTCGATCACCTTGTCGAGCGGGAGCAGTGTTCCGATCACTCCGGTCGACAGCACGATCACTTCTTCCGGCTCGAGCCCGAGCAGGCGTGCCGTCTCGACGGCGGTCGCACGCGCGTCGGCGACGCCCTGGTCGCCCGTGGCGGCGTTGGCGACGCCCGAGTTGACGACGATCGCCTGCGGCTGCGCGAGCTCGAGGTGCTCGCGCGAGACGACGACCGGCGCAGCGAGGAACCGGTTCTTCGTGAACATCGCCGCGCCGGTCGCCGGCACGAGCGAGCGCACGAGCGCGAGGTCGCGACGACCGTTCTTGCGGATGCCGCACGCGACGCCGGCGGCGGCGAAGCCCTTCGCAGCGGTGACGCTCAATGTCCCTCCCGGTGATGTTTTTGAGCTTCTGGGGCGCGAGCACCAAGCGATGCAAGGACGCAGGGAGCGTCGATAGCAGCTGCTATCGACGCGACCGAGGACGCCGCAGCGCGCCGCGTGATCGCGTTCCAGAAGCCGAAGGGCATTGCCGGGAGGGACATCAGACCAGGACTCCCGCGAGTCGCAGGCCGAGCGTCTCATCGAAGCCGAGCGCGAGGTTCGCGTTCTGCAGCGCCTGTCCAGCAGCGCCCTTGCCGAGATTGTCGAGCGCGCAGATCACGATCGCGTGCCCGGTCGCACGGTCATCGAACACCGCGACCTCCGCATTGTCGGTGTGCTGCACGCGCGCGAGCTCGGGCACGACGCCCTCCGGCAGAACGTGCACGACGTCGCTATCCGCGTACGCCTCCTCGAGCAGCGCGCGCAGGTCTCCCTGCGGTTGCACGTAGCAGGTCGCGAGCAGGCCGCGCCGCACCGGCAGCAGGTGCGGGACGAAGCAGACCGGGAAGCCGAGGGCCTGCGCGATCTCGGGTGCGTGCTGGTGCGCGCCGATCTTGTACGGCGAAAGGTTCTCGAGCACGAACCCCGCGTGCGAGCTCTGCTTCAACTCTCGCCCCGCGCCCGACACGCCCGACTTCGCGTCGACGAACACGCTCGCAGGATCGATCGCGTTCCGCAGCGGCCAGAGCGCAAGCAGCGCCGCGGTCGCGTAGCAGCCCGGATTCGCGACGAGCGGCCCGGCCGGAGGGAAGAGCTCGGGCACGCCGTAGCTCCACGCGCCGAGCGAGCCCGGTTCCGGGTGCTCGAAGCCGTACCAGGCCGCGTAGAGCGCGGGATCCTGCAGCCGGTGCGCCCCGGAGAGATCGACGACGACCGTGTCCGCGGGCGGCTCGAGCGCGGCCGCGCGCTCGTGTCCGAGGCATGCGAAGACGACGTCCGCGCCGGCCGCGAGCGCCTCCCCGTTCGGGACGAAGCGCGGCAGGGAGCCATTGAGCCGGACGTCGAGCGCCGCCGCCGGCTCGCCCGCGAGCGAGTCGGAGCCGAGCGCGAGCACCTCGAGCTCGGGGTGCCGCAGGAGGCGGTCGAGCGTCTCCTGGCCGGAGTAGCCCGAGGCACCGAGAATCGCGGCGGTCGCCATGTATGCATATTACGCGAAGAACTGCGTATTATGCAAGTCAACGTGCGAAGGCGCCGATCACCGCCTCGGCAATCACGCGCATGGGGCGCCCCGAGACCTGGCTCGCCTTGCGCAGCCGGGCGAAGGCGGCGTCCTCGGTGAGCGCCTCCTTTTCCATCAGGATCCCCTTCGCCCGCTCGATCGCCTTCCGGGCCGCGAGGGCGTCGGCGAGGGTATCCACCTGCTCGCGGACGGCGACGAGCTCGCTGAAGCGCGCCCTGGCCGTCGCGATCGCCGGCAGGAGGTCGTGCTCCCGGAACGGCTTCGCGAGGTAGCCGAACACGCCGGCGTCCGCCGCGCGCGCAACGAGGCTCTGCTCCGTGAACGCGCTAACGATCACGATCGGCATCGGCCGCTCGTCGAGCATCCGCCGCGCGGCTTCGATCCCGTCGAGCCGCGGCATCTTCACATCGAGGATCGCGAGGTCCGGCTGCTCGCTCCGCGCCAGCTCGAGCGCCTCGAGGCCGTCGTGCGCCTCGGCGCAGACGTCGAACCCGGCGCGCTCGAGCAGCTCGCGCAGGTCGAGGCGGATGAGCGTCTCGTCCTCTCCGATCAACACCCTCACCGGCGACCGCCCTCGTCGTGCGCAGTGATCTCGAGCGCGCCGTCCTCGCCCGACTCGATCCGGAGCGGCCACTCGTTCCCGCTCGGCGAGCGCACGGAGACGACGACCGGACGCAGGGGTTTCTCACCGACGACGCGCCGCGCGGCGAGCAGGTCCGCATGCCGCACGACCGCTGCGCGGAGGGCCGGCACGAGGTCGGTCTCTTTGAACGGCTTGACGAGATACGCGAACACGCCGGCGGAGATCGCCTTCTCCACCACCGCGCGATCGGAGAACGCGGTCAGCATCACGATCGGGATCGGCCGCTCCGCGTAGATCCGGCGGGCCGCTTCGATGCCGTCGAGCCGCGGCATGCGCAGGTCGAGCAGCGCGACGTCGGGCCGCGCGGAACGGGCGAGCTCGACCGCCTCCACACCGTCGCGTGCCTCCGCGCAGACGATCATCCCGTGCTGCTCGAGGACGCCGCGCAGGTCGAGGCGGATGATCGCCTGGTCCTCCGCGACGAGCACGCGCAGCGGGCCGGTCGTATCGCTGGTGGTCATTCGCGCTCCCTCCGGTCCACAAAAAAAGCCCCCAGGAACAATCTCCTGAAGGCACCACCGCCTTCCGGCGGCCGCGACTCTGCGACCACCCGATACCTGAACGGTACGCGCGGAGCCGGACGTGCGCAAGCGCTCTTGTACGTGCTACGGTCGAAACGCCGCGCGACGTTGACGTCCGCGGTCTCTCCGTCCGAACGTTCGGGCCCCCCTCGCAGCGCTGCGGTCCCACGTCCGGAAGGAGCTAACGATGCTGGAAGACGAATTGGCTGCAGTGCTGCGCGCGGCACGGTTGGAGGGGAGGCAGGCACGCGCGGTCATGCGACGTCTCGGTTGGGACGGGCACGGGACGACGACGCTCGCCGCTGCGGGCGGCGCCGAGGGCTACACGCGGGAACGCGTGCGGCAGCTCGAGGCGCGGGTCGAGCACTATCTCGCACGGGGACACCTGCCTCTGCCGTTCACGGCGGACGCGCTGCGGATCATCGAGGCGGCCGCACCGTCGCCGCGGTCGGACCTCGCACGCACGCTCGTCGAGCGCGGGATCGCGGAGAGCCCGTTCGACCCGTCAGGCGTGATCACCGCAGCGACGCTGGGCGGCCTGCGTGTGGGCGTCCTCGCGGTCGACGGGCTCATCGTCGGTTCGGATGCCGCGGCACTCCCGGAGCAGGCGCTCTCACTCGCTCGTGCACTCGTCGCACGACACGGCGCGACGAGCGTCGCCGAACTGACGCGGAAGCTCACCGCGAGCGGGATCTCCGCACCGGCACTGCGCCGGCTGCTCGACCACAGCGGCGAGGTGACGTGGCTCGACCAGGGCCGCGAATGGCTCGTCGTGCCCGGCAAGCGGAGCCGAGCCGGAACCGGCCTGCGCAAGATGCTCTCGATCGCGCGGGCGCTCTCACTCGCCGACGTCGACGAAGGCCTGCGCCGCAGCGCGCGACCGGTCATCCTGCCGCGCGCGATCCTGCGCTCGATGTGCGAGACGCTCGAATGGATCGCCGTCGACCGTCGAACCGACGCGGTCACCGCGACGGTCGCACTCGATCCGGCACGCACGCTCAGCCCGCTCGAGCGGGAGCTCGTGCGCATCTTCCGCACGGACGGCCCGGTACTCCGTTTCGGCCGCGCGGTGCAGCTCGCGGCGGACGCGGGAATCAACCCGAGGAGTGCGGCGCTGTACCTGAACCGCACGCCGATCCTGCGCACGGTGTCGCGCGGCCGCTACGCCGTTCGAGGCGCGACGGCCTGAAGCACCCCGCGCAATCCGCGCACGGCCTGGGCGATCCGCTGCTCGTTCTCGACGAGCGCGAAGCGCACGAAGCCCTCCCCGTCGATTCCGAAGCCGCTACCCGGGCTGACGGCCACATGCGCCTCGCGCAGCAGGCGCACGGCGAACGCCTGCGCGCCTTCCGCCGCGAAGGCGTCGGGGATGCGCGCCCAGACGAACATCGTCGCCGTCGGGCGCGGCACGTCCCAGCCGATGCGTGCGAGCCCGTCGCAGAGCGCGTCGCGCCGCCCGCGGTACACCTCGGCGACCTCCGCGGGATAGTCCCCCGCCTCGCGCAACGCGACCGTCGCCGCGATCTGCAGCGGCTGGAAGCTGCCGTAGTCGAGATACGACTTCAGCCGCGCGAGCGCGCCGATCACGTCGCTCCGGCCGAGCACGAACGCCATGCGCCAGCCCGCGACGGAGAAGCCCTTCGTCAGCGAGTACAGCTCGACCGCAACGTCGCGCGAACCGTCGGCCTCGAAGATCGACGGCGGGCGGTAGCCGTCGAACGCGAGGTCGGCGTACGCGAAGTCGTGCACGAGCACCATCTCCTTCTCGCGCGCGAAGTCGACGAGCTCCTGCAGCTGGGCGAGGTCGGTCACCGCCGTCGTCGGGTTGTGCGGGAACGAGCAGAGCAGCACGCGCGGACGCGGCTGCGATCCCTCCCACGCCTCCTTCACCCCCGCGACGAAGTCGACGCCGGGACCGACGGGGACGCGTTGCACCGCAGCGCCGGCGAACCCGGGCGCGAAGAGGTGGATCGGATAGCTCGGGCTCGGGACGAGCGCGACGTCGCCCGGGCCGAGCAAGACCCAGAGCAGATGCACGAGCCCTTCCTTCGCCCCGAGCGACATCGTCGCCTCGGTCTCCGGATCGAGCTCGACCCCGTAATGCGCGGCGTACCGCTCGCAGACGGCCTTGCGCAGGTTCGGCAGGCCGCGGCTCGCGGAGTAGCGATGGTTGCGCGGCAAGAGCGCGGCCTCGCGCAGCTTCTCGACCGCGACCTCCGGCGGCGCAACGTCGGGATTCCCGAAGCCGAAGTCGATCACGTCCTCGCCGGCGCGGCGGAGCTCGAGCTTGAGGCGCTCGACCTCGGCGAATGCGTATGGGGGAAGGGCGTCGACCCGGCGGAATTGCGTCACGCGGCAGATCGTCGCAAAGCGCCGAGCGCTTCGCGGACCGCAACGACCTCGCCGATCACGACGAGGGCCGGGGTCGGCAGGTCGCGCGCCGCCGTCGCGATGGCCCCGAGCGGCGCCGTCACGACCTGTTCCTCGTCGGTCGTGCCCCTGGAGACGACGGCTGCGGGCGTCGAAGCGGCAAGTCCGTGCTCGATCAGCCGCTCGGCCAGGCGTCCGACAACCGCGCCGCCCATGAACGCGACGAGCGTGCCGGGGACGTGTGCGAGCGCCGCCGCATCGAGCTTCTCGACGTCGTTCGCGGCGAACGCCGTGACGGTCGACGACACGCCTCGGTGCGTCAGCGGGATCCCGACCGACTCGGGAACAGCGGAGAGCGACGAGACACCGGGGACGAGCTCGAACGGAACGCCGGCGTCGGCGAGCGCGAGCGCCTCCTCCCCGCCGCGGCCGAACACGAACGGGTCGCCGCCCTTGAGGCGCACGACGCGCCTGCCTTGCCGGCCGTGCATGACGAGCAGCTTGTTCACGTCCTCCTGCGCGAAATCGTCGCGCGCGATGCGCAGCGCGCCGGAGGGCGCTTCGGCGACGAGCTCTTCCGCGACGAGCCTGTCGTAGACGAGCACCTCGCACGCGCGCAGGCGTGCGAGTCCTCGCACCGTGATCAGCTCGGGATCGCCCGGGCCTGCGCCGACGAGCGCGACGCTCATCCGAGTGCCTGCGTGACGAGCTCGCGGAAGTAGTCGCGACGCTCCTCGTAGCTGTTCAGGTTCTGCTTCGCCCACGGCCGCTGTTTGCGCAGCTCGCCCGCGAGCTGTTCGTGCTCGGAGCCGATCTGCGACGCGAAACGGTCGCGCAGCCACTGCGCGAGTGCAGGCGACGCACCGCCCGTCGAGACCGCGACGGTGATCGGGCCGCGCCGGTGCAACGCCGGCAGGATGAACGAACAGAGGTCGGGCACGTCGGCGACGTTGCAGAAGACGCGGCGCGCCTCTGCGTCCCTGGAGATCGTCCGGTTCAACGCGTCGTCGCTCGTCGCCACCACGACGAGCCACGACTCCGACGGAGTGGATGCGTGCGCCGGCGCGATCGAGCTTCACGCTCAGCTCGAGTCCTTCGACTGCGACGGAGAGGACATACGCGCCGGGGCCTGCCGCTTGCACCTTCACGCTCTCGAGCGTGCGGCCTTCGAGTGCGGCGAGCGCTTCGCTCACCTCGGTCGCACTGTCGGAGAGCGCGCGCCCGCCGGGCAGCCGTCGAAACGTCTTCAGCGCCGCCTGCTCGCCCTCGGGGCCGTAGACGCTGCGGATGCGCCCCGTCGAGAGACCGAGCTCGATCAGCTCCTCGAGCGCCTGCGCGGCGTCGTCGTCGAGCTCGCCGTCCTGCACTGCGGCGACGAGGTCCGCGAGGCGGCCGCGCCGTTCGTCGTCCTGCACGAGCGCGAGCACGGCTTGCGCCTCGCCGAGCGCGACCTCCGCTGCTTCTCCCCGCACCGCGATCAATGCTTGTTCGCCTCGTCTCCGAGGATCGCGTGCAGCTCGTGTTCGAAGCCGCCGTGCTCGATCGAGCAGTGCATACCGCACTCCTTCGGCGCGTTCGTCTCCCACCACCAGCGGCCGGCGCGGTCGTCCTCGCCGGCACCGATCGCGCGCGTGCACGGCGCGCAGCCGATCGACGTGTAGCCCTGTGCGTAGAGGCCGTGCACCGGCACGTCGTGCTCGCCGAGGTACGCCCACACGTCGCGCTTCGTCCACTCGGCGAGCGGGTTCAGCTTCACGATCGCGCCGTGGTCGTGGTCGATCTCGACCTTGCGGATGTTCGTGCGCGTCGCCCACTGGTCGCGGCGAAGTCCTGTCACCCAGGCGTCGAGCCCGTCGAGGTGCTTCGTCAACGGCTGCACCTTGCGCACGTTGCAGCAGAGCAGCCGGTTCTCGACGGACTCCTTCATCAGGTCGAGACCCTTGGCCGCGACGAGCCGCTGGACCTGGCCCGCGTCGGGCTGGAGCACGTGGAGGTTGAGCCCCTCGTACTTGTCGCGCAGCGCGTCGATCAGATCGTGCGTCTCCTTCGGAAGCCGGCCCGTGTCGACCGTGAAGATGCTGACGTTGGGGTCGATCTTGTGCGCCATGTCGATGAGCGCCACGTCGTCGGCCTGGAAGGCGGCCGAGATCGCGAGGCGCGGGCTGAACTCCTCGATCGCCCATTCGAGCAGCGCCTGCGGCTCTTCGCCTTCGAATCGGATCGACAGCTCGCCTGCTTCGAGCTCGTCGAGCAGCTCGTACGTGCTCACGCTTCCACTTCCTCTCGACTGCGTTTCTTTGCGGGTTGTAGACCTGCCAGGACTCCAAGGTCGTCGTCGGACAGCCGGCGCTGGAACGCCGTGAACGACTCGTTCTCCTCGCGCTGCGCGATCCAGCCGCGCACGAGGCCTTCGACCGCGGGCTCGAGCGCGTCGCTCGCGACGCGGCGGAACAGCGAGCCGCCGACCTGCGGTGCCGGCCCGAGCGATCCGCGCACGAAGATGTCGTACGCCGAGATGCGGTGGCCCTCGTCGTTCTTGCCGGTCGTGGCCTGGAAGCCGAGGTCGCCGACCCAGTGCTGCGCGCACGCATGCGGGCAGCCGTCCAGGTGGAGCCGGAGCTCCGCGACCTCGTCGCCGAACGTCGTCTCGAGATGCTCGACGAGCTTCTGCAGGCGCGTCTTCGTCTCGCCGACCGAGAAGTTGCAGTGCGGTTCGCCGGTGCACGCGATCGAATTGGCCCAGATCTCGTTCGTCTCGAGCGGCAGGCCGAGCTCGGCGAGCTGGGCGCTCACGGTGTCGATGTCGAGGATGAGCACACCGGTGACGATGAGGTTCTGTTGCCGCGTCACGCGCACATCGCCGCCGAACGACTCGACGAGATCGGCGACGGCGATCAGCTGGTCGCCCGACGTGAGCCCGAGCTGTACCGGTATGCCGATGTACGCGAGTCCGTCCTGCTTCTGCGCGTGCACACCGAGGTGTGCGGAGGGCTGCACGTCGATCTGCGGGAGGTCGTAGCGCTCGAGCGTGCGTCCGAGCTTCGTCTCGACGCGCTCGAGCATGCCCTCGGCGCCGAGATCGTCGACCATGAACTTCATGCGCGCCTTCACGCGCGACATGCGGTACTTCAGGTCTTCGCTCCACACCGAGGTCGTCGCACCGAGGATCTCGACCGCGTCCTCTTTCGGCACGAAGACGCCGAGGTCGCGCGCAATGCGGGGAACGGACGACAGTCCGCCGCCGACCTTGACCGCGTAGCCCTCTCGTCCGTCGTTCAGCACGCCGACGAGCGAGATGCAGTTGATCTCGGGCGCGTTGCAGCGGTCGGGGCAGCTTGCGATCGAATACTTGTGCTTGCGAGGCAGGTTCGCCCACGCGGGGTTGCCGTAGTACGTCTCGGTCGCGGCGTCGACGACGGGCGTGCTGTCGAAGAGCTCGTCGGCGGCGATGCCGGAGACGGGGCAGCCCGTGATGTTGCGCACCGTGTCGCCGCAGCCGCCGGCGCTCGTGATCCCGGCCGCCTCGAGGTCTGCGAACACGTCGGGCAGCGCCGCGAGCTCGAGCCAGTGCAGCTGGATGCACTGGCGCGTCGTCAGCTCGGCGTCGCCCCGGCCGTAGCGGTTCGAGACCTCGCCGATGGCGCGCAGCTTGGCCGGCGTGAGGACGCCGTTCGGGATCTTCACGCGGAGCATGAAGGTGCCGACCTTCGGTTTGTCGTGGTAGAGGCCCCACCACTGGAGGCGGACGATGTCCTCCTCCGGAAGCGCCTCGTAGCCGCCGGCGATCAGCGCCGGCAGCTCGTCCCGGATCGCGAGCGGCGGCTTGTCGAGCTTGATCCGCTCGACGGTATTCCGCTCGAGAACGGTCTCCCAGGTAGGCGCCGGCGGCATCCCGTCACGCTACGGGAAGTCACTATATTTTGGAAAGTGGGTTGTTCGGTCTAACGGGCTTTACCGGCCTTTTACGCGGCACAGGACATGTTCCGGCCCGCGGCGGGAACTTGTTAGATACCCGACCGTAGGGGACCTGCGGAAAACCGGAAACGAGGTACCACGATGAAGAGGTTGATCTTCCTACTCATGTTCGCGGCGGCGGTCGTGCCGGCATGGGCAATCGCAGCCAACCCCGATCCGACGAAGAACGCCAGCGCCGACTGTACGGCGCTGCGGGCCAAGATGGGCCCGGTTGCGTTCTCTGGGGTGTATGCGACATTCGGCGCGTGCGTCACTAGCCTCACGCCGGTCGAGCAAGCGAACAACACGAGCGCCAACACGTCGTGCGCGGCGCTCCAGTCCGACGCGAACTTCGCCGCAAACCACAGCGGTAAGACGTTCGCCCAGTTCTACGGAACGGGCAAGAACGGGAACAACGCGTTCGGGAACTGCGTGTCGACCGTCGCGAAGACGAGCTCGCAGACCGAGCAACAGGGACGTCTGAGTCCGTCGCAAAGCTGCCGCGCGCTCAGGACGACACTCGGCGCAGCCACGTTCGCGAAGGTCTACGGCAGCGACAAGAACGCGTTCGGCAAGTGCGTCTCCAAGCAGGCGCACGCACAGTCGCAGAACG
>WNFR01002559.1_pt1 | contig 18875 bp, 9 predicted proteins | sample 5400221 | NCBI WGS metagenome assembly WNFR01 (sample SAMN13153357, study PRJNA577476) | soil metagenome | isolation source: 40 cm soil under Madrone tree | place: USA:California | collected 2016-06-14 | reverse complement strand
ACTTCATCCGGATACACATCGATCAGCTTCACGACCCAATCGGAATCCGTCCCGCTCGTCGACGCCACCAAATTCGCCACCGGCTGCCCGCTGATCTTCACCGGCGCGGTCAACACTTCTGACGTAAACACCAAAACGTCCGGCCGCCCCGAAGCCTCGCGCTGATCGCTCACCAGCCAGTTGCGCCACGTGTCCCCTTCGGCGCGCACCGGACGGGATACAAACGGCACAGGCTTTGCTGGATCAGAAAAATATTCCTCAAATGAGGTTTGGCCCGCTTTCGATGTACCGAGACTTAGCCTTAGGCTCGCGCCAAGATATAGCGGTGTCGGCTTAAGCGTGCAACCGCTCGTGCATCCTGCCGGCCAACTCGAAAGGCGCAACCATTTGTTTGTCCCCGTCTCAAATGCCGTCACTGGCGCCACATCGGCCTTCGGCGCGCCATCCTTCAAATATTGCGCCAGAAACGGCGCCAGAATCTCCTGCCGGAAATAAAGCCCCGTCTCACTGTTGAACTTCACCGCACCCAGCGTGCTGCCGTCCCCAATTTCCTGCCCGTGATGCCACGGCCCCATCACCAGGAAAACTTTGCTGTTGTCTGTATCTTTAGGTTTGATCGCTTTGTAAACTGCAGGCGCTCCGTAGATATCCTCTTGGTCCCACAAGCTGTGCACCAACATGACTGGCACTTTTAGCGGTTGCGCGGCCAGAATCTTGTCCATCGCCTGTTCTTGCCAGAACGCGTCGTAGCTGGGATGTTCCAAGAGTTTCCTCCAGAAGCCCATTTGCTCCAGCCCGTGCCGCCGACCCAGTTCGCCTGCGGAGCCAGCCTCCATAAACAGGTCATAGTCGTCGAAATGGTTCGTCCACCAAGTCTCTCGGTTATTCCTGGTTGCCTCCTGGTCGTAGATGTAAGACATGCCTTGCTCGCGGAACGCCCCGTTGTGAAACCAATCGTCCCCCATCCACCCGTCGACCATCGGATTCATCGGCACCGCCACCTTCAGCGCCGGATGCGGATTCACCAGCGCCATCAACGGCAAAAATCCGTCATACGAAATTCCCAAAATGCCGACTCGACCGTTGCTCTCCGGAATATTCTTCACCAGCCAATCAATCGTGTCGTACGTGTCCGTGGAATGATCCACCGGCGTCGGGTTCAGCGGCCCGTGCAGCGGCCGCGTCATCACGTAGTCGCCTTCCGACCCATACTTGCCGCGCACGTCCTGCACCACGCGAATGTATCCGCCCTCCACAATCACTTCCGTGGCGTTGTCATACCCGCTCAGCGCCGGCCCCAGGTGCGCGCTCGCCGCGTGATTCGTCAGCGCATCCGCGTCATACGGAGTGCGCGTCAGCAAAATCGGCGCGCCCTTCGCCCCCTTCGGCACCAGGATGACCGTGTGCAGCTTCACCCCGTCGCGCATCGGTATCATCACGACCCGCCGCACATAATCGAAGCTCGAAGTAGCCGGCTCAAGCTTAGCCGGCGTTTCACTCGGCAGCCCCGCAGCACTCGACTGCCCCGCCGTCTGCGCCAACAGGTTTTCCGCACCTGGCTGCCCAATCAAAATTCCGCAAAGCACCGCCGCAAGCAGCCCCAACGTCCGACCATCGCAAATCCGCCTCATGCACCCTCCATTCCAAATTTGAGCCGCGCGATTATATCCCCGCGCCCCCCGCCCCGCCACTCACCCAAGATCTAGTAGTGGGTCGATGTGAAAGGGATTCCCCCCCGACGTTTGCATCGGACAACAGACGGGCTCGGAGTGCTTGCTATTGACGAAGCTTGGGACTAATAGTGTAAGAGTTACTTCGGGGTCTTGCCGTTTTGACACGCGGCCGTTTGAGCGGTTCTTGGGAATCGCCCATGTAAGAGTGACTCACCCTCCCCTTCCTTTGACCTGAAATCCCTTTCGGGTCGATTCGACCTAATTGAATCGTGTCGCATGGTAGCGACCGGGGGCCATCTGCTTCGACAGTTCCATCCTCGCGACAGTACAGCGGGCGGCTGAATAATGCGCAAATATCCCATCGGTTCTGCTTCATCGAGCAGTCACGAAGGCGATCAAAAGCGGCCGCGAAAAGATCTTCGGACCGTCTTGAGAGGAACTTCATCAGTCTCGCGCATTGTCCTATCCTACGGACTCGCACCGGTTCTTGTAGCAACCGCCCTTCTCCTATCGCTGTTGCTCCAACCTCTCGTCCCCATTGCGTTTGTTTTTCTATTCTTGGCTGCTGTGGTGGCCAGCGCTTCGCTTGGCCGCAGGGGCCCTGGCTTGTTCGCAGTTCTTCTCGCATCGGCGGCTGTAGATTACTTCTTCATACCTCCGATTCATACGGTTGTCATCAGTCGAGAGGGGTGGGCCTACTTCATTCCGTTCTTGTTAAGCGCCCTTGTGGCCGCCTGGACCAGTTCCATGCGCAAGCGGGCAGAGGACAAGCTCCGACTTCAGTCCGCAGCTCTGGAATCCGCGGCGAACGCGATTGTCATAACCGATCCTCGTGGCTCCATTCAATGGGTTAATCCCGCGTTTACCGAACTTACCGGCTATCCGCTTGAAGAATCAGTCGGTCACAACCCGCGTATTTTGAAATCCGATAAGCAGGATCAATCCTTTTACCGGAGTCTTTGGAATACCATCCTTGCAGGGAAAGTCTGGTCAGGAGTAATCACGAATCGTAAGAAGAACGGGCAGCTTTATACCGAGGAGATGACCATCGCTCCTGTGCGTTCCAAAACTGGTGAGATCGCTAATTTCATTGCCATCAAACAGGATGTCACCGAACGCAAGCGGGTGGAAGCCGAGTTGGTCAGTGCGAAGGAAGCGGCTGAGGTCGCGAACCGCGCAAAGAGCGAATTCCTGGCCAACATGAGCCATGAAATCCGCACGCCAATGAACGGCATCATGGGAATGACCGATCTCGTGCTGGACACGGAGGTCACCCCCGAACAGGCCGAATACCTGCACATGGTCAAGGGATCTGCGGATGCGCTCCTGACCCTCCTCAACGACATTCTGGATTTTTCTAAAATGGAGGCGGGCAAGCTGGAACTGGACTATCTGAGCTTCAACTTGCGAAAGAGTTTGGGCGAACTGGCCAAGATACTTGCAATACAGGCACACCAGAAGGGCTTGGAGTTCATTCTTGACGTACGCCCGGAAGTGCCGGCTACCGTCTTCGGCGATCCCGCCCGCCTTCGTCAGGTCCTTGTGAATTTGGTCGGCAACTCAACCAAATTCACTGACAAAGGTGAAATAGAAGTTAAGGTACAGAGGGAGGCACAGGGCGTCGATGGAACAATCTTGCGCTTCAGCGTCCGGGATACCGGGATCGGAATCCCGGCGGATAAACTGGATAAGATTTTCGGCGCCTTCTCCCAGGCGGATGCTTCTACCACGCGCAAATACGGTGGCACCGGGTTGGGCCTGTCGATCGCACGTCAACTCGTGGGTCTGATGGGCGGAAAGCTTGGGGTCGAGAGTGAAATCGGAAAGGGTTCAACTTTTTACTTCACTGTTCAATTTGCCTCGGGAGACGCCGCGTTGCCGGCTGAATCGCTCGATGTGTCTGAGCTTGCTGGCGTGCCGGTCTTGGTGGTGGATGATAATGCGACGAATCGGAGGATTCTCGAGAATTCGGTCATCCGTTGGAAAATGAAGCCAACGGTTGTTGAAGGCGCAAAGGCGGCGATTCAAGCCCTTCAGCACGCCCTTGCATCGGGGGCCCAACTTCCTCTAATCCTGACCGATGCACACATGCCGGAGATAGATGGATTTAGTCTCGTCGAAACAATTCGCCAGGATCCTTCGTTTGCGAATATTAGGATTGTGATCCTCACATCGGGTGGCGAACGTGGGGACGCGGCCCGCTGCAAGGCACTTGGAGTCGCTGCGTACTTAAGCAAACCGTTCGAGAGATTGGAGTTGCGTGAGGTTCTGCTCCGTGTTCTGGCTGGAGATCCGACTGCGCCGGAAAAAAGAGCTTTGGTGACTCGACATAGTCTCAGGGAGCAAGCAAAATCGCTCTCTTTTCTTGTAGCGGAAGACAATGCTGTCAACCAAAGGCTCATTGTCCGGCTGCTTGAGAAGCGGGGGCACAGCGTCGTACTGGCTCAGAATGGGCGAGAGGCGCTGGAAGCATTGGAAAAACAGCCCTTCGACATTGTCCTGATGGATGGACAGATGCCGGAGATGGACGGTTTTGAAGCCACGAAATTGATACGCGAAAAAGAAAAAGCGACTGGCACTCACTTGCCAATCATTGCGTTGACTGCTCTCGCCATGCAAGGCGACGACAAGCGATGCTTGGCTTGCGGCATGGACGGGTACGTGTCGAAACCTCTCAAGTTGGAAGAACTCTTCTCAGTTATTGAGAACGTAGTTCCGGGCATCACTAGCCGCTCAGAATCGAAAGATCTGATTGCGCAACGAACAGAGGTTCCTGCTCGCAAGTGACCTGCGGTCACTGCCTTCCGGTGACCAAAGGCGTCCTGACGCTTCTTGATGTCGCCCGGGTTGATTCCCGAGGCGGCTAGGCAAAGGTGTGATGGGATGGGCTCACCCAGCAGAATTGTGAGCAGAGTAGACCCTGAGAGTCCCGAAGGGGTATGCCACCCCCGGCATTTTGCGAAAAGAGGCTGCAATCTATTGAAAACAAAGGACGAGAGTTGGAAAAAGAGAGGCAAGAGCGTTTAAGAGGCCGCAAGCTTCTGAAAATGCAGGATTTGCCGCGGAGAGATGGAGCGCACCGAGAAAGAAGCGGCTGACTACTGCGGGATGAGTCTGCGGTCCTGGGGGGAACCGCGCCAGGCGTACTTAAGAAGAAGTGGGTAGCGAATCGTTGTGGTGGCGGCGCGGAGGCGAAGTGCAAGCGGCAGCAGGAAGAGTGAATGGGCATCGGCGTTCGGCGCCAGGTTCGCGGCCCGGACCTTATTTCTCTCGAAGTCGCCTCGAAGTAGGGCGAAGCGTGACGAGCGACAGCAGCGCTTAGTCGCCCTAGCAATCAGGCCTTATGGACTAAGTTATGGCATGGGGTACGCCAGGACAACTGGCCGGAGGGACGGTTTGGGTGCAAGTGGTCAAGATCCTCAAGGACGGACAAAAAATTCAAAATCCGCACGCTTAAAAAAAACGTAAGCATGCGGCACGCGGGGATGTGTGGTTACTTCCGGGTTCATCGCCGGTTAAAAAAAACGCGTCGCGACAGCCAGGTTCCCAAGGCCGCGGTTTTGACGCATATGTAGACCTCGAAAACCGGAAACTTTCAAAATTTTCTGTAAAAATCCAGGGTAGCTGGTATCATCCCACACTATCCGCAGTATAGAACTCGTTACGTATTTTAGGGGTCATCATATTCTTCAGCGTGTCGCGCAAATGGAGAAGCGCGCCCACGACCACCATGTCTTCGAATGTAGGTAGTATGATTTTCATAATATGCAAGTAAACGTGACAGTCATAGTTTAGCCGTGGAAAGACTGCAGTAAGTAAGAGTTCGACAAAATTCTTCAGTGGGTCCGCGACTATCAAGACCGGATCCATTGGTGTGGAGTTTCGTCATGCGACGTTTTCTTTCCGTCTTTTTGCTGATGTCTGTGTCTTTTACATGGTCAAGTTCCGCTGTGGCCGATGTAGGCTTTGGCTCCGCGCGCGTATTCCCGGCGGGAGCGAACCCCACCGCGGTCGCGATCGGCGATTTGAACGGTGACGGCAAACCCGACGTGGTGGTCGCCAACAACGCCGCTATCAACTTTAATGGCTCTTTCAGCGTGCTGCTGAACAATGGAGATGGCACATTCACGCAAGTGCAGACGTCGGTGCCGAACACCTTCGTGCTTGCCGTCGCGGTGGCCGATTTTAATGGCGATGGCAAATTAGACGTGGCCTTCTTTGGTCAGAGCAGCTTTGGCGTTATGTTCGGGAATGGGGACGGCACGTTTTCATCTCCCGCAACATACCCGCTCAAGAGCAGCGGCAGCTACCCCATCTCTATCGCGGTAGGGGACTTCAACGGCGACAAATCTCCTGATGTGGCGATTGCCATGTTGAATGACAGCGCCATCCAACTGTTCTCAAACAACGGCAACGGCACGTTCACAGATCACGGCGAGACTCCGACATGCGGGAACCCTGCATCCATCGCCGTCGCTGACTTTAATGGCGACGGCCATCAGGACATTGCCGTAGCCTGCCAGACCGCTACGGTGAGCATCATGCTCGGCGATGGCAACAATAACTTTCGCATGTTGCCGATCAACGGTTTCGTCCCTGTGCCGAATTCGATCGCAGCCGCCGATCTGAATGGAGATGGCATCCCTGACCTGGTAACGGCGAACAGCGGATCGAGCACGTCCGTATTCCTTGGCAACGGAGACGGCACGTTTCGCGCGTCGACGCCGATCGCATTGCCGGCCAAGGCGATCTCAGTGGCGATATTGGATGTGAGCGGTGACGGCAAGCCTGATGTGGTAGAACTCACGCAAGGCGTCGATGACCTGGTAGTCCTGACGGGTAAGGGCGATGGCACGTTCAACGCGCCTGCCGTGTTCAATGCAGGCGGAACTCCGCTGCCTTCATTGAATGATCGATCGTTAGTGCTGGCGGATTTTAATGGTGATGGCAAACCGGATGTCGTCGCCGTCACCGAAGGTTATAACGTCAGTTTGCTATTGGGGATGGGAGATGGCACGTTTGCTCCGTCCGCGCAATCCATCCTCACGGGTGCGGGCACAGCGTGGGTGGCAGCCGGGGACTTGAATGGCGACAAAATCCCTGATTTTGTCGTCGCGAATTCGGCAGCTAACAGCGTCTCTATTTTCACCGGCAGCGCGAGCAACCAGTTCACTTCGGGCGCGACGTACCCGGTCGGCGCCGATCCGGAATTCGTCGCCCTCGCGGATCTGAATAATGACGGTCACCTGGACATCGTCGTTGTTTGCAAGGGCGCTTCGGGGGCACCGGGCTCGGTGGTGATTCTGCTCGGTAACGGCGACGGAACATTCACTCCGGCAGCAGCGTCGCTTGCTCCAGGGCAGGCACCGATCGCAGCCGCCGTGGCTGATTTCAACAATGACGGCAAACTTGACTTGGCCATCGTTGATGAAGGTGATGATACAACGCAGAGCTTTGTTGCGATTTACCTCGGCAACGGGGACGGCTCGTTCACAGGGCCCACGCACTTTCAGGTCGGGGTGTCTCCGAGGGCCATTGCAGCGGGGCGGCTCAGTACCGCAGGGCACATCGATTTGGTAGTAGGGAATTCCGTGAATATCAACATCAGTGTCTTGCAAGGAAACGGATCCGGATCATTTACTCCCGCTGTGACCCTGAACCTCGTTACAGGTGCTTCCCAAACGTCAGTCGCAATCGCCGACCTCAATGGCGACGGACTCACGGACGTGATTGCCACAGGTGGCAGCGGCGTTGTCGTGTTCATGAACCAAGGGAATTACAACTTTTCTGCTGGACAGACCTTTGTTACCGAGCCGAACGCGGTGCGCATCGCGGCTGCTGACTTCAATGGCGATGGTCATCAGGATGTTGTCGCCCTCGGCCAGGGCACGGGTGTGGACCTGTTGCTCGGCAATGGTGACGGAACCTTTAAACCTTACATGGGATTCGCCGCGGGCCTTTCTGCGTGGTCCTTTACTGTTGCCGACGTCAACAATGATGGGGCGCCAGACGTGCTGGTGGCCACGCAGGGAGTAAACCCGCTTCCTCCCTCCGTTACGATTCTGCTGAATGCCATGGGCCTTACGGGGTCGCTCGCTGCAAGCCCCAATCCATCGCAATACCAACAGCCAGTGACGTTTACCGCGAATTTCACCCCGAGCGTCCGGCAGAAGTTTGCTGGCAGCGCCGTATTCAAAGATTCGAGTTCCGCGCTGGGATCCGTCTCTCTCGACAGCGGTGGCCAAGCGCAGCTTCAGGTGGGACTTGCCGCGGGCACGCACACAATTTCGGCCCAGTACAGCGGCGCTGGATTTATTCCGCTGACGAAGACCCTGGTGCAAACTGTGACGCAGGCGCCCGGCGTGATCAACGTCGCTTCAACCGCAAATCCGGCGTTGACAGGCGCCGCGGTCACACTCACGGCCACATTTACTGGACCCTTCGGGGGAACGGGTTCCGGAACCTTCAGCTTTGCCGAAGGCGGCAACAGTCTCATCAGCGGCACGGTGAACGCATCGGGCCAGGGTGCATTGTCGAAAGCCGATTGGGCAGCCGGTCCGCACGCGATCAGCATCAACTATGCGGGTGACGCGAACTTGGCGCCCGCAACCGTAACCTACTCCCAGGACATTCAGAATCCCACAACCACGACGATAACGCCTTCGGCGGCGACAGCTGTCGTCGGCGCGACCGTCACTCTCACCGCGGTGGTCACTGCGGCAGCGGCTCCTGGGCCGACCGGAACCGTGGACTTTATTGCTGACGGCAGTTCCGTCGTGGGTTCTGCCAGCCTCGACGGTTCCGGCCAAGCAGTGTTGAATACCACCTCGATTCCGACCGGCGTTCACGCCATCAGTGCCAGATATCACGGCGACAGCTATTCGGCGGCTTCCAGCGCACAGGCGACGTCGCTGAGCGTGGCCGATTTCGGCATGAGCACGCAGCCGAACAACGCGACGCTGCGTGCCGGTCAATCTGCAACCATCACTATCGCAATTTCAGGAACGGCGGGTTTTAACTCGCAAGTCTCGCTGGCATGCAACAACGTTCCAGCGCTAGCAACCTGTACATTTACGCCGGCGACGCTCACAGCCGGCAGTTCACCAGTTACGTCGAGCCTGGTGATCAAAACCTCGGGAACGGCGGTAGCTTTGGCGCGACCCGCGGTGCCACACTCGCGACGCGCAGAAATTTCCCTGGCGCTGGTGAGCTTCGGCGCATTCGGGATTGTCTGGGCGGGCCGTGCTGTCCGCAAGCGTTTTGTGATCATGGGGATTTTGACGATCGCGGCGGCTGCAAGTCTGGCGTCTTGTGGGGGTAGTGGCAGCAGCACCCCTTCCCCACCGACTGTCCCGAGTACACCGACGGGCACGACGAACATGATTGTTATAGGGACGTCGTCCATGAATGGAACGACGGTGTCGCACCAAGTACCAGTAACGATCACAGTTATGCCATAGGGCTGGCAGTTTTCGCCGAAGAAGCTGCTCGTCGTTCCGCGCCTCTAACAAGTTTAGTCAGCCGGATGACGAGGCGAAGGGCCTCGCGTCTGATCCGGCGTAGAATCTTGCTATGGTGGCGGTGCTGCGCGAGTACGATCCGCGGGACTTTTCGGCGCTTTACCGGCTTGATCAGGCTTGCTTCCCTGCCGGTATTTCGTACTCGAAGACGACGCTGCGATACTTTCTTTCGCTGCGCTCCGCGGACTGCATCGTGGCGACGGAGAGCGCTCACATTGTGGGATTTATTTTGACCGAGGAGAATCCGCCGCTGGGTCACGTCATTACGCTCGACGTTGCTGAGAAATTCCGGCGCAAAGGAATCGGCTCCGCTTTGCTGGCGGAAAGCGAAAAGGATTTGGCGCTGCGCGGCGTGCGCCATGTGCTTCTGGAAACGGCAACCAATAACGAAGCGGGCGTTGCCTTCTGGCAGCGCCACGGCTATCGTATCGAAGTTACACTCAAGCGCTATTACCTGGGCCGGCTCGACGCCTATGAAATGCGCAAGATTTTGCGGATGGAGACTAACGAGCGCGCAGCCGACTCACGAAATTTAGAGAGAAGGCCCGGCAGGAAAACAGTGTAAGAGCTTTCCTCAGCGGCTGAAGCCGGTTGGCTGCTCGATCCAATGTCGGAGCTAAAGCTCCGACCCCCAATCGCTTTCTTCAGGGGCTAAAGCCGCGGGCCTTGAGCACATTTTCGCGGGGGCTGAAGCCCCCGCCTCGTAAGGAGAAACGTTGAACGATTACTTGCTGTCTGTCCTGTTGGGCATCGTGGAAGGCTTAACCGAATTTCTACCCGTCAGTTCCACAGCGCACCTGCGCTTGACCGAAGCGCTTCTCCATATTGACCTGGCGAGCGGCTACTGGAAGATGTACACCGTCGTCATTCAACTGGGCGCGATACTCGTTCTGCCTATTTATTTTCGCGAGCGCATCGCCAAATTTCTCTCCACGTTTCCCCGGGGCGAGCGCGGCGACCGCACCGCGCTGACGCATCCGCTCGGACTGACGATGGTCGCCTTCGTGGTCACGGCGATTCCCGCGTTCCTGCTCACCAAAATTATTGGCAAGCATCTCGAAAGCTTTTACATCATGGGAACTTCGCTGCTGGTGGGCGGGATTGTGATGTGGGCCGTCGATGCCATGAACGCAAAAGCGGAAAAAGACGGCCCTGGCGCTCCGGCCACTCGCATTCGCACCTGGCGCATGGAAGAGATGAATTTGGCGCAAGCCATCTGGATCGGCGCTTGCCAAATTCTTTCCGCCGTTTTTCCCGGCACGTCGCGCTCGATGTCCACCATCACCGCCGGGCAAATCGCCGGAATGTCTCGCGCCTCCGCGCTGGAGTTTTCTTTCTTCGTCTCCATGCCGACCATGGCCGCCGCAACGTGCTACGACCTGCTGAAATCCGTGATGGGCAAGGGCGAAAACGCCATCGGCGTTTCGCACATCGATTCGCATGGCTGGATTGTTCTGGCCATCGGGTTCATCGTTTCCTTCATCGTCGCGTATGCCGCCGTCGCCTGGTTCCTGGCCTGGGTGCGTAAGCACGGCTTCGCGCCGTTCGCCATCTACCGCATCATCGTTGGGATCGTGGTGCTCGCCTGGGCTTCGCACTGGATTGGATGATTGGCTCGCTGCGCTCGCGGGGACGCCCTGAAGGTCGCCTCTACAACGGGCTTGTTACTTAACGAACATGGCGGCAACTATTTCTCGCGCGGCACGATTGTCTGCTATATTTAAAACCGATTTGGGGTTCCTCCGAAGGGCACGTTCTAGCGCCGGCGTACCCGTGGCACCACTCAGCCTTCCCCAACAGCTGAGGCCCCAAACCTGAGGATTATTCCGTGCGCGTTCTGACTCCGACCGATAACAAGCGTCTCAACGAGCTTATCGGGTTTCTTTTCATGACTTTGGCAGTGCTGGTGGCACTGTCTTTAATTTCCTATTCACCCCACGACGTAGCGTTTAACGTCTCCGCGCCTCCCGCTGACGGGCCGCTCGCGCATAACTGGATCGGGCCGGTGGGCGCATACGGCGCCGACTTTCTTTTCCAGGTATTTGGATTCGCGGCGTTTCTGCTTCCGGTGGCTCTTCTGATTTTGGGGTGGAAATGGTTTCGCAGCCGCGCGATCAATTCACAGCTCGCGACGATTTTCGGTTACATGCTGCTTCTGCTGTCGCTTCCTTCCCTGCTGTCGCTTTGGCATTTTCCTGAAGTTCGCGGGTTGCCACCGGGCGGAATGCTTGGCTCGCTGGTCTCCGGCAGCTTGCAAGCCGGATTTAACTTTTGGGGCGCGAGCCTGATCGCGTTCGCGTTCTTCCTTACTTCACTTTTTATGACTACGAGTTTCTCTTTTGCGGGAACGCACGCCTGGGCTAAGGGCGCGAAAGGCCCGATCGGCGCGGTGGAAAAACTTGGCTTGCTGCAAAAAGTGCAGGCGCAGTGGAAAAGCTGGAGCGACCGCCGCGACCAAGATCGCATGCGGCGGCGCGTGGAAAAAACACGCATCTCCGGGCGCAAGCCGGTGAACCAGATTGGCGCCGGCGCTGTCTCCACGGAACCGCAACGTTCTATTGAGCTGGCGGATGAAAGCGATATTTTTGAAACGGAAAAAGAGGAAGAAAAGCGCCGCGACTCGCGCAAGGTTCCCATTCTTTTCCTCGAGGACAAGAAAGAGAAGGTTTCCAAGAAGTCGGCCGAGCCCAAAATTGCGAAGGGCGCTAATTACAAGCTGCCTTCCGTTTCCCTGCTGCGTGAAGGCGCACGCAGTCAGAAGCTCGATGAAGAAGAGCTGAAAACTCGCGCGCGCGCCATCGAAGAGAAATGCCTGGAATTCGATATCGAAGGGCGCGTCACGCAGATCAATCCCGGTCCGGTGGTCACCACGTTTGAGTTCAAGCCGGAAGCCGGAATCAAATACAGCCGCATCATCGGCTTGACCGAAGATCTCTGCCTCGCGCTACAAGCAGAATCGATTTTGATTGAGCGCATTCCCGGCAAGTCCACCATCGGCATCGAAGTGCCCAATATCAATCGGCAGACCATCGCTCTGCGCGATGTTATTGAAGCACCGGAATTCATCAATTCGCCCAGCAAGCTCACGCTTGCGATGGGGCGCGACCTGCACGGTCGCATACGCATCACGGATTTGGCCGCGATGCCGCACTTGCTGATCGCCGGCTCGACCGGCACCGGCAAGAGCGTGTTCATCAACTCGCTGATGATGTCCATTCTCTACAAGGCCAGCCCGGACGATGTGAAGATGGTGCTCGTCGATCCCAAGCGGCTCGAACTTAACCTCTACGAAAATATTCCGCATCTTATCGCTCCGGTGGTCACGGATCCGAAGATCGCGTCCAACGTGCTGCGTAATGCCACCAAAGAGATGGAGAACCGGCTCAAGCTGCTGGCGCAGCGCGGCGTGCGCAATATCGATCAATACAACCGCACGTTCCAGAAGACGCAGTCGCTTTCGCTGTTCGACAATACCGAAGAGAGCGAGCACAAGCCGCTTCCCTACCTGGTGATCATCATCGACGAATTGGCGGACTTGATGATGGTCGACACCAATAACGTCGAAGAGTCCATCACGCGCCTGGCGCAGATGGCGCGCGCGGTTGGCATCCACTTGATTCTCGCGACGCAGCGTCCTTCGGTGGACGTCATCACCGGATTGATCAAGGCCAACTTCCCTGCCCGCATCTCTTTCCGCGTGGCTAGCAAAGTTGACTCGCGCACCATTCTTGATTCCAACGGCTCCGAATCGCTGCTCGGCAAGGGCGACATGCTCTATCTGCCGGCGGGCTCCGCTCGCTTGCACCGCATCCACGGCCCGCTGGTCAGCGAAGACGAAATCGTCGCCGTGTGCGATTTCTGGCGCCAGCAGGCGCAAGCCAAGTACAACGAAGAGTTGCTGGCGGCGCCGAAGGATGAGAATGCCGTGGCGGGCGACGACACCGTTGGCGAGGGCGACGCCGCCGAGGAAGTCGACGACGACCTCTACCAGGACGCCGTGCGCGTGGTTTGCGAAATGGGCCGCGCTTCCACTTCTACTTTGCAGCGGCGGTTGCGCATCGGGTATGGGCGCGCCGCGCGCTTGATCGACCTGATGGAAAAAGACGGCATCGTCGGCCCGCCTGACGGCACCAAGCCACGCGAAGTCCTAAAGGGCCGCGGCTGGATGAAGGAATTCGACGATTCGCAGCAGTGATACACGTTTTCGGCAGGCTCAGGAGAGCGGAAGCATCCCTTGTTCGGCGCCGGCCGGATACTTAATGTCGAGGCCCTCCACTTTCGCGAACGGCGTTAGCTCATGCGGTCGAGTAGAAGTCGCGGTCATGATGTCTTCGACGTTCACCCCGCGGATGAGCAGCGCGTCGCCAATCAGCGAGCGATGGCAGCGCCACGGCACCGCTTCCGCGCACATGATGGCGGTGCGCTTCTCGCGCGACAATTCCAACAGACGCGAAAGACCGGCGCGAAATTCCTCGGTGGCCATGTAGTCGGCGTAGCCGCGGAAGGAAGCGTTGCGCCAGCCGAGATTGGCGGAATCTTTTTTGGCGTGGCGGAGGCCGCCGAGACTTTTCATGTGCAAGTACTCGATTCCCTGCTTGCGCAGCGCAGCGGCGAGCGCGTCGGAATTGAATTGCGGGACGCGGCGAGACTTGGGAATGCTGCGCACATCCACAAGCTGTTCCACTCCGTGCGCCTGCAGCATGCTCACAAACTCTTCGATGGTGCGCGTAGAATGGCCGATCGTGAGCACCGTTACTTTGCCGGCGCCGCGCTCGGCTGCAACAGTTTTTGCACCAACGGTCTTAGCGGTTGCAGGATTTGTTTTCGACGGAGCGGCGCGTTTGCCCGCAACGCTGGCTGCTTTCGCTCTTTTTCTGGCGGTCACGACGGCACCGAGATCGGCGGGCGCTACGCAGGATTTGACACAGTTTGCGCTCGCCCCTAAAATTAACAGACTCAAGCGTGCCGGGGTAGCTCACTGGTAGAGCGCCGCCCTGAAAAGGCGGGCGTAGCCAGTTCGATTCTGGCCCCCGGCACCATGTTGACCAGACGGCGCCCTTTCACTCAATTTCTAATACCCCGACTCAGTATAGGTCCAGCCGAGCCGTCGAATCCTCCAGCGAATTAGGCCCTAAACCACAGGGTATTCCACGGTCCGGGGGGGCGTGCAAACGATGCATGGCGGGGGTTTGTTCCGGACACGCAGCTATGCTTGTGTACGAGCAAAATGGCTCGAAATGTAATAGTGTGTGCGGATGCGAAATAGTTCAATTCAGCGATTCGGGATTTGCTCATGACTTTTTCGCTTTTGCATGGCTTGCGAGCAAGCAGGGGATACTGGCTCGTGCTTGTTGTCGTCAGCTGCATGACTGCTCTGTCGTACGCGCAGAGTCCTGCGCAGAGTTCTAATGATGCGCCGGGTGCGGCTCGATCTGGTGCTAAACATGGCGCCACCGTGGAACAAATAGAAGCTGGGAAAGCTTTGTTCGCCGCGCAATGCAGCTTCTGCCATGGGCGCGACGCTACAGGTGGCGAAGGCGGACCAGACCTGACGGCGTCGGCGCTGGTTGAGCAGGACGTAGACGGAGAAAAAATCGGCGCGGTGGTACGGAATGGACGGCCTGACAAAGGGATGCCGGCATTTCACCACACCGATGAGCAACTAGCGGCGATAGTTGCATTCATTCATGACCGAAAGGCGAATGCAAAGGAAGGCCGGCGGCGTAGCGTCGACGTGACTGATCTCGAGACCGGAAACGCCGAAGCGGGGATGCGGTATTTCAACGGCGCCGGCGGTTGCGCGAAATGCCATTCCCCTAGCGGCGACCTTGCGGGGATTGCCAGCAAGTTCCAAGGATTAGAGCTTTTGAAGCGGATGCTGTACCAAGAGGGCGGACGTGCTGCTGAGTCCACGGGAACGAGTCCGAGTGTTACCGTGACGCTACCCTCGGGCCAAACGGTAAGCGGGAAATTGGCATACCGCGATGAGTTCAGAATTGGGCTTATTGATGCATCTGGATGGTATCGGTCCTGGCCCAGCCGTCAGGTGAAGGCTACGGTGACGAATCCGCTCGAAGGACACATCGAGCTGTTGGGCACGTATACCGACGAAGACATACACAATGTTTTGGCGTACCTCCAGACACTGCGCTAGGGCGACTTGGCCGCGGATGGTGGAGGAGACTAGCGGAGCGTTGCGTTCGAACGCTTCTCTCATGAGGTGGCGCAAGCATGAAGCTGGTAAGGGAGATGTTTCGTCTTGCTGTGGTGCTAATTCTGGCGGCCGCTTTTTGCGGCGTCGCGTTCTCGCAAGGGCTCGATCCCGCTACGCTCGCAAAGCCGACATCCGACAGTTGGCCGATATATCATGGCGATTACTCCGGCCAACGTCACAGCCATCTGACGCAGATTACTCCGGCGAACGTTCGTGAGATCACGCTCGCCTGGGCGTTTGAAACGGGCCAAACAGCGCAAATCAAGGCTTCTCCCATCGTCGCCAACGGGATTTTGTATGTGTCGATACCCGATCATGTATGGGCTGTTGATGCTCGAACCGGCTCGCAAATCTGGCACTACACCTATCCGGCCAACGAAGGTTTGCACATCGGCCATCGCGGCGTGGCCTTGTACAAAGATTCCGTGTACGTCACTACCCCCGACGATCACCTGGTTTGCCTGAATGCGAGAGACGGCACGGTGAAATGGAACGTCGTCATGGGCGACGTGAAGCAGGGCTATTGGATGTCGGTGGCGCCGCTGATTGTGCGCGATCACTTGCTCGTGGGACTTTCCGGAGACTTTGACAATCTGCCCGGCATGCTGAAATCGATTGATCCGGATACGGGTCGCGAGCAATGGACGTTTTACAGCACTCCTCCGCCGGGAACGCCTGACTCCGCAAGCGGCGGCGCGACTGGCGGCAATATGTGGATTACCGGGACTTACGATCCGGAGTCGAATCTGGTGTTTGTGGGGACAGGAAATCCTACGCCGGTGCTGGAAGAGAAGTCGCGGCCAGGCGACAACCGGTGGACCTGCAGCATCGTCGCGCTGAACCCCGACACGGGGAAGCTTGTCTGGGGATTTCAGCCTTCGCCCCACGACACGCATGATTGGGATGCCGTTGAGGTTCCCGTTCTTGTGGATGGGACCTTTAAGGGTTCGCCCAGGAAGATGCTGCTGCAAGCTTCCCGCAATGGCTATTTCTTCGTGCTCGATCGCACCAATGGCAAAAATCTTTTGACGAGCACGTTCGCCGCGGTTAATTGGTCCAGCGGTGTTGATAAGGACGGACGGCCGATTCGCAATCCCGCAAAGGATCCTGCCCGGGATGGGCGCTTGGTCGCACCGGATGAAGGCGGAGCGACGAATTATCGCTCGCCTAGCTTCGACGCAAAGACCGGTTTGCTAATCGTTAGCTCGCGCGATGCTTATGGTATTTATTTCTCGAAGGCGGAGCACGGCACGGTTGGCTGGGCGGGCGCGGATTACGGAGTCTACGGAAAAGCGGTGCTGCGAGCAATCGATTACCAAACCGGGAAAATTCGCTGGAACCATGACCTCGGCGGCGGTTGGGCATCGGCGGGAGTTCTTTCGACGGATTCGGGTCTACTTTTTACAGGCGATTCCGTCCGCAATGTGATGGCACTGCGAACGAGCGACGGTGCAACGCTCTGGCATTCCGCTATTGGGCACGTGGGAAACTCCCCAATCACGTATGAGCTTGATGGACGGCAGTATGTTGTGGTCGCAAGCGGCGGAGTTCTGTTCGCTTGGGCACTGCCAGAGAAACCTGTGGAGCAAACGAGAATCGGCTCGCGCAGGTGAGGAGCACCGGCATTTCGAGCGGCGCAACACACCGTGTACCAAAAGGGTTCAGTGCGGTTATTCGAGTTGACGTAAAATTGCGACGGGCCTACATTTAACTCTAAAGCAGGTTCATCTTTCCCCTTCCAAGCGTTCCTCCCAAAGGTGTAGCCGCGCGGGAATTCGTGTACCCCGGGGAGAGCCATGCCTACAAATACATCTGCGGTGAGCGACGCGGTCTACCGGACGCTCGTCGAGTCTGCGCCAGACGGCATTGTGATCGTCGGCCAGGAAGGCCGCATTGTTGTGGTGAACTCGCAAACGGAGAAACTCTTCGGCTACGATCGCGCCGAACTGGTCAACAAACCTATCGAGATCCTGATACCCGAGCGCTTCCGTGGGAGACATCGCGGACACCGTGCCGGTTTTATGAGCAGTCCGACCCTGCGGCCGATGGGGGCTGGACTCGAGCTCCACGGGGTGCGCAAGGACGGCACGGAGTTCCCTGTCGAAATCAGCCTTAGCTCCGTGCAAAGTCCCGGCGGGCTGCTGGTTAGCGCGGTAGTTCGCGACATCACCGACCGCAAGCGTACCGAGGAACTTTTTCGCGGTTTGCTGGATTCCGCGCCGGATGCCATGGTTGTCGTAGGCGCCGATGGCCGCATCGTATTGATCAATTCACAAACGGAAAAGCTGTTCGGCTACCATCGCGATGAGCTTCTCGGCCAACCCGTCGAGGTGCTCATCCCTGAGCGTTTCTGGAACCAACATCGGCACCATCGCACCTCTTACAGTGCTCATCCGCAATTTCGTCCTATGGGTGTGGGTCTGCAGCTGTATGGAGTTCGCAAGAATGGCACCGAATTCCCGTTGGAGATAAGTCTCAGCCCCCAGCAGACGAAAGGCGGCGTGCTCATTTCGAGTACGATCCGCGATGTTACCGAGCGCAAGAAGATCGAAGATGCTCTGCGCGAGTCGGAAGCGAGTTTTCGCGCTTTGGTGGAGGGAAACTACGGAGTCTGCCGGGTTTCCCTGGAGGGCAGCCTGCTAACGGTGAACCAGCCGCTGGTGGACTTGCTTGGTTATGCTTCGCAGGAGGAATTGCTTGCTTTGAGTTTCGCGACGCAAGTTTTCGCGCCCGGGGAGTTCTCTTTATCCCTTTTCAACCCGCCTGGACGCAATCGGCAATTCACCAGGATTGAATCGCGCTGGCAGCGAAAAGACGGCAAGCACATCAGTGTGGAGCTGAGCGGGCGCGTGATTTGTGACGACGACGAAAAACCAGTGTGTCTGGAAATCCTGGTCGAAGACGTCTCCCGGCAGCGAGGCATGGAGCAGAGACTCCGGCACGTTCAGAAAATGGAAGCCATTGGGCGGTTGGCTGGTGGAATCGCGCACGACTTCAATAATGTCCTCGGCGTCATTTTCGGTTATTGCAGCATGCTGATGGACAAACTGGAATCGGAAAGCGCGCTCTATCCTCTGGCGGCACAGATTTCGAAGTCCGTGCAGCGCGGCGCTACCCTCACGCGGCAGCTCCTGGCCTTCAGCCGCCAGCAGGTTTTGCAACCTCAGGTGATCGACATCAATGCGCACTTCAAGGGATTCGAGGGGCTACTGCGACGAGTCATCGGGGAAGACATCCACCTTTCGGTCATCAGCCGGAATGCCGATCTTCATCTCCGTGCCGACCCCGACCAGCTTGAGCAAGTGATGATGAATCTCGTGGTAAATGCCCGCGACGCCATGCCAAGCGGCGGCAGATTGACGATTGAGACTGCCGAACTCAGCGTCGACGAGGAATATTGCACGCGCAACCCCGACGCCAAGCCCGGCGACTACGTCATGATTGCCATCAGCGATACGGGTTGCGGCA
>WNFR01002558.1_pt1 | contig 18877 bp, 13 predicted proteins | sample 5400221 | NCBI WGS metagenome assembly WNFR01 (sample SAMN13153357, study PRJNA577476) | soil metagenome | isolation source: 40 cm soil under Madrone tree | place: USA:California | collected 2016-06-14 | reverse complement strand
TGAAGTATGCCTTCGGCCGCGAACGCCCGCTGCAAGACAACTATCGGGGCCGATTCGGCCAAGGTGGCGTCTCGTTTCCGTCAGAGCACGCAGCCGCCGCATGGTCGATCGCTAGTGTAATCGCGCACGAATATCCCGGTCCGCTGACTTCGCTGTTGGTCTACGGTTTAGCCTCAGCGGTCAGCGCGTCGCGCATCAGTGCAAAGCAGCATTTTCCATCGGATGTGCTGGTCGGCAGCGCCATCGGCTGGCTCGAAGGCATGTACGTCTACCGCAAGCACCACGACCCCAGAGTCGGCGGCGGCGACTGGGAAACGTATGCAGAAACTCGCGATAGCAGCGAGCATAGCACCGCGAACATGGGTTCGCCCTATGTCCCGTTAGATAGCTGGATCTACCCTGACCTAGAGCGGCTGATTGCCCAAGGTTACATAAACGACGCAATCGTTGGCATGCGCCCCTGGACTCGAATCGAATGCGCACGGCTTGTCGACGAAGCTCAAGATGCGGTACATATGAACTCCGATGTTTCGTCACAGACGGAACAGCTCGTCGAGCTATTGGCGCAGGAGTTCCGGCCGGAGCGGGAATCACTTGGTGGAGGAAGCAATCGCCAGTTGCGGCTTGAATCTGCTTATACGCGTATCACAGAAATATCTGGCACGCCTCTTACGGATGGTAATCACTTCGGACAAACGATAATCAATGATTTCGGGAGACCCTATCAGGCCGGGTTGAATTCGGTCGACGGCTTTTCTGCTTGGACGACGAGTGGGCGATGGGTCGGCTACGTTCGTGCCGAATACCAACACGCGCCCTCTGCGCCTGCTCAGTCTGACCGGGCTCGCCAGTTCATTCGCTCGGTGGATAACATCCCCGGAGTGCCGCCAAGTGTCCCGTACCCCGCGATAAGTCGCTTGCAGTTGCTCGACGCCTACGTCGGATTGAACTTTGAGAATTGGGAAGTGTCTTTCGGCAAACAAAGCTTGTGGTGGGGTCCGATCTTAGGTGGTCCCTTGATGTTCAGTGACAATGCCGCTCCGATAAGCATGTTGCGTGTTAGCAGGGTCTCACCATTCAAGTTGCCGAGTATTCTTCGTTTGTTGGGGCCAATCCGATTGGAGTGGTTTCTGGGGCAGCTCTCCGGCCACGAATTCGTTTTCCGAACGGATGTCGGCGCCATTGGGCAGTTCGGGCATCCGATCGGTAGGCAACCATTTCTACAGGGACAGAAGATCAGCCTTAAGCCGACGCCAAATTTTGAGTTCAGTGTCTCCAGTACTACAGTTTTCTCGGGTGGTCCGACTCCTCTGACCTGGCACTATTTTCTTTACAGCTACACTCTCGGGAACGGCAGTAACAGCAGCAATACGCAGCAGGGAAGCGTCTCGGATCCCGGGGACAGACGCTCCGGCGTCGATTTCAGTTACAAAGTACCAGGAATGCGGAACTGGCTGACCTTTTACGGGGACGCATTCGACGAGGACGAGCTTTCTCCCTTGGGTTATCCCCGCAAGTCCGCGATCAGAGGTGGGATTTACATGCCGAGAATTCCTGGCGTTTCCAAGCTCGATCTACGACTCGAGGGTGGAACCACTGTGCCGCCAGATTTTCCGGGCTGTGCTGGCTGCTTTTATGTCAACAATCGCTACCCCGACGGGGCATACATTAATGCCGGCAATCTGATCGGAAGCTGGTTGGGGCGTGCCGGGCAAGGCGAGCAGGCGTGGAGTACTTATTGGCTCAACTCGAAGGACAAAATTCAGATTAGCTACAGGCACCAGAAAATATCTGGGCAGTATCTTCCCCAAGGTGGGACTTTGAACGATGGAGGCGTTAGCGCGGAGTTCTGGTTGAATGGCAAGGTGAGGCTGTCCTGTGGCTTGCAATATCAGAACTGGAACTACCCGGTACTGGATTTCTTGCCAAAGTCAAACGTAACAACGTCGTTAGAACTGAGCTTCTGGCCTCGCCCTCTGAAGTGAGTGGGGTTAGGGGTTAGGTGAAAGGGTTTGAGGAAGTAGGCGTGATGCAAACGGGCACAAAGCCGCAGACAGAGTCTACCTTTCAATCAGCGATGGGAGAGATTTCCCTGCCAGAAATTCCGCTGGAGGATTCGCGTGAGTGGCAGGCGGCGCGGATGCGAGTGCTATGGGGACGTCGTCGCCTTTTCTTCCGAGCCGCGGCAATTGGTTTGCTTGCTTCCACCTGCTTCGCATTTTTGATTCCAAAGCGCTATACATCAACGACACAACTGATGCCGCCCGACTCGCAATCCGCTTCAGGGATGGCGATGATGGCTGCGTTTGCAGCAAAAGGCGGCGGCTTGGGCGCAATGGCTGGTGATTTGCTGGGTATGAAGAGCACCGGCGCTCTTTTTGTTGGCATCTTGAGAAGTCAAACTTCACAGGATCGGTTGGTGGAGCAATTTGATTTGAAACAAGTTTACGGCAAGAGGCTCGTGGCAGACGCGCGCTTGAAACTTGATGAGAATACTTCGATTTCAGAGGACAGAAAAAGCGGGATCATCTCGGTCAGCGTAACGGACCGAAGCGCGCAGCGCGCCGCAGCCCTGGCCAGCGCTTATATAAATCAGTTAAATACGCTCGTAGTTGATCTTTCGACGTCGTCAGCACGGCGCGAGAAAGACTTTCTCGAACAGCGATTAAAGCTCGTAAAGCAAGATTTAGACGACGCATCCAACCAGCTTGCTCAATTTTCAAGCAAAAACAATACTTTGGACATTCAGCAGGAAGGCAAAGCGATGCTTGACGCCGCTGCACTCTTGGCAGGTCAACTCGTCGCGGCGCAATCTCAGCTGGAAGGCCTAAAGCAGATATACACTGATAGTAACCCACGCGTACAATCCCTGAAAGCTCGAGTCGGTGAACTCCGGAAGCAGCTTGAGAAGCTGAGCGGGACTAACGGTAAATCGGGAGGCAAAGCCGATTTAGCGCGAGACACTCCTGGCAGTATGCCGTACCCTTCAATCCGAAATTTACCTTTGCTTGGTGTGCAATATGCGGATTATTACCGGCATGCAAAGATTCAGGAAACTGTCTACGAACTGCTGACAGAGCAATACGAAATGGCCAAAGTGCAAGAGGCGAAAGAAACGCCTACCGTCAGAGTGCTCGACGCAGCCCAGATACCCGAAAAGCAATCATCACCTGCGCGGCTAATGATCATCTTTTTCGGCGTGAGTTCAACGGTCGCTGGGGCACTGGTCTTCGTGTTCGTGGTGGATCGCTGGCAGACATCCGACCCAAATGATCCTCGCAAGGTTTTGATCCAAGAAGTTGCCGGAACGTTGAAACTGCACGCGCCATGGACGTTAGGAAATGGGAACGGTGTGGGCTGGATGTCCGCAAAACGTTGGAGCAGCGTGCGCAAGAACCGGTTGCCCGAAGCTGGCGAATAAGTTTGTGGTTTTAAGGTAACTTTAAGATAAGTAATGGGTTAGGTCACATTTGCCCTGTAAGTGACGGGGCGAAGCTGTATAAACGGTAGGCTGGTAAGGACGAACGAGTGAATCTTAGAGAGATAGCTGGCAGCAGCAATCAGGAAATGTCGGCTCTGATTGGGCTCCACGAGCCGTACTGGTATGCAGTGTATACCTATGCAAACCACGAGAAGAGTGTGGCGCGTCAATTTGAATTCCGCGCGATTGAGCACTTTCTGCCTTTGTACGAAAGGATGAGCCAGTGGAAGGATCGACGGCTCAGAATACAGGTTCCTCTTTTCTCCTGCTACGTGTTTGTGCGACTCGCCCTGGCGGAAAAATTGCGAATTGTTGAAGTTCCAGGTGTGGTCCGACTCGTCGGTTTCAATGGGCGACCGTCGCCGCTGCCGGAGCACGAGATCCAGGGATTGCGGGCCGGGCTGAGCGAAGGTGCTCATGCCGCGCCATACCCCTATTTACAGGTGGGACACCGCGTGCGCGTAAGATCTGGGGCTCTACAGGGACTGAGTGGGATTTTGCTGAAAAAGAAAAACGATTGCCGCTTTGTGCTGTCTATGGAACTGATTCAACGGTCGATCGCCATAGAGATTGATGCCGCAGACGTGGAGGCGCTCTAGCAAGCATTCCATGGCAACCATTGAAATGCCGAAGATAGCTATACATGGAAGCTTTCCGTGGTTGAATCCGACGACTTTGGCGCACGCCATGGAATACATTCCAACCTTTTGTACCGAATTTGCCGTGATGCTCAGCCAGATCCTAGCGTATAAGCTTGCTGCTCATTACCTCGGTAAAGAGGGATTCTCCGAATACGCTCTCGCACGCCGCACGATTTCACTGCTCATTCCGATCCCGATGCTCGGTCTGACTGTCGGACTTCCCCGCTATATCGGTTATAGCAATGGCCGCGGTGATTTTGAAGGAGCTGACCGACACTTCGGAGCAACGATGTGGTGTGTTGGCGGCGGCGCACTCATCTGCATATCCCTCATGAACATTTTTTCGGGTGCTTTTGGATACTTGTTTTTTGGCAATCGCAGTTATGGCTCTCTTGCCCTTGCATTTGGATTGATGATTCTCGGACTGTGCGTTCACACGGTCGTGTGCGGGTATTTTCGGGGCCACATGAGGCTCAACCGAGCGAATCTAATGCAGCTTGCCAACCTTGCAGTTGCCCCGATTTCTGTCTTTGTCGTCTTTCGGCACTCATTAAACAGTGCCCTCACGGCGCTGGGTTTAATTTGGATTGTGATCAGTGGTGTCGGGTTATTCTTCACGCCATGGGACTCCATCATTGGGGACAACACAAAGGAGGTGAAGGAACTCCTTCCATATGGAATCCAGAGAGTGCCCGGAGATTTTGTGCTGATGGCATTGTTCACTTTGCCTTCGACATTCGTTGCGCATTTAAGAGGGGTTCAGGAAGCTGGATTTGTAGCATTTGGAATTTCAGTCGTAGCTATGATTGGTGCTATGTTCGCACCCCTTGGTTTAGTCTTGCTGCCAAAAGCTACTCTCATGTTTGCCGAAGGAGCAAAAAGCGAACTACGTAAACACCTCTGGCTGCTTCTAAAAGCCACACTGGTGGCTTCTTTTCTGATGACGCTCGTTATTTGGATCTGGATACCCAGTCTGGTGCATTTGTATTTGGGTGTCGGTTACGAGCAAGTCGTGCCGATAGTCCGTCTGGTAGTTCTAGCTGCGCTGCCCTACAGTCTGTACCTTGTGTTCCGTAATCTGGTGGACGCTTATCACGAATACGGAATTACCGCTGCTATTCTCACCGGAGCGTTGGCGTTGTTTCTGGCCGCGTCTTATCTCAGTACGTACTGGCGTCCGACGGCGTCAGGCATACTGATAGCATTCTATCTCGCACAAGTTGCGATTGCTGCGTTGTCTGGTTTGGAGTGTCGGCGAATCCTCCGTGGCTAGTCAGGTTTCCTTACCCGAGGACGAAACGTAACTGTCGCACGCTGGACTCCCTTGCTCGCGAATGCTGTTCCCACGGTTGTCAGCGCACTAAATGGAGTCAAAAACTTAACAAGTGTGGGTTGAATTGGGAGATGCCTTCGAAGTGATGGCAACGGCTTCTTGAGAACAATTTAATGCCTAGCGACTTTGAGCTGTTCGCTTCTATCACGGTCTTTCTATGTGTGGTCCTGTGGGCAATCTGGTATGCCTGGCAAATAAAAAGATCTCATTTCACCGAGCCGATCTACCAATTCCTGTTTTTCTATTGTCTGTTTGTGTTGCCTCTTCCGCTCCGCGCTTCCGTAACTCGGCAGCCGGAGGGAGACGTTACGGACCATTTGCCACTGCTTCTGCCCTATATGCCGTGGGCGGTCATCTTATGTTCGATTGGGCTACCACTGTTTATTTGGGCATATTATTCGCAGTTGTCGAACAGACTAGGGCTGCGCCTCCCACGGCCTGCTGAGGGAAGAAATTCACGTACAGCCTTCGTGTGCTTGGCCCTTGTTTCTATTTTCTTGCTGACACTCCTAGCGCGTGACGCAGGCAACCTTATCGATTTTATCCTACTTGGATATGGCTCGAGCGCAGAAACCTTCGGCAGGGGATATCTGGCTGTGGGCTTTCCTTGGCTGTGGGTTGCCTCTTTCTTCCTACTTTATCGGTACAGTCTCCATAAGACGAGGACCGACTTACTTCTTTTCTTCATCGCCTGTATGTCGAACCTACTGATAAATTTTCTTATGGGCAACAGAGGATTGATCGTCTACTTTGCGATCGCCGTTTGGCTCTTCTGGCATCATGCTATTCGACCAATCTCAACAAGAAAGCTAGCGCTATTGGGTATCGCGGCCTTTCTAAGCCTGAATCTGGTAGGCATCGTTCGCGGGTCGAAGTTTGAGAGTGTTTCAAACTTTTGGCAACGAACGACTGACGCCTTTGATAGATCGAGAGAATCGAACGACGCTCTGTTCTATACCCTGACAATAGGAGAATTTGTTGTTCCCTTCGAAACGCTTCCTCAGATGATCAGGAGCGTGGGATCAAGCCTGAGCCCGCAGCTGGGAGCCACGTACCTAAGAGCTCCCTCATTCTGGATTCCAGGGGCTCTGTATCCTAGTCGTCCATTGCCGCTCTCAAATTGGTACATGAAGGAATTCTATGGCAGCGGCCTCGGTCTTAATGAGAACCGGTCGTTTTTTTTTCTATCGGAGGGATATCTTAATTTCGGTACCGTTGGGGTTCTCGCTACGATGATTGGTTGGGGCCTTTTTTTGGGAGCTTGCCGCTCTTACGAGCGGCACAACAGGGGGAATCCGGGGGCAGTTCTAATCTACGCATTTACGGTGGCGTTTATTTTCAGGGGAGTTGCGGGCGAATTTGTTTCCATCTTCGTGGGTCTACCTGAACAGATTTTGAGTGCAGTGATTGTCGGCCTGTGGATTACCAATCGTAAGCGTCGAATCATACAGCCTAGCCCTCTAAGGCAACTAGGTAAGGCGGTCTGAACAAATTACCTCGTTTTCGAATGGCACATCGAAGGTAAGGCTGTAAGGAGAATCATTTGAGCGGCCTTCAGGAACTCTTGAGCAAGAGAATACTCATAACGGGCGGGGCTGGCATGATCGGGAGCACGCTGGCGCATTGTGCGAATTCGCTTGGGGCAAAGGTCCGAGTAGTAGATGCAATGCTGCCGCTCTATGGCGGTAATCTTCAGAACCTAGCTGGAATCAACGGACAAATTGAGTTTGTCCAGGGGGACATACGCGATTTGGAGTTGATGGAACGGCTAGTCACTGAGGTAGACTTCGTTTTCGATCTGGCCGCTCAGGTTAGTTACACCCACAGTAATAGTGACCCTTTCTTGGATCTAGACATAAATTGCCGGGGACACCTTATCGTCTTGGAGGCCTGTCGGAAAAGAAATCCTGCAGCTAAGCTGGTTTTTTCAAGTTCGAGATTTGTATATGGAAGTACTCTACACAACCCAGTTTCTGAGAGTCATCCCACAAACTGCAAGAGCATATACGGAATACATAAGTTATCAGCTGAGAAATACTTCCAGTTCTATCAGGAAGCCTACGGCTTGGACACTGTGTGTGTTCGCATCGCCAATCCTTACGGTCCCCGACAACAAATGAAACACAATGGGTACGGAATAGTGAATTGGTTTATCCGGATGGCACTAGAAGGCAAGCCGCTCACGATTTATGGCGATGGCCGACAAATACGGGACTATGTCTTTGTAGATGACGTCGCTCACGCATTATTAGCAATTGCTGTTTCGTCGGAGACCCGCGGAAGAGTGTTTAATTTAGGATCAGGCGTCGGCACCGCATTCCGGGACATGACACACATTATTGCTGAGTGCGTTCCCAATACGGAAATTCGTGAAGTGGCTTGGCCTGCCGATCGCGCTCTAGTGGAGACAGGGGACTATGTTTCGGATCTGTCACAAATCCAAGCCGCGACCGGCTGGGTGCCTAAGGTCAAATTTCGTGAAGGTGTACAACAAACGGCAGCATTTTATGCGGCGCACAGACAACATTACTGGTAAAGAACCGACTGTTCTGCAGTTAGTCTCGGCATCAGCAGTCAACCCCTCAACGTTCGTGCTACGTGAAGTGAGGGAACTTCGCCGGACAGGATTGGACGTGATCATCGGACAATTACGCCCAGTCTCTAAGCAGATGAGTACAACCGGTTTTGAGGAGTTAGCGTCCGTCATTATCAGGCCACGTTGGTGGTCCCACAGTTTTCTACTTGCTCTTGCATACTACAGCGCCACGCAGCCGCGGCGGCTAGGGCAGTACCTAGCATTGATCATGCGAGGCGACCTGCAAACCAAGAATGTACTAAAGATGTTATATGTTTTGGTGACGGCCATAACATTGGCGTACGAATGTCGAAATACCCCTGTTAAACATGTCCGAGCACACTTCCTTCACACGGAAGCGTTGGCTGCGTACTTTGTGAGCCACCTTTTGCAGGCTCCGTACAGCATTACAGTTCACACAGTTGTCGTTCATTTTCCTCCTAAAGTGGTGAGCGAAGTGATCCAAAATGCGTCTTTTGTGGTTGCGGACACTCTGCAGGTTAAGGAATTCTTAGTGTCACTGAGCGTGCCCCCCGAGCAAATCCGACTCATACGCAACGGTTTGCCCCTCGATGAACTGAAGTTTCAGCCAGATCGGCCAGCTGGTCCGCCCATCGTGTTGGCCGCTGGTTATTTGGTTCCGAAGAAGGGGTTCGACGTTTTGCTAGCTGCCTGCAGCCTCCTTCTCAAACGTCACGTTGTATTCCGATGTGTGATCGTGGGTGACGGCGTCGAGCGGAAAAAACTAGACGCAACAATAGAGGCTTTGGGCTTGCAATCCAAGGTCGACATGGTTGGTGATCTTCCGTTCCAGGCACTGAAGGAGTGGTACTACCGGGCCGTAGTATTCGTAATGCCATCGGTCACGCTTACGAACGGCGGCACGGATGGCTTGCCAACAGTAATACTTGAATCATTGGCGTGCGGAACTCCAGTCGTTGGGACAAAGGTGGCAGCGATACCCGAGGTAATCTTGCACGGAACGACAGGGCTTTTGGTTCCTCCGAACGCGCCCGAACTGCTGGCGGATCAGATCCAGTCGTTGTTAGGTCAGGCGGCGGTACGGAGCTCATTAGCCCGAGAGGGTCGCCTCTTAATCGAAAAAGACTTCGATGTTAGACAAAATTCCGAGATCCTAGCAAAACTGATTCTTTCACGCTCGGGTGTTTCTCATGCCTCACCTCTGAGCGAACTAAATCCGGAGCCTCTCTAAATGAATGTCATACCACGTGTAAGAACGACTGCGCGTTCGATAGTCTCAAGGTTTCCTTTTCTGGACCTGAAGGCGCAATTCGCCACCATTCGCAGTGAAGTTCTCGAGTCAGTCATACGTACTCTCGACAGCCAGCACTTCATCCTGGGGCCCGAAGTGGAAGCCTTCGAGGGAGAAGTTGCCTCGCAGACTGGGTGCAGCCATGCAATAGCTTGCGCTTCAGGATCCGACGCGTTGATCTTGGCGTTGCTGGCCTTGGACATCGGTCGCGCCGATGAAGTGATCACTACTCCGTTCACCTTTATTGCCTCGGCGGGTTCCATCGCTCGAGTAGGAGCAAAACCAGTGTTCGTGGACATCGATCCACAGACCTTCAATATTGACTCCAAGGCGATCGAAAGAGCAATTACTCCGCGTACTAAAGCCATCATGCCAGTGCATCTGTTTGGGCTTGCATCTGAGATGGATGCAATTCAGGAAATAGCGTCAGCGCATCGAATCCCAATCGTTGAAGATGCAGCACAGGCTATTGGCGCGAGATACGAAGGGCGTGCTGTGGGTAGCCTGGGTGCCCTAGGTTGTTTCAGCTTTTTCCCGTCGAAGAATCTCGGCGGCGCAGGTGACGGTGGTCTGGTCACTACGAATGACGAGAGGCTGGCGGATACACTCCGGTTGTTACGTGTTCACGGGGCGCGTCGCAAGTATGAATATGAGGTGTTGGGGATGAATAGTCGGCTTGACGCACTGCAGGCGGCTATCCTGCGTGTCAAGCTCCGCTATCTGGACAAATGGGCTGTAGCTCGGCGAAACAATGCTGCACGCTATCGGGACCTGTTTCACGAGTTTCGTCTCGAGTCGTTGGTGATGGCACCGGCATCGCCAGCGCGGTTATCGCATGTGTACAACCAGTTCACAATTCGGGTGAAAGAGCGGGATGCGCTTCGGGAACACCTTCAGCAACGTGGCATCCCGACGGAAATCTATTATCCAAGACCTCTGCACCTACAAAATGCATTCAAACACTTGGGCCATAAGCTGGGAGACTTTCCGGTTTCCGAGTCCGCCAGCCTCGAAGTTGTATCTTTGCCGATTTATCCGGAGCTGACGGAAGAGCAACAGCGTGCTGTGGTTGCCGCAATTGCGGATTTCGATGCTGAGTAAGGAGCGAAACAACAAAATGACTCAGGCACGACCGACAGAGCAAACACCTCGAGTTGCGGTCATTGGTGCGGGTTATTGGGGCAAGAACCTAGTCCGCAATTTTCATGCACTAAATGTTCTAGAAACGGTCTGTGATGTCAGTGACGAGACGCTGGATCGGATTCGCCGTGAATTTCATGTCGCAACGACGAAAGATTTCGATGCAGTCTTGAGCGACACGAGCGTGGATGCGGTTGTGATCGCGGCTCCCGCGTCAGATCACTTTCATCTCGCATCTAGAGCTTTGAATGCGGGAAAGCATGTTTTTGTGGAAAAGCCTCTAGCGCTCCGCGTTGAGCATGGGAGAGAGTTGGTCGAACTAGCGAACGAGCGCGGGCTTGTTCTAATGGTTGGCCATATTCTTGAGTATCATCCGGCCGTCGTCGAACTGAAGCGCCTGGTACAGCAAGGTCAACTAGGCAAGATACAATACATTTATTCTTCCCGAATAAACCTCGGTAAGCTGCGAACTGAGGAAAACATCTTGTGGAGTTTTGCGCCGCACGATATTTCAGTGATCCTGCAGATGCTGAACGAAGTTCCTGTTACTGCGGCTGCCCAGGGTGGTACGTATCTTAATCCGCCGATAGTTGACACAACGTTGAGTACGCTCGACTTCGCGAGTGGCGTCAAAGCTCACATTTTCGTCAGTTGGCTCCATCCTTTTAAGGAGCAGAAACTCTGCGTCATCGGCAGCGAGAAGATGGCGGTATTTGACGATCTAGAGGCTGAGAAAAAACTGGTCTTGTACGCCCACCGCATAAATTGGACAGATCGCAAGCCGGTGGCGGAGCGCGATGGTGGTCAGGTGATTACAATCCCCAAAGGGGAGCCGCTGCGTGGAGAATGCGAACATTTCCTCGAGTCCATAATCAAAGGATCTCGCCCTCGAACTAGTGGAGAAAGCGGTCTACGTGTCCTGGAGGTCCTCGAGGCATGCAGCCGTTCTTTGGCTCAAAATGGAGCGCCCGTGCCCGTACTCCCCGAGGCTCCGCGATATTTCGCTCACCCTACGGCCGTAATTGATCAGCCTTGCCTAATCGGCGATGGCACGAAGATTTGGCACTTCTCGCACGTTATGGAGAATTCTGTTTTGGGGGCAGGATGTAACCTTGGACAAAACGTCGTCGTCAGTCCTGGGGTCCGTCTCGGTCGAAATGTTAAAGTGCAAAATAATGTTTCGCTATATACAGGAGTCGAGCTAGGGGACGATGTGTTCTGCGGCCCATCCATGGTCTTCACTAACGTCATCAATCCGCGCAGCCAGATCAATCGGAAAAACGAATATAAAAGAACTGTAGTAAAACAAGGTGCGACCCTTGGAGCCAATTCAACGATCGTGTGTGGCACGACAATTGGCCGATACGCTTTCGTTGCTGCAGGAGCAGTAGTGACTCGGAACGTTCCGGATTACGCACTGGTTATCGGTGTACCGGCTAAACAGGTCGGATGGATTTGCTCGTGTGGTGAGCGGCTTAGCGATATTTCAACCGGCGACGTTACGTGTACAGCATGCGGTAAGACCTATCTTGTGGCTAATGGATCATGTAAGGAACAAGCCGAAAGAATTACAGCTCATGTTTAATCTCGTTCTTGTGACATCTTCTGCGACAGGCCAATGCATAAACCAACGTTGCCACTTGCGTGCACAGCAACTGTTGTGTGGAAACATCCCAGAACTCTTCGGCAGCGAATGTCTTTAACGACGGCAACATCAGGGTGCTCGAATGCAGTGGCCGAGCATGAGGAGATAACAGGAATCTCTGTCGTGGTCCCGATGCGGAACGAACGCGCACACATACAAGAGTGTCTCAATTCTCTTTTGAACCAGACATACAATCAGAATGCATACGAAATAATTGTTGTGGATGGCGGCTCTTCTGACGGATCTTCGGGGATAGTGCGAAGCATGCAGGCAAGCCATCCTAATCTGTTCGTGATCGACAACCCCGCGAGGATTACTCCAATCAGTATGAATCTGGGGATTCGCGAAGCCAAAAAGGACGTCATCGTAATCGCGGGCGCACACGCAATTTATTGTTCAGATTTTCTTACGAATTGCGTTAAGAAATTGCAAGAAACTGGAGCTGACGTGGTTGGCGGGCCCGTCCAAACTGTCCCGAGAAATGATTCTTTCGGGGCCAGGCTCACAGCGGCAATTCTGAGTAGTCATTTTGGAGTCGGAAACTCGAATTTCCGAACTAGCTTAAAGGAGGGCTATGTCGATACGGTTCCCTTTGGAGCCTATCGATTAGGCGTACTAAACAAAGTCGGACTCTTTAATGAAAAGCTTGTCCGCAATCAGGACAATGACTTGTCCGCTCGCATTAGACAAGCCGGAGGAAGAATCTATTCGTCTCCCGAAATTTCTGCGATCTATGTTCCGGCAAGTTCATTTGGCGACTTGCTTCGCCAAACGTACAAGAAAGCACAGTGGCATTTTTTTACGATGCGGGAAAACGTAGGTGCTCTTGGCTTGAGACACTTAGCTCCTGCTTTGTTCTTGCTGGCTCTTGCGTGCCTCGTGGTTCTTGCTACGTCGCAATACTGGGCTCGAGTCGCGTGCACCTTTACCGTTCTGGCCTATTTTGTTGTAGGTTTCGGCTATTCATTAGGCTCTAGCCGACAAAAAAGCTTAGGCGTCGCTCTTTGTTTGCCGGCGGCGTGCTTCATTTTTCATTGTGCTTACGGTCTAGGAACTCTCGTTGGGACGCGATATTTGGTTACCGTCACAAACGAGCAAACCCCTTAACACGGCTAGAGAAACGTGTACCTTGAGGAACCAGTGAAAGCTACTTGTGCGCAGTTGCAAGTGCCGTTCCATCGCGCTTCGGTTGGAGATGAGGAGGCAGAGGCGGTGAGCGAAGTCATCCGGTCTGGCTGGATGACAATGGGACCGAAGACGTTTGAATTTGAAAAGGAATTCGGAAAATACATTGGCGCTGACCATGCTATTGCGGTCTCAACAGGCACTGCAGCACTGCATCTTTCTCTGGAAGCAGCTGGAGTTCGGGAAGGCGATGAAGTGCTCGTCCCAACGACGACATTCACAGCTACCGGAGAAGCCGTTACGTACGTTCGCGCGCGTCCCGTGCTCGTCGATATTGACCCGATTACGATGAACATTGATCCAGGTGATGCGACCCGGCGTGTAACGACAAAAACTAAGGCGATAATTCCGGTTCATCTAGGCGGCCAGCCATGTGACATGCGTGAAATCCACGGACTGGCAGAAAAACATAATCTTCGAGTCATCGAGGATGCAGCTCACGCGCTGCCGTCCGAGTATTGCGGGAAGCGCATCGGCCAACTCAGCGAATTTACTTGTTTTAGTTTCTATGCGACAAAAACGCTAACGACAGGCGAGGGGGGGATGATAACCACCAATAGCGCGACCGTCGCTGACCGTGTTCGCCTGATGCGTTTGCACGGTATCGAACGAGATGCCTGGAAACGCTATCGTGCCGATGGATCTTGGTTCTACCAAGTGCTGGAGGCGGGATTCAAATACAATTTAACCGATTTTCAATCGGCGATTGGGTTGGTGCAACTATCAAAGTGTGACGCGATGGCGCAGGCGCGTCAAGTTATCGCAAAGCGCTACACGGTTGCCTTCGCATCCTTAGAAGAGCTTGTTACTCCCACGATCGGTTCAGATCGCAATACTTCTTGGCATCTGTACATTCTGAGGCTTCGCTTAGAACACCTGAACGTAAACCGAGACCGTTTCATTGACCTCTTGCAGCAACGGGGCGTGGCATGCAGCGTTCACTTTATCCCGCTTCATCTCCAACCTTATTATCAGCGCGCATACGGCTACAAATCCGGTGACCTTCCACGCGCCGAGCAGGAATATCGCACTTGTCTGTCTTTACCCATTTTCCCTGGTATGACAGAAGAAGAAATCGAGCATGTAATTCGCACGGTAAGAGACACTGTAATTGAGTGTCGCCCAGCTCGTGCCACTGTCTATGTGTCCTCAACTCCTTGATGAAGCTCGACAGGAAGACGACCTGACTGCCGCTCGCCCGGTACCAGCCGCGAAGGTTTCACTCACCTTTTACGCGAAATGGGGCAAGCGAGCCCTGGATATCTTTTGTTCTTCGCTCGGATTGTTGGTGCTTTCCCCGTTATTCGTCGTCGTTGCGTATTGCATTAAATTGACGTCTCCGGGGCCGTCATTTTATCTACAGACAAGGATTGGGAGGAATGGACGCCAATTTCTGATCGTAAAGTTTCGGTCGATGATTATTGGCAAATTAAATGGCGATTTGGGAATCACTGTCTCCGGCGACAAGCGAGTGACGCCAATTGGAAGGGTTCTTCGCCGTTACAAACTGGATGAACTGCCCCAACTCTGGAATGTTTTGCGAGGTGACATGAGTCTAGTGGGGCCGCGCCCTGAATTACCGATGTATGTTGCCAGCTATACAGCGGAACAAAGACAGGTGCTTGCCGTGCGACCCGGAATTACAGATCCTGCGAGCCTCACCTATCGACACGAGGAGAAGATCCTCGCAGAGTATGACGATCCTGATCAATTTTACCGAACACGGATTCTGCCAGATAAGCTGGCGCAGAGCTTAGTCTATCTGCAGAAGATTTCTCTCAAAGTTGATCTGCGCATAATTGTTGAGACTGCTTTGTCCTTATTCTTTCCTAGGAGCAGGGCCCAAGTTCAAAGTCACTTTAAGCAGAACGACGGGATCTGAGTCACAGGCGAGTGAAACAGTCAAAGATTTAATGCCCCTGGCCGGTTCAGGTCCTGCGCGCGACCTAAGTCTCAGTGACCGCCGTAATTAATATTCTGAGAAGCTATGACCCATAAGATGCCAATCCTATTGATGCGGTACAGGCCCTGGTTCATCAGTCTGTTCCAGTCCTGCGTCATTGTCTGTTCGCTCGTTCTCGCTTGGCTGCTTCGTTTCGATTTCACTCTCCCGTATCGTTCCGTTCTCATTTTGTCTATTCCCATCCTCGTCGTCACTCGGCTTGGAGCGATGGCGTATTTTGGATTGCTTCGCGGGTGGTGGAGGTATGTTGGAATTCGGGACGGATTCGACATTCTGAAAGCTGTGGGCACTGGCTCGGTTCTGTTCTGGTTTACTGTGCGGTTTGTCCTAGCCACAACAGCTTTCCCGCGAACAATTTACATCTTGGAGGCCCTTCTTACAGCTGTTTCTCTTGCAGGTGTCCGGCTTCTATCTCGGGCGATTGCAGAGTCGGTTAGAGAGGACATCTCTTCCTGCAAGAGAGTGATTCTCATTGGCGCTGGTTCAGCGGCACACACCATAATCCGCGAAATTCGTCGGCCTGACAGTAGCTATGTTGCTGTAGGTTGCCTTGATGACGATCAGTCGAAGCTGGGCATTAGAATTGATAATGTTCGAGTGCTGGGAACAGTCGATCAGCTTTCAGAAGTGCTATCCTCGGAACCGGCAGACGAGGTGCTCATCACTGTGCCATCAGCTACTGGAAGCCAAATGCGCAGATTTGTTGAAATCTGTAATTTGGCCAAGGTCAGCTTCCGCACTGTCCCGGCACTCAAAGACATCATCGCCGGGCAAGTTACTGTTAGTCAGCTTCGGGAAGTCAGCCTGGAAGACTTGTTGGGCAGAGAACCAGTGCAGATTGATCTTGACGCTGTTCGCCGCGAGATTGTTGGACGGACAGTGTTGGTGACAGGAGCTGCGGGCTCAATTGGGTCGGAGCTGTGCCGTCAGATCCTCGAATACGGCCCAGCCCGCCTCATTTGTTTCGACCAGAGCGAAACGGGGCTATTTTTTCTCCGGTTGGGTCTAATTCAGCATAAGAATGGCTCCCAGGTCGTATTCCGGGTCGCGGATGTTTGTGATTCCGAGCGTGTCGCTGCCCTCCTTTCGGAATTCTCACCGGAGATCATCTTCCACGCTGCAGCGTATAAGCACGTGCCAATGATGGAATCCAACGTTCAAGAAGCGATTAAGAACAATGTTCTCGCGCTCGTCGGCCTTTTGGATTTGGCCGCGGAGGCTGGATGCAAAGCCTTCGTCTTGATCTCTTCTGACAAGGCGGTAAACCCGACGAACGTGATGGGTGCTACCAAACGAATCTGCGAACTCATCATTTCTTCGAGACCGCCGAACGGCATGCGCTGTGTTTCAGTGAGGTTTGGAAATGTACTCGGCTCTAGTGGTAGCGTTATTCCGGTCTTGAAGCAGCAGCTCCGTGATCACCAGCCACTGACCATCACTCACCCGGAGATCAGGCGCTTCTTTATGATTACTCCTGAGGCGGTGGCCTTGGTTTTGCAAGCTTTTACTATCGGCGACCATGGCGACATCTTGGTTTTGAACATGGGTGAATCAGTACGCATTCTCGACTTGGCCCGCAGCCTTATCCGACTGTCAGGTAAATTCGAGCACGACGTGCAAATTCAATTCACAGGTCTCCGAGACGGAGAAAAGCTCGAAGAAGAGCTATTCTATAGTCATGAGGCAGTGCTACCAACGTCGTGCGGCAAGGTGAAACGTACTAGTGGAACGTTGAAGGACTGGGCCGGGCTGTGCCGTCAGCTGGAAGAACTTCGCTTATCGATGACGATGGATGGCGCCGCGCCGATTCGAGCGAGAATAAAGGCAATCGTGCCCGAATACTCTCTCCCGGAAGAAATACAAGGTAGCAACGGCACAAAGATGGAGAGTAACCACTTTGAGGCGGTTGCGGGTCACGATTAGTTGATTTAGAACAGATTCGTCACGTGAAATAGGAGATCAGAATGAAGGGTGTGGTTCTTGCGGGCGGCACGGGTAGTCGGCTTAATCCGCTTACGCGCGTCACGAACAAGCATTTGCTTCCTGTTTACGATAAGCCGATGGTGTATTACCCCATCCAGACGCTCGTAAACGCGGGAATCGAGGAGATCCTTCTGGTAACGGGTGGAAAAAACGCAGGTGAGTTTCTACGGTTACTGGGCAACGGGCGCGACTTTGGTTTGAAGCACGTCAACTATACCTACCAAGAAGGCGAAGGCGGTATAGCCGAGGCGCTGGGTCTCGCCGAGCATTTTGCCGATGGCGAACCCGTTTGCGTAGTGCTTGGTGACAACATTATCGAGAACAATGTCCGCCATGCCGTCGAAAACTTCAAGAAACAAGGCCGCGGCGCGAAGATCTTGCTGAAGGAAGTTCAAGACGCGGAGCGTTTCGGAGTCGCGGAAATTCGGGGCAATAGCGTTGTAGGCATCGAAGAAAAGCCTCGCAACCCCAAATCGAATTACGCGGTTATCGGAATTTATTTGTACGATGCGACTGTGTTCCAGAAAATTCGCCGCCTGAAGCCCTCCGGCCGCGGCGAACTCGAAATTACCGACGTGAATAACTTTTATGTTGAAGAGGGCAATCTAACCTATGAGATTCTGAACGGCTGGTGGACTGATGCCGGCACGTTCGAATCCCTGTTGCGGGCTAATAACCTGGTGGCGGAAACTGGTGCGAACAAAATTTCCAAAGAAGAACTCGCCGAACGCACCATGAGCAGGGAAGTCGCACGATGAAGATATTTGTCACAGGCGGAGCAGGCTTCATAGGCTCAAATTTCATCCGCTATGTTCTACAGGCGGGCAAGAATCACGCGATCGTCAACTACGACAAGCTTACCTATGCGGGAAACCTGGCAAACCTGCACTCCATCGCACACCATCCCGGCTACAGCTTCGTTAAAGGCGATATCTGCGATGCCGTTGCAGCGGAAAAAGCAATGCGAGGTTGCGATGCGGTTGTGCACTTCGCTGCCGAATCGCACGTGGATCGGAGCATCTACGAGCCCGCTCCCGTAATCCAAACTAATGTCACAGGAACCTTCACTCTGCTTGAGGTCGCCCGCAGGACCGCCATCTCTCGTTTCGTTCACATTTCCACTGATGAAGTCTATGGGGACATCGCTCCGGGAGTTCACGCCACCGAAGATTCTCCTGTTCAACCAAGCAGCCCCTACTCTGCGTCTAAAGCTGCCTCGGACCTCTTGGTCCTATCGTATGTTCGCACCTACAAATTTCCCGCTTTGATCACGCGCTCCTCAAACAATTACGGCCCCTACCAGTTTCCCGAAAAATTTCTGCCGCTGATGATTACAAACGCCCTCTCTGACAAACCGCTTCCCATTTACGGCGATGGGAAACAGCAGCGCGACTGGCTCCACGTGGAAGATAATTGCCGCGGAATTCTCGCGGTTCTCGAACGTGGAAAAATCGGCGAAGTCTACAACATCGGCGGCTCCCATGTGGAAGAGAATCTCGACATGGTCCATCGTTTGCTTCAATTGACCGGGAAGCCTCAGAGTTTGCTTAGCTACGTGGCCGACCGCCCGGGCCATGATCGTCGCTATGCTTTGGATTCGACAAAAATAGAAACCGAGCTGGGATGGAAACGCGAAATTCCGTTGGAAGACGGCATTC
>WNFR01004831.1_pt1 | contig 18878 bp, 19 predicted proteins | sample 5400221 | NCBI WGS metagenome assembly WNFR01 (sample SAMN13153357, study PRJNA577476) | soil metagenome | isolation source: 40 cm soil under Madrone tree | place: USA:California | collected 2016-06-14 | reverse complement strand
CTTTGCGATTTGAACTGGACGCGGCTGGACAAAATTCGCTTTGCCCTCGCGCAATTTTTCGATCATCCGGCTTCGCACCATCATTTCGGAAAAATCGAAAGCGCACGGATTGATTTCGCGCCCGCGTTTAGATCGACCGCGGTGCTTTTGGCCGGTTGGCTCGCGGCACAACTAAACTGGCGCGCCGAGAAAATGAAAACCGAGAACAAGCTGCGATTTTACGATTCCTCTGGACGCAAGATCGACATCCAATTGCGCGAACACGCCGGGCCACCAATCGACGAAATCATTTTGAACTCGGACAGGGTTGAGTTCGCTGTTGCGCCCGCGAAATGCGGTGATCTGCTGGAGGTTTCGCGCGGTAAGCCTAGCGAGAAACGAACGCCGCAATTAGTGCCTGCGCAAAGCAACGACCCAGTGAGCTTGATGAGCCAGGAATTGCTGCGCGGCGGACCGCACAAGGTTTATCTCCGTGCGGTCAACTGCGTTCGCGATCTGCTTTAAGATTGTCGATCTTCGAATCGGCGAGCTCTTCGAAAATCCGAATTAGCGACCGCGCGTTTTTTTCGATCGAGAAAAGTTCGCCGGCACGTTTCTGTCCTTTCTCACCCAAGCGCCGCGCGAGCGAAAGATCGACAATCACTTTTTCAATGGCGCGGCCGAGCGCACCGGCATCATTAGGAGGCACAAGAATTCCCGTCTCATGTTCAACAACCATTTCCGGAATTCCGCCGATCGCGGTCGAAATGACCGGCAATCCCGTCGCCATTGCTTCCATGATTACGGTGGGCAAATTATCCATGCCGCCGTCGGCGCCGATTATGCTCGGCAGGACAAAAACTGTTCCCGCCGCCAAATGCTCCGCGATTTCACGTTGCGGTTTTGCGCCGAGCAGCTGAACGCAATTTTGCAGATCGAATTGATCGATCTGCCGGAGCAATTCTTTTTCAAGCGGACCTTCGCCGATGATCTCGCAGCGAAATAATTTTCCGCGGTCTTTGAGCAATCGACAGGCGTGGATCAAATCAGCGAACCCCTTTTTGTCGATCAAACGGCCGATGGCGACGATCGACGGCGGTGCGACCGAGAAATCGGCGCGCTTGAATTCAGTGAGATTCAACCCGTTGTAAATGCGATGGATTCGGTTGGTGCGATCTGGAAAGCGCTCTTTCAAAAACTTTGCTGCGTAGTCGGTCTCGGTAACGATGGCACGCGCGGCATCGACAAGTTTATCGAGACCGATCTCGAAATTTCGTGGCGCGAAAATGTCGTTGGCATGCGCGGTAAAGCTGAAATGGATGCCGAAGAACTTGCCGATCCAAGAAGCGGTGCGCGCGGCGAGACCGGCGAAGTGCGCGTGGACGTGGCGAATTCCGAGATTGGGCAGGCGTAAACCAATATAAATCGCCTGATAAAGACGAAGAAAATCCGTTCGCCGTCCCCATTCATCAAGCGAGTCAACAATCTCTCCCGTTAGGTTTCCTTTTTTGGAAGCTCGATGGACGTCGTCCAACAACTCCTTTTCGCCGGGCAGATAATGGACACGGTTTATGATGCGCTCGTCCCAATCCTGCGGCGGCTCGTCCTTCGGCTTGCGAATCGAGAAAATGGGCGGGGTCAGGCCTTGTCGATCCAGCTCAGCGACCTCTCGATAGCAGAAGGTTTGTGAAAACGACGGAAACCGCTCGAAGAGATAAGCGAATTTCGTCATCGGTCCCAATTAACGGGAAAAGCGTTTCCTGCAAATAGCGTAGTGCCAAGTGGCCACGGCGCGGAGACCGTCGCTTCGCACGAGTTCTGCTCCATGGAAAGAATGCTGGAACGAATTCTCACATCAATGGCCCTCATCTTGGTCAGCTGCCTGATCCTGCCCGGTTGTGCGCATTTTACCAAGAGCGGACGCCAACAGGTCGCCTACGAAAAATACGTGAGAAAATGCAGCTACACGCGCGACCGTCAAAGATCAAAAATGAAAATGCCGCGAATGGCCATACCGGCTTCCGCGCCTTCGGAGAACAAAGCCAGCGCCGGCGTCGTTGATGCGCCTTCGCCACAATCGGTAACGACGGGCGATTCACAAACCGAGCAATAGGGAATTCGTCAAGTTGGCTCGCGTTCTACCGGGATCGGTTTTCCGGCGTCATCGACCGCGACGTAAATGAAGACGCCATGCGTGACGCGGAGTTGCTCGCCGGTCATGTAACGCGTAACCCAAACATCGACCGGAATTTTCATTGAAGTGCGACCGATGCGCTCGACCCAGGCGTAACAGGCAACGGTGTCCCCCACCCGCACCGGGCGAAGAAACGACATGCCCTCTATAGCCACAGTCACGACGCGAGCCTTCGCCACTTTTGCTGCCAAAATCGCACTCCCCAAATCCATTTGGGAAACCAACCAGCCGCCGAAAATGTCGCCGTCCCGATTGGTGTCCTTGGGCATGGCAATCGTCTGAATGACAAGCTCGCCTTTCGGTTGATCGACATCGTCCATTCGCGCGGAAAATAACACAACTCACTGAAACTGGTAGGGACGGCGCAGCGCAGCGTCCCTACCTACAGAATCAACATGCAGTCGCCGTAGCTGTAGAAGCGATAGCGCTCGCGGATCGCTTCCTGGTAGGCGGCAAGAACGAAATCCCGTCCCGCGAATGCACACACCAGCATGAGCAACGTCGAACGGGGAAGATGAAAATTCGTGAAAAGGAGATCGACATGCCGGAAGCGATAGGGCGGGTAAATGAAAAGATCGGTCGAGCCGGCTTGCGGAAGCAATCTCCCATTTTGACGACGCGCTGATTCGAGGACCCGCACTGTCGTTGTTCCGACAGCAAGAGTCCGTTTCGCATTGTTAATCTGCTCGGCGGCCCCGGGCGAAATAGAAAATTGCTCGGGATGCATGCGATGCGCCCTGATGTCTTCCGATCGCACCGGCAAAAATGTTCCGGTGCCGATATGCAGTGTCACGAAGGCATAAGGAATTTCATCCAGAATTTCACGGGTGAAATGCAGACCGGCGGTCGGCGCGGCCAGCGCGCCGGGCGCGTCGGCAAAAATCGTCTGGTAACGCGTCTCGTCCTCTCCGTCGCTTTCACGGCCGATGTAGGGTGGCAAAGGCATCAAACCGCCAGCATAAAGATCGATATCTTCATTCAGCGACACAATGCGCTCGCCCTCGGGCGAGATTTCCTCGACGCGCAAAATGGCGTTGTCGATCCTGGCGGTCGCACCGAGGCGCATTTTTCGCCCAGGCTTGACCAGACATTTCCAGCGCCCCGAACCGATCCGCTCCGCAAACAAAAACTCAATCGCGCCGTCATCGGAAAATTTTTTCGCCGGAAGGACTCGGGTGTCGTTCAGAACGAGCAGGTCGCCTGGATTGAGGAGAGTTTTTAATTCGGTGAATTGTCGATGTTCGATTGTCTGCGCAGCGCGACGCAGAACCATCATGCGGGACTCGTCGCGGCACGGAAGCGGTCGCTGCGCGATCAGGTCGGACGGCAAATCATAATCGGAATCCGAAAGTCGCGCGCCCATTTCAACATCATTAAAGGATTTGCGGTTGCGCGCAAAATTTTGGATGATCGTCCTGAATGCAGGAACCCGCTCTCGATCTCGTCATCGCGGCGCTGGAGAAAATTCGCGAGACCAGGGATCGATTGCCGCGCGCGTCGAGAATCTGGCTCACGCGCCTGGACCGCATTGTTCCCAATAAGGCCATGCTCCTCGCGCCGGTCGGTGAACGCGTTCGCGTTTGCACCAAGTGTCCGCACCTCGCCTGCTCGCGAACGCAGACGGTTTTCGGCGTGGGAAATCCGGATGCCGAGATCATGTTCATTGGCGAAGCGCCCGGTGCGGATGAAGACGCGCAAGGCGAACCGTTCGTCGGACGCGCCGGACAGCTGCTCACCAGAATCATCAAGGCGATGGGTTTTGCGCGGGAGGACGTTTATATCGCGAATATTCTCAAATGCCGTCCGGATATGCCGCCCGGCTCATTTGGAAATCGGGCGCCGACACCACTCGAGATGCAAACCTGCCGGCCGTATCTGGTCGAACAGATCGACATTATTCAACCGAAGGTCCTGGTCGCGCTCGGCGCCGTGGCTGTCGAAGGCATGCTCGGAACGCGCGGGACGATGCGAGAGTTACGCGGCAGATGGCACTCTTACAACGGGACGCCGTTGATGATTACTTATCACCCGGCGTATTTGCTGCGAAACCAGGCACCTTCGGAAAAACGTAAAGTCTGGGAAGACATGCTTCAAGTGCTGGAGCGCCTGGAACAACCGATCACCGAGAAACAACGAAATTATTTTCTGTAGCGGCGCTCTGTGAGCGTCGCATTAATTCGCTCGGCGGTCATAGACCGCCGCTACAGTTTCGAAAAGCGGTGAAACATCCGGTCAATTTGTGACCGTGCCGCGAGCGTGATGGCGACCGAAGCAATCATCTCGCGCACCTCGCGGCGTTGGACTTTGACCTTACGATATAACGCCGTGCTGCCCTTGTCGCGCAAAAGCGCGAGTGTACGTGCGCCGATCAGCGCTGGCAGAACCGTCGCGGCGCGGACACGTCGATTTCGAATCGCTCGCGAATATTGCATTCCTGCGGCAAGTCCGTGCTCCGCCTTTTCAACCCACTTTTGATAGATTGGTTGAAAGCGATCCGGTTCGCGAACAATTTGCGCCGCCTGTAGATGGGCCGCGGCCAATTCATCTTCCGGAAAATAACATCGTCCTGTTTGAAGATCAGAACCGGCATCGCGCAGGATGTTGATCAACTGAAGTCCCATTCCGTAGCGCTTCCCGAGATCGAGCATTTCGTGTTCGCCTAGCTCCGCGAACTTCCGGACATGCCGAAAGCAAAGCCGCGTCCAGAATTCCCCAACACAACCCGCAACCAGAAACGTGTATTGATCCAGATCGGCTGCTGTGGCGAGCGCGCGAATATTGGCGGGGTCGTCAAAGTATTGCAGATCGAGCGTTTGGCCCCGTGTGATTTTCTCAAGCACGGCACAAACGTCGTCGCGGTCAGCCGCACTCAACTGCTCCAGCCATTCCAAACAATGGGGCAGAGATTCAACGAGCGCCCGCTCGCTCGCATTTTCCTGCAGCGGCGCGAACGACGCGGCAAGATCGACAATCGAGCCGACGGGAGTCGAGCGAGATGGATGGGCGACCCGAACGGGTGAGCTTTCGGGAGAAAGCCAATCAATCGAGCCTTGCGGAGCTTTGCCCTGGATCGCATTCGATAATGTTTGAAGGGTTTCCGCTCGCAGCGTTCCAGAAATTCGCGCTGTGTCTGCCACGGTATCTGTCGTCCGCGCCAGCAAATAGGCCAGCGCCACCGGTTCACGCAGTCGCGCCGGCAAGATACGAATGGACAGGTAGAACGATCGCGAAACTGAGCGCAGGAGCGGGCCGTGAAATCGCCAGGAGGCCATTTTATTAATTCAGCGATTTATAAACTGTCACACGCGAAATTTAGCGCCCTACATTCTTGATCTCGATGTGATTCGGGTCCGAGTTTCCCAAACCAAGCTGGCCCGCAACTTTTACGTAATCCGCCATCCGACCGATGGCCGGCAGGCTGGAGCGAGCACGCCATTGCTCCAATCGTTTCAACGCAACGACGTCCAGCGCCACTGGGTCCTTGCTCACGTAGAGCGTGGCGTGATGCAGTGCGTAGTTCGGCTGCGACTGCGGGCCTCCCGCATATTGCGCGACCAGACCGTCCATCAAATTCAGCACGACTTTCTTTGCGATGAGCGGATTGCTGTAAATTTCCGCGACGCTCCCCGCGCCGAAACCGAAGCTCTGGGTAAAACGGCGCCAGTTGTCAATGTTCGGGATCGTCACGTTGTATAGACAACCGGCGATGCCGTTGGTTTCACTGCTGCTCATCACCGGAACGTTGATGATTTTTGTGACCTCAGTCGAAAGGATGCGCGAGAAATGACTTAAGTTGCTCGTGTTCTCCGTATCGGAAAGAAGCGGCATTTTCCCTTTGTCTCCTTGATACTCGAGATCGCCCCACACCAATTTCCCGATCAACGGCGCGGAAAGGACCGCCTTCGCATCGTAGCCATCGCGCGGCGCGATCGCTTTCAATTGATAACCGTCGGAGCCTGGCCGATAACCGGCGTCCTTGATTCCGCCCAGAGAACGGTCCCACACGATGATGCTGCCGCGTGAATGTCCGGCCGCGGCCAGACCATCGATAATCGCGTTGACCACATCATGGTGCGTTGTGAAAAGTTCGCCGCCGGCCGCTGAGATTTTGATTCCAATTTTGTCATTCGGAGAAACCAGCGCCGCCCACGCCTTGGCCACTTCCGATTGCCCAGTCGCAGCGAGAACGAGTCGATCCACCATCGCATGTACGACGCGCGGATTTGCTTCGTAATCTTTAATCGCATCCGGCTCGTGCACGGCGTAAACGATGGATGGAGCAGGCGTTGGCCGTGGTCCTTGCGCTTGCGCGAAGGTGATGGCGCAGAAAAAAACAAGGGCTACGTTTCGCATCGACAACGACCTGAGAGATGGCAACGGACTCTATGAACAACAGGAGGAATCACAACTGCGGCAAATCAGAGGCGGCGCCCACTCCGATTCGACACCTCTATCTGCACATCCCGTTTTGTGCGCGCATTTGCCCGTACTGCGCGTTTTACAAAGAGCTGCTCGATCGATCGCAAACCGAGCGCTTCTGTGAAGCGGTGTTGTGCGAACTTAAGCAACACACCCAAGATCGACCCGCCTCGCTCCCTTCGGGCAGCCGATTGGATCAATCAGCTGGGTCGCCCAGCTCCTTCCATTCGGGCCCCGATGATCAACGCACGATTGCTGTAGAAGGAGCTGCCGGGCTGCGCCCGGTCCGGCGACATCTCCTTCCATCGACAATTTACTTCGGTGGCGGCACGCCAACCGCTCTCACCACCTCCCAGGTTGAGCGTCTGCTCAAAGGCTTTCGTGAGCTGCTCGATCTCTCAACATTGACAGAATGGACGGTGGAAGCGAATCCAGGAAGCGTCTCCCCGCGCAAGGCCGCTTTGTTTCGGGAGCACGGTGTGAATCGAATCAGTCTCGGCGTGCAATCCTGGGACGAGGAATTACTAAAAATTCTCGGGCGCGAACACAATGCGCCGCAGGCGGAGAAGTCATTTTCCATTCTGCGCGCGGCGGGATTCACAAATATAAATATGGATCTGATGTTCGGGCTGCCGGGTCAAACCACGCTGCAGTGGCGCTCGACTTTGGAAAAAACAATCAGCCTGCAACCCGAACATATCTCCGCTTACTGTCTGACTTACGAGGAGGACACGGAATTTTTCCTCCGCCAGGCACGCGGCGAGTTCCACGCCGATCCAGACGTCGACGCACAGTTCTTCGAAATGACGATGTCGATCTTGCAAAACGCGGGCTACGAACATTACGAAATCTCGAACTACGCGCGGCCCGGCTTCTCCTCGGCACACAACAGCGCGTATTGGGCAGGCCACGATTATCTTGGGATCGGTCCAAGCGCATTTTCAACTCGCGGGTCGCAACGCTGGCAGAACGTTTCTGATTATCGCGATTACGCCGGCCGGATTTTATCGGGGCAGTCGGCCATTGGCACGATGGAGCAACTCACGCCGGAAATGAGGCGCGCCGAGCGAATCGCTTTTTCATTGCGCACCGGTGAAGGGATCTCGGCGGAATCGCTCCAACCATGGCCGAAGGAAACACAAGAGTTCGTCGCGCTCGGTTTGCTTCGAGAATCAAATGGCAATTTCGTGCTAACCACCGCTGGAAAATCGCTGGCCGATTCAGTCGCCGAAGCGTTTGTTTGAGTTATTCGACTGCGCCGTAGCGGCGTTGTCTTCGGCCATATTCTTCGACGGCAGCGAAGAGGTCCTTCTTTGTGAAATCGGGCCACAGTTTCGGCGTCACATACATTTCTGTGTAAGAAAGCTGCCAAAGGAGAAAGTTCGACAAGCGCATCTCGCCTGAGGTGCGGATGAGCAGATCGGGATCGGGATAATATCGCGTATAGAGATGTTTGCTGAACATCTCAACGTCGATCATCGCCTTGTCGATGTGGCCGAGCTCCACCGCGCGAAGCAGGCTTTTGATTCCGTCGATGATTTCCAGACGACCGCCGTAACTGAGCGCCAGAATCAGCGTCAGTCCATTGTTGCCGGCGGTTTGCTCGATCGTTTTGTGAAGTTGCTGCTGGCAAGTTCCAGGGAGGTCGGTCAGCCGACCGATCGCCTGAAGACGAACATTTTTCTCGACCAGTTCGGGCGTTTTTTCTTTTAAAAACTTCTCGAGCAGGCGCATTAGGGCGAAGACCTCGCTTTTCGGGCGTTGCCAGTTTTCGGCGGAAAAAGCGTAAAGAGTGAGGTATTCGATCTTGAGTTCGCCGCATCCTTCCACGCATTCGCGCGCGGCCTGCGATCCTTGTTCATGTCCTTTGATCCGCGGGAGACCGCGCGCCCTGGCCCATCGACCATTGCCGTCCATGATGATGGCGACGTGCCGGGGAACAGATTTCATGGAGGTCACGGCTACAACACAATCGTTTCACCGCGAGCCGGCCCGACACTGACAATCGATAATTTAGCTCCGGTCAGTGCGGAAATGTATCTTACGTAATCTCTTGCTGCTAAAGGAAGTTGCGAGAGTTTTTGCGCTGAATGCGTGGATTGATTCCAGCCGCGCATTTCTTCGTAAATCGGTTCGCAATTATCGAGCTGCGCCGCGTCGCACGGTGGAACATCCAGACGTTTTCGATTCAGCCGATACGCCACACAAACACGAATAGGATCGACATGGTCGAGCCCGTCCAGGTTTGTGATGGCAAGCTCGTCGATGCCGTTGATCATCGTTGCATAACGCGTGGCCACGGCATCAAACCAGCCGCAGCGGCGGGCACGCCCGGTTGTCGCTCCAAATTCGCGGCCCAATTTGTGAAGCGTTGCGGCTAATTGTCGATCTTCGGTGGGCAACGCCCCTTCGCCTACGCGTGTCGTATACGCTTTCATCACTCCTACCACGCGGTCCATCCGGTGCGGCGGTACGCCCGTGCCCGTGCACGCGCCACCCGCAGTTGTATTTGATGAAGTCACGTATGGATAAGTGCCGTGATCGATATCGAGAAAGGTCCCTTGTGCGCCTTCAAAGAGAATTTCCTTGCCGTGCTGAAGAGCGCGATGAAGATAAACTACCGTGTTGCAGACGAACGGGCGCAACTTTTCCCCCGCCGCCAGATAACTTTCATTCACCTCGCGAAAACTGATCGGCTTCGCGCCGAGCGCTTGGAGAATACTGTTGTTCTCGACAATTTTCGCCTGCAACTTTTTTGAGAAAAGGATCGGTTGCATCAAATCGGAAACGCGCAGCCCGGTACGGGCGGCTTTATCGCCATAGGCCGGGCCGATCCCGCGTTTAGTCGTCCCTATTTTCGCGCGGCCTTTGCGCAGCTCACGCTGTTCGTCGATGAGGCGGTGATAAGGCAAAACGAGATGGGCGCAATCACTGATGAGCAAGTTTTTTCCAATTTTGATCCCCAATTTGCGCAAGCTGTCTATCTCGGAGAGAAGCGCGATTGGATCGATCACTACGCCGTTGCCGATCACGCACGTCTTCCCGCGTCGGAGAATTCCCGACGGGATCATGTGCAGGATGTATTTGGCGCCACGATGGATCACCGTGTGGCCCGCATTATTCCCGCCCTGGCTGCGGACGACGACGTCGGCCTTCGCCGTAAGCACATCGATGATCTTCCCCTTCCCTTCGTCGCCCCATTGCGCGCCGATTAGAATCGTGTTCGCCATCGCTATTTCGCGGCGATCCGCACCACCGGAAGCGGAAAGCGCAGTCGCAACTCGTCCTCGAGATAGATCTCGACGTGATGCAATCCGTACTGCTGAAACTGAACGCCTCCAAAGTAATGCACGTTCGTCGCATGCCCTTCCATTTCCTTGAGCACGAACTCCACTTCCGCCTGAGCAATGACCTGCTGCTCATCTACTCCTATGATCCGCGACTTTTGCCGGAATTTTCCCGAGCCACTGCACCAACGCGCCCAGATGCAAAGCCGCATGCAATTGACCGGTAACGCCGGCGCCGGAATAACGTTGATCACGCCAACGAGCGTTTGCATTCCGTTGAATTCACAACGGACATCTTCGCAAAGCAGGCAGCTTTGCAGATCGGGAAGGATTGCGTCGTTCTCCATTGGCAGCCGCTTTTACCTTACACCACGCAAGGCTAGCCCCAACAAAATGATCCCCCCAAGCGCGATCCGATAAATCGCAAAAGGGGCAAAGCCTCGCGCGCGCACCCAGCGCATGAACCACGCAACCACACCGAGCGCCACGATGAACGAAACAACGAAACCGATCGCGAGCAAAATCCATTGGTGTGTATTCACAGCCAGCGGCGCCAGATTGCCTTCCGTTGCGGAGTTTCGATTGGGCGCGAGCGTTTTGTAAAGATCGTAAAAAGTAGCCACGATCATTGTCGGCATGGAAAGAAAGAAAGAAAACTCGAGCGCAGCCGGACGCGAGAGACCGGCCACTTGTCCGGCCGCAATCGTCGCCATCGAACGCGACGTGCCTGGAAAGACCGCGGAAAGGACCTGCACTGCGCCGATCCACACCGCTTGCGGAAAATTCATTTCCTCCATGTGCGTCACGCGCGGGCGCGTAAAAGTTGCATCGATAATCCACATCACGATCCCGCCGATGAGCAGCGCCAGTGCCATCACCGTCAAGCTTTCCAAATTTTTACCAATCAACTTTGTCAATGCCCACGCGGGAAGAGCCGTGACCACGAAAGCGATCATCGTGAGACTGAGCGGATGAGTAATAAAGTTGCGGTCGCCGCGTTCGCCCCTCGGAAATGTGCTGAGGAAGTGAATGATTCGTTGCCAAAAATAAACTGGCAACGCCAAGATCGCGCCCAACTGGATCACGATCGTGTACATCTTCCAAAAGCTGTCGTGGAGATCGAAATTGAGCAGCGCCTCAACAATGCGGAGATGCGCGGTCGAGCTCACGGGGAGGAATTCGGTGAGCCCTTCAATGATGCCGAGCAAGATCGACAAGAAAAAATCGTGCATTAAAAATTTCTCCTACTTCTTTAACTTCTACTTTCCACTTTTTACGTCGATCGCCGCGAGTTCGACCTCGACCATTTCGCGAACCAGCTGCGAAAAAGTTCCGGTCGGCTTCCACCCAAGCACCCGGCGGATCTTGTCCGCACAACCGACCAGACTCGCCGGCTCGGTTGGCCGGTCGAAAGAGGGATCGCGCTTCACATATTTCTCCCACGGAAGATCGACAACGGCGAAGGCGGCCTCAACAAATTCCCGCACGGAATGTGTTTCACCGGTCGCCACGATATAATCGTCCGCGGTTTTGGGTTGCAGCATTAACCATATGGCTCTCACGTAATCCTGGGCGCGGCCCCAGTCTCGCCTGCTCTCCAGGTTGCCCAGAACAAGGTCGACATCCAGGCCGCGCGCAATCCGCGCGACCCCGCGCGCGATCTTGCGCGTAACAAAATTTTCGCCGCGCCGCAGCGATTCATGATTATAGAGAATACCATTACAAACAAACAGCCCGTACGATTGCCGGTAAACGCGCACCAGTTGTGTGGCGAACGCTTTGGCGCAGCCGTAAGGACTGGCTGGAAACATCGGTGTGTTCTCCGTTTGCGGTGTTTCAGTTGCATTGCCAAGAATTTCCGAGCTCGAGGCGTGATAAAACCGCACCGGCTCCGGCTGATCCCGTGCGATCTCGAGCAAGCGCAGCGTCGCCATTCCCGCCTCTTCGCAGGTGGGATTCAGGGATTTTGAAACTCAGGCCGACATGGCTTTGTCCCGCCAGATGATAAAGCTCAGTCGGGCGCACATCGCGGAAAATGCGGCGTAAGGTTGTTCCGTCCGATAGATCGCCATAATGCAAAAACAATCGTTGACCGTAAATCTTCTCATCGCGCCGCAGGTGCTCGATGCGTGAGCGCAGCAAATTGCTTGTGCGCCGCACCATTCCATGAACGGTGTAATTTTTTTCCAAGAGCAGCTCGGTCAGGTAGGAGCCGTCCTGACCTCCGATTCCGGTGATGAGCGCGACTTTTTCGTTCTCCTTCATCCAAGGGAAGGTTGAACGTCCTGCGTCCAACGTTCAACTTCCAACTTCCAACTTCCAACTACGCTTAAGTTTGGATTGCGCTTCGCCGGCCGAATTTTTTCTCCAACTCCGCCAGCGAAATTTGAATCATGGTCGGCCGTCCGTGCGGGCAGCAATAAGGCAGATCGCAGCCGAGCAAATCCTGGATGAGTTTTTCAACCTCGAGGTAGCGCAGCGGATCATTAGCTTTCACGGCATGACGGCAAACCGTTTTTGCAATCATTTCTTCGCCCAGACGCAACGCTGAGCTGCTGTTGCTCGCGCTCTTGAGATCATCGACGACTCGCTGCATGAAGCTAACCGGATCGGACGTTTTCAGGAATGCCGGCAGGCAGTCGATCTTGAAAGTGTTCGGTCCAAACCCTTCGATACCGATTCCCATTTTTTGCAAGATCGACATATTGCGCTCGACCCATTCGGCGTCGCGCGGGGAGAGATCGAAAGTTTGAGGAAGCAACAATTTCTGGGAGGGAACGCCCTGTTCCTCCATTCGCCGGCGTAATTCTTCAAAAAGAATGCGCTCATGCGCCGCATGCTGATCGACCAGGACGAGTCCGTCCGCGTTCTCCATTAGGACGTAAAGTTTGTTCAAAACGCCGATGATCTGAAATTGCTGAGGAACCTTCTTATCTATCCTCTCTTCGGCAGGCGTGGTGTCCGGTAGTTTACGGGGCCCCTCGAACTCGCTCGGCACGACACGCGGCAGCGTCTCGATTGTTTGCTGCACTTCGATTGGTCGCGTCTCCCGTTCAATCGGCAGCGCGGACGTTTGCGAGACATTCGGTGCGCGAAATTTCTCCTGCCAGTGGCCACGTCCAGCTTGGAGCGCGCGCCGAATAGAATTGACCACAGCCTCGCGGACCGCGCTTGGATCGCGAAAACGGACCTCGCGCTTCGCGGGATGGACGTTCACATCCACGGACGCTGGATCGAGATTTAAGAAAAGGAACGTTACGGGAAATTGCCCTTTCATGAGCGCGGTGTGATACCCCTCGCGCAATCCCGCCGCGACCACCGGGCTTTCAATCGCGCGGCCATTCACAAAGACAAGCTGCTGCGCCCGCGTTTGCCGGCTCACCCCCGCCTGCCCGATCAATCCGCCGACGTCGATCTTGCCCAGGCCGGCGCTGGTCAAGGGAAGCAATCGTTCGAGCAATTCGCTTCCGTGCAAATCCCGGATGCGGTCATGGAGATTTGCCGCCCGCGGAAGTTGAAACACGAGCCGGTCGTCGCGCACAAAGGTGAAGGCAATCTCGGGATGTCCGATCGCCTGGAGGTGGAGCTGGTGCTCGATGTTCCGGCTTTCGGTGTTCTCCATCCATGCCGCAGCCGTCGTCGATCACCCGGACGAGCGAAATTCCACCGCGCCGAATCAGGATGTCGATCTTGCTCGCGCCAGCGTCGACGCTGTTCTCGATGAGTTCTTTCACCACGGAAGCGGGGCGCTCTACTACTTCGCCCGCCGCGACCTGGCTGGCAACGATCTCCGGCAGCAATCGAATGCGGCTCATTTCAATTCAGATTTTAGATTTCGGATTGCGGATTGCACGCTGAGAATAAAATCACCGGCAAGGCGAGCTGCTAATCCCTCGATAAAGGGACGACAGGCTCGTCCCCTCCAGAAGCGGTAACGATTTTGACTTGGACAACACGGAGCGTATTTTTAGGTCGAGATGATCAACGTTACCGAAAACGCAGTGCGGCAGCTTCGCAACTTGCTCAAAGGGCAGCCGAAAACGGGCAAAGGACTGCGCGTTCAAATCGTGAAGGGCGGTTGCTCGGGACTGCATTATGAGATGGCACTGGATGAAAAAAAGGCGGCGGACGCCGTGGTGCAACACGATGGGGTCGAGTTTTTCATCGACAATGAGAGCGCTCAATATTTGCGCGATGCTACTCTGGATTTTCGCGACGGCTTGACGGGGGTGGGTTTTCACATCGTCAATCCCAATGCGTCGCGCACTTGCGGATGTGGTTCCTCGTTCGAAGCGGCGCGACCGGCTTGAAACCGAGGAATTCTCTCTCTTTCGGTTAAATGGACTACGGCCGTTTTAATCATGAAGAGCCGTACGCACGTCCGCGGCGCCGCATCAATTATTTTGCGTGGACGGTGGCGATCCTGCTCCTGACCGGGCTTGCCTTTGTTGCATGGCTCGGCAGTTTTTACATTTTCGATCAACCGGAACGGCCGGAGAGTTATCGGATTCTGCAAAGACTGCACAAGATTGAGCCACCGAAACGCTTCGAGCTAACGGCCGCGCCGGCCGGCGAATTCCTGAACGTAAAGCAGCTCTACGACCGCTATGTCGCGATGGGCGCCGCCGAACTTGCCAAAGCCAATGCTGAATTGGCGCGCAATTATATTCGAAATTATACGCAGGTGCCCGGATTGGTGCCGTACGTGACCGGACGCTACATCATGATGGAAGCGCGCGAACTCGGGCCAAATGACGTGTTCACTTCGGGGATGGTCGCGCTCACCAATGCAGTCGATCACGCCGAATTGCTGATGGAACACATTTATCCGGCCGACTCCGACGTCACGCCGTTGATGAAGCAAACGCTCAATGTTGGTTTGGAAATCAAACTCGAACGCACGCACGATCTGTCCGCTGTCATTCACGCGGAGCGGCTGACTGATGGTCGCATTATGATCACTGCCGTCCCACTACTTTACGGCACGTATACAATCACGCGTGGGCCGGGCACTTTCACGCTGGAACCACCTCTCAATCTCAATCTGACGGCGGGCTGGCCGTTATTTAAAGAGCAAATGCGCACGAGGGCCGAGTTACACTACGTTAATTATCGACGGCAGGCCGCGGGACCTCAGGGTCAGGTGCCGATCATTGGCCTGCCACCCAGCGGCACGCCTCCTCCCGCGCAGAATGCATTGGTTCGAATCGAGCCGGCCAAGCCAGTCGAAGTGCCGCCGATCACGCAGGTTCCGCCAAGAAATGCAAAGCTGGCGAAAACAACGCCGTTGCCGAAAGGCAGAAAACTGACAAAGAAACAAAAGCTGACGTCGCCGCCGCCTCCAGCGCCTCCCGCTTCGACTGCAACGCAACCGGAAGTCGCCAAAAAATCTAGCCCGACAATTCCGTCGCCGATCGCCGTCGCTCCGCCATCTGCGCAGCCAGAGCCAACGGCCACGCCTGCTGTTTCAGCTCCGCCCGCGGTCGCTCTCCTTTCCCCGGTGCCGAACGCAACCGAAGCACCGGTGTTGCCCGCTCAACCGGTCCCGGTTGATTCCTCCGGAGCGGCCCTAGCGTCAACCGCCGGCGGCGGGACATGGAAAACCTTTCCGGCGGGAAAAATGCCGCTCGGTCGACTCATCGGCCCAGGTGACTTGCGAGATATCGCCGAGCGTGGACTGGCCGGCGAGCGCGTTTACTTGCGGGGGCAATTCGTCGTCAATTTTGCCGATGCCAACCGCGCCGTTCTTCGCCCGCGAACGAAACTCACCGAGAATGTGCTTCGCTTTGGCGCTGGCTCGCCAACACGTATCATCGTCGAGTTTCCCGCCGGTTACACTCCCCCGCGACAAGGCTCTGTCGTGAACCGCGATGAAGCGCGTCCGCTCGAAATCACCGAGGTGCGCAAACAAGAGGACGGACAGCTCAACGTTTTTGCGCGCGAAATCATGCAGTAGCTTTAGCGGCGCTCTTTTGTCTGCAGCATCACTTTGTCGTCTTCGATCTCGAATCTCTCCAGATTATTGTCGTTCGACCAATCGGACATGTAACGGTGCAAGGACCACGATCGGTACTGCCAGCGTAGCACTTCCTCTCCCACTGAGCGGCCATTGACAACAATGCGCGTGATCCGCGCGTCGTCCGGATGTCCGCCGACGGCCGATTGCACCGTGCATTCAGCATTGACGTAATGTCCGCGCAGCCATCTCATATCGGCGAGTGGGATGCTCACCTGTAAATGGCCGACGTTATTGTCGATGGAAACATGCGCCTTGCCGCGCAACTTCGGCTCGGAGTCGATGAGCGCATTGAGATCATCCGCGGTCAACTCGATCCGCGCCGGATCACCGGCGCGCGCGGCTTTTTCGAAAGCGTCCCAACGGGCTCGAACCGTTTCTTGTTCCTGTTCGGTCGCCATGCTCGTAGACAATTGCACATGCGTCCTCGGGAAATACTCTGTGCGAAGATAACGAATGGCCAAATAAGAGCCGCCAACGAACGCGATCGCGAGAACAATAAAAAAGATAACGAGGATGAGACAGCCTTTTGCGAAACAGCCCATCCCTCTTTGCGGCGGCGGCGGCTCGATCCACGCGGCATTGTTCATGCGTGTGCGCCTTTCGCCGTGTCGATCTTTGCCTGCGCGTCGATCAGTTTGTCATAGAGACCGCGCAGTCCCTCCGAAAGCGTGCGAGTGCCAGCAAGGATCGGCATAAAGTTCGTGTCGCCGCTCCATCGCGGCACAATGTGCACGTGCAAGTGATCCACAATGCCCGCTCCCGCGCATTCGCCCAGGTTCAGCCCGACGTTGAATCCTTGCGCTTTCATCGTGGCGCGCAGCAGCGTTTGCGCATGCGTCACTAAATTCCAAAGCTCGACAATTTCGTTCTCACCCAGCGCCGCAAGATCGGCCGTCTTGCGATACGGCACCGCCATCAAATGACCCACCGCGTACGGATACCGGTTCATCATGAGAAACGCATTCTTGTGCCGCGTAATTACGAAGTGCGCCGCGTCATCGCTTGTCCTTGCCGCCTCGGAAAGAAAGTTCGCGTCAGGTTTTTCGCGCTCGAAATATTCGACGCGCCACGGGCACCAAAGCGTTTCCATTTCTCGCTTGGGAAATTCTTCGGGCATGTGGCGAGCAGCTTTCCTGTAAGGGAAGCTGTCGGCCTCCCTCTGGCGAGAGTAGATTTCTGCGCCCGAAAGTCGAGTCGGCATTTTCTTGAATTTCCTCCATTGTCATTCCGAGTGGAGTCGAGGAATCTCTTGCCTCACGGCGCAATCAGATGACGAAACCGTTTTTCTTTTGAAAGATGAAAGCTCGCCTCTTTACAATACTGAAATGGTTTTTAATGATTTGGGGCGGCCTGTCGCTTCTGGCCGTTATCGCCATTGGAGCTTTCGTCGCCTATCAGATCGGCCCTGGCAATCGTGATAAAAATGATTCTGCATCACGGCATGATGTCCGTTTCGTCCTGAACTGGTGCAGACTCGGCGATGACCGCATCGAGAAGGTTGTCCACAGTCATGTCTCATCGCGTTCGTTCACTGGGGACCATCTCGACGCCTACGCAATTAAGATCACTCACGTGGATCCCAGCGAACTGGATGCGAGGTCCGGCGAATTGAGGCGGTGGTATCGCGGTGACCGAGCTTCTGCGATTGTTAATGACGGCCTCGAATTTATGGGCATGTGGCTCGACGCAATTCCGTGGTTCCCGAAGCAAGCGGAATTGAGATCATCGAGTTACTACATATATCCCCAACACATTGATTATCATGGCATCAAGCCGGCAGGCGTTGAAATGATTTTCGTACGGCCTTCAGACAAAATGGTTTTTTACTTCGATGGCAAAATGTAATTCATCTAGCAAGCTCGTACAGCTATGTGACTAGGCAACAAAAGTCGACCCGCAGCCAAGTCATCGCGTGAGAAAAACATAACCGATACCTTGCTGGTTCTTTCGCTCCACCGATCGGATTTGCGAAAGCGATGCATTTGAAAGCTCGCGCATCAGGCGCGGCGCTTCGTCCAGAGGGGCCACCAGCGCATTCAGCGCACCACGGTTCCATTCTCGAATCGCCTCGTCCGGCTCGATGAAATGTGTTTTTCGCAAATAGAGCAGCATGCCTTCATCGCTTGCCCGGATCGTCTCGTATCGCCAGTGATGCGCCTCCGCTTCATGCCGAACCTCGCGCCCAAAAATCACAAGCGCAGCGCGATGAGCGCGATATCCGGAAACAACTTTCGAGATCGTGTAACCGCTCGTAAATAAGATCGACAAGAAGAGGCCGGCGGCGCTCCACCGATAAATGCGCTCGCGCAGTTGTCCCTGGGATGACATTTTTCCGACCTGCGCTGCAAGCAGCAAACAAAGCGGCGGAATGACGGGGAAAATCCGATCGACGCGCTTCGATGAAATGATCGACAGCATGATTAAGCCGCCCAGGCTCCAGCCAAGGAGCCAGAAGGTTTCGGGTGACATTTCCCGAAATACCGAGCGCAGCTTCGATTTCCTTGACCGAAGATCGACAATGGCAATTACGATCATCAAGACGCTCCACGGGAAAAATTTGTGCAGGAGATGCGGGAAATAAAAATAGAGCGGTTGCGAGCGATGCATTTCTCCGCCGAAACGCCCCGCAAATTCGCGAACTACAACTTGATTGAAAAAATCAGGCTCGGAAAAAATTCCGCCGATCACCCACACGAGAAAGATTCCAAGCGACGCAAGCCAGGGCCACCACCCGCTCCCGGCCGAAGCGACCCCTCTTTTTCGCCCCCATAATTGAAACGCCGCGATTCCTGGAAGCAAAAACGCATAAACGATCGGCCCTTTGATCAACATCGCCGCCGTGAGCAGGGCGAAGAGCGATAACCGGTCGGACGCGTTCCATGCCTGGCGCGTGTGGATCTTTCTCCAGACCAAAAGGCCAATCACAAAAATGGCGAGCGCTAACGCCATGTCGGTTCGCGCCAGTGTGGCCAGACGCGAA
>WNFR01005786.1_pt1 | contig 18879 bp, 15 predicted proteins | sample 5400221 | NCBI WGS metagenome assembly WNFR01 (sample SAMN13153357, study PRJNA577476) | soil metagenome | isolation source: 40 cm soil under Madrone tree | place: USA:California | collected 2016-06-14 | reverse complement strand
GGAGAAGTTCGGCTGGTCGAAGCGTAATCCCGAGGTCGGCTCGATGAAGCGCGATGGGTTGATGCTCGGCTGGGGAATAGCCGGGGCCGCGTGGATAGCGACGCGCACCGATTGCGAGGCCAATGTGCAACTCCGCGACGATGGCACGGTTCGCATCGCGTGCGGCACGCAGGACATCGGCACCGGCACCTACACCATCCTCGCGCAGCTCGCCTCGCATAAGACTGGTGTAACTCTCGACAAAGTCGAAGTCGCGCTCGGCGATACGTCGCTTCCGGAAGGGCCGGTCGAGGGCGGTTCGTGGTTGGTCGCATCACTAATCCCGGCGGTTTTCGCTGCGGCTGACAATGCGATCACGTCGCTGCTCAACACCGCAACGACGACACCGGGATCGCCATTCGAAAAGCGCCAGCCCACCGATTTGGCATTCGAAGGTGGGCGGGTTTTTGTGAAGGCTGACGGTCCGGCCAATGGCGTGGCATTCGCGGATGTGCTCCGGCGCGCCAACCTTCGGCTCGTCACAGGCAGCGGGAAGTCCGAAGGAATATTTGGCAATCCAAAGCCGAAGTTCTCGACACACTCCTTCGGCTGCCACTTCGTCGAAGTCACCTGGCAGCCGGAGATCGCGCGGCTGCGCGTCAATCGGGTCGTGACCGCGATCGATGCCGGTCGCATCATCAATCCGCTCGCCGGTCGCAACCAAATCGAAGGCGCGGTCGTGATGGGAATCGGTATGGCGCTGTTGGAGCACACAACTTACGATCCGCAAAATGGCGCGCCGATAAATTCGAACCTAGCCGATTACATCGTGGCCGTGAACGCCGATGTGCCGCCGATCGACGTGCATTTCGTCGATTTCCCTGACAAAGAGGTTAACGAACTTGGCGCGCGCGGCATCGGCGAGATCGGGTTGGCCGGCATCGCTGCCGCCATCACAGCGGCTGTCCACCATGCGACGGGCGTTCGCGTGCGCGAATTGCCGGTGAAGATCGAAGATCTGCTGACCTCTTCGGTCTTGAGTTAAATGTGAAAGCGCTGCAGCAAATCATTCGGCGTGTCGCGGAGAATCCATCTCGTCCGTGGGCGCTGGCCACGCTTGTTCAGACGGAAGGCTCCACCTATCGAAAACCGGGCGCTCGCCTTTTGGTCGATTCGGATGGTGGGACTTTGGGTGTTCTCAGCGGCGGCTGCCTGGAGGAGGAGATTGGCCATCACGGACAAAAGGTCATTGCCGATGCCTCGCCCATGTTGTTGTCGTTTGATACGAAGCGTCTCTACGGGTGCGACGGTCAGTTGAAGATTCTGGTGGAGCCGGTCCCTGCGGCAGAACCGAACGGCAATCTCATCACTGAGGTAGGACGATTACTCAGGAACCGAGAGGTTTGCCGAATCCGCATATGCTTTGACGGCGACACGCTCGGTTCCGAGTTACTGCGCTCTGATGTCCTTCTGCCCGAGCGGCCCGGTGTCTTAATAGATACGGTGCCGCTTCCCGTCCGACTGCTACTTTTTGGGACTGGACCCGAGATCGAGCCGATTACTCAGCTCGCTGGAACTCTCGGCTGGGTTGTCGAGCGTTTCGGCCACCCGTCAGAATTGACCGAAAATTTTCGCGCGGATGAGCAGACCGCCGCGCTAGTCATGACTCACAATTTTGGTCGTGATTTCCTCGCGCTCGATCGACTTCTGCCGCTCCAACTCCGATACATTGGATTGCTCGGGCCAAGAAAGCGTTACGCCGAGTTGCTGGCGCGACTCAGCGAATATCGACCGCTCGAAGTGGACCTGAATGGTAGAACCCTGTTCGCTCCAGCCGGACTCGACATCGGCAGCGAAGCACCCGAAGAAATAGCGCTCGCGATTGTGTCCGAAGTTGCGGCGGTTCTTTCCAACCGTCGCGGTGGTTTCCTACGAGAGCGGCAAAACGACATTCATCCGACCGCAGCTACGGCCAGCGAGGAAGCGGCTTAGTTCGCAGTTGTGCGGGATAATTTTATCGAGTTTACGTCAGGCGGAAGTTCAAATCTCGTTCGAAAGAACGAGCCGCGTGTCGTTCTGAAGCATTGGAAATAATTCCGTCCTACGCCCGATAGTGAAGATTCGGCCGCGAGGTTAGCCTTCGCCGGGATGCCTCAAGATTCTTTTACTCGGGCTGAAGCAACGAAGCCAGCGGGTAAGCCCCTAAAAATGTGTGAGGAGCGGGAAGCAATTCCTGTTTTCCTCGAGACGCTGACAAGCACAGTTTCCAAAGTTAAAAATCGACTGCAGCAACAGTACGAGCAGGTTTATCCCGATCTCGGTGAAATTATCCGGTACGTTATGGACGAGGAAGAGGCGAGCGCGTGGAATCGGTCGCCTTTGTCTCCGCATCTGGTTTTGCCAGAATTGATGGAAGCGCACATGGCGCAGCTCGGGCTGCAACCATTGTCAAACAGTTCTGATAACATGTTAAAGCCGCCGGTCTTTACGCAAATTCAAAAGCCTCCAGCCCAGGCAGTCGGCTAGATTTATTAACTCGATTGAACGATGCCGAATCCTTAGGCTGGAACTTCAGTCTGGAAGCCTTAAAGTGACCAGACGGTGCGCAGTCTGAATTTCCCGAGCAAAGTAGGATTCAACTACCACTCCCGTCGAATGAGAGTGTGTCTCCGGCTGGGTACGTTGGTAATGGCTGTGACGTTCAGCGCTTCCATCCACGCTCTCGATCCGCAGAAATTAATCAGCCAATTCACGCACACGTCGTGGTCGGCGAAGGAAGGCATTCCGGGACCAGTCCGGGCGATCACGCAGACGCCGGACGGTTATTTGTGGCTCGGAACAGAAGCCGGTTTGTATCGATTTGACGGCATTCGCTTTGTTTCCTGGGAATCGAGATTCGGGCAACAGCTGGCGGGCCCTTCCATCTGGTCGCTCTTAGCGGCACGCGACGGTAGTCTTTGGATCGGGTTTGGCTCCGGCGGAATCAGCCAGCTACGCGATGGGCATTTAAAAAATTATTCGCCGAGCGAAGGCGTGCCTGGCGGCGGAGTTCTGTCTATCGTGGAAGACGCAAAGGGCTCGATTTGGGCTGGCGGTCAATACGGGTTCAGCAAATTTGTGGACGGTACGTGGCGCCGCGTAGGGGAGGAGTTAGGATATCCCGCGCCGGGCGCCCAAGCATTGTTCGTTGATGATCAGGGTACCATTTGGGCCGCGACCGATGGTTGGAATTTCGATCTCGGTAACGATCCGACCCGCAGGAACACAATTCTTTCTCTTGCCGCGAACGGTCAGCGTTTCGCTGCTACCGGCGAAGCCATTGGGATGGTTTGGACGATGACCGGGACGCCGAATGGCGAAGTGTGGATCGCCGATACAACTGGCCGCACCGTGAGACAACTTGCGGGCAAGACCGGATCGAAGAACGAGATCCCAGTTGGTGACGAGCCAATGTGTCTGCTCTCCGATAGCCGCAACCTTTGGATTGGACTCATCGAACGCGGGCTTCGCCGCACATCCAATCTTGGACAATTGGAAAATTCCGCGCTCGACCATTTCCAAGTAAGCGACGGACTTTCGGGCGGATTGGTCTATTCAACTTTCAAGGACCGCGAAGGAAACATCTGGTTCGGGACAGCCGGTGGCTTGGACCGCTTTCGCGAGAATAAGGTAACGCCTTTCTCCGCGAGAGAAGGTTTAGATCCCGATCAGCAGATTGCATTAACTTCCACTCAAGACGGCAGCGTTTGGATCATCAGCTACACCCGTGACTCGGTCCGGCGCTTCTACCAGGGGCGATTCGTTACTTCGAGGCTGCCGTTTTACTCAACCTCAGACTCTACGCGTATTCTTTCGCTCTCTGCGGATGGAAGCAACGTATGGGTGGGAGGCAGCTTCAAACTGGCTAAGGAAATTAAGGGCGAGTTTTCCTACGTGCAGGCGGGTGTTTTCAACGAGCGAGCAGACATCGAAGCCATCGCGCACGACGCTACTGGCGGTCTATGGATTTCCGTCACGGGATGGGGCACCGCCCTCGGCGTTCCGAAGGTCATGCGATTCAGAGATGGTGAATGGACCGATTTCAGCACGAGCGCGAACCTCCCAAAATTTCGCTCCAGAGCGATGTATGGCGATGGGCGGGGGCGGGTTTGGTTGGGATTCGAAGATGGCGAAGTGGCGGTCTACGAGAATGACAAATTTCATATCTATTCCGCAAGCGATGGATTACCGAGCGGTAGAATCTTTGCGATTACAAGCGATCGCGCGGACAACGTTTGGATCGGCGGAGAGGGGGGACTAAGCCGCTTACGTCAAGGCCGTCTCGCTACGGTTACCAGGGCGAACGGGCTGCCAGGGAACTCCGTCTCTGGAATCATCGAGGACGATGATGGTTCTCTGTGGCTGGCCTGCGGGCTCGGAATCTTCCATGTGAGCCAGCGAGAGTTGGAGAAGGCGCTCGCGTCCTCCTCCCACCGGATGGAAGGCATGACTATCGCGGCGACCGATGGATTGCGCGGGCTTCCGCGACAACGCGAGCCTTTTCCAACGGCAACGCGAGCAGCGGACGGGCGGCTCTGGTTTGCTACGGAGCTTGACCGATCCCGAACGGGCCCAGTTTCGCTATAAGCTCGAAGGATACGATAAAGACTGGCAGGGCCCGGTCAGCACGCGGCACGTTCGCTACACAAATTTACCGCCCGCGAAGTATCGCTTTCGCGTCGTTGGCTCCAACAACGACGGGGTGTGGAACGAGACCGGCGCATCCTGGGATTTTTCGTTAGCGCCGGCTTTCTATCAAACCATTTGGTTTCGCGTGGCAATATTTTTCTCGGTCGCCGCGTTCTTTTTTTTGCTCTACAAAATCCGCCTCCGCCGAATCATGCGGCATAACACCGCTTTGCTGCAAGAAATCACCGAGCGCAAGCGGACGGAAGCGCTGCTCGCGGGTGAAAAACGCCTTCTCGAAATGATCGCGACTGGCGTTCCACTTGAGAACATTCTAGACGTCTTGTGTCGCATCATTGAAGAGCAGCGCAACGGCACGCTCGCTTCGATATTATTGCTATGTCCCGATGGCATTCATCTCGAGTCCGCAGCTGGACCCAGTCTTCCGGAAGATTGGAAACGGCAGATGGCAAGGCTCGCAATCGGACCCTGCGCCGGCTCTTGTGGTACTGCCGCGTACAGAGGATCGGCGGTCATCGTGTCGGACATTGCGACTGATCCGCTGTGGGACGTACCGGAACACCGAGCCGCCGCATTGAGCTATGGCCTGCGCGCCTCATGGTCGGATCCAATTTTTTCGACGGAAGGAAAGGTCTTGGGCACCTTCTGCATGTACTATCGCGAAACGAGGAGTCCGAACTCAGACGACCTCGAACTCATCGACCTGGCGACTCACTTGGCAGGCGTTGCGATTGAACGTGATCGTGCAGAGGAGGCTTTGCGGCGGAGCGAGGGTTTTCTCGCTGATGGTCAGAGAATCAGCCACACCGGCACGTGGGGCTGGAATCTTTCCAGCGGAAAGGTTGTCTGGTCGGAGGAACACTTTCGGATTTTTGGTTTCGATCCGGAAAAGACGCAGCCATCGTTCCAATTGTTTTTGGAGACAGTTCATCCGGAAGATCGATCATTTATTGAGCAAGGCCTCGATCAAGCAGTTCGCGAAAAGAGAGGGTTCGACATGGAATTTCGAATTGGATGCCTTATGTCGGCTGGTCGAGGAGCTGGCCAGCGGTGCTCTTTCTTCGATTTTGTTGTTGGAACCAAATGGTAATAATCTTCGGCACGGCGCAGCGCCGAGCCTTCCCCAAGCTTACATCGACGCCATCGATGGCGTGGCTGTTGGCCCTTCGGCGGGTTCGTGCGGAACGGCTGCTTATCGCGCAGAGTCGGTAATCGTTTCGGACATCGCCAACGATCCGCTCTGGAACGACTATCGCGACGTCGCTTTACCGCATGGGTTACGCGCGTGCTGGTCGAGTCCAATTCTCTCTTCAGAAGGCAGGGTGCTGGGGACGTTCGCGATTTATTATCGCGAGCCGCGAAGTCCGACTCGGCCACAGCTTGAAATCATTGAGCAGGTCACTCATCTGGCAAGTATCGCTCTTGAGCGAAAACGAGCAGAAAATGCCGTGCGCGCTTCTGAGCAAGTCGCGCGGGGACAGGCGGAAGCATTGGTCCAAAGTCTGGACATTCTCGCCACCGCGCCTCCGCCGGAAAAATTCATCGGACAAATGCTGAGCACAATCGGCCGGCTTTTGAACGCACAAAGTGTCATTTTCTGGTTGTTGGATGAAACAAGTGATTCGGTCGTTCTGCGCGCGGGCGCCCACGGCTCCAATCTGGCCGCGGTTGAGCTGGAGCATCCATTCGTTAAGGATGGCTTGTCGTGGAAGGACAATCCTGGGCTTCAGGAGATGTTTTTTACGGGAGTTCCGATTGCCTGCGAGGACATAGAAGATGATCCGCGCATATCCACCGCGCTTCGTGACTATTTCCGCTCGAAGGGGACCAAAAAGTTTCTGACGATTCCAACTTTAGTGGGCAACCAGGTGAAGGGATTCATCGGCGTTCGTCATAAAGATCGATCACCCTATCGGCCGGAAGAGATTGAATTGGCACAGGCGCTTGCTCACCAAGCGATGTTCGCCATTCAACTGAATGAGTTTGCCAAGCAGAGCGAGCAGGCGGCGGTCCTGGAAGAGCGCAATAGAATGGCGCGAGACATTCACGATACGCTTGCCCAGGGACTGACCGGCGTGATTGTGCAATTACAAGCGGCCGAGGACGCCACCTCGAAAGGATATAAGAAGGAGGCGCGCAACCATCTGCAGAATGCTCAGGCGCTCGCTCGTGACGGCTTGAATGAAGCACGCCGGTCCGTGCGGGCGCTGCGCCCGCAAGCTTTGGAGGATGCTACGTTTTGGGAGGCACTGAAGGGCCTGATCAAGAGTGCCACGGTGGGCACGCTTCTTCAGACGGACTTCCAGCTTCGCGGAGAGCTGCGCGAACTTCCGCCCATGACGCAGGAAAATCTGCTCCATATCGGACAGGAAGCCCTGACAAATACTCTCAAATACGCTCAGGCGACGCGCTTTGAAACGCGTTTGAGCTTCAATGCCAAGGGAGTTCGTTTAGATCTTCGAGATAACGGCGTTGGATTCAAAGTCAACAACGGCCACAGCGGCTTTGGGCTCAGCGGCATGCAAGAACGCGTCGAACAAATCGGCGGTAGCTTGACGATTGCGAGCGCACGCGGCAAAGGCACAAAAATCGTTGTGGTTCTGCCGTGCGAACAAAAAGAGTTCTTAGTTGATGGTTGATAGTTGATAGGGCATTCGCTCAACTTCATCTGCACTGCTGTAATCAACTCTCAACTCTCAACTCTCAGCTAAGAACTACTCCCAGCCGCCTCCTTCAAAAGGACGAGAACGGTCTCCTTCGCAGGCAGTGTAAATAATTCCATCCTTTACCCCATAGCTGGGCAGTTATGCGAAGGATTAATTTCCCGCATGATCAGATCTAATCTTAGCGATGAGAAAGCAAACGCGCTGGCCAATTCCGGGCCGGAAGCTGCTTTAGCGAAGGGCGTACTTGTTCAAGCGAAGCGAGATTTAAGAAGATTCCGGACGGCGCAAGACCGTATCGGACGCGAGATCTACGTGGATGCTTACAGTTGGATCGCATCAGATGACTTGTGGTGGCCGTACTCATTCCTAAACGTGTGCGAAGTGCTCGGATTATCACCGGAGGTTTTGCGCATGCAGTTGTTGGCTGATACTCAGTCCGGTTGGTACTCTCATTCGCGCCGAATCGCGCAGCGGATTTCTACCTCGGTGAGAGGATCCCTCGCAAATGTTTTCGGAGCCCACGGCAGGGTGGCCAGTTCTCGCCACTCAAATCGACCAGTTCTCGCCCATTGATCTGACGAGGAACCTTAAGCTTATGAAAACGAAACTAACAAAACTTTGCCGCAGAATATTTCGACGTCCGGCACGCGTTCACGACCCGCTTCTCTCGCTCAGCATGACGGTCTTTAACGACACGGACGGATGGAGCCGCGGGTTCCAAGGGGTGATCACACGCGGTTCTCGCCTAATGACTGATTATTGAGCTATCCGTGTGAACGCAGCCGAGAAGTCCATCATTGTGAACGCCCCGGTCGCCGAAGTCTATGAACGGTGGCTGAGTTTCGAAGAGATTCCGAAGTTCATCAAGTCGCTCGGTAACTTCCAGCGAATCGACGATACGCATTTCTCATTCAGCAATATTCGAGACGGAAAGGAAGAGCGAGGCGTGATTGAGGTGATACGGCAAATCCCTGAGCGCACGATAGCTTGGCGAACAATCGGGGACAGCGTGGGACTGGGTGTGGTCTCGTTCGAGCCAGTCTCCGACACTGCCACAGAAATCACATTGAAGTTGCGTTCCGTTTTCGATCCTTCAATCTCTGGTCAAAGCGCGGAGGAATACCTTCAGAATTTCAAGCAATTGATTGAGAACCGGCAGCGATGAAGAAATTTTTTATTGGCATCGGAATATTGTCGATCTTCTTGATGGCAGGTGGATGTAAAAAAAAATCCGCACCACCACCAGCTGCCTTACCAGTCAACGTCCTCACCGTGGTTGAGAAAGAGGTAAACGAATGGGACGAATTCACCGGGCGATTGGAAGCGGTCGAGTCAGTGGAAATCCGACCGCGCGTGTCTGGTTATATTACCGAGATCCACTTCGAGGCCGGCGCGATCATCAAAAAGGGCGATCTGCTTTACGTGATCGATCCGCGGCCTTATCAAGCGGACTTTGATCGAGCCGTAGCCGAGCTGGAGCGCATGCAGGCCCAGGTTAAACTTGCGCAAATCGAACTCGACCGCGCCAAGGAACTGCGCACCAAGAGTACCATCTCGGCCAGCGAGTTCGATCAGAAAGCTGCCACTTATCAGGGTGCTGCCGCGGCCGCGAGCTCGGCCGAAGCGGCCAAGAATTCCGCCGCGTTGAATCTGGAGTTCACGCAGGTCAAATCGCCAATCGACGGGCGGGTAAGCGACCAGCGCATCACGGTAGGAAACCTTGTCCAGCCGGGCGCGGGCCCGGAGAGCGTGCTTACCACGGTCGTTTCGGTCGATCCGATTTATGCGAAGGTCGACGCGGACGAAAACGCGGTCCTAAAATACGTAAAGCTCAGCAGCGAGGGGAAACGCGTCAGCGCACGCACGGAAAAAATCCCGGCCTTCATCGAGCTCGGCAACGAAACGGACTTCCCACATCAAGGCGATATTGATTTCGTCGATAACCGTCTCGATTCCAGCACGGGCACGGTACGGGCACGCGTGGTTCTAAAAAACTGGAACCCCGCTCTCATCACACCGGGTTTCTTCGTTCGTGTGCGCGTCGCCGGCGCGACGCCTTATCGCGCCGCACTCATTGCCGACAAAGTAATCAGCTCTCAACAAGGCTTGAAATACGCGTTCGTCGTGAAACCTGATAACACGCTCGAACGCCGCACTCTTGAGACCGGCACGATTTTCGAAGGCAAACGAATCGTGAAGAGTGGACTTAAAGACGGCGAGAAAGTTGTCTCCACACGTCTGCAACTGGTGCAACCCGGAATGAAGGTTACGCCGATTCCCGAGCAACCACCGGCCAGCGGCCCCGAGGCGAAGCCGAGCGCCTCTCCCTCTCCGTCTCCATCCTCAACTGCAAAATGATCGCGGCTAAGGCGCAACGGCGATCGACATGAACTTTCCGCATTTCTTCATCGACCGGCCGATCTTTGCCGGCGTGATCAGCATCGTCATCACGCTCGTCGGCGTGATCGCGCTTTCCACGCTTCCCATCGCGCAATATCCCGAGATCGCGCCACCAACCATCCAAGTCACGACCAATTATCCGGGCGCAAACGCAAAGGTCGTATCGGAAACGGTAGCGACGCCAATTGAGCAGCAAGTGAATGGCGTCGAGAACATGCTCTACGTGTCTTCGCAGAGCACAAGCGATGGCAACATGACGCTGAGCATCACGTTCAAACTCGGCACGAATCTCGATACGGCCCAGGTATTGGTGCAAAATCGCGTCGCCATCGCCGTCCCCATTCTGCCGCCTGAAGTGCAGCGCATCGGCGTGACAACGAAGAAACAGTCACCCGACATCACGATGGTCGTGCACCTGGTTTCGCCAGACGGGTCGCTCGATCAGCTTTTCACGAGCAATTACGCGTTGCTTCAGGTTCGCGACGAACTCGCGCGCGTTGACGGCGTAGGCGACATCAATGTCTTCGGCGCACGCGAATATTCGATGCGGATATGGCTCGATCCGAACAAGACGGCCGCGCGCGATCTTACGGCGCAGGATGTCGTGCAAGCGTTGCAGGAACAGAATGTGCAAGTCGCAGCGGGAATCGTCGGTGCGCCGCCGGTGCCGAAAGGCGCTACCGCATTTCAATACACCGTTAGCACGCAAGGCCGGCTCACGGACGAAAAGGAGTTCGGCGAAATCATAGTGAAGACTGGCGCCAATGGACAAGTCACTCGCGTGCGCGATATCGCGCGAGTTGAGCTGGCCGCTCGCGACTACACGGTCAACAGTCAGCTCGGTGGAAAACCGGCGACTGCGCTCGCCATTTTCCAACTTCCGGGCTCGAACGCGCTCGCCACCTCCGACGCCGTGCGGAAGAAGATGGAAGAGCTCAAGCAGCGCTTCCCCGTCGGACTCGACTACACAATTATCTACGACCCGACGGTGTCCGTGCGCGAGTCAATCCAGGAAGTGCAGAAGACGCTCTTCGAGGCAATCGCGCTTGTCGTTCTCGTCGTGCTTGTCTTTCTCCAAACCTGGCGCGCGGCGATGATTCCGCTCATCGCGATTCCGGTTTCGTTGATCGGCACTTTCGCAGCGATGAAAGCCTTCGGGTTCTCGATCAACAACGTCTCGCTTTTTGGCCTCGTTCTCGCGATCGGCATCGTGGTCGACGACGCGATTGTGGTCGTCGAGGCCATCGAGCATCACATTGAAGATGGTCTGAGCCCGCGTGACGCGGCGCGCAAGGCCATGACCGAAGTCGGCGGGGCATTAGTCGCGATTGCGCTCGTGCTTTGCTCGGTCTTTATCCCGACTGCGTTCATCAGCGGTATCACGGGCACGTTTTTTCGACAATTCGCGCTCACCATCGCGGTCTCAACCGCGATCTCCGCTCTCAATTCGCTGACCCTTTCACCCGCGCTCGCCTCGCTCCTCCTCCGCCCGCGCGGCGCGGAGAAGGATTCGTTTCAGCGCCTGATCGATGGCGTTCTTGGCTGGTTCTTCAAAAGATTCAACAAAGCGTTTGTGTGGAGCTCGAATGCTTACGGCAATACCATCGCACGGCTTACACGGATGGCCGTCATCGTTCTGTTGGTTTACGCTGGTTTGCTTGGGCTGACCGGTCTCGGTTTTAAAATCGTGCCGGGCGGTTTTCTGCCGACACAGGATCGCGGTTACGCCGTTGTTTTTGCACAGTTGCCCGACGCCGCGTCGCTCGATCGCACGCAGGCTGTCGTCGACAAGATTACGAAGATCGGGCGCGAAACGCCCGGCGTGCTCAACACGGTTGAATTCGCCGGCTTCAATCTTTTCGGCGGCAATCAGACCAACACGGCTGCCGTCTTCCTGCCCTTCAAGGAATTCTCGGAGCGTAAAACGGCCGATCAAGGAATGCCCGCGATCGTGGCGAAGATGAACGCGCGCGTTCGCGCCGAGATCCCGGAAGCCTTTGTCGTTGTTTTTCCGCCGCCGCCAGTGGCCGGTATTGGCAATGCCGGCGGTTATAAGCTCTACATTCAGGATCGCGGCGACGCCGGCCTCGAAGAACTGCAAACGCAAGCTTTCACCATGATGATGAAAGCCAATCAAATTCCCGGCCTCGCCAACAATCTCACGACTTTCCGCGCCAACGTGCCGCAACTCTGGCTCGACGTGGACCGGGTTAAAGCGAAAAGCATGAATGTGCCGCTCAGTAACATTTTCGGCACCCTCCAGACTTATCTTGGATCGACATATGTGAACGATCTCACACTCTTTGGCCGAACTTATCGCGTCACCGCGCAAGCCGACTCTGAGTTCCGTCTGAAACCCGACGACATTCGCTTACTTAAGACACGTAACGCCGCGGGCGGAATTGTTCCACTCGGTTCGGTCGCAACCGTGCGGGAAGTAAGCGGCGCCGACAAGATTACTCACTATAACATGTTTACCGCGGCCGATCTGAGCGGCCAGCCTGCACCGGGCGCGAGTACTGGCGACGCCCTCGCCGCCGTGGATCGTCTCGCGAAAGAAACTCTGCCCACCAGTTTCACTACGGACTGGACGGAGATCGCGCTTCAGCAAAAACTCGCCGGCAACAGTGCGATGTACATTTTCCCGCTCTGCGTTCTTTTTGTCTTCTTGCTCCTGTCGGCGCTTTACGAAAGCTGGTTGTTGCCGCTCGCGATCATTCTCATCGTGCCGATGTGCCTGTTTAGCTCGATTGGCGGTGTCTGGCTGCGCTCAATGGAAAACAACATCTTTACGCAGATTGGCTTTGTCGTGCTCGTGGGCTTGGCTTGTAAGAACGCCATCCTGATTGTCGAGTTCGCCAAACAAATCCAGGACCGAGATAAAAAGGATCGTTTCACCGCAGCCGTTGAAGCCGGCCGTCTCCGACTGCGCCCGATCCTAATGACGTCCTTCGCCTTTATTTTCGGTGTCCTTCCGCTCGTCCTCAGTAAAGGCGCGGGCGCGGAAATGCGCCAGGCGCTCGGCACCGCTGTCTTCTTCGGAATGCTCGGAGTAACTGGCTTCGGTCTCTTTCTCACGCCCGTGTTTTACGTCGTCATCATGTGGTTCAAAGAGCGCCGCGCCAAAGCTCCTACACCCGCACCACCGTTAACGGCGGAGCCAGCAGTGTAATTAGGATCATGGAAGCGAACCTCATCACCGCATTGGCCGGAGTGCTCGGCTCGGTGAGCGGCGCGTCCGCCGCGATCGCCACGACGTGGATTTCGCAGAAGAGCCAGACAGTTCGCGAGCGGTCAAAATGGGAAATGCGCAAGCGCGAGACGCTCTACGGAGATTTCATCACCGAAACATCGCAGCGGCTCGCGAACGCCTTTGATTATTCCCTGGACAGCCCGGAGACGCTCGTAAAGTTTGGTGCCATCCTTGGCCGTATCCGCCTTGTCTCGTCCGACGCCGTCCTGACCGCAGCCGAAGAATGTTTCGATCGCATTGTTGAGTTGTACGCGAAACCCAACCGGACAATGGCCGAGCTCGTCACGACGCTACACAGTGGCGAGTTCGAAGTGTTGGAGCACTTCAGCGACGCCTGCCGGATCGAGCTTCGTAAGTATTCGGTTTATTGAAACGGTACTTTAGTCAGGCTGCTACGGCTTTGCTGCGTGCTTGCCCAACTTTTTCAAGAGCCGCAGCAATGTCAGCCGCTCCTTTTTTGAAAGAACACTGACCGCAGTTTCCATCGCCGCGGCGTGCTCTCGAAATCCGCGCGTAATCAGCGCCCGTCCTTTCGCGGTCAGTTCAACCTGGCGCACGCGTCGGTCCTCGGTCCGGTCCTTGCGCGAAACCAGCCCTTTCTTGACCAGTCGATCGACCGCCACACTGATGGATCCGGGCGTGAGCCAGACTTTCGGGCCGATGGTATTCACCGGGAGCGGTCCTTTATGAAGGAGCGCTTCGAGGACGCGGAAATCAGAGTCGCCCAGCTCTGTCTGCCTAATGCTCTCCGCCGCGCGCGGGATGAGCGCTTGAAAGGCTTTCATGAAGACGAGCCAGACATGAACGCCGCTGGCGTCTGGCCTTGGCTTGGTTTTTTTCCGTTTCATTTTAAATTGTCTATTGACATAAAGTATATTGGTGTCAATATAATTAATATCAAGCAATATAAACCAACATGAAAATCACCACTGTCATCGCCCGTTTCCTTCTTGGCCTCATCTTTCTCGTCTTCGGACTGAACGGCTTCCTCCACTTCATTCCCAGCTCTCCGCCCTCCGGAACGGCTGGCCAGTTCGTCGGCGCCCTCTTTGTCTCCCATTATCTGGTCCCGATATTTCTGCTCCAAGTCATTTCGGCGGTCCTGCTCCTGGTTAATCGCTACGTCCCACTGGCGCTGACGTTACTGGCTCCGATCATCGTCAACATTCTGCTCATTCACATTTTGATGCTTCCGAGCGGTCTGCCACTGGCTGTTGTCGTGACGGTGTTGTGGATCGTCGTGTTCCTAAGCGTCCGCTCCGCTTTCGCTGGGCTCTTGCAGCCGCGCGTTCCGGCTGAGGCACTTCGATAAGTAAGGTAAGCAAGGAGAAATTTATGCTCAAGATTGCCATCATCATTGGAAGCACGCGGCCGGGTCGCAACGGCGAGGCTGTGGCTAAATGGGTTTACGAAATCGCACAAAAGCGTAGCGACGCTGAATTCGAGCTCGTGGACATCAAAGATTTTGACTTGCCGCTCCTCGACGAACCGGCGCCACCTATAATGGGGCAATACAGTAAGCCTCACACCAAAACATGGGCCGCCAAGATCGACAGTTTCGATGCCTACGTTTTCGTCACGCCCGAGTACAACCACGGCATCTCCGGCGCGCTCAAGAACGCGATCGATTTTCTGTTCGCCGAGTGGAACAACAAGGCGGCTGGCTTCGTCAGCTATGGCGGCGCCAGTGGAGCGCGCGCGGTCGAGCAGCTGCGTCTGGTCCTGGCGGAGGTACAAATGGCCACCGTCCGCCTCCAAGTCTTGCTCTCCATGTATACCGACTTCGAAAACTTCAGCGTCTTCAAACCAGATTCACGAAAGGAGACATCGGTCAACGAGATGCTGGATCAGCTCATCGCGTGGGGAGGCGCGTTGAAGACGCTGCGGGAAAAAGCGGCATAAGAGGCCGCTGGCGGAGCGAACCACTCTCAAGAGGGACTGATGCAAATTGGCGTAGATAGTTTCGTAGCGGCAACCGTTGACGCGGCGGGCCGGGCAGTCGACCCCGCAAAACATCTCAGCGAGTTGCTCGAAGCGATCACGCTCGCTGACCAGGTCGGCCTCGATGTCTTTGGCATCGGCGAACACCACCGGCGCGAGTTCCTCGACTCCGCACCGACGGTAATCCTCGCGGCCGCCGCCGCCCGAACGCGGCGTATTCGCCTAACGAGCGCCGTCACGGTTTTGAGCGCGGCCGACCCGGTGCGCGTGTTCCAAGAGTTCGCGACTCTCGATTTGCTCTCGCATGGCAGGGCCGAGATCGTCGCCGGGCGCGGCTCGTTCATTGAAGCATTTCCGCTCTTCGGCCTGGAGCTCGAGGACTACGATTCGCTCTTCGCCGAGAAGCTCGACCTGCTTCTGACTATCCGCGAGAACACGCATGTTCACTGGTCGGGCAAGCACCGCGCGGCGCTCACCGGCCAGGGAGTTTACCCGCGCCCGCTCCAGAATCCGCTGCCAGTTTGGCTCGGTGTCGGAGGCACGCCCGGCTCCTTCATTCGCGCCGGTATTCTGGGATTGCCGCTAATGGTCGCGATCATCGGCGGTGAGCCACACCGTTTCCGATCACTGATTGACAATTACCGCGAAGCCGGTCGCCGCGCCGGACATTCTCCGGATGAGCTTAAGGTGGGCATCCATTCGTTAGGCTACGTCGCCGAGAGCGCGGCGAAGGCGGCAGATGATTTTTTTCCCGGTTATGCGCGAAGCTTTTCTGAGATCGGCAAGGAACGCGGCTGGCCACCGGTCACGCGTGCGCAGTACGATGCCCTGCTCGGACCCACCGGAGCGCTCATTGTGGGCGATCCGGAAACCATCGCGGAAAAGATTCTGCGCGTGAACGAATCGTTAGGCGGCATTTCCCGTCTTACGTTCCAGATGAGCGTGGCGGCCTTGCCGCACGCAAAACTAATGCGCGCCATCGAGTTGCTCGGGACGCGCGTTGCGCCTCTCGTGCGAACGGCGTTCGCACCTAGCACATCGGAGGAGCTCTTGTCGACAGACGCAGGTCGTACCGCGTAAATCAAGGCTGTCGAAAGCGGCCTCCTCGTCCGAAAGGACGAAATGCTGCTCATTCTCATGCAGGGCAAAATTCCGTCGTGTGCTCTATGGCGGGCACTTCAGCCGCGCGCTAGATTTGCGCGTGGTTGATCTTCCAACACCCATCGCCATCTATATTGCGGCCGAGAATTCGGGCGATACGGAGACCTTGGTCGAGTGCTTCGCCAACGATGCCGTGGTGCGGGACGAAGGCCAAACGATCGAAGGTTTGGCCGCGATCAAGCGATGGAAGGCTGAGACAAAGAAGAAGTACCAGCACACGATCGAGCCGCTTACGTCCACTCAGAAAAACGGCAAGATCATCATCACCAACCGGCTCACCGGAAGTTTCCCTGGCAGTCCCATCGAGCTCGAGTTTGTCTTCACGCTCGACGGCGACAAGATTGCATCGCTGGAGATCCGCTCGTGAGCGACGATCTCGAATTAAATGGCCGCCGAGCGCTCGTCACGGGTGGCACGCAAGGGATCGGCGAAGCGGTGGTGGCGCGGCTGCGTGAGGCTGGTGCGAAGGTCCTCACCACCGCTCGAAAAACACCCGCCGAACTTTCCGACGCCGAGATGTTCGTCGCGGCGGATGTTGCCACGGCCGAAGGCTGCGCAACCGTGGCCGACGTAGTCCGTGATCGGCTCGGCGGCGTCGACATTATTGTCCATGTCGTCGGCGGTTCATCGGCGCCGGCGGGCGGGTTCGCGGTGCTCGATGATCGCGAATGGTCTCGCGCGCTAGATTTGAATTTGTTGTCGGCAGTGCGCCTGGATCGCGCGCTCTTGCCGGCAATGCTCGAGCAGGGCGCGGGCGTGATCATCCATATCACTTCCATTCAGTCACAGTTACCGCTGCCCGACGCCACCATCGCGTACGCCGCGGCGAAGGCCGCGCTCTCGAATTACAGCAAGGCCCTGTCCAAGGAAGTGAGTCCGAAAGGCATTCGCGTGGTTAGGGTTTCGCCCGGGTGGGTCGAGACGGAAGCGGCCGTGCGTCTGGTCACGGAACTGGCGAAGAAGACGGGCACCGATTACGAGGGTGCGCGCCAGGGTTTAATGAAGTCACTAGGCGGCATTCCGATCGGGCGCCCGGCTCGGCCGAAAGAAGTGGCGGACCTCGTCGCCTTTCTCGTCTCGCCGCGCGCTGCCTCCATTACCGGCACGGAGTACGTCATTGACGGCGGCACCGTTCCTACTGCCTAGCGCAGCAAATATATTTTCAAGATCTGCTCCTTCGAAAGGACGAGGCGGTGCTCGTTCTGAGGCAGTGGGAATAAATCCGTCTTATGTCCGGTGGCCAGCCGGTGCTGCGAGCGACTAGCCTTTCGTCGCAATTCGTGAACCTAACAACAAGTACGGAGATCAATTCATGAGCGCAATTACAACAAAAGACGGAACGCAGATTTACTACAAGGACTGGGGCAAAGGTCAGCCCATCGTGTTCAGCCATGGTTGGCCGCTGTCGGCCGATGACTGGGATACGCAGATGCTGTTCTTCCTCAAACAGGGCTATCGCGTCATCGCCCATGACCGACGAGGCCACGGCCGGTCCACTCAGACGAGCGACGGCCACGACATGGATCACTATGCCGACGACCTTGCGGCTTTGACCGCGCATCTTGATCTAAAGCAGGCCGTGCACGTTGGTCATTCCACCGGCGGCGGCGAAGTAGCGCATTATCTGGGGCGGCATGGCGAAAGCCGGGTGGCGAAGGCTGCACTGATCAGCGCGGTGCCGCCGCTGATGCTGAAGACGGAGAAGAATCCCGGCGGCCTTCCCAAAGAAGTGTTCGATGGATTGCAGGCGCAGCTTGCGGCCAATCGCTCGCAATTCTATCGCGACCTGCCGGAGGGACCATTCTATGGCTTCAACCGGCCGGGCGTGAAAGCGTCGGAGGCGATCATCCAGAACTGGTGGCGCCAGGGCATGATGGGCGGCGCGAAGGCGCATTACGACGGCATCGTCGCCTTCTCGCAGACAGATTTCACTGAAGACCTGAAGAGGATCACCGTGCCTGTATTGGTGATGCATGGCGACGACGATCAGATCGTTCCGTACGCCGACGCCGGGCCATTGTCGGCCAAGCTGCTAAAGAAAGGGACGCTGAAGACCTACAAGGGTTTCCCGCACGGCATGCCCACCACGCAGGCAGACACGATCAACGCCGACTTGCTGGCGTTCATCAAGATCTGACGAACAGGCCGGGCCGACTTGCTGGCGTTCATCAAGATCTGACGAACAGGCCGGTTACTTAAATATGAACGCTGACGTTCCCAATCTGCCGGCGAAAACACGTGTTCTCGTTCTCGGTGGTGGCTTCGGTGGATTGTACGCCGCACTCCATCTCGACAAGACCATCGCCCGTGATCCAGACATCGAGGTCACGCTCGTGAGCCGTGAAAATTTCATCCTGTTCACGCCGATGTTGCCCGGAGGGGGGCTGGGGACGTCGATCCGACCGACGTCGTGAGTCCGCTGCGCCAAATGCTAAAACACACGAACGTTCTCATCGCCGACGTGGAGTCGATCGATCACGTCGAGCGGCGCGTCATCCTCGCTTACGACGTGAATCGCCAGCAGAAGATCCTTTCCTACCATCATCTGCTCCTCGCACTTGGCTCCGAGACCAGCTTCTTCAATCTGCCGGGAGTGGAGGAGTCCGCCTTGACCATGAAATCGTTAAGTGACGCCGTTGTCCTGCGCAATCAGGCGCTCGCGTTGTTGGAAATCGCGAGCCTGGTTGAGGACCCCGTCGTCCGCCGCACCATGCTCTCCTTCGTCGTGGCCGGTGGCGGCTTTGCCGGAGTGGAGACAGTCGGGGCGCTGAATGATTTCGTGCGCGAAGCGGA
>WNFR01002557.1_pt1 | contig 18880 bp, 16 predicted proteins | sample 5400221 | NCBI WGS metagenome assembly WNFR01 (sample SAMN13153357, study PRJNA577476) | soil metagenome | isolation source: 40 cm soil under Madrone tree | place: USA:California | collected 2016-06-14 | reverse complement strand
CGCGTTCGATGTATTCACGCCGTGATGCAGGCCGAGGAAAACGTCGATGCCGCCGAGGCGGTTGTTCGGGCACATCAGCTCGAATTCCTTGTTCTTGGTGAGGTCGCCAAGATGCGCGGTGCGGAACTTTCCGAACGTAACATAGACGCCGACCGACATCGGATCCTCGGCATTGTTCTCGCCCGGCTTGAAGCTTGCGCAGTACGGGTTCGGTCCGCCGGCGCCGGGCAACGCCGTCTTGATGGTCTCGCCCGCCGACGTCACCACCTGCACATCGAGACCGGCGACCGCGATCTTGTCGCCCGGCTTCGCGACCGTGTGCTTCGCGTTGGCGTAGAGTTGCGGATAGACGTTGGCCAGGAACGCGTCGACTTCGGGACTTGGCTGTACGTTGGGGCCGTGGTCGATGAAGTGCCGGATCGGGATGCGTTTGGCGAGTTCCGCCATGCCGCCATAGTGATCGCCGTGCCAATGGGTGATGATCAGGTTGTCGATCCGCGTGAGGCCGGCGTCCTTGGCTGCCGCCATGATGCGCTCGGCGTCCCGGATCGCCGCGGCCGGCGCCACGTTGCCGGTATCGATCAAGAGGGATTCGCCCGACGGCGCCACCAGCAGCGTGGCGTTGCCGCCTTCGACGTCGACCACATAGATATCCAAGGTCGTGCGCGTCTGCGCCGCGGCGCCGTCTGGTCCCGATTGGGCGACCAGCGCCAAGGCAGCGACGGCTGCCAGCCACAAAGTCTTGCGCATGAAAATCCTCCCTGTGCTTCGGCCCCCTCCCTACCCTCCCCCGCAAGCGGGGGAGGGTAGGGAGGGGGCTCGCTGTTGCCCGAAAGATGCTGGCTGAGCGCCCGGAACGCCCGATGGTAGCAATCCGGGCTGGTCGCCGATAGTCTCGCGTTACGTTCGTAAATGGAAATCGGGATGTCGTGTTGACCACGATACCGGCATATTATGGTTAAAAAAAATGACGCCAAGCCGGTCGATGATGGGCCGATTGTCTGGATTCCTCGGAGGAAGCAAGCAATGACGAACCGCCTTGTGCTGATCGTCGCGTTGACCATTGCGGCAGGGATTGCGCCTGCCCACGCTCAGGCGCCCGCCGCAGCAGATACGATCCTGGTCAACGGCAGGGTCATCACTCTCGACGACACCTCGTCGATCGTCCAAGCCGTCGCGATCCGCGACGGAAAAGTTCTGGCCGTCGGCGCCGACGCGGATATCCGCCGGCGCGCCGATGTGCGCACCACCATCATTGACCTCGGCGGCCGCACCGTGCTGCCGGGACTGATGGATTCCCATATTCACGCGCTGCGGGCGGGCCTCACCTATGCGGTCGAGTTGAGCTGGATCGGGGTGCCGAGCCTCGCGGAGGGCCTTGATCTCATCCGCGAGGCGGCGCGGAAGTCGCCGCCGGGCGCGTGGATCAAGATCGGCGGCGGCTGGACCGAGTTGCAGTTTCCCGAGAAACGCGGCCCGACCGTTGAGGAGCTGGTCGCGGCAGCGCCCGACCGGCCGGTCTATGTGCAGCGTCTTTACAACACCGCATGGATCACGCCGGCCGGCATCAAGCTGATGAAGCTCACGCCGGACAGCGACATCCCGGGCGGCAAGGCCGAGAAGGATGCGAGCGGCAACCTCACCGGGGTCTTCACCGGCGTCAATCGCACGTTTAATTTCTTCACCGCAAAAATTCCAGGGCCAAGCTTTTCCGATCAAGTCGCCGGCACGCGAAAATATTTCCGTGAACTCAACCGGCTCGGCATGACGGCCGTCAATGACTTCCCGGGCGGCGGGATGTTCCCGGAAGATTTCCGCGCGGTTCAAACGTTATGGTCCAAGGGCGAAATGACGCTGCGTGTCGCCTTCCATATTTCCTCGAACAGCCAGCATACGCTTGATGATTTCAAGGCGCTGACGGTGTTCACGCCGATGAATTTCGGCGACGACATGTTGCGCTATCGCGGCATCGGGGAGTCGCTGACCCAGGGCATCTATGACGGCTCCACGGTCGGGTTGCCCTATAATCCGAGCGCCAAGGACTGGGAAGAGTTCTGCGCGGTGGCGAAGTGGGCGGCGGAACGCAGCATCCATGTCCATCAGCATGCGGCCAGCGATCGGGCCGCCGCGGGCATCCTCGACTGCTTCGAAGTCGTGAACAAGGAAATCCCGATCGCCGGCCTGCGCTGGCAGATCGCCCATATCGAAAACGCGTCCGACCAAACGCTGCGGCGCATGAAGGCCCTGAACATGGGCTGGGCCGTGCAGGATCGTCTCGTCTATTCGGGCGGGATCGTTTCGAAGGTGCTGGGGCCGGAGGCGTCGAAGCGGGCGCCGCCGATCAAGACCGCGCTCAAGATGGGCCTGCACGTGGCGGCAGGCACCGATTCCGATCAGGTCGCGCCCTATAACCCGTTCGTCTCTCTACGCTGGCTCCTGGACGGCAAGGTGATCGACGGCACGCCCATGCGAGGGCCGCAGGAGTCGCCGGACCGCGAAGAAGCACTGCGCATGTACTCGCTCAATTCGGCATGGTTCACCTTCGACGAAGCCAGGCGCGGTTCGCTGGAGCCAGGCAAATACGCCGATCTCGCCGTGCTGTCGGACGACTATCTGACGGTGCCGGTCGAGAAGGTCGGGGACTTACATTCGGTGCTCACGATGGTCGGCGGTAAGGTGGTGTATGGCGACGGGCCGTTCGCGGCGCTGGAGGGGAAGTAGAAATCGCAGGGCAAATGGCCCGTAGGGTGGGCATCGCGCCCACTCCGCCATGCCATCACCCCACGGGCGGCGGGCGCGCGATGCCCACGCGGTCGCACGTCCCCCGTGCGCGACTTACGCCAACGGCGTGGGCAAATCGCCGAAGGCGCCCACGCAAGTGTTTCGCTGCAGCAGAGGCCGCCCCCTCCTCCGCGCCTTTGTCACGCAGTCGCATGTATAAGTAACACGGCACCAGACCGCCTGTCCGCTAACCGAGGTGCAAGAGACGAGACCGCAGCGCAGCACGACACGACGTTCTGGTCTCAAAATGACCCAGCTTGGCTACCCAATGCTGCCAGCGAACCGCTCCGCAAGCCGCTGACGTCGAAATGCTTCCGCGACGAAATCGACAAACACGAGCGTCTTGGCCGGCACCAGCCGCCGGCTGGCGTGGTAGATCGAGATCGATCCCGCGTCGGCATACCATTGCGGAACCAGCCGTACGAGAGCGCCGCTCTCAAGGTGCCGCAGCGCATGCGCCATAACGATCTGCGTGACGCCCATGCCGAGCACCGCCGCCTGGCACATTGCCTCGGGGTCGTCGAACGCGATGGTAGCCTTGAGCGGGACCGTCATTTCGTCGCCCGCCGCGTTGCGCATCGGGCGTTCACGGACCCGACGTGTTTTTGAAGAGCGCATAACGATGCCATCGAACGAGGCGAGTCCTGACGGATCGGTTGGCGGCGTCCGTCCTTTGAGATAGGACGGCGAGGCCACCGCGATGATGTGCGCGGGCGCAAGGACTCGCGACACCAGACCAGGCGCAAGATCGATGCCGCCGCCGACCGCCGCGTCGAAGCCTTCCGCAATGAGATCAACCTGGCGATTTTCGAACTGCCAGTCCGCGCGGACATTCGGATAGCGCTTCAGGAATTCAGGTAGCAGCGGGAGGATGTATTCGATTCCGAAGGTCATACCCATGCTGACCCGCAGTACGCCGGCCGGTTCGCCGCGATCCGTTGCGACGCTCGCAATCGCGGCCTGCAATTCATCGAGGTTGTTTCGGATCGCATGGAGGAAGCGTTCGCCGGCCTCTGTCAGGGTGAGCTTCCGGGTGCTGCGCTGAAACAGGCGGATGCCGAGATTGCGCTCCAACGTCGCGACATTGCGGCTCACCGCGGCGGGCGTCAGGGAGAGCCGCCGGGCGGCGGCTGAAAAGCCTCTGGTTTCGGCACTTCGGACGAAAGATTCGAGGTTTGCGAGCGTTTCCATCCGCCACTTTCAAGTGATGATTGTAAGTCATTCTACCCATTACCGGCTAATCACGCAGCAATAAAGGTGGCGGTATCTGCTCCGGAAACAACGCCAAACCGGAGTGAACGCCATGACCCAACCCGTAACCCTCAAGACCGGCCTGAACGCCCTCCTGACCCCGGAGGACTCAGTGCTGGTCCTGATCGACCACCAGCCCTTTCAGTTCGCCAACCTGCACAGCCACGAGCCGACGATGGTCGTGAACAACGTCGTTGCGCTGGCGAAGACCGCGAAGGTCTTCAAGGTGCCGACCATCCTCACCACCGTCCTGGGAGGCCGCGGCGGCAAGCTCATCAAGCCGCTGCAGGACGTGTTTCCCGACCAGAAGCCGATCGACCGCACCTTCATCAACACCTGGGAAGACACGCAGGTCGTGGATGCGGTGAAGAAGACTGGCCGCAAGAGGATCATCATGGCTGCGCTCTGGTCGGAAATCTGCCTCGCCACGCCCGCGATCCAGGCGGCTGGCGAAGGCTACGAGGTCTATGCCGTGACCGATGCCTCCGGCGGCGTCAGTGCGGAAGCTCACGAGATGGCCATTCGCCGCATGGTGATGGCAGGTGTCGTGCCGATCACATGGATGGCAGTCGCCGGCGAGTTGCAGCGCGACTGGGCGCGGCAGGAACAGGCCGCCGCGATGGCCCAAGTGTTCCTGGAGCATGGCGGCGGGACGGGAATAGCCCTCGCCTGGGAGCTTCAGCTCCTCGGCCAGAAAGCTGCCGCAGGCGCGTAGTCGGCCGCGACGCAATCACCAAACAGATTTTTCAAATCCACTGGAGGCACATCATGATCAGCGATCAATCGGGCGCAGCCGCAAAGGCGGTCATTCGGCGCAACACCGAAGAAGTGCAAGGCGGCGGCAATTTCGCAGTGTTCGATGAGTTGTTCGCGGACGATTTCCTCGATCACACCCCGCAGCCGGGCCGCGCGCCTGACAAGGACGGCGCACGGCAGCTCTACAAAATACTCCGCGCGGCGTTCCCCGACTTTCACGCCAAGATTCATTGGCAGCTGGCCGATGGTGACCGCGTGACCACTTACAAGACCTATCACGGAACGCACCGCGGAGAATTTCTCGGCGTCGCCCCGACGGGCCGCAAGATCGAGTTCGAAACCGTCGATGTCATGCGCGTGCGTGGCGGCAAGATCACTGAGCATTGGGGCGTCGCCAATCTCTTCTCGCTCATGCAGCAGCTTGGCGCATGGCCGCCAAAAGGGTGACAGTAAGCCTCGCGCGGGCGGCGGATCGCCGCCGCCAGTCTCAACCACAAAGGAACATCACATGACCATCGGCATCATCGGGTCGGGAGCGATCGGCACGGCCTTCGCGCGAACGCTTGCCCGCGCCGGTATGCAGGCGACCATCTCCAACAGCCGCGGACCGGAATCGCTGCGAGGCCTCGTCCGTGACTTGGGACCCTCCATCAAACCCGGGACCCGCGAGGAAGCCGCGCGCGCCGACATCGTCTTCGTCGCTGTCAACTGGACAAAGCTGCCTGCGGCGCTGGCGGGTCTGCCGGAATGGTCCGGCCGCATTCTCATCGATGCCAACAATCCGATCGAGGCGCCGCTGTTCAAGCCGGTCGATCTCAAAGGTCGGGTATCGAGCGAGATCGTCGCCGATCTCGTGCCCGGAGCTCGCGTCGTCAAGGCGTTCAACCATCTCCGCGCAGAAGTGCTCGCCGCAGACCCGCGGTCGGATGGCGGGCGGCGAGTGCTGTTCTATTCTGGCAATGACAGCGCCGCGAAGGCGGAGGTGGCGGCGCTCATCGACCGCATCGGGTTCGCCGGCATCGATCTTGGATCGCTCGCGGTCGGCGGCAAGCTTGCGCAGTTTCCCGGCGGCCCATTGCCGAATCAAAACCTCATCAAGGTCGGCTGAATATCCGCTTTTGGCCCACGGCTGCCATGACTGGCGCCGTTCATTGCGCGGCAGCCATCAGAGGCACAGCGGACTGCCAATTGTGCGCGTGTTCACGCCTTGTCTGAGATGGTCGGATATCTGTGTCCCAATAATGCGCTGAGGCCCAAGCGATTAAGGGATATTGCTCCGCGACACACGGCTTGATTTCGTGACGCCGGTCACGCAAGGGGAATTCCGTGCCCTGCCAAAGAAAATCGCTGCCCTGGCGTGGAAAGTTCCCTGCCCCCCGCGAGAAATTCCCTGCGCCGCATGGGGTGCACCCCATCCCTGCCAACAGGGAATTCGAGGATCATGGCCGATCCGCTCCCATCGTGCGTGCGCGAATCGCTCCGCATCACTCAAGCTTGACGTTGGCCACCCGGCCGACTTCGCCCCACATCCTGGTTTCCGTGTCGATCAAGCGGGCGAACTCCGCCGCGGTGCTGCCGACGGTCGGGGTCGCCATTGCCTTGAACTTCTCCTTCACGTCGGCCATCTGCATGATCTTGCGCAACTCGGTTTCGAGCTTGCGGACGATGCTAGGCGGCGTCGCGGCTGGTGCGAACACGCCGCTCCACAGTCCGACCTCCATGCCGGACACGCCGGCCTCCGCCATGGTCGGCACGTCAGGAAGATCTTCCAGTCGGGTGTTGGAGGTGACGGCGAGGGCGCGGACCTGTCCGCCCTTGACCTGCGGCGTCGTCGGCGGCGGATCCGTGATCGCGAACAGCGATTGCTGGCCGATGACGCTGACCAGCGATTCGTTGCTGCTCTTATAGGGGATCGCGGTGCCGGGTGCGCCGGTGCGCAATTTGAAGAGTTCGGTCGCCAAGGTGAATGCCGAGGAAGCCGTAGCGTAGTTGGCCTTGTCGGGATTGGCCTTCATCCACGACACCAATTCCTGCACGTTTTTCGCCGGATGCGACGGGTAGACTGAAAGAATCAAGGGAAACGACGCAAGATTGGAAATCGGCGCGAAATCCTTGAGGGTCGCATAAGGCGGCTTTACCGAGATCGCCGGGATGATGCTCATGGCGCCGCTTGCGCCGACCAGCAGCGTATAGCCGTCAGGCGGCGTCGCCATCACGGAGAGGGCCGCGAGACTGCCGCCCGCCCCCACTTTGTTCTCGATGATCACGGTCTGGCCGAGGCCGTCCTGCAGCTTCTGGCCGACAATCCGTGCGATGATGTCGTTGCCGCCTCCGGCCGCGAAGCCGACCACGATCTTGATGGTCTTGCTGGGGTAATTCGCCGCCGGGTCGGGCTGCGCGCGGGCGCTCCCGTTCAGTCCCACGATCAGTGCCAGAGCCATCAGGCCGGCCGCATGCGCTTTGTTATGCCAGGCAGTGCTTTGCATGGCGTCCTCCCGCTTCTTTGCGTCCAACATTAGAGCATTTTACGATAAAGTTGACCCTCACGGTGTCATTGCCCGGCTTGACCGGGCAATCCAGTATCCACGGCCGGTGGTTACTGGATCGCCCGGTCAAGCCGGGCGATGACAGCACAGAAGTAGGTCAACCTAATCGAAAAATGCTCTAGCACGCTTCTTTGCATCGAACGCTCATCCGCCTCAATCGATGTGCGCGCCCACGGCTGAGTCTTCCCCCGGCAGCAACCGCGCCCCCGACAGGCGGCGATGGAGGCGATCCAATGCCAGATAGATGACCGGCGTCGTGTAGAGCGTCAGCAATTGGCTCAGCAGCAGCCCGCCGATGATCGTGATCCCGAGCGGGAAACGCAGTTCCGATCCGGTGCCGGTTTCGAGCGCGAGCGGCAAAGCGCCGAACAGCGCCGCAAGCGTCGTCATCATGATCGGCCTGAACCGCAGCAGGCACGCCTGCAGGATCGCCTCCGGCGGCGTCAGCCCGCCGACACGTTCCGCTTCAAGCGCGAAGTCGATCATCATGATGGCGTTCTTCTTGACGATGCCCATCAGCAACACGATGCCGATCAGCGCAATGATCGACAGATCCTGGCCGAACATCATCATCGCCACGAGCGCACCGACGCCCGCGGACGGCAGGGTGGAGAGAATCGTCAACGGGTGCACGAAGCTCTCATAGAGCATGCCGAGCACGATATAGATCGTCACCACGGCCGCCAGAATGAGCCACGGCTCGCCGGCCAGCGAGGATGCAAATTCAGCGGTGTCGCCCGCATAGGTGCCGACCACGGACGCCGGCATGTCGATGTCGTTTTCCGCGGACGAAATGGCTGCAACGGCGTCGCCAAGCGAGGCGCCCGGGGCGAGGTTGAAGCTGACGGTCACGGCCGGAAACTGATCGTGATGCCCAATTGCGAGCGCTGCCGTGGTGCGCTCGACCGTTGCGACCGCATCTAACGGCACCAGGTTCGTCGCGTTCGTCGGCAGCAAGAGGAGATTCGAAGTCGAGCTTGAGAGCGTCGCCTGCGTTGTGGTCGTTCCGGCCGGCAGGTATAGCTTGGAGAGCGTGCTCGGGTCGCGCTGATATTCCGGCATGGCTTCCAGTATCACCCGGTACTGATTGGCCTGGCCGAAGATCGTCGAAATCTGCCGCTGCCCGAAAGCGTCATTGAGCGTATCGCTGATCGCCTGCATTGAGACGCCCAGCCGTCCGGCCTTTTCGCGGTCGACTTTTACGTCGACCCGAAGTCCGCCCTCCTGCGCTTCCGAAGCGACGTCGCGAAACAGCGGATCCTCGCGCAATCGCGTCACCAGAGCGCCGGCCCATTGACTGACTTCTGCGGCATCTGTCGACGCCAAGGTGTACTGAAAAAGCGCGCGTGACGACCGCGTGCTGATCTGGATGTCCTGAACCGGCTGGAAATAGACGGTCATCCCCGGCACGGACGCAATCGCCCGCTTCAGCCGCTCGATGACATCGGTGACGAAGCTCATGCGCTGGTCGCGGGGCTTCAACGTGATGGCGAGCCGGCCCGCGTTCGGCGTCGGGTTCATAGGGGTAACCCCGACCACCGATATGACGCCGGTCACATCAGCGTCCCGGCGAATCGTGTCGACGATGTCCTGCTGCAGGCGTTGCATCTCCGCGTAGGAAACTTCAGGGCCCGCCTCGGTGACGGCCTTGATCAAGCCGGTATCTTGAATGGGCAGGAAGCCTTTGGGGACGATGACATAGAGCCAGATGGTGGCGATCAGGGTGGCGATCGTCACGAGGAGGGTCGCGCGCTCGTGGTGCAGCACCCATTCGAGGCTCGCCTGATAGGCCTCGACCGCCCACTCGACGGCGTGATCGAGCCGCCGGGTCAGCGCACCGACCGCCGCCATCCTACCCTCCCCCGCTTGTGGGGGAGGGTAGGGCGGGGGCTGGCGAAGCAGGCGGCTGCACATCATCGGCGTCAAGGTGAGCGAAACCACCGCCGAGGTGATGACCGCGACCGTGAGCGTCAAGGCGAATTCGCGGAACATCCGCCCGACGATGCCGCTCATGAACAGCAACGGTATGAACACCGCGACCAGGGACACCGTCAATGAGATGACCGTGAACCCGATCTCCTTGGCGCCATTCAGCGCCGCCTCGAACGGCTGCTCGCCCTCCTCCATATGACGGACGATGTTCTCGATCATCACGATCGCATCGTCGATCACGAAACCGGTGCCGATCGTCAGCGCCATCAACGAAAGATTGTCGAGGCTGAAGCTGCAGAACCACATCACCCCGAAGGTGGCGATGAGCGACAGCGGCAGCGCGACGCCGGCGATGATGGTGGCCCGGATGGTGCGCAGGAAAATGAACACCACCATGACAACGAGGCCGACGCTCAATATCAGGGTGAACTGGACGTCGTGCACCGAGGCCCGAATGGTGCCGGTGCGGTCCTGGACCACGGCCAGGGAAACGCCCTTGGGCATGACGCGCTGCAGGCGCGGCAGCTCCTGGCCGACGCGGCGAACGGTGTCAATGACATTGGCGCCCGGTTGACGCTGAATATCGATAATGACGGCCGGCACACTCTGGTACCATCCGCCGACCTTGCTGTTCTCCAAGCCGTCGATGACATCGGCGACATCGCGGAGCATGACAGGCGCGCCACTGCGATACGCGATGATCAGATTGCGATACGTCTCGATGCCGGTGACCTGGTCATTGGCAGCGATCGTATAGGACTGCTGGGCGCCGTCGAGCGATCCTTTCGGGCCCGCCACATTGGCTGCCACGATCGCGGTGCGCAGGTCCTCAAGCGCTATGCCATAAGAGGCAAGCCTGGCGAGATCGGCCTGGATGCGGACCGCAGGCTTGAGCCCGCCCTGGACCGAGACATGGCCAACGCCGGTCACCTCACTGAGCCGCTGCGCGATCAAGGTGTCGGCGAGATCGCTCATCTGCCGCAACGAGATCACAGGCGACGTCAGCGCCAGCGTAAGTACCGGCGCATCGGCGGGATTCACCTTGGAATAGACCGGCGGGTAGGGAAGGTTGCGCGGCAGCGTCGAACCTGCCGCATTGATCGCGGACTGCACATCCTGCGCGGCAGCGTCGATTTCGCGATTGAGCTCGAACTGCAAGGTAATCTGGCTGACCCCGAAGGAACTCGACGACGACATGGTTGCGAGCGCTGGGATTTGTCCGAACTGGCGTTCCAGCGGGGCAGTGACGAGCGACGCTATCGTCTCGGCGTTGGCGCCCGGCAGCTGCGTTGTCACCTGGATGGTCGGAAAGTCGACCTGCGGCAGTGACGCGACCGGCAGCAAAAAATATCCAAGGATGCCGCCCAGCATCACGGCGACGCCGAGCAGCGAGGTGGCAATCGGCCGGAAAATAAAGGGCGACGATACGCTCATGGCGTAGCGGTCGTGGCGCCGCCGGATCGGGGCCGCTGCGCGCCGTCGCGGGACGGCTCTGATGACGCCGACTGCGGCGCGGCGCCCGGGGATGGCGTCTCCGCCGGTCGGGCGGCAGTTTCGGTGCGCGGCGTCGGATCGGATCGGGCCGAAGGGGTCTCGCGCCGCGGGCCGCGGCGGCGTTCGCTGCCGGCCGGCCGTTGCAGGTCCTCCTGCGTTCCGATCGCGATCTTGGCGCCGTCGGTCAACTGCGAGAACCCCGTCGTCACCACACGCTCGCCCTCGTCGATGCCGGCCGCGATCACGGCCTCAACGTCATCCTGCTGGGCGACCGTCACCGGATGCACCGCGACGGTGTTGTCGTCATTGGCGACGTACGCAAAGGTCCCGTTCGGGCCACGCTGGACCGCGGCCGTGGGCACCACGATGACCTGCCGCATGGTATCGACCAGGAGCTTCACATTGACGAACTGGCCCGGCCAGATTTGCAGGTCGTTGTTGGGGAATTCGGCCTTGAGCTTTACGGTCCCGGTGGCCTGATCGACCTGATTGTCGATCACGGTGAGCGTGCCGCGATCCACGACGGTGCGATTGTCGTCACCCAGCGCCTGGACGCTCAATGCTTCCTGCGCGAACGCCTTGTTGACCTGGGCGAGGCGCTGTTGCGGCAGCGTAAAGATGACGGCGATCGGCCTGACCTGGGTGATCACCACGATCCCGGTGGTGTCCGCGGCGTGCACGATGTTGCCGGCATCGACCTGGCGAATGCCGGTGCGGCCGGCAAGCGGCGCAATGATCTTGGTGTAGGACAGGATAGCTTTGGAATTCTCGATGGCGCCCTGATCGGCCTGCACTTGGGCTTCAAGCTGCGCCACCAGCGCCCGCTGCGTGTCATGCTGCTGGCGCGTGGCCGAATTGGTCTGCATCAGCCGGGCATAGCGCTCAAGATCGAGGCGGGCATTGGCCAGCTGGGCTTCATCCATGGCCTTCTTGGCCACGGCCTGATCGTATTGCGCCTGGTAGATCGTCGCGTCGATTTCCGCCAGGACGAAATCCTGACCGACGTCCTGGCCCTCCTTGAAATTGACGCTCATGAGCTTGCCGTCGACCTGGGCCTTCACCGTCACCGTGTTGAGTGCGCGGCTCGAGCCGACGCCATCGAAGTAGACCGGGACGTCGGCTTTGTTCGCCACCGCGGCGAGCACCGGCACCGGCCCGTCACCGCGCAGAGCCCGCCCGCCTCGTCCGCCAGCCTCGCCGGCCTGAATTTGCGCTTGGCGGTAATGGGCCAGGTATGCGGGGAGGTACTGCGGGGCATAAAACCAAAGGTAGCCCGCCGCGATGGCAAGCACGATCACGATGCTGACGACCCCGCGTCGCCACCGCCGCGTTGTCCGCTGCGCGCTTGGCGCCGTTGTGAACGTCTTTTCGAACCGGTCGGTTTTCACGCGGGCTCCTTCGTGGCGGCCCCCCTCTGCCAACCCCGAAGGAACTACAATGCCAAGAAGTGAGGCAAAACGCACCCCCGAACGCGCCCGCGCGAGTTCATGGTATGCCGCAACCCGACGAACCCGTGTGATTGCTTAGCCCCGAAATCCACGATCGCCGCGGCGCGAAAACCAGGCCGCATTGATTTTGTTGGGAATTCCAAAATTAGTTCGTTTCCACAAAAGCCGACCCCAATAGATTACGGTATTTTAATACCTTTACCGCCACCGTCGGGGCGCAGCCTGCACGGCGTGCCGCATCGAACGCGCCGATGGCGTGGGTCGGCAGCAACACAGCGCGCAATTGGCGCTGATTTCATTAGATTTGGTGTCTATCAGTCCGCTTCTTTGGTTTCCCCGATATGATATTGAGCGTAAAGCTCAAGCCCGAGGCGGGCGACAAGTTCAAGCTGAGTTTCGAGGAAGTCGATGTGCTCCTCTTCATCGCTCATCAATTTTTCAAACAGGTCCCTGGTCACATAATCCTTGGCCCCATGGCAATAACCCGCCGCCTCCTGGTAAAGGGCACGCGCGGACATCTCAGCAGCCAGATCGCAATCCAAGACCTCTTTGACGGTCTGCCCGATATGCAGCGGATCGAGCACCTGCATGTTGGGAAAACCATCGAGGAAAATGATGCGGTGAACGAGTTTATCGGCGTGTTCCATCTCTTCGATGGACTCCTTGCGCCATTTTTTGGCGAGAGCCTGGTAGCCCCAGTTCTCGAGCAGGCGATAGTGCAACCAATACTGATTGACGGCCGTAAGCTCGTGACGCAACGCCTTGTTGAGGTATTCAATTACGGTTGTATCTCCGCGCATAGTGACGTCTCGCTGCTTGGCTGCCGCTCGGCAGATGAGGAACAGACTTGAATAATAACAATTCTAATGTTGAACGGAAAGTTCCGTCGACCCGAACCTGTTGAAAATTCGCGGCGACCAAACCAGGGCGTGAGGGGATGCGGGAAATTACGGCGTTGACGACAACGCTGACGCGTTTTCTGGCACGTCCCTGCTCTCCCCTGCAGGTGGGGAGAGTAAATCAAGACCGTCCCCGGCTGCTTGCAGGGGAGGGCAGGAAGGGGGCTCGGAAGAGGCGCAAATGCAGGTTCTTGCCGCAAGCGTCGGCGTCGTTTCAGCGAGTGCCTCCTCCATGATTCGCCTGATCGTGCGGGCGCAGCGCCCACATTCGGCGCTGCATCCCAAACACCGATAGACCTCGCTGGTGGCTCGGACAGTGCGCTCGGCCGTAACGGATCGGACCTGGTGGTCCGAAATGACGTTGCACGAACACACGATCACGCTACGGCACTCCCGGTTCGATCCGGTCTCTTAATCTCACTGCGCTCGCGAACGAGCGCGTCCTCCGGATGACAACGTTATCCTTGGCATTTGGCGGCGATGTCCCGCAAGTGCAATGAAATGAAATCGCTCTAAACTGCAAAGTAGAATAGTTCTAACCGATTGGAGCGGTTTTCGTTTAGCCTGACCTGCCTCTGTCCTGTCATCGCCCGGCTTGACCGGGCGATCCAGTAACCACCGACCGGGGATACTGGATTGCCCGGTCAAGCCGGGCAATGACACTGGGCAAGGTCAACCTAATCAAAAGTAACCCGAGATGGACGGCCGCCCGCCCGTTTTGTAGGGATGGCGCCCGATCCTGCCTGCTACGCCCGAAAGGTTGAAGAATGACCGCCGTTGGAGTGAGCTCCGGTATTTTCCGCGACATATTTTCAACCGAGCCGATGCGCCGCATCTTCGCGGACGAAAGTCGCATCCAGAAATATCTCGACATCGAAGCGGCGCTCGCCCGCGCCCAGGCGCGTCTCGGCATCATTCCGCAGAATGCGTGCGACGAAATCCTGCGCCATTGCTCAATCGCCGAGTATGATTTCGCCAAGCTCAAGAGTGCGACCGAGCGCATCGGTTATCCGGTGCTGCCGGTCGTCCAGCAGCTCGTTGCGCTGTGCCGGGACGGCCTCGGCGAATGGTGTCATTGGGGCGCCACCACCCAGGACATCACCGACACCGCCACCGTCCTGCAAATCCGCGAAGCCCTCGATCTCATCGAGGCTGACCTCGTTGCGATCTCGGACGCGCTGGCGGCCCTTGCAAAACGCTATCGCGACACCCCGATGGCTGGCCGCAGCAATCTTCAGCAGGCGGTGCCGATCACGTTCGGCTACAAGGCCGCAACCTACCTCGCGGGATTCGAGCGCCATCTCGAACGTCTGAAGGAATTGCGCCCGCGCGTTCTGGTCGGCGAGTTCGGCGGCGCCGCCGGGACCTTGTCGTCGCTGGGCAAGCGCGGCCTTGAAGTTCAGGCCTCGCTCATGAAGGAGCTTAGCCTCGGGCAGCCGCGGATCGCGTGGCATACGGTGCGCGATTGCATCGCGGAGGTCGGGTGTTTCCTCGGCCTCGTCACCGGCAGCTGCGGCAAGATCGCGTTCGACGTGAAACTGATGATGCAGACCGAGGTCGAGGAGGTCTATGAGCCGTTTCACGAGGGCCGCGGCTCCTCGAGCACGATGCCGCAAAAGCGCAATCCGATCTCCTCGGTCTATATCACGGCGACCGCAGCGCTGGTGCGCCAGCACGTCGCCGCACTGCTCGATGCGATGATCGAGGACCACGAGCGCGCCACCGGCCCATGGGAGATCGAGTGGATCGCGGTGCCGGAAATCTTCAGCCTGACGGCCGGCGCCTTGGCACAGACCCGCTTCCTCGTCTCAGGCCTGCAAGTGGACGAGAAGAAGATGCGGGAAAATCTCGACATCACCCGCGGCCTGATCGTGTCCGAAGCCGTGATGATGGGGCTTGGCCCGCATATCGGCCGCCAATATGCCCACGACCTCGTCTACGACATTTGCCGCCAGGTGCTCGCCACCGGTCGCCCGCTGGTCGATTTGCTTGCGGAAAACAAGGAGGTCGCCAAGCACCTCGATCGCGCGGCGCTCGAAAAGCTCTGCGATCCGGCGAATTATCTCGGGCAAGCCGGCGAAATGGTGGACCGCGTGCTGGCGGGGCGGCAAGGGTAGGATGGCTTTCGATGAGCCCCTGTCAGCCAGTTACTCAATGGAGGTTCCGCAATGGCACTCAACCTCAATCACATCGGCCAGATAGCGCTCCCCGTCATCGATGTTGATCGCGCGGAAGCGTTCTATGAGAACGTGATCGGGTTGCGGAAGCTGTATCGGTTCGGCGACCTATCGTTCTTTGACTGTGCGGGAGTGCGTCTGCTCCTCGATAAAACAAAGGACGCGGCCAACTTCAGAGCGCAAGGCTGCATCTATTTCCGCTGCGCCGACATAGCATTGACAGTCACCACGCTCGAAAAACGCGGTGTCACGCTCACACACCATCCGCACTGCATAGCGAAGATGGACGATCATGACCTTTGGATGGCATTCTTCCAGGATCCCGACGGCCATACGCTGGCAGTGATGCAGGAAGCGCCGAAAGGCTATGCACCCTTATCCTGAAGGGGCGGGCCTGGCCGATTGCGGCGCCACGGCGTTCGTCGAAGAGACGAACGAGCGTTACTTGCCAAACTCAAGTCTCTGAAATTCACGGCCGCTTGCGTTCCTGCGCCTCCTCCGGCTTCACGAACGCGGACTGCGCAACCGCATCTCCAGCCGACGGCGCACGCGCGAAGTCGTCCGCTCCCCTACCGGGAGCGGCCGGAGTAACGTCAGGGCGACGTCGGCGTGCTTAGGCTTGCGAGCACGGCCTTGGCTAAGATCGGGTTCGGATTGCGGACAATGCCGAGCCGAAGCAGTTTCAGCTTTTGGATCGGTCCCGCGACGTCAACAACTGTACCCGGCCGGAACCCATACTTCTCGGCAATGAGTTTTTGGATCGGGGGCGACATGATGTGCTCGATGAAACGAACCGCTGCTTCCCGCTGCGCCGGATCGGTCGTCGTCACGAGGACAACCTGGTCAGCCTGAATGACGGGATACTGATTTCAACCGTTTTCAGAGGACTTCCTTCCTTCACCGTCTCACCAAAAAAGCACTGAGCCGCGCACGTTTCTCGTTTCTTGTTGCTTCCGACAGTTTCCGCGCATATACATGAGGCGTGCTTACATGGCGCTTATCGTAGAAACTGGAGCCGCACATGAGCGAAGAGCAGAAGGACAGGATCATCGAGGCGGTGCAGATGGCGAAGGACGGCTTCATCACCCGCAACGAGATGGTGGCCAAGATCAAGGACATCGCCGAGATCGACGAGTACGAGGAGATCATTGGCTGATGCTTCTCGGCCGTGCGCCGGTCTCAAGCCGGCGCATCCCGAGGTGCACCAGAGAGGCCCTGTCATGCGCCAGAAACTCACACCCGCCTGGGTCGCCAACGTCAAGCCGAAGGACACCAACGAGATCTATTGGGATACCGAGCAACGCGGCTTCGGGCTCCTGGTGCTCCCCAGCGGTGAGAAGCGCTATGTGGTGCAGTATCGGGCGTTCCGCCGCAGCCGCCGGATGACGTTCAAGCCCGGGCTCACCCTCACAGAGGCCCGCAAGGAGGCTAAGGTGGTGCTCGGCGCCGTCGCCAAGGGCGGCGATCCCATGGCTGAGCGGCGCCGGCAGGAAGGCGCGGCTACCAACACCCTCAAGGCCATCGCCGAAGAGTACTTCAAGCGCGAGGGCGACAACCTACGCTCCGCCGATGCGCGCAAGGCCACGTTCGAGCGGCTGATCTACCCGGCGCTGGGCGCCCGGCAGATCAACACCATCAGACGCAGCGAGATCGTACGGTTCCTGGACAAGGTCGAGGACGAGCGCGGCCCGCAGATGGCCCATAGTGTGCTGGCCTTCCTATCGAAACTGTTCAATTGGCACGCCAGCCGGGACGATGACTTCCTCACACCCATCCAGCGCGGCATGGGGCGCGTCAAGATGAAGGAGACTGCCCGCGACCGGGTCCTCTCCGATGACGAGCTACGCCTCATCTGGCGCGCCGCTGAAGCTACGGAAGGCCCGTTTGGCTGTTTCATCCGATTCACGTTGCTAACCGCGACGAGACGCAGCGAGGCGGCCATGATGGTGCACGACGAGGTGGCGCCATATGGCGACTGGATCATAGCGGCCAGCCGCATGAAGGCGAAGCAAGAGCACGTGGTGCCGCTGTCACCGGCCGCGAAGGCGATCATCGACGGCATGCCTAATGTCGGGCGCTACGTGTTCACCACGAACGGCCGTCGGCCCATAGCCGGGTTCACGAAATTCAGGGCCGCGCTCAACGCTGCGGTGCTTAACGATCTGCGCAAGCTCGATCCAGAGGCCAAGCCGCTGCCGAACTGGACCATCCACGATCTGCGGCGGACGGCGCGCTCGTTGCTATCCCGGGCTGGCGTAAATGTCGACATTGCCGAACGGTGTCTCGCTCACACGATGAGCGGCGTCCGCGGCGTATACGACCGCCATGCCTACCATGCCGAAAAGAAGCACGCCTTCGAGGCATTGGCCGCCCAGGTCGAGCGCATCGTCAACCCGCCGGCCGACAATGTGACGTCGCTCGATGAGCGGCGGGCAAAAGGAGTTCCCCAGGTTCCGGGATGACCCGGAGCGGCCGCACCGAGGGTCTGATCACCCACGGCGCGGCCTAGCCACCAAACCCTAAACAGGAGGGTTCAATGGTTACCCACGACAGTACCAGTACGAGTCCCGCGCCTCAAATGAGGCCGGATGAAATGCGCGGGCTCGCACAAAGGCTGCGGGCCCGCGCCCAGAGCGTTCTCCTCAGGCACCAGCCCGAGCAACACCGCGATCTACTGACCGCGGCCTCCCTCATCGAGCAGTTCGCCAACATCAGCGCCGAGATTCTCGCCACCGCTGCCGCGGTGGACAGATTGTCGAAGCTGCTCGGCATCGTGGGAGGCGCATGATGCCGGTCCATATCAGGAGCCCCCACGGCGATTTGCGCCTCACGCACCTCCGGCGGCGAGATTGTCGACAACCAGCTTGCCGCAAGCCCCCAGGAAGCGAACCGCATTGCGATCATGATGATCGCATCCCGCGATGAGTTCGACGCCGGCGACACGTTGACATGCCGGCGCGCAGATGAGGCGCGCGCCGCAACACTCGTGCCTGGACCGGGAGGTGGCCGATGACGCACATCCCGACCCCACTGGCGGTCCCGGCCGTCCAGGCCGCCCACATCACCCTGATCAGCGCCCTGGCGAGCCTCAAGCCCAACCGCATCATCGGCAGTTACACTGCCGACCGCTTCGACATCCTCGAACGGGCCGAGCACCTCGAAAAGGTGCTGACGGCGGTCACTACCTACGCCAAGGCCATCGTCGCCGACACTGCCTATCTGGCCCCCTGTGGCTACGTCGCCGATGAGACCGGCTTCCTGGCGGATGCCGCGTCGGACATCGTCGGCGCACTCAAAAACGCCGTCGACAAGATGATCGACGACGCCGATCAGGCCAACCCGGGCGCTGGGCTTAAGGCCCGGCAGGCCGAAGTCGCGCGATGAGGGGGGCGCCTATGAACGCTTCCACCCCCGCCGAAGTCGTCACCACGCTGCCGGCCGTCCCCCCTTCAGGGGGCGGCTTGGTCGGCGCCATCGCCGCCGTCATGAACGAGGTCCACGTCGTCGCCAAGCGCGGCGAAAACGAGTTCCACCGCTACCGCTACGCCACCATGGGCGACATCCTCAAGGAGATCACGCCCCTGCTCGGCCGGCAC
>WNFR01002556.1_pt1 | contig 18886 bp, 17 predicted proteins | sample 5400221 | NCBI WGS metagenome assembly WNFR01 (sample SAMN13153357, study PRJNA577476) | soil metagenome | isolation source: 40 cm soil under Madrone tree | place: USA:California | collected 2016-06-14 | reverse complement strand
CGTCCCACGCCAGATGGACGACGGTACCGGAGCGGCTGTGGGCCAACGCCTTTGACATGGCCGTTGCGTCTTCAAGATCCGCGTGGTAGATGCGAACCCGATCAATGACGTCGGCGAGACGCCACAAATCACTTTCTTTCCTGACGACGATCGAGACATCCTCTCCATGCTCGACCAGCCGCCTGGTCAAAGACGAGCCGAGATGACCCGTTGCACCGGTCAAGAGAAAAGTCATGCTATCGTCCAACGGACTGGTGCAATGCATCAATCATGTGCTGCAACATTGCTTCTGACAGCCCAGGATAAACGCCGATCCAAAAAGCGTGATTCATCACAAAGTCTGAGTTGGTAAGGGCGCCAATGCGGCGATGTTGAATACCCGCATAAGCAGGCTGGTGCAATAGATTGCCGGCGAACATTAAGCGCGTACCGATCTTGCGCGTTTCGAGAAAGCGCACTATGGCGTCGCGTGTCGGCCCCGCCGCAGGACGAACGGCCAGCGGAAAACCGAACCAACTGGGCTCTGACTCAGGCGTTGCTTCGGGAAGAATGAAGAATTCCTCGAGGTCGCGTAAACCGTCATACAAAATTTGAAAGTTGCGCCGCCTGGCTTTAATAAAGCTCGGCAGTTTTTGCAGTTGCGCCACTCCGACCGCTGCCTGCATGTCGGTCAGTTTCAGGTTATAACCGATGTGCGAGTAAATATATTTATGGTCGTAGCCGGAGGGCAGGTCGCCAAGCTGCCAATTGAAACGTTTCCCGCAAGTGTTGTCCTTGCCTGGATCGCACCAACAGTCGCGACCCCAGTCGCGAAATGATTCGACCAGCTTTTTCAAGCCGGAACTGTCGGTCAAAACACATCCGCCTTCTCCCATGGTGATGTGATGAGCCGGATAAAAACTGACAGTCGCAAGGTCTCCGAAAGTTCCCACGGGCTGTGCGCGATAAGTTGAGCCTACGGCATCGCAGCAGTCTTCAATGAGCCACAAGTCATGCTTATCAGTGAAGGCTTTGACCGCCGACAGGTCAAAGGGATTACCTAGCGTGTGGGCCAGCATCACTGCGCGCGTGCGATCACTTCTGGCCGTTTCAAGCTGGTCAGTGTCTATGCCGTAAGTGGGGACTTTGATGTCCAGAAAGACTGGCACCATTCCGTTTTGCACGATCGGATTGACCGTGGTGGGAAAACCCGCGGCGGCTGTTATTACTTCATCGCCCGGTCGCAGTCTCTCTTCCCCGAGGGTAGGTGAAGTCAAACACGACAGAGCCAGCAGATTAGCAGCCGACCCAGAGTTCACAAGCATGGCGTGACGCAACCCGAAGAGCTCGCCGAACTCACGCTCAAACTGAGCCGCAAAGCGTCCGGTCGTTAACCAGAAATCAAGCGAAGCATCAACGAGAAGTTGAATCTCGACGGCGTCGAATACCTTGCCGGAAACCGGAATAGCCATTTCGCCGGGAATAAAATCCGGCGCCGAAAAGGCCGCAGCGTAGTATTCGGCCACAAGATCCGCAATCTGTGTACGCAAAGCTTCGGTTTTAGGTGTCATGCGCAAGAAATTCTTTGTACCAGTCGACGGTCTTTTGCAATCCTGTTTCGAGGTCAAAAAGAGGCGTCCAATTCAGTTCACAGCGGGCTCGTGCGGCGCTCAAATACTGGTGGCGAATTTCGTTTTTGACTTCATTGCGCACGTCCGGTTGCAGATCGGAACCCATCAACGAAAGAATGCGTTGTACTAGTTCGCGGACGGTAACCTGTGTTTCGTTTGAAAAGTTGAAGGCCCGGCCGCTTAGTTCGGGACGTTTTGCCAGAGCTTCGGCAAGCAGCATATAAACGGCGGCGCCGTCTTCCACATAAAAGTAATCACGAACCGAGTCGCCATCCGACCGAATCACCGGGCGTTGTCCGCGCAGGATAGAACGGATCGTTCCCGGCACAATCCGATTCCAGTTCAAATCGCCGCCACCATAAAAATTGCCACAGCGGGTTGTTAATACCGGTAATCCATATGACACCGCATAGGCATGGGTGATCAAGTCTGCGCAAGACTTGCTGACATCGTAAGGATGCCTGCCCTTTAGCGGAGTGTCCTCATGGTAAGGAAGATCTTCTTGATCGCCATAAGCCTTGTCGGATGAAGCGACAATGACATGCTCGACGCTCGGACTGCGACGACAGGCTTCCAATAAAGCCCAAGTGCCCTGAATGTTTGTTTCAAAGGTTGAGATGGGATTCCGTGTGGCGATGCCGACGATAGTCTGGGCGGCCAGATGCATGATCGTAGCAACCTCGTATTCACCAATCGTGCGTTCGAGCAGCGCCTGATCGCGTACGTCGCCGCCGACAACCTTCACACGCGTGGTGGCGCCGGTACGAACCAACTCTGATTGCGGAACCCAATCGCGCACCAAACAGACCACATCAGCGCCCGCGGCAATTAACCGCTTGACGAGCCAGCTTCCGACCAGGCCACTGCCGCCAGTCACTAGTGTCGGTCGATCAAGCCAGAAACGACGAGAGTCGTTAGGCATAAACTCTAATGTCTTCACTCTTTGGCTTTCTTCACCGCCCACGGAGCCTTTCCGCTGGTCCACAGACTTTCCAGCGTGCGCACATCGCGGAGTGTGTCCATACACTGCCAAAACCCGTCGTGCTTATAAGCGATCAACTGCTCGTCTCTGGCAAGCTGTTCGAGAGGTTCGCGTTCGAAGAACGAACCGTCGCCATTGATGTAGTCGAGCACCTGAGGCTCAAGCACAAAAAAGCCGCCATTGATCCATCCCTCTCCGATTTGCGGCTTTTCGCTAAACTCTTTGACGAACTCGTTATTGAACGTGAGACCGCCGAAACGTGACGGTGGGTGCACGGCAGTGACGGTTGCAAGGCGCCCGTGCGAGCGATGAAATCTTTCCAGCTCAGTAAGGTTTATGTTGCCTACGCCGTCACCATAGGTGAGCATAAAAGGCTCTCTGCCAAGCCACGGCGCAAGTCGTTTGATTCGTCCGCCGGTTTCGGTAAACTGTCCCGTGTCAATCATGTGCACAAGCCAGTCATCACGGCCATTCGCATCATCGTAGGCTTTCACGGACCCCGCGCTCAAAGACACGCTCAGATTACTTTGGAGATGAAAATAATTAAGAAAATATCGCTTTATCAGTTCGCCTTTGTAGCCAAGCGCCAGCACAAATTCCTTATAGTCGTAACTGGCATAATTGCGCATGATGTGCCAGAGAATCGGCTGACCACCAATCTCAACCATCGGCTTTGGGCGCAGGTCCGTTTCTTCACTTAGCCTGGTGCCCAAGCCACCGCAGAGAATAGCGACTTTCACTCACTGATCTCCTTAGAATGACAATTAGCTTAACCCTTACATTCCGAAGTAAGTCACTTAAACTTGCAAGACTTTCGATAGTAACATTGGTAACAGTAATCCAGCAGGTGCAGGGTGCCGCAGCTTAGGACGACGCTCTGGATTCTTACCTTATCATACAGAATTTTATTAATACAAAACGGCTTCGGTGAAGACTTGGGAAACAAATTAAGACATGCTATTGGACATTTGAAATGTGGGCTTACTGTACACTTAAAGCTTCAAAGAAATGCGGCGGATCTATCAACCAGGATCGGGAATAGAACTCGGACGAGTTGCGAACTGACAGAGGACGCAGCGGCGCGCCCAACGCTTCGCGCTTTGTTTTTGTCCAGGAACAACTTGACCTGGCTCTTTATGTCGCGCTCTTCCTTAGAAAATCGAATTACTGAAGACGAACTACATAAGTTTTGCGCTGATGTGAGCCCGTTGTCTGGTCAAAAAAACGGGACTCTGGGCAATCGTGGCCCGAACTGATCCGTGTTATACTCCCGCCCCACAACTCTAAAGCACAAAAACCAAGGAGACTCTAAATGAATAAGTTTCGGTTCATAATTAAGCTAACGGTGATCGCGGTCTTCATGCTCGCGTTTACCACTTTGGCTCAGGCGCAGGCAACGCGTACCTGGGTGTCCGGCGTCGGCGATGACGCCAATCCATGCAGCCGCACGGCGCCGTGCAAGACATACGCGGGCGCAATCTCGAAGACTGCCGTGGGCGGCGAGATCAACTGTCTCGATCCCGGCGGCTTCGGCGCGGTAACGATTGTTAAGTCAATCAGCATCATCTGTGACTACTCCGAAGGCGGCGTTCTCATCAACGCCAACAGTGGCTTCATCATCAACGCCCCGGCTGGCAGCATCGTCACCCTAAAGGGTCAGGATGTCGAGTGCCTTGGCACCGGAGGCAACGGAGTTAACATCGTGGGCGAGGGTGTCACCGTGCACATCCATAAATTCCAAATCAGGAATTGCCGCGGGGGCAACGGGATACTGGTCGCTCCTTCCTCTGGTCTGGCAAAGGTCATCGTAGCTGACAGCTATATCACCGACAACGGGGCAAACTCGACTAATGCTGGAATCCTGGTCAGGCCGACCGGCGGGGCATTCGCTAACGTTGCCATAAATCATGTCCAGTTGGAGAACAACACTAACGGCATCTTTGTGGACGGTTCTGGCGGTGGCACCGCTGCTAACGCCAACGTGAGAGATAGCGTCATTACTGGTAGCTCCAGCAATGGCGTCGCCGTCGACGGCACAGGAGGGGCCGGGGGCTTCAAAGCACTGGTCGATAGCACTATGATCAATTTCAGTGTTGGCACTGGCGCCGTAGTCACCGGAGCGAACGGGACCCTCCGGCTCGGGAGTTCCACCATCTCGAACAATGTTACGGGTGTCGCGGCCTTCAGCGGCGGTATTTTGCAGTCTTTCAAGAACAACCAGTTTGCCGCCAACAGTTCTGACGGCACTCCGATCACCGCTGTCCCGGCCCCGGCAGGGATCCAATAAGGTCTTCCGCAAACCAAGCCTGACTTGCGCTCCGGACGCTGGCCTCAGCGTCCGGAGCTTCCAAGGCAAGTGCCAACCGAAATTAGACAAACCGTTTCCTGATGGTGCGCAGGGGCCAGGTCAGCGCTCGGCCTAAGCGATAGGAACGGGACTGAAGATGCATGAGGATTTCTTCTTCCATCTCCTGGAGCTGTAGATCCTTCGTTCTCAGGACGTCGTCTTTTGTTCTGATGCACCGGTCCATAGTTCTGAAGCACTCGTCCATCTCTTGAATCCGTAAGTCATTGGTTCTGAGGTGTTGGTCTTTCTCAGTCAGTTGTCGCTGAAGGTCCAGAAGAAGTTGACTGGTCTCTGCTTTTGAGAGCTGCAGTTCCTGCGTAGCTTCAAGTCGGGCTCCCAGACAGGCGAAGAAACTACGAATCCTTATTGCCTCTTCCGCCGAACATTGAAACAACTCGTTCAACTCGGCAGGATAACTCTTGCCGACAGCGAGCACGCCTAAGCCGTGCGAATGAGCGAATTCAAAATGAGGAAACCTTAGCTTAACTTCCTCCCAGAATTTCCAAACTCCAAACTCGCGCTCATGCACGTTTATGTCGTGCAAGAGCACTACGCCGCGATCAGTCATCTTAGGCAGCCACTTCCCAAAATCCTGCTTGACTGCTTCATAGGTATGAAAGCCGTCGATGTGCAAAAGATCGAAGGTTCGATCGGCGAAGTGACTTAACGCCTCGTCAAAAGTGCTCTTAATCAGCTGTGAAAAGTCGCCGTAGGCGGGATTGTGATGCTGCTCTAACTCTTTAAGAACCTCGGGCCCATAAAACCCTGAATGAGTATCTCCCTCCCAGGAATCGACTGCATAACAACGCGTTTCAAGGCCAAGCTCTTTGACTGCCTGGCAAAAAGCGCAATAAGACACTCCGCAATGCGTTCCCAACTCGGCAATGGCTTTGGGTCGCAGCGCATCTATCAAATACATGCCAAAAGGCACGTGTCCCATCCACGCGGATATGGCAATCCTTCCCGGGTAGAGAAAAGTAATCGGATGATCGAGAGGGTTAAAATTACTATGAGCCAGGGACTTGACGGCTATCTCTTCCTTAACATTTAGCACGGCACTGTTCGACATTCGCACTTCCCTGATTTTGGCTTCCTGCTCCAGTGCTCCCAAGTATAGATGGTGTTCTCATGGCTGCAAAGCGCGAAGGGAGCAAACGTTCGCGATTGAAAACCTTCTGGCAATTGTCTATTGTCCGAAGAGTCTTTCAATCAAAGGCGATCCATTCCCATAGACGCGTTCAGCCAGGGAAAGCCTGCCGCTGCCGGTTCTTTCCCCAGAAAATCGCAGAATCTTTTGTAGGCGTCTTTATCTGAGAGATTTAGTTCCAGCAGGTTAGATTTAAATCGAAAATAGTCCCTGACATCTGAGTTATGCCTATCATAGTGGGAAAGCATAGTGGGTTTGTGATAAATGTCGTCCTCAGGAGTATTCCACAGCAAACTCATCGCCTCCCAGACAAAACCTGGGTAGCAGTAAGTAGCCCTGAGCAAGTCTTCCTTCACCGGAACCCGACCCCCCGCAAATAGATTACCGTGAAACCTTACCAACGAGCGATACCATTGATCCGCATCATCGCGCACGGAAAGGATAAACTTGCCATTCGGAAAACTTTGGTCCAGAGCCACAAAGGTGAATGGAAAACAAAAAGGGGCATCCTGGAAGGCATCGGCGGTAAGACAGAATTCGACAATTGTCTTAAAGTCCCTTGCGGCATAGTCTCTTAGCAATAACTCACCCTGATGCTGATCGCCGAGCCGATAACCAAGATCGTTCAGAGCCTGCTCAAGTGAAGTAGTGCCGGTTTTAGGAAAACCGATACAGAATACTTTTTCCGCTTCGAATGCCGATTCCACGAGTTGGGCTTTCATATTTTGCAACGTTTTGAGTGAGTCCCTTAAACAAGCAAAATTATCAAGATATTACCGAAGCCACGACATCATTAAGAACAAATAAGACCGGTAAACCATGTTCTCTTTTTATTGGCCGGCCGGTTTCTTTGCCAGCATTCTGCGTATCTCCCCGGCGTTCTCAAATGCGGAACCGATAATCTCGCAAATGACACGGATGATTTCCGAAGTAATCGCCTGGCCGGTCGGCAAAGTCATAACCTGCGCAGCTACACGTTCGGTTTGAGGCAGAAAAACGCGCGCGTTTGGATATAGAGATCTGTAAGGCTCCATTCGGTGGCAGCCCGGCCAGAAGTACCTTCGCGCAAGCACATTCTCCGCATGTAAGACCGCCAATAGCTCATCCCGACTAAGCGGCGCTGTCTCTGGGTCGACTTCAATCACAACGTAGTGATAATTGTTCTCTTCCGTTGGATCGTATTCGATAAGCGAAATTCCGCGTAATGCCATAAAACTTTCCCGGTAGGCTTCCCAGTTGCGCCGGTTCACCGCAACAATCTCGGCTATTGCATCGAGTGACGTCAACCCCATCGCCGCGGACACTTCCGTCATCTTGCCGTTAATACCCAAGTGGATGACTTTGTCATAGTCGGAGAAACCAAAATTGCGCATCAAGCGCATCCTGTCGGCTAACTCGGCATCGTCGGTTACCACAGCGCCGCCTTCAAAACTGTTGATGACCTTGGTTGCATGAAAACTGAAGACCTCGCATTCTCCAAAGCCGCCGATCGTGCGTCCTGCGTGAGAGCAGCCAAAGGCGTGCGCGGCGTCGTACAAGACTTTCAAATTGCGGCGAGCGGCGATCTCCGCAATTGCATCTGTGTCGCAAGCGCGACCCCAAAGGTGCACGGGGAAGATGCCGGTCGTGCGCGGCGTAATCAGTTCCTCGATGCGTTGCGGATCGATATTGTGTGTTTTGGGGTCAATGTCGCAGAAAACCGGAGTGATTTGTTGCCAATGCAGAGCATGAGCGGTAGCGATGAAGGTAAATGACGGTACGATTACTTCACCCGTCAGGCCCAGCGCGCGAACTGCGATCTCCATCGCTACCGTAGCATTGCACATCGCAATGCAGTGCTTTGTGCCGATCATGTCGGCGAGACGTTGCTCAAATTCCCGCTCGTACGGGCCCATATTGGAGAGCCATTTAGTATCGAGGATGTTGTTGAACCTCTCCACGAGGCGCGCGCGGTCGCCGATGTTCGGCCGGCCGACGTGCAGCTTTTCTGCGAAAGCAGGTTTGCCGCCGAATATAGCCAAGTCCGCTAAGATGGATGTATCCCTCATCTCTTTAACGCTCCGAAGCTGGTAGGGCTTTGCGTTTTTTTGAGCCGCCTTTATTGTGTTGTGGACGATGGCCTTGAGTGCGGGTCGAACTCGCCTCACTCGATGACGAGATAGCTCTGAAAAGGGACCCTCGGGTCCCGAAAGAACCGACAATTACGGTTTATGTTTTCACTCTAGGCCCGACGTTGAAATAATGCGGTGAGTGACAATAGCATGATCGGACGGCACCTTCAACACCGAGAAGTGAGAGGGTGAAGACTGATTCACGCTGTCATTCGGTGCACTCAACCACCAGAGCGTTTCGAATCGCCAATGATAACGCAGTTATTTCTTATAGCTCGTGCAGAGGTAATAAAAGTGATAGATCTGATGCACTTTGATGTTACCCAGACTGGCCGGCATCAACTCCACCGGGCAGTGATGAATCATATTGTGACTGGATAATACTGTCTTGAAGTATAGTCTCTCAACGAAAGAGGCTGACTCGTACAATTGCTCGTCCAGAAAGAGAACCAGGCCACCACTCTTAGTGACCCGGGCCATCTCTTCGAGGGCGAGCTGCGGATTCTCAAAACCGTTCAGGGCCCCATAGTTCAAAACGATATCAAAACTTTCAGACTGAAGTGGCAGCCGTGTGGCGTCCCCCAGTACAAAATCCATCGGGACCTGCCTCTTCGCCATAAGCTCTTGCCCCTGCAAGAGCATTGTTTGCGACAGATCGAGTCCGGTATAGTCAGCGTTCAGCCTCATCCAGCCGTGGCGATACAACGAATTGCAGGTACCGGTTGAAATGTCCAGGATTTGTAGTTTTTCTTTGCTATCGAGGAAGTCTTGAATAAGTTGAGAGTGAATCTCGGCAAAACTCACGGCTGGTCTGAACCTGTTCAATAGAATCGAGATTCTGACAGGTATTGCCACAACAATCAGAGCCAACACGTATGGATGTTTGATGAAAAAGTAGCCGACAAAAAGAAACAAGAGAATGGCAGAGATCTTAACGATCGCAAAACGAAGTGGGTTATGAACAAACAAAAGGCTGGTTAAATTGCCGAGAAGTGCGAGCAATATTAGAACCATCAGGACGTACACCACCCAACCCTTCCAGTATGTCCTGGCCGGCCTTACCGGCAGCGAGAGAAATGGCATCAGGCGTTGGTAATAAGTGCCCAGCAGGCCGTCGTAAAAGTAGTCGCGCAGCTCTCGATCTCTTTGTCCAATCCTGCCCTCGATGTAAAGCTTCGGAATGCCATTCACGCACGGGTAGATCTGGCCGCAGCCTTCGCACCTCCAGAGCGTGGAATAGGTTTCCCACCTGCTCTGGTGGCAATTCGGGCACTGATACTTGGACAAGTTCATGACGACATCCGAGGTTGGCCGTGTGACGGTGCGTGTGTCTCTCTTAGTTCCAGCACTACGCTCCACTTCCCCAAGTCAGAACTCCAATCCAGAGTCTTGTGTTCATCAACCCTTGTTCCTTCATGCGGCAGGTCGTACCGAAAAACGATGATATCGCCGATGTCGTGGGAGTTTGTTGTATCCACGCGACCCAATGGAGTTTTAAAACTGGTCCCGCCCGTCGTCATGTCCTCGCCGATTCGCGAAAGACTGGTAATTATCTTTCCGACCCTCAATGAAGACTTTAAAAGGACTGGCGAGATCGCATGTAACTGGGCGGTATTCTCCGGCGTGGCGTTGTCAACTTCCTTCACACTAATTCCTTTGCTGCGTAGCCGTGTCTAGCAAGCGCGCGGTCTATGCCGAAACGGCGTAACCAAATCCCGTATGACCAAATCCGTTGCCATTATAAAAGAGGTAGTTCCGGGTTAGGCCGCGGATTACGCACGGGTAAGCAATCATCTCACTGTCCCAACCCGTGTCTGAAACATCTATCCCCGCCCGGTCGTCTCGGCGCGTCCACTTAATCCCGTTGGAAGATTCCGCGTAGCCGATGCGGTAGCTGTTGTTCCTGTTGGTTCGGTAGTCTTCGGAGCCCCGGTACGAATACCACATCCGGTAAATGCCGTCCGATTTAATCACCGACGCGCTGGAAATACCGCCCTCCGATTCATCTTTGTAGTCAACGGCTACCACGCCGTTCCGTTTCCAGTTAATGCCGTCTGACGACTCAGCGTACTTGAGATGGTAAAAAGGCTCGGGCTGGCCTTGAATGACCTGCCACTTTGTACATGACTGATACCAGATCCTCCACACACCGTCATCGATTAACACGTTCGCCGTTCCAGTGAAGTAAGGCTCGTGCAGCCGGGCGTCAAACAACGGACCGGCCGCGAGCTTCGTAAAGGATTCGCCGCCATCGTCGCTGACAGCCAACCCGATGGCGTTGTGATAGGGGACGGTCTTCTTCAGACTCCAGCCCGCGTAATAAAGATACTTTTGCCCGCCTTGATTGACGATGCAGACGGGCATGAGGCCATTCTCGTCGAAAGTTCCGAGTTCCCCAAAACAAAGCACGGGACGATCATGCTCGTATAAGATGTTTTCGGGCCGGTTGGCCTCCACCTCGACATAGCTAATGCTGCTCCTATTACTCTGGTCTCTGGACGCGAAATAGATTCTCCACCTCGCCGGGTCCGCGGCGTCTACAACGGGAAGCTGCGCGTGGCTCTTGTTCCAGTTGAACTGCCCCTGGGGCGTGTAGATCAGTCCCTTCTTCAGCCACTTCACCGCTCCAATCCTCCCTCGGACTGCGACAATCAAAAATCCGAATCCTTGCTCAGCACTTCGCCCTTCCTGGCCGGATTACCTTTATAGACGCCCCACGATTCGGTATCGCTGATAATTGAGGCCGACATCGCAATCAGTGAACCTTCGGCGATGTGGAGACGATCGCGAACAGTCGCGTTGACGCCAAAGAAACAGTATGGTTCAACGATGCAATGGCCAGAGAGCACCACATGAGAAGTGAACGAAACGTGGTCCTTGATCACACTGTGATGCCCGATGTGATTGCCACTCCACAAGACCACATTGTTCCCAATCGAAGTGAACGGCTGGATGGTGTTGTCTTCGAGGATGAAACAGTTGTCGCCGATAGGGACGCCCGGAAACACCGTTGCTTTTGAACTGACATAACTGATCAGCTCGTAACCCTTTTCCTTAATCTGCCGGTAAACACCTTCGCGCAGCCGGTTCATGCGGCTGGGCGACATCGGAGCAAAGAAGCGAAACTCCGCCGGTGGATAGGCTTGCTCAATGTCCTCGAATGCAACCACGGGCAGGCCCTCGAAAGATCTCTCTGCCGGCAAATACTTCTCATTCACACTGAAGGCCACGACTTCATGTTCGCTGTCGTGGTGCAAATAAAAGTTCGCGAGTTGCGCGAAGTCCTGGTTACCGAAGATGATTACTTTAGCCATCGGAAGCGCTTTTAGCGATAGACATAGGTCGTATATTCCCAGAGCCCGTAGTCATTCCTAACGATGAAATTTCTGGTCAATTCCTTTTTGAGAAAAGCGGCCAGATCGTCAAAGGGCAAGTAAAACAGATCTTCGCGCTCCCAATCGACGTGCTTCGTCATTACATTGAAGGCGATTCCGATTTCGGCCTTCTCAAAGACTTTTTTTACCAGCTGCTTGAAATAAATGAACATCTCCTCAAACGTAAGACACCTTTTCTCCGTGAACACTCCGTTCATAACGATGTAGTCGAAGCTCGGAAGTGTTTCATGCTCTTCGAGCAGATCCAAACAATAAAAGTTATGCGAAGGAAATTTGCGGCGGCATAGTTCGATGAATCTGTCCGACAGATCCAGGCCGGCGTATTCGATATTTGCAATCCCGTCGTCGCGGATATGCTCGCAGAGATGAGCTGCACCGCAGCCAAAGTCGAGCAGACGAACCGTTCCGTCGCGAAGCTCCGGTTTGACAACCTCCAGCATTACCCGGTGGCGTTTGTTTACGTCGTCCTTCTTAGGCCAGTCCACGCCAAGATGATTATCACCGTGCCGCTCGAGACACGATTCATAGTGAGAGACTATATCGAGATATTTTCTCGCTTCCATTTAACCGAATTCGCCTTTTCGGTACGCGGGAAAGTAATTCGTCGGCGCGACGCCTTTCGCTTTGACGATCTCCGCATAGCGGCCGCGGTCGAGTATCCGGCCGCAGAGATAAGCGGTTCGTGTGCCGGTTGACCAGCCCTTCTTGAAACGGTTCAATCCGTCCTGCGCATCGTTAGCAACTCCAGCGCCGGCGCCGAGATCAAGCCAGCGCAGACCATCCGCTCTCAATAGCTCGATGGCTCGCCAAAAAAGTCCGAACGATGCCCGCAGTTCGTAACCGGCGTCGCTGTAAGCGCCGAGATGATAATAGCCTACACCTTCAGAGACAAACCACCAGGTCATTCCCACGGTTTGCCCCTCATGGATGGCCCGCAGCATTACCGCGCCGGGCACTTTTGATTGGAGCGCAAATGAAGAATCTGAAAAGCGCGCAATGCCAGCGATGTCGTGCCGGTCGACAAGATTAGCATAGAGACCTCTCCACTCTTGGATCGAAGCGGCGGCGGCGCACCCTGCTACGGAAATCACCTCCAACGCCTTACGCGCATTGCGGCGATGATGCGGATGGACGAAAGTTTCAGGGGTCGCGGCGAGATCAACTATGAAATGTTCTTTGAAGGGGATGACTAGATCCTTGAAGGTGCGGCGCAGACTGTCTTGAGTGTAATCGCCAAAAGGATCCGTGACGAGAACAAGACTTACCAATTCTTCACCCAGGTTCTCAATATCCTCCCGCAGCCGCGACCAGTCGCGGCAAGCAAATAGAGGGTAGCAGCCGATTGCGTCGCGGTGAAGTGTGCCCGGGATCGAACGCTCCAGAACCCAGCCGTTGCACCCAGGCAGCAGACGCGGCGATCCATATTCGGCCAACGAGGCAGCGTAGTCGGCATGCGCGTACCCAATCATGATTCTTTGTCTTCAATCATTTCGTTTGCAGGTAGCAGCACTCCAGCTAGCGGGCCTCGAGGTGCTTTAGTATACTGCCTGGCATTCTCGGTACAAAAGAATTCGAGCGGAGGAAATCAAAGTTGCCTGTCTCAATTATTGGGCATGCATCGCTCGGGAACCTCAATAGCGTCGAGGTTGATTAATCTGCGTGGTCGCTATCGGCGGCTCGAACAGTGAACTTTCGGCTTCAAGCTCCGGTAATCCCGAGCGCTTTGGGAAAATATTTGTTAACTGGAAACAAATCGAATGGGAACATATCCTCTAGTAAGAAGCTCGTCAAGACTATTGAAATTGGGCGCGATAAACCTCTTAGTGCTCATCGTATTACTAGAGATCGGCTCCCTGGGCTTTTACTTCTTGAAGACCCGAAACTTTTTCTACCCCAGAAACAAAGAGCAAATCAAGGCTACTGCAGCTCAGTTTGAAATCTCGGAACCCGCCCGCGAAGACTGGATGGTTAATTACCAACTTCATCCTTATTTGGGGTTCATACTTCCGAAGAATTTTGTTGACCTTCCTTTCAAAAACACCAGCGACGATCAACTCATCGTCGGCATCTTTGGCGGATCGGTGGCAAATCATTTTGTCGACTATGAACGCAAACACCATGTGCTGGCCCAGATGCTTCAATCTTTGCCGCAACTTCGTGGTAAGGAAATAGTTGTTCTGAAGTTTGCCAACCCAGCTCATAAACAACCACAACAGTTATTAATGCTTAACTATTACCTTTCAGTCGGGCAAAAACTTGACCTGGTAATAAACATCGATGGGTTTAATGAGTTAGCCATCTCATATTTGAACAATAAGGCAGGAATTGAAGTCTCGATGCCCAACGGTATTGTCGTGGCGCCGGTGATTGCGCTGGCCAACAAGAACCTCTCAACGGAAGACCTCGCGTTGTCGCTGGAAGTTCTGCAGCTCAGGAATAAGTTGCAGAATACGCTCAACCAATTGAGCGAGTGCAGGCTCGCTACCTGCTATACCTTGAGGTGGGCACAAGCAAAATACCTCTTCAATCAATATCGTGGAAAGTCGCAAACACTTAGTCAGTTGAAGAGAGACGAAGGAAAAGACTCTTTGATTTACCTGAAGCGAGTTGAAAAGCCCCTCGACGATCCGGAAGTGTTTGAAAGAACGTTGGACGTCTGGCGTAATTCATCGTTGGCGATGAATGATCTGCTGACGGCCAGGAAAATTCCATATTTTGAGTTCATCCAGCCGAACCAATACTATTCGACCAAGCGGCAATTCAGCGCAGATGAGAAGAAGGTCGCGTTTGACGACAGTAGTCTTTTCAAAGAACCAACAATAAAGGGTTATCCGAAGCTGCTGGCAAAAGTAAGCAGCCTGAAGGACGCTGGTGTTAAGATTTTCAATGCCGTAAATGTTTTCGACGAGATCAGGGATATTGTGTATGAGGATAATTGTTGTCACTATACCGATGCGGGCAATGAAGTCTTCTCGCGTTATATTGGTCAAAGCATTGTGACGACCCTTAACACAAAACCGGCGTCTAAGTAACATACGTCTTCATGTCTATGGACGACTCGAGCCACAACTCAAACGTCTTGGTTCCTGGCGCTCCCACGACTTTTTTCATAAGAAACTTTTTCAGCTTGTCCTGGGGGCTGCCGGGAGCTTTTGCCACCAGCTAGCGCTCCAGTCGATCTGATGCAGGACTGCCGTAATTCCCATACGATCACGATAGTCCATTACTGCCTGTCGGCAAGGGGGAAGGAAGTTGACATCATCGAGGATGATAAAACCGCCGGGCGACAGTTTCGGGTAAAGCGCTTCCAGAGCAACATACGTGGACTCATACAAGTCTCCATCGAGTCTCAGCAAGGCGAACGGCCCGGCCTCCAGTGAAGGAAGCGTGTCCTGAAACAGCCCCTTGACGAAGACGACCTGTTCGTCAAGCAATCCATACCGCGCGAAGTTTTCCTTGACCTCGTCCAACGGGACCGCCAGTTCTGGATAGAGATGTAAATTGAAATTTTCGTCATCGGGGAACAGGCGAGGATTCGGCGGCGGCAGTCCGGCAAATGAATCGACCGCATAGACCTTGCGGTCACTGATCGCGTTTGCCGCAAGGATGCCGCGTAACAAGATGCAGCAGCCCCCGCGCCAGACGCCAGCCTCAACGAAATCGCCCGGAACCCTCTCGTCTATGACCCGCTGCGCAAGCTCTCGAACATTCTCGAGTCGGCGCACGCCAATCATGGTGTGTGCTACGGCCGGCCAGTCGCGTCCCTCTGCTCGAAGTTCCGGATTGAAAGGGCCGGCATTCTGCTCGTTAATTGATGGATCACCGTAAATCATGTTAGCCAATGTCTTGATCAACAGATCAAGATAGAGCTCGCGCGGCGAATTACAATTATTGTTGGGCTCTCGGTTTGATGGTGCCATGTCCTTCTTGCCAAACTATTAATCCGGCGATTCTGGCTTCCCTTCTCACAAATACCGACGCTCTATGCAATCTTTTGCAAACGACAACGGTAAATGTCAAATTTCCGAACCAAGAGTCTCATCTGGCTCACATTTTGCTCCGGCGCAATATCTGACCGAGGTGCCTAAGAGCAGCATCAGCCGAGCGCAATGGTTCAGTGATCCGCCAAGACCTGGTGCGAACGATGCACTCGTAAGCGGCCTTCCACTCAGCCAACGTGCCGTTCAGGTTGGCGAGATCGGCCTGATACGCCGCCATCGCGGCCTCTTGTGCTTCTGTCTTGGCCGTCAATAGTGAAAGGCTTTGCTGGGACAGATTAAACAGGGCAGTGATGCGCTCGACTTCCAGCTCAGCGTCGGCCTGCGCTTCAATCACATGCTGGAGCTTTTGCAAGGAACCTGGATGCATCGCTTCCATTTGGGCGAGCGCCGCCTTGGCCTCGCGGTATGATGAATCGATCTTGAGAATTTCTTGTTCGCACTGAATTTCCTTGTCAGCCACCGAGCGCCATCCAGCCTCGATAATATTTGCCCGTTCGTGTTCATCAGCAATCCGGGAAACCCAAACGTCCGCCTCGCGGGCGCGCTCTTCAAGCGACATATGTTCCCTAAGATAGCTCGATAGCGCGACCGCGGTAATGACCATGCGCGTGCCGAATTTGAACTCGCGCACGCAAAAAAACTTTCGCCACATATGAAGATCGGGATACATACCAACCGGCGTCGGCGCCCAACCTTCCGGAAGACGATGGTAAGCATCCAGGCGATGGCCGCAGCAGCTTTTACCGAACCGGTTGAATAGATCATCCAGGAACCGCTGGCGAAAGTCCTGTTTGCCGATATCGCACGGAAGCGACTCGACGTGTCCGTCCGGATGTCCGGTCACGTGAATGGTATGACCGAAGTCGACAGTCAGGAAGAGCTTTTCCAATTCCTCGAGATGAGTGGGAAACCACAGATCGTCATCTTCCAGGTATGCGACAAAATTGCCGGAAGCGTTTGCCAACGCGGTATGGAGATGCGCCTCGCCCACGCGTTTGCCTTTGGGAAACGCGAACACCTTCACGCGCGGATCGCGTCGAGCAAATTCATGCGCGCATTCGATGGTTTCCGGCGGGGCGCCATCGCATATGACAAAGAGCTCAAACTCGCTCACGGTTTGGGCGAGAGCGCTCTCGATCGCATTTGGCAGGAAATATGGCGGCCGGGTAACGGGAAGCAAAACTGTACAGCGCAGCGACACGGTATCCTTCAACATCAAAGTATGATCGCGAGAGTAGGTCAAATGGCCGTGCGTTGTCTACAGGCAGACCATACCTGTTCATCCCTTTTATTTCACCAGGCTGCTCGGTATTTCAGGATAATTACAGGCCTGCAAGAACTTCGTTATGTCAGGCTGCATCAATAGCGGGATGTGGCGGCGAATGCGCTCCAAATCCCAGTCCCACCAGCGCACATCCAACAACTGTTGGATAACGTCGTCGGTGAAGCGCATGCGGATTGTTCGGGCCGGGTTCCCTCCCACTATGGCATAGGCAGGCACGTCGCGAGTCACGAGCGCATGAGCCCCGACCACAGCCCCATCACCTATTGTTACTCCGGATAGAATCGTTGCTTTGTAACCGACCCAAACGTCATTCCCGATGGTGACGTCTCCGTTCGTAGCAGGGTGGCCCTTCAGGTGCGCCGCCTCAGGCCAATGACTAATGGTTGAGAAAGGGTAAGTGGTCACCCAGTCGACACGATGGTTGCCGCCGAGCAGAATGCTTATCCCGTCAGCGAATGAGCAGAAATTACCGATCCTCAGGATGGCTGGCTCGCCCCACCACCATACGGTCGGAATACCATAAGAGAACTCACCGATGTGGAAGCCAAAATGGCTCAACGCCTCGCGTGTTGAGGCGGGCGTGACTTGTTCCCTGGGGACTGTAGTGAGATCGTTCATGCCATCTACCTTAGTCTTTGTGTCCGGAGAAGCCGAGCGTCCACACCCGGACAACAAGGCGCGCCCGGTGGTCGTCGTTGGTTTCCAGGCGGAGCCCAGTTTAGTCCCCAACCGCTTTCCGCAGCATCGCTAAGCCATTAAGCGGTTGCGGCAGACCTGGCTCGAAGGACAGCGCCTTCTGGTATTCGCAGGCGGCCGCCGCGCTGTCGTCAAGTAAGCGATAGGCTTCGCCCAGCGCGCAATGATACTGAGCCCGTCTTTCTGGAGTCGGGCCGTCGAGCGACAGCCACGAGCCAATAAGGCTCAGTAGCCGCTGCGGCTCCGCTTCGTCGGGGGCACGCTTACGAACCAGCCGTGAGACGGCCGCAGCTGACTCATATCGCTGGGCCCGAAACTCGTTTTGCGCCAAATCGACCAGCGCCGCGATGGTAGAATCGGTTGGCCGCGCGATTGGATTGAGCGACCAAAGCTCTGGATCAAAATGAGGCCCGAGTGGCGGCTTCCTACCATGAACACTCACCGGATGTATAGCAGCACGAGCGAAGCGCGCGAGCGCCGGACGGGGAAGCGTACCGAGATATGTCGGAGGATTTCCAAAGTTTGGGTAAGCGAATGCGCATCCACGGATTGCTTGGTACTGTTTGCCCCATTCTTCCAGCATCTTCGGAAAACTTTCGACCGGTGCATTCGTGGCGGTGCCGCCATGAAGCTGGTGAAAAGTCGCTTCGCCGAGCAAGATGACGAGTTCGGCCCCCGGCAAATCACCAGCACGCCGATAGATGTCGATATTAACCAGCCCTCCTCCGGGAGCGTCAAAGCGCTCATCCATTCCACCCAGCATGTCCCACAGCTCGCGTCTCATGAACAAAGCATTCGTTTCTCCAATTGGCGCAAACCAACCGTCGAATGATGACTCGTCCATCGTCGCGATTTCGAACAGGCCATAGCCATCTTGCGGCCAGTCGATAGACGCAAGCAATTCGTCCTCACGCGCCTGGTCGTAACCGGCCTTCATGGCCCAGCTTTGCAAGTCATAACCGAGATACCAGCCGAGGGTTGACACGATTGCGCGCTCGTAGAGTCCGGCTCCGTGACGGGCAAAATGAAGCAGGCCCGGGGTGGCGATCCGCGCGCCATCTATCATCACGCCGATGATCTCGCCACGGGCCTCGGCAAGTCCTCGATTGACGGCCGGCGCGGGGGATGGGGAGGCTTGGTCAATACGGATCAAGCGGAAGTTTCCAGAGAGACCCTTGAGCACCTTGGGATCGAACGGAGGATCTGAGCCGTTGTCGACGACGATCACCTCATAGTCGTCGGCGTGGAGATGACGCTGGTAAGCGGCCGATAGCGAATGCAGCGTCCGCGGCGCCTCGCGGGGCATGTTATA
>WNFR01002554.1_pt1 | contig 18889 bp, 16 predicted proteins | sample 5400221 | NCBI WGS metagenome assembly WNFR01 (sample SAMN13153357, study PRJNA577476) | soil metagenome | isolation source: 40 cm soil under Madrone tree | place: USA:California | collected 2016-06-14 | reverse complement strand
GGCGATCTGGCCGACGATCGACCCGACCGAGCCGGCCGCCGCGGAGACCACGACGGTTTCACCTTCCTTTGGCTTGCCGACGTGGAGCAGGCCGAAATAGGCGGTGAGGCCGGCGATGCCGTAGACTGAGAGCAGATGCGTCATTGGCTCCAGCTTCGGCATCTTGTTCAGGTGTTTTGCCGGCACGGCGGCGTAATCCTGCCAGCCGGTATCGCCGAACACGATGTCGCCCGCCTTGAGGCCAGGCGCTTTCGAGGACACCACTTCGGCAATGCCGCCGCCGGCCATCACGGTGTTGGCTTCGACCGCCGCGCGGTAGGTGGCGCCGTGCATCCATGCCCGGTTGGCGGCGTCCAGCGAGATATAGCGCGTCCGCACCAGGGCCTCGCCGTCCTTCGGCTCGGGGACAGCCCCTTTGGACATCTTGAAATGCTCGGGTCCGAGTTTCCCGGTCGGCTTTTCCACCAGCAGGATCTGGCGATTGACGGTGTCGTTCATGGCGTTCTCTCCCCTCGACTTGCGGTTCTTTTGGCAATTCTTGATGCAATTGACCGCGCGCGAGGCGCTCAATTGCACACATTGTGCGCTGCATTGAACGCTAGTCGGCGCGCGCGCATTCTACAACGGGAACATTGTGGCAAGGCCGCCGATCTTTTTAAGCGTGTTGCGTCGCTCCCGAAATCTGCCAAACTCCGGGCTGCCGGAACTTACGGGGGTAAAAATGTCCAGCAGGTTTACGCAATTCATTTTGATCGCGATGGCGCTTGGCATCGTGATGGGGACACTGGTTTTCAATTATCTGCCCGACAGCCGGGTGGAGATCGCAGCAGACGTAAACCTGATCGCGATGCTGTTCCTGCGCCTGATCAAGATGATCATCGCGCCGCTGGTATTTGCCACGCTGGTCGGCGGCATCGCCCATATGGGCTCCGGCGCCAAGCTCGGGCGCATCTTCGCCAAGACCATGGGCTGGTTCGTCAGCGCCTCCTTCGTCTCGCTACTGCTCGGCCTCCTGATGGTCAATCTGTTGCAGCCCGGCGCCAACTTCCCGGGGACGTTGCCCGACAAGGCGCAGTCGACCGGCCTGCCGGTATCGGCGTTCTCGATCGAGAAATTCCTGACCCATTTGATCCCGACCTCGATCGCGGACGCGATGGCGCAGAATGAAATCCTGCAGATCGTGGTGTTCGCGGTGTTCTTCGCGGTCGCGCTCGGCGCGATGCCGGAACGCTCGAAGCCGATCATGGGGCTGATCGACGATCTCGCTCACATCATGCTCAAGGTCACCGGCTACGTGATGCTGTTCGCGCCGGTTGCGGTATGGGCAGCGATCACGGCGACCGTGGCCAAGAACGGCCTTCTGGTGCTGTGGAAGCTGATCGTCTTCATGGGCGGCTTCTATCTCTCGCTGCTGATCCTGTGGGCGATCCTGGTCATCGTCGGTTTCGTCGTCATCGGGCCGAGATACAGCCATTTGCTGCGGCTGATCCGCGAGCCGCTGATGATCGCGTTCTCGACAGCGTCTTCGGAAGCCGCCTACCCGAAGACGCTGGAGGGCCTGAACAAATTCGGCGCGTCGTCGCGGATCTCGGCCTTCGTGCTGCCGCTCGGTTACTCGTTCAACCTCGACGGCACCATGATGTACTGCACGTTTGCGAGCATCTTCATCGCGCAGACCTACCACATCGAGATGCCGCTCGCGACGCAGCTCGCGATGCTCGCGACCTTGATGATCACCTCGAAGGGCGTCGCCGGCGTGCCCCGCGCCTCGCTGGTCGTGATCGCCTCGACGCTCAGCCAGTTCGGCATCCCCGAGGCCGGGCTGTTGATGATCATGGGTATCGACACGTTCCTCGACATGGGACGCAGCGCCACCAACGTGATCGGCAACTCGCTGGCCACGTCCGTGGTGGCGAAGTGGGAGGGCGAGCTGAAGGCCGAGCATGAGCTCGGACCCGACGACGTCGTTCCCTCCGATACTGTTCCGGGTGACGCCGTATTGGCCGGCCACTGAGGGAGAGATGCATGCATCGATCTCCGGGGAGGCCGATATTGGCGGGCGGCTTGTTGCTGGCAGCATGTCTGCTGGCAACGGCCGCTTCCGCGCAGACAGCCGGAAGCGAGGGGCTTAGCCCCACGCTTGCCAATATCAAGAACACCCATGCCGTGCGGCTCGGCTATCGCGAGAGCTCGCCGCCGTTCTCGTTCCTCGATCACTCCAACCGGCCGATCGGCTACAGCCTCGAATTGTGCGAGGCTATCGTCGACGAAATCGGCGTCGAGGTCGACGACCCCAACCTCAAGATCGAATACGTCAAGGTCACGTCGGACGACCGCATTCCGGCGGTGACGCAGAACAAGATCGATCTCGAATGCGGATCGACCACGGCCAACGCCGAGCGCGCCAAGCTGGTGGCGTTCTCGCCTTTGATGTTCGTGGCCGGCACCAAGCTGATGGTGCCGAAGGCCTCGGGCATCGCGGCGCCCGCGGATCTCAAGGGCAAGACCGTGGTGGTGACGAAAGGCACCACCAACGAACAGGCGATGCACAACGTCGACAAGAAATTCTCGCTGGGGCTGAACATCGTCACCGCCGGCGACCACGAGCAATCCTATCAGATGCTGGTGGACGGCAAGGCCGATGCGTTTGCGACCGACGACATCCTGCTCTACGGCCTGATCGCGCGGCACAAGAGCCAGGACAAGTTCAAGGTCACGGGCGAATATCTGTCCTACGATCCCTACGGCATCATGTTCCGCAAGGGCGAGCCGCAGCTGACCGCGGTGGTCGAGCGGACCTTCCGCAAGCTCGGCTCGAACCGCGACCTGATCCCGCTCTACAACAAATGGTTCGTCTCGCGCCTGCCGACCGGGGAACGGCTCAACGTCGCGATCTCGCCGCAGCTCGAAGAGGCCTTCAAGGTGCTCGACGATACGCAAGGGTCGAGCAACTAGGTAACGTCCCTCTCGTCCACGCCGTCCCGGCGAAGGCCGGGACGCCGCGATCGATTCAGCCAAACAGCTTGTCCAGCGCGGCGTTATACGCCGCGTAGACGAGGTCGGGATGCCGTCTGCCGAGCGCTTCCATCTTCGCCCCGGAATTGACTTCGAGGACTTGCCAGGCGCCGCCGGAGCGCACGACGTCGATCGACCCGAACCGGATGCCGACCGCGGTCGCGGCCTTGATCGCGAGGCCGACGCAGGCATCGCGGACATCGCCTCGTTCCAGCAGGACAGGCTGCGCGCCCGAATCGAGGTTGTGACGCCAGTTGAGCATGCGCCGCTGCCCCAGGGGCGGCACCGCGTCGAGGTCGGCCTTGTCCAGGTCGCCGGTCATGCCAAGCAGCACGCTCGATCCCTGCTCGGTCGATGTCGTTGCGAGCGCGAGTTCGCGTAAGGAATGCTTGCCGTCGCCGACGACCGACGGGCGGGTCTTGCTGTAAACGATGAGCGGAAGATCATCCAGCAGGACCACGCGAACCTCATCTTCGATATCGACGTAAGGTGAAATCGCAAGACTCGGATAGGCGGAAAAAATCCGCGTCACCGCGCGTTCGAGTCCGGGTCTGGTCTTCACCAGGAAGACGGATTCGCCCGAGGTGCCTTCATTGGGTTTGACGACGAGACCTTCCGGGTGCTCCTCGAGTTGACGAAGCATCGCATCACGCGATCCGGATTCGGGGACATGCGGGCTGAGCTTGGGGCCGAGATACAGCGTGTGTGGAATGCAGTGTACGCCGGAAAGCTTCAGGACATCGGCGGTTGCCGCCTTGTCGTTGGCGATCTGATGCGCAGCGGCGCCGTTCAGTCCGATATCATACCCGAATGCGAGGCGGCGCCGCGAGCCGCGCTGCATGACGATCAGCCAGCCGCCGGATTTAACCTCGATCGCAATTTCGTGCGCGAGACAATATTTCCTGATGGCGTCGACGAATATTCGCTGGCTGGTAAGGACCACTAAATTATTTTCCCTTGGCGGCGGCTTTCGTAGCAATTAATTGCCAGATCGGCGGCAATCTCAGCAAGTTAATTACGCGCTCGTTTGGGCCTTAACGATATTGCGTCGAACCTTATTATGAAATTAATCGACTGCCATTTTGAGTTCTCAATTGCGCGTCAGAGCATCTTGACTATCTCTGTTATCGGCGCAAATCACACGCAAGATCGTCAATGATTTCGGCCACTTTCGTGCGGTCGACGGCAGGTTAAGTCAATCATTCTACATCAGGTCAATCGGAAAAACCAAAACACATGAGCGCATTCTATAGAGAGAAAGTTCTTTCTGTCCGGCACTGGACCGACACGCTTTTCAGCTTCACCGCCACCCGCGATTCCGGCTTCAGATTCCAGAACGGGCAGTTTGCGATGATCGGCCTCGAGGTCGAGGGCCGGCCGCTGCTGCGGGCCTACAGCATGGCGAGCGCCAATCACGAGGAAGAGCTCGAATTCTTCTCGATCAAGGTCGCCGACGGGCCGCTGACCTCGAAGCTACAGAAGATCAAGCAAGGCGACACCATTCTGGTCGGGCGCAAGGCGACCGGTACGCTGATCACCGACAACCTGATCCCGGGAAAGCGCCTGCTGTTGCTGTCGACCGGCACGGGTCTGGCGCCGTTTGCGAGCCTGATCAAGGACCCCGGCGTCTACGAGCGCTATGAGACCATCGTGCTGGTTCACGGCTGCCGGCAGGTTTCCGAGCTCGCCTATGGCGAAGAGCTGGTGGCGAAACTGCGCGACGATGAACTGTTCGGGCCGCTATTGTCGGAGAAGCTGCTCTATTACCCGACCGTGACGCGCGAGCCGTTCCGCAACCGCGGCCGCATCACCGACCTGATCACCTCGGACCAGCTGTTCAACGACATCCACCAGCCGCCGCTCGATATCGAAACCGACCGCATCATGATGTGCGGCAGCCCGGGCATGCTGGAAGAGCTGCGCCAGCTGTTCGAGACGCGCGGCTTCCTCGAAGGCAGCCACAACGAGCCCGGTCATTTTGTGATCGAGAAGGCGTTCGTCGAGCGTTAACTGCTCGAAGCCCCTCGGTCGTCGTCCCCGCCCAGTGCGCAATTGCGCACGGGGGCGGGGACCCATAACCACGAATGGTCGTGGTTATCCTCGCTGGCGCGGCAGCGCGCTTCAGCAATCAGCAGCGGTGGTGATGGGTCCCGGCTCCTGATGCGCAATTGCGCATAAGGGCCAGGACGACGTCGGGAGAGACCGCCCTCGCCATAGCCTGCCTCGCTCTCGCGCTGCTATAACGCCCCGAACGTCGCGCGGCCGGTTGCCGACGCGGCGACCCCAGGGAGCGAACGGGTTTTGTCGGTACTCGAACAGATTGGTCCGGTGAAAACGGCATTCGTTTTCGCGGGCGGAGGCAGTTTCGGCGCCATCCAGGTGGGCATGTTGCACGCGCTCGCCGCGCACGGGATCGTTGCCGACATGGTGGTCGGCTCCAGCGTTGGCGCCCTGAACGGCGCATTCTATGCGGGCGATCCGACGCTCGGTGGGGTCGAGAGACTGGCTACCATCTGGCGCGGGCTGCGGCGGCGCGACGTTTTCCCGATGAGCTGGCGGACGGTGCTGAGCTTTCTGTGGCGCCGTGATTTCCTGATCCCGCATGACGGCATCCGCAAGCTGGTCGACGATCATATTCCCTATCGCAACCTGCAGGACGCCAGACTGCCGGTGCACATCGTCACCACAGATATCATCTCCGGCGACAGCGTGGTGTTGTCGGAAGGCTCGACCGCCGAGGCGATCGTCGCCTCGACCGCGATTCCCGGCGCCTTCAGCCCGATCCACTACAAGGACTATTATCTTGCCGATGGCGCGATCTCCAGCAACACGCCGATCAAGGTCGCGGTCAAAATGGGCGCGAAGCGGCTGATTATTCTGCCGACAGGGCATGCCTGCGCGAACCAGGCGCCGCCGGTCGGCGCGGTCGCCAATGCGCTGCATGCGCTGACGTTGTTGATTGCGCGGCAATTGGTCAGCGAGTTGGAAAGTCTCGATCCTGCGATCGAATATTTCGTGGTGCCGCCGCTATGCCCGCTGGTGGGATCACCTTACGATTTCTCGCGAACCGCCGATCACATCGACCGCGCCATTGCGACCACCGACGCCTGGCTGGCGCAGCACGGCCTCCAGCAGGGCAAGATCCCTCACGAGATGCGGCCGCATCGTCATTAGCGGCGGGAGATTCGGCGGTTACGCTGCACTGCAAACGGCGTTCTGGATTATTTGATTGACCGCGGGAATAAGTAACTTTTTCCGCGATCCGCTGTCACATCGGTGACCGCCGCACCGTATATCCTATAGTGCTTGTTCCGCTGGTTGGATTAAGCTGTGGATGACAAGGATCATCCGCCCGAGGGATAATATGGAAACGCTGCTGCTTCCGTTCTCGCCACGCTTCATCGTGCTGACGATTTGCGGCGTCGTCACCGCGCTGCTTCTTTCGATCGGCGTTTTTGACCACAATCCCAAGATTTGGGAAGTGGTGTTGGTTCCAATCCTGATCTTCGGTGCCCTCACGCTGCTCGGAGTCCGCGATCTCGTGCAGAAGAGCCACGCGGTGCTGCGGAATTATCCGGTCTCGGCGCATATCCGTTTCCTGCTCGAAGAGATCCGGCCGGAAATGCGGCAGTATTTCTTCGAGAGTGAAAAGGACGGCATGCCGTTCAGCCGCGACACCCGCGCCCTGGTGTACCAGCGCGCCAAGATGGTGCTCGACAAGCGGCCGTTCGGCACTCAGGAAGACGTCTATCGCGACGGATATGAATGGATGCACCATTCGGTGGCGCCGAAGCCGCGTGCCGAGGAGCAATTCCGCATCACCATCGGCGGTCCGGATTGCACCAGGCCGTATTCGGCCTCGGTCTTCAATATCTCGGCGATGAGCTTTGGCGCGCTCAGTCCAAATGCGGTTCGCGCCTTGAACGCCGGCGCCAAGAAGGGCGGCTTCGCGCACGACACCGGCGAGGGCGGCGTCAGCCCCTATCATCGCGAGAACGGCGGCGACATCATCTGGGAAGTCGGCTCCGGCTATTTCGGCTGCCGCAACCGCGACGGCAGCTTCAATCCAGAGGAATTCGCGCGCGTCGCCGGCGACGACCAGATCAAGATGGTTGAGCTCAAGATCAGCCAGGGCGCCAAGCCCGGGCATGGCGGCGTGCTGCCGGCAGCCAAAGTCTCGGCGGAGATCTCCAAGATCAGGGGCGTGGCGATGGGCGAGGATTGCATCTCGCCGGCCTATCACCGGGCGTTTTCGACACCGCTGCAAATGATGGCGTTCATCGGCGAGATGCGAAGGCTGTCCGGCGGCAAGCCCGCCGGATTCAAGCTGTGCATTGGCCACCCCTGGGAGTTTCTCGCGATCTGCAAGGGGATGCTGCAGACCGGAATCTATCCGGATTTCATCGTGGTCGACGGCAATGAAGGCGGCACTGGTGCTGCGCCGCTGGAGTTCATGGACCATCTCGGCATGCCGATGCGCGAGGGCGTCAATTTCGTCCACAACGCACTGATCGGCATCAATGCGCGCGATCGCATCCGGATCGGCGCTTCGGGAAAGATCGCGACCGCCTTCGATATGGCGCGCGCGATGGCCATCGGCGCAGACTGGTGCAATTCGGCGCGCGGCTTCATGTTTTCGCTGGGCTGCATCCAGTCGCTGAGCTGCCATACCGACCGCTGTCCAACTGGCGTAACCACGCAGGATCCAAGCCGCGCCCGGGCGCTGGTGGTGCCGCACAAGGTCGAACGGGTTTACAACTACCATCACGCCACCCTGCATGCGCTGTCGGAGTTGATCGCAGCCGCAGGCCTCGAACATCCCCAGGAAATTCGTCCGATCCATTTCTCGCAGCGAACGTCGACGACAGAGGTCTGTTCATTCGCGAGACTCTATCCGTCGCTTCGTCCGGGCGAGTTGATCGACGGCACCGCCGATCCGCGCTTCCGCGAGGCCTGGGCCATGGCGCGGGCGGAGTCGTTCCAGCCCGCGGGATGAGATTTTCTCGTCGTCCCGGCGAGTGCCGAAACCCGTAACCACTGGCGCCGGTGGTTGGAAAACCTGTCTACCAGATCGCCTGACAGATCGGCCGCAGCGTATGGGCCCCGGCGTTCGCCGGGGCGACGATGAAGATCACCTCAGCGCGCGGAGGTGCGAAACAAATCGTCGAACCGGAAGGAATATCCGACGCCGACGATGTAGTTCGGGGAATTCCGGTTGAGACCGAACGCGACGTGGAAGTCGATCTGCTGGGTCTTGGTCAACAGATAGCCGCCGCCGGTATTGAACAGCTGCACGCTGCTGCCGCGGGAAGGATAATCGCCGACATATTCGACGAACAGCGACGCGCGCTCGGTGACCTTCTTTTCGAGCACGAAGGTCGCCTCCGTGGTCTGCTTGTTGGCAAGGCCGGCGGGAAAAAAGAAGGTTGTCAGCATGCCGCTGGTCCCCCAGCCGCCGCCAAGTTCATACGACCAGGGGAATTGCAGATAGGGCTGCAGACCGGGTCCGGTGATCTTGGCAGAGCCGGTGGGCAGACCCGCGCCCGCCGTCACCGACAAATTCCATGGCTCCGGAAGCGAGCTGAACTGCCATTTGACGGCAGGCGCCACATTGCCGAAGCCGCTGTCCGCATCGCCCTTCAGGCGGCCGAAATAATTCGGCACGTCGACCAGAAATTCCAGGCATGGCGCAATACCGAGCCTCAGCCGGCTATTGGTTCCGTCGATAGTCCGCGCAGATCCTCGCCCTGTCGTGTTGATTCCGTTCTCGCTCTGCAGGCTGCCCTCGGGAACGACGAGGCTGGAATTGGTAACATCGGGCCGGTCGGTGGCGATCTCCGAACCGGAATTCGGGCACTCGCCGGCGTAGGCAATCGTCGGCGCGCCCAGGGTTGCGAGAACCATAGCCAGGGCCCGGGCGAGCGACCCGCGCCCGGTGTTGACGGTTGATGCGTCAGAACTCGCCATGCAGACGGCCTGAGAAAATCGAGACCGGACCACGGTCGGCATTGTAGGCGGGGTTGGCGATCAGCTGATAATCGGCCGTCAGCGTGAAGTGCGTGTCGATCGAATAGGCGTAATACGCCTCGAGGATGCGTTCGTTGCGGTAATTAAGCTGGCCGTCGCCGATCAGGAGACCGAGGCCGCCCGCGGCCAGGAAATCGCGGTGCGCGCTGGAAAGTCCATTGATGGCGCCGCCAACGCCAATCGTGTCGCTCGGGCGTCCCCAATAGCTGCCTTTGACCGACAGTCCGCCTGAAACGCTGCGATCGACGTCGGTAAACGAAAGGATTTCGTTCTGCCCGTCATTCCAGCTCGCGCGCGCGAACAGGCCAATGTCCTTGGCGATCTGCTGCTCGGCATTGGCGTAGAATCCGTATTTGAGATTATCGCGCCGGATGCCCGTCATGACAGCGTTGATATCGAGCGTGGGATCCATTCCCTCGATTGCCAGCGCCTCGCGATAGTTGCCGGTGTTGCCGCGATTTCCGAACACGCCGAGCCGGACTTTGCCGGGCTGATCGAAGCTCGAATATCGCCCTTCAAATTCGACCACGGCGCCGCCCGTCTTGAAGACGAGGACATCGCTGTTGGGCGCGTTGGGCACCTCGAACACGCCGGCACGTACCGCCCAGTCCTTGCGGTTGAGCTCGACCACGGCGCCGCGGGTGTAGCCCGGCAGATCGGCGGGAAAGTCGTAGGCCACCGACGACCACATCGCCCAGTTCATGAAATCCGCGCGCGGGTCTTTGGCGTAGGAATTACCGTCGAAGAAGTCGCCGACCGCAAAACGCCCGACGATCAGCGTGACGCGATCGATATCGCGCTTGCCCGGCAGCTGGTTGGCGGCGTCCGCGACCTCTTCCTGTTCGCCGCCGAGACCGAACGTCTGCCTGAAGTAATAGCGCTGCGGCCGAATTTTCGGGAACGCCGAGCCGGCTTTTTGCGCTTCCCCGTTCGGAAATCCGGCCAGTCCCAGCGTGCCGTTGAAGCCAAAACCCTGCGCGAGCTCCGGGTTGAAATAGAACTCGCCGCCTTCCCAGAGCCGCGCGCCCAGGAAGGCCGTCGTGGTCCAGGTCTCCTGGATGTGCCCTGGTCCCGGGAGGCTGTTGGTGCCGGTGTAGGGCGCGCGGAAGGATGGATAGGCTTGCGGCAGAAACGTCGTCTGCGCATGCACATTCCAGTCGTTCGATTGCGGAAATGCGGCTTGACCGTTTGCGGAAACCGTCGGCGCCCACGGCGTGTCGCCAAAATGATAGTTGAGCCCAAACTTGATCAGGTGGATGCGGGGATCGACATTGACGCCCGGCAAGGCAAAGTCGCTGAGATCGTACATCCGGTGCGCGAGATCGATGTAGTCATATTCGAGTTTGGCGCTCCAGTTGCCGCCGACGGCAAATTCGGCGCCTGCGCCCACGGTCCAGCCGGTGTGGTATTGCCCGGGAGAGGAGAGGATTTCTCTGCCGCCATCGTTGATATTGATGTGGCTGTGCCCCCAGGCAAAGCCGCCGGTCAGATACGGCATCCACGCGCCGAACGCGTATCCGGCACGGCCGCGCAAGGTGCCGGTGTAATCGATCGTCGCGTTGAAGGGCGCCGGCATCAGCCGCGGCCGGTCGAGCGGACTGGTGAACGTGGCGTCCGCCTCGATGCCGAGTACGACGCGATTGGAAAACTGCCTGTTGTAGCCGGCTTGAAAACCGCCGGTCCCGCCCGTGATGGTCGGCGGAAAGAACGCGCCTTGCTCCGGAAGGGGATTGGTGCCGGGGCCCAAACCGCCGTCGCCATAGCCGACATGGCCGCCGAGATAGAAGCCGGTCCAGTCATAAACCGCTTTATAGGCAGGCGCTTTCAGCGCCATATCGGCGGCGAGCGCCGGACTGCCGAGCGCGAGCGCGCCGAAGGCGGCGCCGGCAAAGACATGTCTTGGGGAGCGGCGGTCGCAGTTCATCGATGCGGATACTTCCAGCGCGAATATTCCGGCAGCGTTTCGCCGCATCACTGCAGATTTGACGGCCTGCCGCCACCCAAGAAATGAAGTCATCAACCCCGCCGCCCCCGGTCGGATTCCACAATTCTCCCGGTCAAAGCCAGATCGGGAAAAAGCACGATTCATTCCCGATCGTTATTGCAAGTAATTCGCAATAGCAAGAAGGATTGGGAACCTCCATGTTGGATGGCATTGCCTGATGACAAATGCGCAACAGGGTTCGAGCCAGCCGATCGAAGGGACCAAGAAAAATTGACCTACCTCCCGGGGTTGGGGGGCGAACCAGCCGGCCGGATGAGGCGCCCGTGTCGGACGCGGGAGATCAAATCAGCCGACCATCAACAATTGGCGGCACGAGACTATGGCGGCACCCTTGACGCACTTGACCACGAAATGGGTCAGATCGGAGACGAAACGCTACAATTCCTGTTGCTGCGAAAGTCAGGGCTTGCGCGCGACCTCGACGGTGAGATGCGACAACGATTTGAAGCGCGCGAGCCGGTTGCGATAATAGTCAGCCTCACGTTCCCGGCTGGTGACGACCGAAATGATCGCCCCGAGATGTCCCGGTCCCAAGCGCCAAAGATGCAGATCGGCGAGCGTGTCACCCCCGGCCTCAACCTCCTCACGCAGCTTGTCGGCCATGCTCCGGTCGGGATTCATATCGAGCAGGATAGCGCCGGTGTCGCGGATCAGGCCGTAAGACCAACTGGCAATGACGCAGGCGCCGACGATGCCTGCAAGAGGGTCCATCCAGAGCCAGCCAAAGGCGCGGGCGAGCAGCAGGCCGACGATCACCAGCACCGATACGGCGGCGTCGGCGATAACATGGATCACGGCGGCGCGCATATTGTTGTCACGGGCCGTCGATCGATGCGCGTGTTCGTGCTCTTCGAAAACGACGGGATAATTCATCTCGCCGGTACGTACTGTTGCGGTGAATGCGTGCGGTTCAGGAATCTCGTCGTGCGACTCCAGAAAGCCGCTTCTGTCCACCATCGCGAAAAGCTGTCGTGTGCCATCGGGACGCGCCGTTTCGATCGACCACGCCTGCGCCTCCAGGGCGGAGCCGGTGATGCCGCGCAGCCGGAAGCGCGGCGGTACGCCGTCTTCAAAAACTTCGAGGACAACGAACCCGGCGGCGGTTGCGATTTGATGCGACTCGTCATGGTTCTCATGGGCGTGTCCATGTCCATGACTATGTCCAAGACCTCGGTCATGGCTATGGCCATGACCGTGGTCGTGATGCCCGCCGCTCAGCAGCCATGCGCTCGCGATATTTACTGCCAGGCCAAGGCAGGCAATCGGGATGGCCTCCCTAAAATGAATGGCGACGGGATCGAAAATACGACTGACGGATTCATAACCGATCAGCAACGCGATCATGGCCAGCACGATGGCGCTGGTGAAGCCGGCGAGATCGCCGAGCTTACCGGTGCCGAAGGTGAAGGCCGGATTGTTGGCGTGCTTGCGGGCGTAAGTATAGGCGAGCGCGGCCAACAGCAGTGCGCCGGCATGCGTGCTCATATGCAATCCATCCGCCACAAGCGCGATGGAACCGAACAGCAGGCCGCCGACGATTTCCGCGACCATCATCATCGCGCAGAGCCAGATGACCGCCCAGGTCCGGCGCTCGCTGGTCTCGTGCCCCTCGCCGAGGAAGACATGGTTGTGAAAGGCCGCCGCCGCTCCGTTGTTATCGTCGATCATGGGCGTTCTCACTTCAGATAGGTGTGGACCACTTCGATGAGCTGATCCGCCGCGTCGGCATTAAGCGCGCCCGGATTTTTCTCGGGGTCGACGAGATGGGTGCGGATGTGGTCCTCGACCACTTCGGCCATCAGGCCCGCGACGCCGCCGCGAACGCCTGCAATCATATGCATGATGCGCTCGCATTCCGCCTCGTCGGTCAGCGCCCGCTCGATCGCTTCGATCTGGCCGCGAATGCGGCCTACCCGGGCCAGCAGCTTCTTCTTCTCTCGCACCGTATGTGTCATGCCGGCTAGATAGGGTACCCCCCTATTCTATGTCAAGCCGTGCATCTATCGAGGATCAATGAAATCCGTTGCCAAAAAAGGTTGACCCGCCCGGGGGGACAACCGGGCGGGTCGGGTGCGGCACGGGGTGGATGAGGCGCCCGTGCCGGACGCAGGATCCACGATCAGCGCGTTTTCAAGCGAGAGCCTGTCCCGGACTTGATCCGGGGTAGACGGCGGTCGCGGGAAGAAAACGCGTCAAAGCAAAACCAATCGGTCGATCATCAGTAACCGCAGTTACGCACGCGGCCGATAAAGTTGCCGTAAGCGTCGAACTGGCGAACCCAGACGCAGCGGCGATAGCCACCGTCGTAGTAGTAGCCGTCATTGCTGGCGGCGATGGCGCTGCCGACAATCGCGGCGCCGACGAGACCGGCGCCAACGCCCCAGCCCCAGCCGAACGGCTTGGCCTGTGCCTGGGTGGTGGTGGACGCCATCGTGCCGGTAACGGCAAGGGCAGCGAGGGCAGCGGCGGCAATCCTGGTCTTGATCGACATGAGAAACTCCATCCGGTTTTAAGCGGCCATGTGGTCCGCATGCCCAGTTGGACGGAGGCTTTTCGATTCCGGTTCGAATTGCGATCGGCGATATCCGGATATGGGCTATTCGCCCGACAATACAGCTACTTAGACGATCCGCTGGGGCCGTCCGAAAGCTTCATCACGTCGAAGTTATCGACGTCGGCGAGCAATTCGCAGAACGCGCGGGCGCCGTGATCGAGCAGTTGTTCGCCCTTCTCGGCGGTCGCCTGTGTCGCGTCTCCGGCGGCGCCGCTCGGATGGATATCCTGCGCTTGCCACGCGAACGGCGCCGGCCGATGTGCCGAAAGCCAGCGATAATCCTTTTCCATCGCGATGCTGGCGGGACGAAAATCCGCGATCGCCGATTGGCGCACCGTTTCCGGATAGCGGGCCAGCATGATCGAGGTTTCGATCGCACCGCCATGGATGCCGTGGCGCAATTCTTCCGCTGGAAACAGTCCCTCCGGCATACCGAACCGCGACCAGCTCGTGGCGACCACCAGGAGCCCGTATTGTGCACGCAGATCCTGCGCGACCAGCGTCATGGCCGCACTGTTGCCGCCGTGGCTCGTCACCATCACCAGCTTGCGGATTCCCGCGCGTGCGACGCTCTCGCCGAGCGCCATCCAGGTCTTCAACGCGACGTCCGTGGGCAGCGTCAGCGTGCCCGGATACTGGAGGTGTTCGGTGGAAATGCCGACCGGCTGCAGCGGCAGGAAGGTGGCGGGCATCGTGTCCGCCAGACGTTCCCGCACCCGCGCCAGATAGGCCTCCGCGATCATGACGTCGGTGCCGAGAGGCAAATGCGGGCCGTGCTGTTCGGTCGCCGCCAGCGGCAGCACCGCGATCCAGCGCGCGGGCTCGCTTGCTGCGACATCGGGCCAATGGATGTCGGTCCAGTCGCGGGGCGGAAGGGGAAAGGTCATCAAGCGAAGCGTTTCATTGGATGAATTTGCGAGGTAGTTTGTTAGTCCTTCCGGGGACGTGATCCCTGCCCTCGGGCGTGATTCATGCCCAGAGGACGTGATCCACGTCCACAACTACCTATCATGGGCCAGAATGATCGACGGAGTCCAACCATGAACCCGGCCTTTTTGCCGCGAGCGTTAACCGCAGCTGTTTTCGCCGTTATTGCGGCGCTCGTGCCTGCGCGCGCCCAGACCCTGGACAAGGTTTCGTTCGGAACCAACTGGGTCGCGGAAGCCGAGCATGGCGGCTTCTTCCAGGCGGTCGCCGACGGCACCTACAAGAATTACGGGCTCGACGTCACCATCGTGCCCGGCGGACCCAACAACAACAACCGGATGCTGCTGACCGCCCGCAAGCTCGACTTCTTCATGAGCGCGAACACGCTGCAATCATTCGATGCGGTGGCCAACAACGTGCCGCTGGTGACGGTCGCCGCCATCTTCCAGAAGGACCCGCAGGTCCTGCTCACCCATCCGGAAGTGAAAGTTACCAAGCTCGAGGATCTGAAGCCGCTGACGCTTTTGGTGTCGAAGGAAGGGATGACGAGCTATTTCCAGTGGCTGAAGTCCGAATATGGCTTCAGCGAGAGCAAGGTTAAGCCCTACACCTTCAACTCGCAGCCATTCATCGTGAACAAGCAAAGCGCGATGCAGGGCTATGTCACCTCCGAGCCCTACGCGGTCGAAAAGGCCGCTGGCTTCAAGCCCGGAATAGTCCTGCTGGCCGACTATGGCTTCAACAGCTATTCGACCCTGATCGAGACCCGCCGCGAGATCGTCGACAAGAAGCCCGACCTGGTGCAGCGCTTCGTCGATGCTTCCATCATCGGCTGGTACAATTATCTCTACGGCGACAACAAGCCGGCCAATGCGATGATCAAGCAGCTCAACCCTGACATGACCGACGATCTGCTGGCCTATTCCGTCGCTAAGATGAAGGAATATGGCATCGTCGATTCCGGCGATTCCCTGAAGAACGGCATCGGCGCCATGACCGACGAGCGAATGGCGAGCTTCTTCGACAAGATGGTCCGTGCCGGCGTCGTCCGCCGTGACATCGATTATCGGCAGGCGTACACGCTGCGCTTTGCCAACAAGGCCGTTGGTCTCGATTTGCGGCCGAAGAACTGAAGCCGATGGCGGAACCCACCTTGTCCGAAACCAGCGTCCGCGCCGCGGGGCTCGCGGTGAGCCTGCGCGGCGTGACGAAAATCTATGACAATGGCGTGACCGCGCTGGGACCGTTCGACCTCGACGTGGTCAGGGGCGAATTCGTTTCTCTGCTTGGGCCCTCCGGCTGCGGAAAATCGACCGCGTTGCGGCTGATCGCGGGGCTGGCTGCCCCGAGTTCAGGCGCGCTCAACGTGTCCCGTCGCGTGGCGCGCGCGGGACATGCCATCGGCTTCGTCTTTCAGGAGCCGACCCTGATGCCGTGGACCAGCGTGCGGGAAAATGTCCGGCTGCCGCTGAAACTCGCGCAGGCGCCGGCGGCCGAAGCGGATGCGCGTGTCAGCGAGGCGCTGGCGCAGGTCGGACTCGCCGAATTTGCCGACGCCTATCCGCGCGAATTGTCCGGCGGCATGAAGATGCGGGTGTCGCTGGCGCGCGCACTGGTGACCGATCCGGATATCCTTTTGATGGACGAGCCGTTCGCGGCCCTCGACGAGATCACCCGTTTCAGGCTCAACAACGATCTGCTGGCGCTGTGGCGCAATCTGCACAAGACCGTCATCTTCGTCACCCATTCGGTGTTCGAGTCGGTTTATCTGTCGCAGCGGGTGATCGTGATGACGTCGCGGCCCGGACGCATCAGCGCCGAGTTTCGCATCGACACGCCGGAACCGCGGGTCGAGGATTTTCGGATGTCGGCCGGCTATGCCGGCTACTGCCGCGAGGTTTCGCGTGCGCTGGCGCCGTCCTATTCCGGGCTATCAGGCGCATGAGTTCGACGCAGAACCTTTTCCGCCTGCTGCTTCCCGTCATCGTGCTTGCCGTGGGCATCGCGATCTGGGAATTCGTGGTCCGCGTCAACGATATTCAGCCCTACGTGCTGCCGGGGCCGCTGGCGGTGTTTCAGACGCTGGTCAGCGACTGGCCGGTGCTGTCGCAATCGCTGGGCGTTACCCTGCTGACGACGCTTGAAGGGTTCGTGGCCGCGGCAGCTGGCGGCGTCGCGCTGGCGCTGTTGTTCAATCAATCGAAATGGCTGGAATATTCGCTATTCCCCTATGCCGTAATCCTGCAGGTCACGCCGGTGATTGCGATTGCGCCGCTGTTGCTGATCTATCTGCAGCAACAGACCGCCGTGATCGTCTGCGCCTGGATCGTGGCCTTCTTTCCGGTGCTGTCCAACACCACGCTCGGTCTGAATTCGGTCGATCGCAATCTGGCCGGGCTGTTCCAGCTTTATGGCGCGTCGCGGCTGCAGACGCTGCGTTATCTCAAATTGCCGGCCGCGCTGCCCTTCATCCTCGGCGGCTTGCGGATCGCGGGCGGCCTGTCCCTGATCGGTGCGGTGGTCGCCGAAATCGCGGCAGGGACCGCGGGCGCCGGTTCCGGTCTCGCCTTTCGCATAGCCGAATCCGGCTATCGTCTCAACATTCCCCGAATGTTCGCGGCGCTGTTGCTGCTCTCGCTCGCCGGGATTGTCATTTATGGTGTGCTGGCGCTAATTTCGCATCTGGTACTGCGGCGCTGGCACGAGAGCGCGCTTGGAAAGGAAAACTGATGACTGCCGGAAATATCTCCTCTGAAAAGGTCGATTTGCTGGTCTACGGGCCGGTCAGGCCGATCCTCGAGAACGGCTTTTCGGACCAGTTCGTCCTGCATATGGCGGAAAGCCGGGGCGACCTCGAGCGATTGACGCCCGATGTGCTGGCCAGGACCCGCGGCATCGCGGTCACCTATCATACGGTGCCGGCCGACAGGACGGCGCTGTCGCATTTTCCAAAGCTCGAGATCGTCGCCAGCTTCGGCGTCGGCTACGACCATGTCGATTCCGCTTACGCGCGCGAGCACAATATCGTCGTCACCAATACGCCGGACGTGCTGACCGAAGAGGTCGCCGACGTCGCGATGGGATTGCTGATTTCGACCTTGCGCGAATTCGTCAAGGCCGACCGCTATCTGCGCTCGGGCCTGTGGCAGACGCAGAATTACCCCTTGAGCGTCGGCTCGCTGCGCGACCGCAAGATCGGCATCGTCGGCATGGGCCGGATCGGCCAGGCGATCGGGCGCCGGTTGGAAGCGTCGCTCGTTCCGGTCTCCTATCATTCGCGCAAACCCGCAGAGGGCGTGTCGTACAAGCACTATCCCGATTTGATGGAAATGGCGAAGGCGGTCGACACGCTGATCGTGATCGTGCCCGGCGGCGCCGCTACCGCGAAGATGATCAATGCCGATGTGCTCAAGGCGCTTGGGCCGCGCGGCGTGCTGATCAACGTGGCGCGCGGTTCGGTCGTCGACGAACCGGCTTTGGTTGCGGCGCTGAAGTCGGGGACCATTCTGGCGGCGGGGCTCGACGTGTTCGCCAACGAGCCGAATGTGCCGGACGAATTGAAGGCCATGCAGAACGTCGTGCTGTTGCCGCATATCGGCTCGGCTTCGGTGGTCACGCGCAACGCCATGGATCAGCTCGTTGTCGACAATCTGAAGAACTGGTTTGCCGGCAAGGCGCCGCTGACGCCTGTCGCGGAGACCCCGATCAAAGGTCGCTAAATGTCTGTTCATCGCCCGGGCATCGCGTTTGCTGCGCTTTTGCTGTTGATCGCCGGCGGATCGCCGGTGCGAGCGCAGGATGCCTCGACCCTGAAAAAGGACATGGTCGGCCAGTGGGAGCTTGCGACCACCGATCGCAGCAAGACCTGCGTCGTCACGTTGAAAAGCGATGCGACGCCGCAGGGCCTCAAGCTTGAGCTCGAGCCCGGCTGCGCCGCGGCGCTGCCGTTCACCAGGGATATCGTCGCCTGGAACATCAAGGGCCTCGGCGATATCGTCCGGCTGCAGAATGCCACGGGCGAGGCCGTGGTCGACTTCACCGAAGTCGAGAGCGGCATTTTCGAGGGATTGCGGACCGGTGAGGGCGTCTACATCCTGCAAAATCTCGCGGCCGCCCGTTCGCTGGCCAAATCGATGGACCAGATGATCGGCGACTGGTCGATGGTTCGCGGCAACGGCCAGGCGATCTGCGGCCTGACGCTGACCAACACCGAAGCCAGCCAGGATAATTTCCAGGTGTTTTTGAAGCCGAAATGCGATCCGGCGATCTCGGCATTCGCGCCGACGCAATGGCGGCTCGATCATGGTCAGATGCTGCTGATGTCGGCCAAAGGCGAAACCTGGCAGTTCGAGGCCGACGAC